>OFRE01000029.1_pt1 | contig 38970 bp, 54 predicted proteins | sample 1543061 | NCBI WGS metagenome assembly OFRE01 (sample SAMN07774218, study PRJEB24372) | wastewater metagenome | isolation source: Exp Tend NO 50WW | collected 2016-02
ACATCGTCTTCTGCTTTGTCATACTCGGCGTAAACGGCTGTACTTTCTAGTCTATCCAGTACCTTAGCTATTTCAGCATTGGTGTGGGCGGTGACAAGGTGCATAATGGCATCTTTAGCAGTATTATCAGCGTAGTTCAGTTCAGATTGGTATCGGGTAAAGCCTGAGTTTCCGCTTTGCCCTTGCCGAGCACGTTGAGATTGTTTATGCCATCTCATTCGGGCTTCAACAGCACTATCAATCAATATGTCAAGTATCTTATCTAGCTCCTGTTCATTCGTACAGTTATCGTCTGACATACTCATGCCCTGATCCATTTCTGCCATAAGGCATTAAGGTTTATTTGTAGCGGGTGTACAATTTGGTATCGCTCCCATTGGTGGTACATCATATCAATCATTCCATCGTTGGTGAGGGCCTCTAGTTTTTGTATGTTACTCATCATTTCCCTTTCTTATTACTACGATCGCGCCAATGAGGTAGCCAATCCAGAATAGTATAACAATCTTTATTACGGCGTCCATCACTGATCCTTTCTACCGCCCATTGTAGGCGGTGTATTCGTTTTGTTCTTCGTACTTGTTGACGTTGCGGCCAAAGTCTTGGTCAAGGTAGGCGGTGATTGATTGGTCAATCGTGATCCGTGGCTTGCCGTCATAGCCGGGCGTTACCTTGCGGCGGGTCAAGCCATGCACAATGCTGACATCCTTGCGGGTTGTCCAATCCTCGGCGCTGCTGAATGTGTCGCCGTTGTCAAGCTCCCATAGGTAGCTATATTTATTCCGGTTGATCCGGCTGACTTTTACGATCGTGCGCACTTCGGCCGCGTCAATCGCTTGCTTGCGGTAAAAGTCCTGATAGTTCCAGTGGTTAAAGCCCCGGCTGGTAAAGTCGGCGCGCTCATCATCGGTGAGATCATCCCATCGCTTGAACGTGTACAACTTTATGGTTGATCCGGGTGCAAGATCGTGGTTGTCAAAGCGGCTCCAACCATTAGTACCCTCAACCGTGACAAACTGGCCCTTGGTGACAACGGTGCGGTAAATACTGTACTGTGTTTGGTCATAGCCCCACATGGCTACAAACATGTCGCCCTTGGTGATGGTGGTCATAATTAGGCCTCCACCACTTTCCACGACTTGTTGAACTGGTCAATCGCTAGTCGCTTAAACTTAAAATTGGTGACGCCTTCAAGTAGAATGTCACCGTCAACAATGCGCAACACGCGCCATGTCTTATCGCCTGACTTCGTTTTCACGATCTGGCCCTTGGTTGGTAGTTTGTTCATAGATTAACCCTTTCTTTTACTACTTATCCTATCTACTATTATACACAAGCATTGCAATAAGTCAACACTTTTTTGCATAAAATAGCGCAAATTGTAGGTAAATGGGTACAATATGGTGCATTTATCGCTGTTTTCTGACTTCATACACATGGTCGGGGTGTTCCGGTAGCCATACATTTAATAGTAATCTGCGCCGCCATTTGTAGTCATCGGTTTCAATTCCCTTGGCCTCAAGTAGTTTGTACGATCCGTCCGGCAAGTGCAATCTAAAATCTACTTTATGTTTTACGACATCAACAATTTTGCCTTGGCTGTTATATATATTCATCTCAACCCGGTATTGGCTGTCGTATGCTAGTATTTCACCCGCTGCCTGCAATATATACAACTCATCGGCCACGGTTGCCTCAAATCTACTATCGCGCCGCATACCGTCTTTTGCCACTGTCTTGCTGGCATTGTACTTGTTACGGCGGGTCGGCTTGTATATCTCATGGCCGCAATCACGACACAAAAGCGATCCCCTTTGGTAGAGGATCGTTTTGCTGTGGCACACCGGGCATTCTGCATTCTCGGTGCTATGCTTTACTGTGCCGGATCGGTACATTAAAATGGCATCTCGCTTAAATCAATCGGCCGGTCATCAATATCCTCAATAACTATATCCTTGCTGCCGGTGCCTTGCTCCTGCTCGTATCGCTCGGTAGCCGGTGCGCCTGCGCCGCCCTCGCCCTTGCTGCCTAGTAGCTGGAATTGGTCAATGACAATCTCGGTGGCCTTGCGTTTGTTGCCCTCTTTATCCTCCCATGGTCGGGTCTGAATACGGCCGGTGATACCAATTTGCTTGCCCTTGGTGGCATACTCGCCTAGTATCTCGGCGGCTTTGTTCCACGCCACACAATCAATAAAGTTTGCCGGGGCGTCTTTGCCATAACCATCTACGGCAAGCGCAAATGACGCCACACTTTTACCACTGGTGGTGGTCTTTACTTCTAGGTCGCGGACAACGCGGCCAACTAATGTAACGCTATTGATTGACGCCATATTATTTACTCCCTAGTGCTAATGATTGCTGCGGATCGTCATACTCAACCTGCCCCATAAACTCTGCAATTTCGTCATCGCTGGCAAATCGCAATTCCTTGGCCTGCATTTTCTTGCTAATCGTAACTGTTACCACGGTATCATAGCCATATTGCTCGCCGGTGTCCTGATCCACAAGCGGTTTGTTTGTAACCTTAACTTTTACACCTGCGTTTGGTTCGTATACGGTTGTGTTAGTAAGTGATTTTTTCATGGTGCCCTTTCTTATTTCATCAATTCGTTATAGTTAAATCGCTCGCCTAGTGCCTGCTTAATATCTATTTGGTCGCCGGTCAATCCTAGGTTCTTTTTATTGAATATCAACACGCGCTCATGCTCGGTGCGCTGGCCTAGTACAAACTGTACGCCGCGCTGCGTGATCCGCCAATACCCGCTGGTGCGCTTGTTCTCTTTCGGGTCTTTTGGCATTTGCTCAATCAATCCCCAATACTTGAGTTTTGAAAAATCATTGGTGCCGGTGTCGCTAATCCCGGCGGCAATATCTTTTACATGGTGGTAGCCGCTGTCTTTTTGTGACAACCGGTACAACCTGATAAGCATTGCGCCCATCGTGTAGTGCATGGGGCGGCTGTATAGTTTAACGAGCTGGCCGCAACATGGGCAATCGGTGCCTTTTTCCCAATTATCGCGCAAATACTTTTTAGCGTCTATAAGCGTTTCCATTACTTGCCGCCAATCGCCTCATTACCAACCTTTTTGCTGTGCTTGCTCCACCGGCTCTTGATTGCTTTGGTAGCTAATCCCGGTTTGTCGCGGAATGGTCGGCCGCCATTCAGTCCGCCGCGTGACGCCTGCGCCCGCTGTGCTGCAATGTAGGCTTGCTCATCACCGTTAAAGTGTTTGTTGATGATAGTGTCGCGCCGCTTCTGTGCTGGGGTGCGCGGGTCATTGCTGACTGGTATGTTTTGTGCTGCGCTGCTTTGATCGTTTACTTTAATTTTCGTCATCTGTCGCCTCGCTTTCTTTTACTATCGGTGTAAGTTGGTAGCCTTCTGGCACTTCAACATCAGTGAATAGCGTAATCTCGCCGCCGTGTTCAAACTTTATTCTGTTTACCTTGAATGGGCGCGGGGTGCTAAAGCTATCATTAGTTAAAATGTAGTCTGACATTGTAGCGTCATGGTAGCCACTCAACATCTTTTTAATTTCATCCACCGCATATAGTGGCGTATCGTGGAATGTAATTTGTGCATTACTCACTCGTGATAGCTGGATAGCCTCGTGATATTTGCGCTCTAAATCGTATGCCATTATTTTTTCTCGCTTTCTTTATACTTATGGTTTATAGCGTCAAAATCCCCGGTCGTTTCAACAACCTTAAATGCCATACTAACATTTGGCCATACCCTTGGTAGATTTGTCACAAATGCTATCATCAGGTCGTCAATTATTTTTGCCGTGAATCCATTGGTACAACGGCCGCTTAATGTAATCTGATACACATTCTTGAACCGTCTATTTTTTGCCATTGCTGCCATCCTTGTAATCAATAAACAATTTATTTGCTAATAGGTACTCTAGGATCTCGCCGCCAAAGGTGATGATTTCCTCAATCGCTGCCTCGCGGGTTTCTTGGTTAAAATACTTTACGCCAACGGTTAGGCTTTCCATGTAGGGGTTATAACACCGGTATAATCCCTCGCTAATCTCCGGCTTAAATATTGAGTAGTAATCAAGTTGCGTGTGATCAACGTAACTAATTGCCTCGGTGCGGCCGCATTTATTGTCGGTGATCCGGTGCGGCTCCTCAATGTCCAACACGCCGCGCAATAGTATTTGGTATTCATCGGTGAATGGGATAATCACCTGATATTTCTTTTGCACTTTCGGATCAACTAAGTCCTCGCCGCCTAACTCGTCCGGCAATTTGCCAAACTTTTCTATATGCTCATTCCATCGCTGGTCATATAATTTGCCTAGCTCCATCACGTCCGTTGCCGGTAATGGTTTGCCTAGGTATTGGCCAATTGCCTCCTCGTATCGCCCCTGTTTCCAGTTGGATATGATAGAGTACGACAATTTAAGCGTTTTCATTATTTGATAGTCACCTTAATCATCGTGCCGCGTGATGGGTTGATTTCAATACCCTTTGGCAATTTGCCGTTCACTTCAACTTCGGCCTCAACCAATTTAGTGTTGACGGTTTCTTTAATCACAAGGTATTTTTTGAGTGGCTTAATATCCGGGTTAATGGTGTATACACTGCCGGTGCGTGATCGGCTAATCTTGTAACCCCTACCGGCAATGGCCTGCCAATCGCTGCCATAGAGTGCTTTGGCGCGGCTGTCAATTTCACTTTTGGCGTCCGCCTCAATGCTCTCAAGTGTATCAAGCACATCTTTGATTTGCTTTTTAACTTGGCTCACTTTGGCAAGCTCGGCAAATGCGGCCTCATTATCGTTTAAGTCTTTTGCGCTGGCAATGGCTTGTTTAAGCTCATCGTCATTGATTTTGATTGCGTCAATTTCAATCATTGTAACCCTTTCTTTAATTTGTTATATTACCATTTTATCGCTTACGCTTGTGCATGTCAACTAATCTAATTGACTTCCTCAACCTTAAGTTCTTTTTTCAATTTTGCCACTTTGTCTTTGGTCAACTTGCTGCGCTCGCTGTTTTCCTGCGATCCAACAATCTCAATCTCTTGGAACTCGCTGGCCTCGTACACATCCGCGCCAATACCAAACAAGCTGGCACACTTTTTAAGGGCGTCACTGGTGGCTGCCTTAAAGTCATTGCCTAAGTCAAGTGGCATTGGTGATCCGCTGTACTCATCAATCTTGCGGGTCTTTTTTGGTACTCGTTTACCATAGGTGTTAGTTTCATATATCACCTGCCCATCGGGGCCGGTTGCTGCTACCATATTCCATTTCACATCGGCGCGGCCAAACTGTGTTTTGCGTAACTCTACCCATTCACCGTCAACCTTTACGCGGGCTGATAGTGTGGCCTTAACGACAATGCCGCCGGTCATCTTTGCTACCTCAAATGCCTCTGCTAATGTGGTTTCAACGTCAAACGACCAGTTAAAGCCAAACACGCTGTCCAACACTTTGCGCACATATGACGCCTTAATGTATGTCCATGTGCCGCCACCCTTGGCCGGGCGGGTATATTTGAATCGCTGCGGCGTACTGTTCCAAATCTTTTGGATTTGGTTTTGGTTTAGTAGGCTTGTCACTCGCGTCACTTGGCTCATATCTAGCTCAAGTTTTGCAATCTCTTTTTTTAGGTTGTCGGCCATTTACTCGTCCTCGCTTTCATCTGCTTTATCTACTACCTCTTGTGCCTGCTCAATCAGTTCCTCAAACTCACTTTGTTTTGATAGCAACCAATTGGCGTGCTCTACCGTGGCCAAATCGTAACCACCGGCCTCAATCACTTCAAGTAGTGACACACTCATTTTAGTGCCAATCCTTGCCGTCAATCGTTTTAATCCAACCGGTGCCAACTTCGTAATCAAGCGTCACAATGTTGCCGGTCTTGAGTGTTCCATCGCTCATCAGTTGGTGGCAAACTTTGCCGTCAAAAATTGAGTTAGTGAACACCTTGTTGGTTTGTAGGTCAACAAATGCCACACTTCTAAAGTTGTTGCGGAATACGGCGTCATACTGTGGATCGCTGATAAAACTAATAACAAACTTCGCTTGGCGGTGTACCGCAATAGGCACTGCCCCATCCGGTAATCCAGTGTATTGAACCCGCGTAGTAGGCTCATGGTTGATATTGACTGTGTTCATAGATAAACCCTTTCTTTTAATACTTATCTCACCTCTTATTGTACTCTGATACACAAGCGTTGTCAATAGATATGACAAAGATTTTTAGATCATTTGCTGCCGGTAATCCGGTACGGTGACGGCGGGCTTTTGATCCGGCACCTTGGTTTCGCGGCGGCCCATGACAATCGCTACATCTACATCGGTGATCCCCTTATCCTCTAGCCACTTGCGTGCTTTGCGGGCGTCCGGCTCAGTGTCATATTGCTTGGCGTGGGGTTTACCATCCAGATCATTCCACCGTACATTAAACTTAACTCCGTTCATAAGGGGTGTATCCTTTCTTTAGAATGCCAATTAAATAACGATCCGGGGCCTGCTTGCGCCCGGCAATCTCTACCATGTTGACTACCTGTGCCATTGAATAATGCCCCTCGGATATTTTGTCGCCAATGTAGTTGAGGTATGGCCGGGTTAGGTTGCCAATCTTACGCGCCACATATGATATGGCCTCAATGGATCGCTTGAGTAACCGGCGTGCATACTGCAATGTGCCGTCAATCTTTGCCTTGCTTATGATACTCATAAAATAGTGCGGCGGATTTTTCCCATGCTCCGCTATCTCACATATCATATCAAACTCATCTGGTGTGATTTGATTCTGTACTGCTCTGACGCGTGGCAAATATGCCGCATTGTTTACTAGGCACGACGCCCGGTCGCCTAGGCGTTTACGCATTGTTTGTTCTCGTATGGTATCTACCATAAAAGTTAAACCCCCTATCGCTGCCGGTAGGGGGTTGTTTTTGGTAGTAGCAAAAACATATCCACCCTTATGGTAGCACTAAATGTTATGTAGTGCAAGAGTGGTTGCAATATTTGGATATGTCGCTTACTACCCTTGCTAAATATCAATATACCGCGCCCGGCATTTTTTTGCAAGCATTTACATAAGCGTTGTTTGTTCTATATAGAATAAACTTACTTTTGTAAAAACCTTGTTCTATATAGAATAGCGTGCTAAAAAAGTATTGAACAAAACCATATTCCCGGCTTTACGAAAATGGTATGATGATGGCATAACAAACGTAACGAGGATAATATTATGGCAATATCTGCCGAAAAAGTGCTTAACGCAACTGACATTCACGATGTCACAACAGAAAAAAATGGTGTATTAGGTGTCATTGGCCGCACGGCTGATGGGCGAACCTATCGCTATGCAAAAAACGGTGCTACGGCTTTGGCCGCTGGTGCTGCAATTGAAAAGTCTGCAACTGCTGCTGCAACATCTACGGCTGCCGCCGCTGTTGTTCCCGGTGCTGTGACTGTTCGTACTGCTGGTACAGTTAGTGACGCAAACGCGCCTAAATATGAGGATGGTATTTTAACTGTCGCAAACGCACAATATTTAGCTAATGGCGTCACAAACGACACGATTAGCCTGCAAGATGGTGTTGATGTCGCAATCGCAAGCGGTGCCGCAACGTCACTTGCTGCTAACCAATACTGTGGTGTTGTGGTTAAATCTGCTGGTACACAAATCGGTACAACTGAAACCGCTGTACCTGCCAACTCGTACTTCTGGGCTTTTGTAGCTGCCTAGTCTATCGTCCGGCTTAAATGAAATAGCCCCTTGTATACAGGGGCTTTTCATTTGGGGGTAGGGTTAGTAAGTACAGACAATGACTTACTGTTTATTAGTATGCGCTTTGTTCAATGCTACACTGTGAAAATAATCACTATATTAAAAATTGGTTTATTGCCACGCAATTTTGTATAATAGCAATAGGCGGTTTACGAAATTAACCCTTTCTTTCCGCTGATGAGTAGCCCGGCTTGTCTGGGCTATTTTCATTTTATAACCGTTATTGGTATAATATCCCCATGTTAAGTAATAATAGAGAGGGTTAAAAATGACCAACGAAACATTGAATCCACTGCCGGGGTTTGCACTCGTCAAGCTGGCACAAAAATATGAATCCGGCTTATCGGTTGAAAAAGAAAAATACTCAACCAACTCACATGGTAAACTAATCAATTTTGTTTACAATGTTACAGATGGCAGTGCTGGATATCCTGAACAACTGATAGAGTTTTATGGCGATTATGTAGGCCATACGGTGTACTTTACGCCATTTGAGGATGGCGATGTTGTCAAGCATGATGGCGCGGAATATGTTTTTGTGCCAATTGAACAATTAAGGGGGGGTAAAAAATAATGCCTAAAAAAACATTGATCCGCAATATCGTGTCCGGCGATGAATTAAGGCAAAAAATTGACGCCGGTGTAAATAAGATTTACAGTGTCGCGCTTTCATCTTATGGCGTGAACTCTGGTAATGTGTTGATTGACCACCGCTATGGTGAACCGCTGGTATCACATGACGGTATCACAAACATTAGCAAGCTGGTTGTGGCTGATCCCATTGAAAACATGGTGGTATCTATCGTCCGGCAAGCAAGCGAAAAAACCAACCGGGAGGCCGGTGACGCCACCACCTTGACCGTTGTGCTTACCAAACTAGCCTATGACCATTTGTCAAAACTAGACTTAACACCGCGCCGCATACAGGCTCAAACCAATAAACTTGTCGCGGATGTGCGTGACTATATCACTAAAAATAAAATCCCGGTGACTGACGAAACGCTGCGCGGCGTGTCGCGTATCTCTGCCGGCGATGAGGCAATGGGCGATTTGGTGGCTGACGCGGTAAAGACTGCCGGTATGTATGGTGGCATTACAGTGGTAGAAACAACCACGCCGCAAATATCATCAGAGGTAATCAATGGCCTAACATTCAAAAAAGGCCTCAAGGCGGTTGCGCTGGCCAACGATATTCAAGCTCTTAAATCTCGGTACAATGATCCATCAATAGTTGTGATGTCAAAACTTATTTCCCGCAATGACGATATTGTGCCGGTAATAGATAAAATGCTTATGGCCGGTAAAAATAGTATCGTGCTGATTGCTGATGTGTCCGGGCAAGCCCTTGAAACATTGATTGATAATAAACTAAAAGGCCGCCTAGATATTGCCATTGTTGAACCGCAAATTGAAAACCGTGATGTGTTCCTGCGTGATATTGCACAATACGCAAGTACCAAAGTGTTTACCGGCATGGCGGATGATTTTGATGTATCGGAATATAGCGGATCGGTGGAATCGGCCTACATTACATTATCTGAAACAACTGTCAACGGCTGCAAAACGCCGGATGAATTAGCCGCCTATGTCGCGGATATTAAAGATAGCAAACGCCTTGAGATGTTGAATGGCAAAACCGTTAAAATATCGGTTGGTGCGCATACGCAAGCTGAACGGCAAGAACTTAAACTACGCCTTGAGGACGCGGTGTGTGCTGCGCAAACGGCGCAAGAGTATGGCGTGGTGCCGGGCGGTGGCGTGTTCCTGCGCGATATGTTCCGCGAGATGGCAAACAATGGCTCATACACGGATAGTGATGTGGTGTACTTTACGCGGCCATTCGCAATCCTTACTGGCGATCCAGAGGCAAGCACGGTTGGCTACAAGCCGGGTGCCGGGGTGAATATCTATACCGACAAAAACATTGATAATATGGTTGACGCCTGCATTGTAGATAGCGCAAAAGCAATTGAGGAGGCCGTGACAAACGCCCATTCCGCTGCGGTACAACTGGTATCAATTACTATGGCGTTGCCATATGTGGATGATATGGAGTAGCCTATGTGGTTAAACATAGCCGCATTCATCATAATTCTTATACTCGGCGGCCTGCTTTATCAAATGTGGGTGCTAACTCAAATGGTGAATAAAAACCTAATGTCGCAAAATATTTTAACAGATAAGATTGATAAAGTTGCTGACGCCGTTGCTAAAAAAGGCAAGGTAACTGATCCATTTATGGCGGCCAATAAAGCAACTACGCTGGGCGCAAGTAGCAAGCACATTATTATTCGCAAAACGCCGGATCAAATCCGCAACGAAAACTACCAAAAGATTAAAGAGGATGGGGCAAACTATGGGTCTTATTAAAAACGGCGTGTACTATCCTGACGTGGTAGACAATGCCGCGCCCGGTAGCAATGTAGTTAAATCCATTGCGGCCGACAACCGGCTGGATCGTGAATACGAGAACCACGCCCATGAACTGATACAGCCAAACTTGCCGGATGGATCGCCCAACCCGGATTTTATTGAGTATTACCCTGATGTATCAAAAGATTATGGTTTCATAAAAGAGGAGGAGTAGCATATGCCAGTAACAAAAACACCAGATGAATTGCAAGGATATGAACGGCTTGCGGTTAAAAATAGCCAATCGGATATTATCGTTGATGAACTCAACTTGTGCGCCGGGCTTGATATGGCCATTGGCCAAATGAAAAAAGGCGAGATCACTACAAAAGCACGCGAGGCGTTGCGTGATTTAATCGCTCAATCATATGGCGTATTTACCCGCCGCATTGCGCTGCGCATTCTGCATGAGGAGAAGTGTATAAAAGAAAACACCGACTTGGCCGGTGTTTCCATTCGCTTTGATACGCCTGACGATAGCCATGACGATCTGCACATTTACTACAAAGTTGCTTCGTAATAAATCCGCAAGGTGCCTATTTCCACATGGGTAGGCACCTTTTTGGTAGGTCTTTTTTCATAGATAGTTCCTATATTTACCATTAGTGTAAACCGACCATGCGCTGTACCCTTGGCCTTGCCATATGCGGTAGGCGCATTTTACATTTACTGCAACATCGTGTACATCACATTCCTCACGGCCGGGTAATATACGGACTTGCAACACGCTCAAGCTATAACCGTATGTCCGGCCGTTTTGCTGATACGTTATGCTAGTGTCACCGGTAGCGTCAACCCTACAATGGCTTTCCGCCTCTGCAATTGCCGTCATGGTGTTTACATCCCAACCGTCATACTTGCCTATTTCCGCCCGGACTAGCTCACAAGGCGTCAATACTTTAGGAGCCGGTACAACTGGTGTAACCGGCTCTTGTATCTGTGCTATTGATTCTGCGGCTGGGATTGCGCTTTTAACTGTTCGCTACCCACTACTTTAAGCTCAACCACTTGGCTGCGGCTTGCAATGCTCACCATGTTTGAACTGATGTACAAACCGGCAACAATGCCAATAATCATTGCAACAAGCGCGTAAATAACTACTTGTTTGTTGCGGTCTGATTTACGCACATACAACTTATCAATCGCCTTACGCGTTGGCGCGTCCGCTTGATAGATAAAGTCAATATCGCTGTGCTGCACTTTATCGTTGGTGTCTTTTTTACTCATTTCTATAACCCTTTCTTTTTTATTGATTTTGTCTGGTTTCATGGTGTCTACCCTTTCAACCTGATTACAGTGTAGCACACTACACAAGCGTTGTCAATACGCTTGTGTATACTTCACTGCCCTTTCCTTTTTTTACCCCTGTTAGGGGCGTAACTTTCATATAATGCAAACTTAATTAGCCAGTTCCTTGCGGTGTTGTGTGACACGTCAAGTAACTCTGCTACTACTCGCAACGGTTGCCGGTACCCATCGTGCCAATACGCGGCCACCAATTTGCTGCGGCTTATCGGTATTTTCCTATATGCCATACTCTTACGATAGCATAAGCTAAAATAAAATTGGCTATTGACTAGCCAACTATGTAGTGTGATCCATGCCGCCCGGTATCATACAGTACCCCATCCCATGTAAATGGCCACCATATAAGGCGGGTGGCCGCGCCTAGACGCCGGATCACCAAATCCCTTCTGCCATTCAAGGCGAGAGAGGTACCCTACCTCTGACTGCATTATATACCGCCATAACCAAAATACCCCCGGTAATTCGGGGGTATTTCGTATCAACTGTTTGTTTAACTAGGCTGATGTGGTGATACCGGTAATCACACCTTGGCGGCGTGGTTGGCGGCAAATCAAGTTACCCATAACAATCAGTGCGCCAATTTCACCAAATTGGTTTACTGGTGACATAAAGTCACGCAATTGCATAAAGCTAGGCATTTCAATATCTTGGTAGACACCCTCTGTAACCTGATTCTTTGCGCTAACGCTCTTAAGGTCGCTGCTCAATAGGCGGCGGAACTCAAGGTAGTTTTCGTTAAGCCAGTAAAAGCGTCCTGCTGGGGTCTTGTCATCTGCGACAACTGGACGGCCACGGTAGCTGATAGCGTCAACACCAAGTGCGCCCTTGAGTTCTTGGGCTGGTACAGATGTACCAATTGGCGTTTTGCCGCTCACGCGGTTGTAACCGTTGATGGTCGTTGCGTCATACTTAACCATCAGTTTGCTGTTAAGGACTTTTTCAAACATGCTCCAAATAGTTTTGGTTGTAAGTGCAATGGTTGGTGCCTCTTGGCCGCTACCTGCTGCGCTCACGGTGTCAAACTCTGCGCTGATTAAATCAAGCGTCATTGTGCCTGCACCTGCGGCTGTAACATCGGCGTTGACTGCTGGGATGTCACTGCGTAACACACCACCGTAACTTGATGTAGCGGTACCGTTGTCAACAATAAGGCCTAATCCCTCAATGTCTTTGCCGGTGCCATAGCCAAAGAACAAGTCACCAAGTGCATTTGCCATAGAGTTTTTAGCTTCGTCCATGCGGCTCGCAACAAGGCTCAACACTTGCTTTTCACTGTTTCCGTTCACTGCTTTTTCAATGCCCGGTACAACTACGCTCTGCTCGTAAGCCTTAACATACCATGTCAAAACACGAGTGTTGTTAGTTGCTGATGTATCAAACTGGTCTAGGCCGTCAAACGATCCGCCAGTCGTTGAGTTGGCAATGGTGATCGGCTGTTGCTCCGTAACACCTTTCCAGTTCTTAGGACTAGAGGTAACGCGGGCGGTAAAGATGTTTGAGTTGTTGACAAAGTCTACAATTGACGGAAGAATGTCATTGTAGGTAATGTCTTTAACGCGATCTGTAAATACCATATCCTGCTCCCTTATTATTTTATACTTACAACATTACTGTATCACACAATTTTTCAAAAACTCTGGGCGTTTTCGCATAATTTATTGTCGGCCGGTCAACCGTTCGTAAAAATCCTGTAACAGAGGTGTGCCGCCGCCGCTGTAATCGTTTATCTTGAGGCGGTCTTTTCTTACTAGCGGCGCAAAACTCTGCGTCCTGAATACGTTGTCAATGTCGCCTGCAACACCCTGCAAGTACCGCCCGGCTGTTTCGCGGCTCATACCAATACCGGTTGGCCTGCTTGCCAACCCCTTGACACCGTTATATATAGCGTTGTCCGCTTTTGATATTAGTTGGTTTAATATGCCGCCGTTCACGTCAATACCTATTCGTCTTGTAATGTGGATCAATACCGGCCAAAATCTGCTCCGGCAATTTCACAAGGTCATACCCATAACCGCTGTTGACTAGCTCAATACCCTCTGGTAGTTTGCCGCTTGCAAGTATCTGCCGCGCCTCTTTATCGTAAATCGGCACTCCCCTTGCTAGTGCATTGCCGACTAATTGGCGCAATTCCTCTGGTGATGTGCGCTGTCCGTTCATCAACTCTTGGCGTATCTGCTCAACGTCGGATATGTGCTTTGGGGTTTCGCCAAACGCCACGCGGTTGTCCATCATACTAATGGTGCCGCGGTCTTGCGGTATCATGTCCAGTGCCTTTAGTGCGCTGTCGTAGTAATCATTATATGCTTTTGCTGCATACTCAAGCGGTACGGTACGCGGGCTAGTGCCTTTGATTACGCCCTCAATTGCCCGGCTTATTGTGCGCGGGTAGGCGTCAACCGGGTTGCCCATCACAAGGTTAAGGCCAACGGTGTTTTCCGGGTTTGCCTCCAATATCTTTTGTAGCCAATCATCCAGTGCGCCAGTGTCTTTTAGCGTTTCGTCAAATATAACGCTATTGTCTGGGATCACATCAACCCCGGCTTTTTTCAAACTTTTAGCGGCTGATCCTTTGCCAAAACCGGGGCCGCCGCCTAGGAATGTAAAATTGCGCGGGCTTTCGGCTGACTTGCTGACTAGATCACCTGTCACCATGCGGCGCAAGCGGCTTGCTATCTGCTGTGTTGCGTCCGGTGAGTGCGCCAAAATGTTTGGATCGTCCATGACTGCCTTTATCATTTCGCGTGCGTCATCGGTATTGATGGATATACCACCATTGGATATGTTGCCGTTATCAGTCATGTTGCTAATGTAGTTATCAATCCACTGTCGGTTGCCGGTATCAATTCCCTGCGAGTTCACATATTTTTCAATATCGGCATTGGCCGGTGCTGCTTTACTTGGGCCACCCATATCAAGTATTGGCACACGGTCGCCACTTACATTCATAAATGCGCTCTCATTGGTTGGTGCCAAATGCTTAATGTCAATGCTGTTGCCTCTGTTAGTCGGCAATAAATCATTTAATGCGCTATTGCCGCGTGGCAAAAAATCGCTGATCAATTGCGGCTCAATTGTCCGCGCTGCTGCGCCCGCCATCTCATCGGCTGCGCCACTAAATAGTTTAGATAAAATACTACCATTCATTACTGTTGTTGCCTTTCAGTATTTATTGTAGCCTGTACCGCTAAAATATTGGCCATCGCTGTGCGCCAATTTGGTATTAGCTCATGTAGTTGCTGATCCGTCATGCGGGCTAACTGCTCTTTATTCGGCAAGGCGGCATTGAGTGCGGCAATATCTGCATGTGGTTTGTTGACTTGTGACGTCTGCTGCGGTGTTGCAACAGGTGTGATATTAGTTGACGGTTGGTTGATTGGCGGCAAGTATTTTTTAGCGGCCACCGGGATATTATAGTCATCGGTATTATCGGTAATTTTTAGCACGCTGATTTTACGCGGCTCCTTGCTTTTTTCCGCTTCGGTAATGGTGCGCTGCTTCACCGGTGCTGGATCCGGCGCGGTCACGGTACCGCCAAACATATCAGTCTGCCCGGCAAGCGGCGCGTCCTGCGCGTCTAGCATTGGCTGTGGCTGGCTTGGTGTCTTTGCTTTATAGCGGCTGATTATCTCATCTGATATGTTGCGCATTTTCTTTTCAATCTCATTGCGTGATCGCTCAAGTTCTTTTAACGCCACATCACTCAATCCCTGCTCGCCTGATACGGTTTTAATGGCATTCACCCGGCGGGTTAATTCTGCGCTGGTTTTCTCAAAATCTTTTAATAGGTCAACAGAGTTTACTGCGGTGCCAATGTCGCCAAATAGTCCGGTCTGGGCGTCACGCTGCAATCCGGCCTGTATTTTGCCTGTCAACAAACTAATCACATTTTTAGCGTTTTGCTTACTAAATGTGCCGTTATTATTCAAATTATCTACTATTCCCATGGCTTTTTCGGCGTCTAGGCCTTTTTGTCGGGCGTGTCGCGCCACGGCTAATACATCGTCCTGCGGCACTGCGCCCTGAAATACCTTTTCGCGCAATAAGTTATTTTTACCCATCATATCCCATAAATATTTGTAGTCATCATAACCATAACCGCGTGTCATGTTCTGCTTTTGTACGCTTGGTGCAACACCGTCATTCATACTGTCGGCAATTGACTTGGCCATATCTAGGGTGCTTTCATACTGGCCGCCTTGGTTGGCTGCCCGCGCTATTTGCTTGGCTTGGTCATCGGTGATGTTCTCATAAACGCGCGCCTTGATAGCCTCCGGGTTTGGCAATCCCTCCGCTGCGCGGCGTTCCATGCCTAGGGTGCGTGAATGGCCGCCCAACACCTCGTATGTGTCACCGTTCTTTCTCACTAACATTGGCTGGTCAACTGCGCCCTCATTATAGCCATGCGTAAAAACACTATTCTCAGTGCCGCGTCCGCTGGCCGTCACTCGCGGCTGATACTCGGCCTTGCGCAATAGCTGCAACACCGGCACTTGGCTTTCCATATACGGCAAGCCAAAACGATCCGCCAACGCGCCCTCTGGCACTATACTGTTTAGGACTGATTTTTTGGCCGCCGCCTTTGCTATGTCATCAGTGGCGTTGCCTAGTAAGCCGCTTAACACCCCCTCAAACATAATTTACTGCGTTCCTTGCAACCCGCTCATAATGGTTTGCAATTTGATTTGCGCTTGCTGTGGGTTGTCGCTGAATGTCGGCAACATCTTTTTGTAGTTCTGAATATCTTGGTTAGATAGCACGCCAACCTCGCCATTTGCTCGTGCAACGGCTACGGCTGCGGCCTGTAACATATCGTCATAGGCTGCCTGTCTTGGATTGTATAGGCCAAATGACGCGGTATTGAGTAGGCCACCTAGTGCGCCCATACCACCCTGTGCGCCGCCGCCCTCTTGGTACACTTTCATCAGTCGTTGCATGGTGTTGGCTGCATTCGCGGCCTTGGCTGCCTCTTTGGATTTAGTGCCGGTGCCGCTTTCCAGTTTGTCCTGGCGGGTTTGCTTTTTATCAACCATATCAAGCATGTTACCAATAGCGTCTGCCGCCTCTACGTTGTTATCCTTTAATGCGGCAACATAGGCATTTTCAAGCTGGCTACGGCTATATCCGGCCACTGACGGCTCACCGCCGGTTATTGATGGTGTTGTCATCGTGCCGGTGCCGCCTGTTGGTGCTGCTCCCATCATAGATGGATCGGCGTATGATACCTTGCTACCATTGCCATTGCCATTGGTTAGCGCGTTAAGCACTGCAAGGCCGCCGCCTACACCGGCAACTGTCTTGAGTGTTTTTTGCGCCTCTCCGCTTTGAAACTTGCGGCCAACTTTACGCATAACTGATCCGGCCTTTTGTGCGCCTGCCTCGGCTGGTACGGCTAGGGTAGCGTCAAGTAGCGGCCCCACAACTGGTACCTGATTAACAACACGCGATATTGCCCCACCACCGGTCGCTTGGTCGCTCAATTCGCCCATCTTGGATATATCAACAAAATCTTTCTTGAATGATCGGTAAGTGCCAACGGTGCGCTGCTCTGGTGGTATTGCGGCCAATTCCTTGGCAAGTCGTTTGTATGCCTCTGATTTTGTTTTATTTCCACTCAATAGCTCGCGGCGTGATCTGACGGTAAACTCATTAACCGTGTCATCAAATGCTTGGTTGATGTATTTTGGATTGATACCGGCGTCAACTCGCGCGTTTATGTCGCGGGCTACGTTTTCATACATGGCGGCTAGTTCTTTATCACCGGCTTTTGGCGTGGCTGATTTGCGCAAGTCTGCGGCTGCGCTCTTGAAAAAGTTTGCCATTTTCGCTGGGTCTTTGTCATCCACTGCATTCCGAATAGGCTTTGGTAGGTTGTCGCGCAAGTCGCGGATGGTTGGTGCAATATCACTTAGGTCAACATAGTTACCATGGGTGCCATTGGTCTGCATGTAATTGGTCACATCATCCATGAACGAGTTTTTGCCGCCGGTCAATTCTTTGCCTAGGCTACGCAATTCGTCAATATTGCTCATGCCGGTACGGTCAAGTAGCATACCTACCTTTTGTTTGGCGTCCTTGCCAACTTCGCGCATACCTTTGCGGGTTATGCTCAATGGGGCGTTTAGGCCAACATCTGACGCTTTCACAAGGGCGTCACCAATAAATGATTTGCTCTTTTGTGCTGCTACATTACCAAGTTCGCTATCAACTGCGCTGTTCGTAAGCTGTGATAGTATCGGCCGTGCAATATCGTCACCGTATTGGCTGGCAATATTTCCGCCATATTTACTGACTACGCCACGCAATAAATCATCACCAGAGTTACTGGCAACTTTTCCAAACAGTTTACTTAAAATACCGCCGCCCATATTAGTACCCCATTCCTTGTTGTGCGTATGGATCTTGCGCCATTCCGCTGTAATCATTGTAGTTCATCGCTGGCTGGCCGCCACCACCAAGTAGTTTTGATCCGCCATAAAGTAGGCCGCCACCAAGTGCCACTTTGCCAAAGGTTGATTGAGGGATATATGATTTGAGTGCTGTTTGATATAACGCCTTATTAGGTAGTGCGCCCATTGTTGCGTTAATCGCGGCCTGATCCATACCCCTGTTAGTCATTGCATTAGATAGCACATTGGTGCCGCGCTTTTGTAATAGCTTTTGGCCAAATGGTATGGCGGCTGAAAATGCCGCGCCGGTACCTGCTCCGGTCAATACGTCCATCGGATTTGCGTCTGCGCCCTCTTGTCGCAATGCGTCTGCGCCGCCAAATAGTGCGCCGGTGCCAATCATGCCTTTGGTTGAGTTCATCATATTGCCCATTTTGGCAAGTCCACCGCCTAGTTTCGCGCCCTTTGCAATGCCGCCAACCATCGGTACTAGCGTCAATGCTGTTTCAAGGCCTGCGCCTAGGTCACTGGCTACATCGCGCTTGTTCTTTACATAGTTGCCGCTCACTAGGTCGCCAACTGCCGTGGCGGTCTGTCCAATCGGATTAAGTAGCATACCAAGTAAGCCGTCACCAAAATAGTTGTAACGGTTTTTCTTTTCCATCGTGTCGTATTGGTCTTGCATATCCTTATATGACAAATCACCAAAATTGGCCTGCCTGCGCAAGTCCTGTGTTTGGCTTGTCCAATCGCTGATAAAGCTAGGATTTTGTGCCGCCACGGTTGTAATAAGGTCTTTATTGGCCGGGTCTTTCAAAATGCTATCCATCGCGCCTGCCATCTCGCGGCTTGAATCTAGGCCATAGCGATAATCGCGCATTTGTTGCTGCGTTTGGTCTAACTTCTTTTGCGTATCGTTGCCAAATAACCAATCAAACATTACGCATTCCCCGCCCATTGATCGTAAGTTAGTATGCGGTTGCGGGCGTCATTTGCCTTATTGACAATGCTATTGCCATAATCCTGCCCACCAAATGCCTGCGCCATTGGCGACCAAAAGTAGTTCCATAGGTTGCCATTGTCTTTTTTGAATTGGTCATCAATGGCTGAATTAGCCTGTCGCATGTAAGAATTGTACCCGGCGCGGCTCTGTTTGTCTGCCAACTGTGACTGCAAGGCAAGCGCGGCCTTATTCTGCTCGGCTTGTGAATTAGCAAGGTAGGTTTGCAAATTAAGCTCGTGTTGTCGCTGTGCTGCGGCGCGGGCGTTGGCCTGCTGCTCTTTCCATCGCTCAAGCTCTAGCTGCTGCTGCGATAGGTTCCACTTGTCGCGCTCACTATTGACACCGGCAAGGGCTGCAAGGTCTTGCTGATATTGGTTGTATGTCGTGTTGCGCTGGCCCAAAAGGGTACTCCATGTATTTTGCAAGGCATTAAGCGCGTCCTCTTGGCTGCCATAATTACCGCTGGCCACATTCTGCGTTTCTTGCATACCACGGTTGGCCAAATCTTGATAATCCGCCAAATTGTTTTGGTAGCTCATATTGGCATTGCCGTATGTATTAGCTAGTTGTGCCTGCTGATCGCCCATTGCGCGGGCGCGTTGCGCCTCTGTCAAGCCTGTACCACCGTATTGCTGGCGGATTGATTCCGGTAATTTATTGATAGTGGTGTTGATTTGATTTACCGCGTCACGCGAGTTTTGATAGGCACCTTTGGCGGCGTTTATCTCATCGGTGTTCATGTATTTTTGGCGGGCGGCGTCATAAATATCACCATATCCTTGGCGTTGGTCAAATTGCTGATCGTATTTTGTCTGGGCTTGGTCTGCTTGCCCGGCATACTGATTGTATGTACCGTAACTAGCATTTTTCGTATTTGTAGCGTCCGCTATTCGTGTGCCGTAATCCATGATATTCTCCTTGATTACATCATAGCACTTGAACACAAAATAAGGCTCTGTGTTTTATCTAATTAGTGGCCAAAAGCTGACTAGCACTAATTTTGCCTGCTTGAAAATCGCTGACGGCATTTGCCCATCGGGTCTTTTTGTTCGCTTCGTCTTGGTTGCGCTGATTCGTCCAGTTGGTCATGTAGGTTGCACTATCCATGGCCTGCTTGCGCTGCATTGACGCAAAATTATTGCGCCATATTTCAAACTCGCGTTGCTGCTTGATAGTATCTTGCTGGATCTGCCATACCTTTTGCTCCGTTTCAATGCTGCTCAACTGGCTGCGGCTCTGATAAAACATCTTTTCCCATTGCTTTTCATTGGCAATGCGCGTCTGCCATTCGCTAAACTTGCGCTTGACGCCATCCCAATAGCTGTCATATTGCTTATTTGATACATCTAGTGCCTGATTAAAGGCGTCATTGACACGCTTATTGTAATCGTTAAATGATACCTGATAATTGGCGTTGTACTGCGTGAACTGTTTATTGAGGTTGCCTAGTTGCTGCTGGCGGGCTTTGTCGCGCTGCGCCTGCGTCAAGGCGGTACCACCATATTGCTGGCTAATACTTTCCGGCAATTTATCAATCATTGTTTTAGTGGCGTCAACGGTCTGCTTGGCCGTTTCCCATGTGCTTTTGGCCTGCTGGATCTCGGTAGTTTCGGCGTACTGCTTTTTATATTGGTCGTAAACAGTCTGATATTGTGGTGCCTGCGTGAATGCGCTGTTGTAGTCATTCATGGTATCTTGCGTTTGATTTTTGGCCGCGTCATAACTGCCCTTGGTTTGATCCCGGTATCGTGTCGCGTCTGCTATTCGTTGTGCAAAATCCATAATAACTACCTTATAAAAATATCCTTATCTTTATCATACGGCAAAATGTAAAAAGTGTATTGGTACCATGAACCGGTCATGTCGCTCCAATACTTCTCATAACGATCCCACCCAAAACTACCACCATTATACCGTTGGTAGTTGATCGTATGCACCATCCCCATTTTGATATAGATGTTGGTATCATCTGCGGTCATGGTAATTGGCGGCTGCTGTGGCGGCCAATAATTCACATCTGATGTATATGGCCCTACACTGCTGTATACAAAGGTGTTTTGGCCAATGCCGCTTGAATATGACGGCCACATGCCCTCTGCGCCGCCTAATCGCGGTGGTATGTCGTATTCCCAATAGCCGCTGGCCGGTGAACTTGGCAAATAAGTGCTGTTATAGCTAGCGGGGCCTCCCCAACTGGCCATATAGTAACGCATTCTGCCGGCATTCTTAACGTGCGCGGTACCAGTCACCATAAACAATGGGGCTTTTTTCTGGCCATGCGGAATGGTCGCAACGGTCACGTTGTTCACTTGGTTGTAATTCATTGAGTACCAGTTATTATCCCCCACATAGGGAATACTTGGCGTGGCTGGCTCACTGAATAGGCCGCTTGAGTTTGTAATAGTGACTTTATGAGTTATTATCTGCGGCTTGCTGTTGGTTATATCTGAACCAAATATAGGGTATTTAGCATTAAAAATATCACTACCATCTACCGGATCAATCACCTTTAGGCCATAATCATGGCCGGGGAATACTGTTTTTTGGTCGGGGATTATAACGCTCATAGTGTTGATCCTGTCTGCACGGCGGCCACCATTGGCAAGCGCGTAATGACTAGGCTGCTTGGTTGGCTATAAGTTGACACAAGGCGTGCGGAATTGGCGTTGTAATAACCAATGAATATGCTTGGTGGGGCTTGGCCGTATTGTCCTAATGGCCGCCACACTTTAATGCCGGTCGTATTATAGTATTGGTCAAGGTCTTTGCGCTGCGCAAATCCATATACCATACAATCATTGACGGCCATTCCACTAGGATAATCGTAATTGATTTCAATTGTCGTGTTATCGGTTGCACCGGCCGGTATAGTTGAGGTGTCAAATGTTTTTACCGCAAGCACCATCTGTGATTGTAGCCGTACATCAATGCCTAGGTTGTCAAAGTCATGGGATTCAATATCGCCATATTCTATGCTTTTTATGCCATAATCACCCACAATCCCATCACTTTTTGCTAATGGCTTGGCTGTGTAGGGGTATTCTATGTCTTTTTTTAGGTTGATTGGGCAAATAAGCACCTTGGTACCGTTTTTAATCGGGTTGGCGTCCACCCGGTAAATGTAATTTTCGTCAACGCTGTACTGCTGGCCAAAGATGATACCACCGGCGTTAAATGTCAAAAAGAATGGCGGGTAGCCTAGGCCGTGATACCACCGGTATACATAAGTACCATTTTGGAATGTGCCTAGATATTCGCCGCCATTTGATACATCGCTACTCCCCGGCGCGGCGGCGTATAGCTCCACAAGGGCTTTAATTTGTAGTATCGGGAATGATGAATTAAACAATAGCTCATTGTCACCGGCGTATTGCACATCAAAGCCCGGCATGGCTACTTTCATGCCGTAATCTCGCCGCGCTATCAGTGTACTTTTATTAGCCATTATTCACCCCTAGAATGAACCGGGTGAATAGCCCATCATAACGACTGTGCGCCCGGCTCTGTCCTCTACTTTTATTAAACCACGCAATTGCTGATCGCCCCTAAACTCGCCTGTCCTGACTTGCCGTGGTGCCATTTGCTGCTGCTCGGCCATGTTTTCAATGTTGTTATCGTCAATCGTCCTGAACCCCTGCGATAATTTGGTAGGGTTTAGCTGGTCAAACTGTGTTTGAATGTCGGCCGTGTTTGGATTAAATACTGCGTCTGCCATTACTTGTGTACCTTACCCTCCTCGCCTAGATCGCGGGCATTTAAGGCAATGCCGGATATAAGCGGTGATTTTGTAACGATTGCGCTATTGGTGCCATCAAATCCAAATTGTATCTGCCTGAACCGCTTGTTTATTTCAAAGTATGATTCAATCTCGCCATTTTTCTCAATATGGTTGGATGTTACCCAATTTCCGCCATCAATTTTGTACTTTAGCGTTATTTCCGTGCCGTCTGGCAATGGATCGGTCGCAATACCCACTCGCAATGCCATTTTGTCTTTCCATGGCACTCCGCCGTCATATGATAGGCTCTCATACTTAAATGCGCTGGCTGGCTTGCTGGTATTGTCTACAATCGCCATATTAAAGCTATCAGTATTACCGGCGTTGTCATGGATGTTGTATGAAAAATACATGGTGTCGCCAAAGTTCCATACGCCGCCTAGGGTGTATTGTTTCGCGCTCGTATTATAATTGCCGGTCGCCTCTGGTATATTGTAGGAATAATAAAAGCTGTTTGGATAATTCTTATCAATGCTACCCCATGAATAGATACCGTGGCGCATGGTCGTTAAATTGGTGGTGCTAGGGTAGGCCATAAGCAATATGCCGCGCCTGACGGTCATACAACTAGGGAATACATCAGTTTGGTCATTTACACCGGTAAACTCGCTTTGTGAATCAAGGATGGTGCGGATTTTGGTTAGCATTTTACCGCCGGTGTAGGCATAGATTGATCCGGCAATAATGCAATAAGTGATATTCTGGTTAGTGTACAGGCTCTTTGGCTCGCCCATTGGCGTATCAATCTTGTAGTTTATGGCGTCTGCAAATCCATCCCAAAAGCCTAACATGCCTTGCTGGAATATACGCCCGGCGGCGGTGCTGACTTTCTCACATCCCAATACGGTGTACTCATCGTTGCTGGTCAAGCTGGTTATTTCCATGCCATTCTCAATAATAACGCGGTGCCGCTGGAACTCTGAACCATCAACGCTGGTTAAGCCGCTCGGTAGCCAATCCGCTAGATACTGGCCGTTGCCAATCAATAGTTTAGATCCTGCCCAATTCAATATAGGGTGGCATTTCTTGCGGGTAGTTTCAAGTAGTGCGGCATAGTAGTAAAAGTGTAGGCCGTATAGCAAACTGGCCTCGTATGTTTCAACGGTAAAGCCGGTGGTTGTTGCGGTCAAGTGCATGTGGTATTCAGTGCCAAAGTTGCGGTATTCGCCAACATCGGTGGCGGTAAAATCAAAGTTCGTCACATCTGTTGTTGACACATTAGCGGCTGCCACTGTTGCGGTGGCTACAACATTATTCTGCCCATCGTGAATGGTTAGTGTCACATTTCCGGTACCCTTGGCCGCAAACTTAATGGCAATGCGCGTCATTGGTGATTGATCCGGTAAGAATATACACCTGTCGGCGTCCGCCTCACTGATTGCGGCATTTGGTACCGTGTAGGTGGTTGTGCTGCCGGTCTTAAATGTCCATCGGCTTGTGCCGCCACCAATCCACTTGCCGTCACGGTCTTTAATGAGTATCTGCGCTACTGTCGGGTAGGTGCTGGCTGCTGCGGTGATAGTCGTTGCGCTTGGTGTGCCTGCCTTTAATATCGGGCCATAGGCATAAATCCGGTCAAGGCCGGTGACATAAATACGGTCGGTTAGCGGCCAATAGGTCAAGTCGCCAAAAGTACCGGCCGTCCATCCTGATAATGTTGCGGCCTGCGTAATGTCATTGGTCAAATCAACCTTGTAGAGTACACCATTAGTGCTTATGCCCCATCGTATGCCGTCCGGTGTCTGTGTCATATTGACAATCAACCCCTGCAAATCGGGGTCGCTCAATTTACGGCTTCCGGGTAGCACTGATATGTTGCTAGGGTTTTTGCGTGCGTCCATGCACTCGGCGTCACCAAAACTGTTTTTAATACCAATCTTAAGGTCGGTACCCATACCACCATAAAAAGAGGTTTGGCTTATGATTACATCGCCGTTATTTCCTGTTGCCATAGCCGGATTACCTCATTGTATAACCCAAAAGCGGGTCAATTATGGCGCGGTCATTCATCTTTGGTGATGGATTGATTACCCCGCCGGTTGTTTTGTTACCGTACACCTCTTTGTATTTATTAAACATGTCGTCAAACATCTGCTTATACATGCTTGAACTCTCAAGGTCTTTGCGCATAAGGTAGAAGTTGCGGCAAGCGTAATAAATTGGTGCCTCGTGGTATTCCTCTGGGAATGCCGGGGTTTGGCCAATCAGAATATCCGCGCCGGTCTTGCTAATACCTTGGTAGTTGTTATCTAGCTTGATATGCGTGGCGTCCGTGTAGGTCACAATCTTGTACCAGTTGCCATCTGATCCATCGGTAACAGTAAACCAACAGTCGTTTAGCATTTTCTCGGCAAATGTCGTTGCTGCTCCGGCTACAACGTCCACGCTGTTGTTTGTCACATCGGCCTTGCCAATTACGTCCTCAATGGCCATATCCACCATGCGTGGCTCATAACTGACAATCAAGCCATCAGTAACATTGTCTTTTGGGGTAGGATAGATACCAATTTCATCTGCTCCCTTAATAAAGTAGTACATTGGCGCGTTTGCCCTAAAGAATGGCACAACATTCATCTTGTTCCACTCATCCTCGCTGCGGATCTGCTTAAGCGGGTAGTATTTGTCGCCTCGGCGGGCTTTTACATACGATATGCGCAACATATCGCTAGGGAATTGATAGAATTGCTGCCCGGCAATCGTATTGGTCTTTTTTTCGCGGCGCGTCCAATAACGGCGGGCTGCATTTTGGAATAGCTTGACGCCGGTGTTAATATCGCGTGTGATTTTGGTCATTTCGGGTGAATCAACATAAAGGCCGCATAAATCGGCTGCCTGTTGTTTCATCTGTGTAAATGTTATCATTGCGCTACTCCTTATCTGATTAGATTATAACACCTAGTCGCCAAAAGAATCTCGCCAATAAGATGTTTGCTCAACTGGCGTCTTTTGCCATGTGGCTGCGGCCTTATCGCCGGTTGCTACCCATACATCGCCCACTTTATTATCATTATCCTGCCATTGTGCTGGCAATTTGTTGTAAACTACCCATGTTTGTGCCGTTTTATCGTCACTTTCTGCCCAAGTTGCGGGCTTTTTGCGCTCAATTACAAATATCACGGCGTCACTGGCGGTTTGCGTGTGTAGCGTGCTGTCGGCTAATAGGCTCAATATTCGCTCAAGCGTGATATTGTCGGCCGTCTGGCTGTGTGTGGCGTTATCTGCTGCGAGTGATAGTATGCGCTCAAGCGTTAAGTTATCTACTACCTGCCCATGCAACGATCCGTCAACTGCTAGGTTGTATTCAAGCGCAACGGCCGGTGATGTGGCCGTTTGAATATGCCCGGCATTATCTAGTGCTAGGGTGATTTGGTAAACAAGCGTCACATTGTCGGCAATTTGCGCCTGCAATGCGCTGTCTATGGCTATATTATGCGTCTGTGTGATTGCTAGATTGTCGGCGGCCTGCGATTGTAGCGCGTCCGCAACGGCAAGCGCAATAATCGCGGCACTGCCTGATTGCCCCGCGTATGGTTGTGCATAGTAGAGGCCGCCGTACATGGGTTATGCTGCCTCGTAAGTTATCGTACAGGATTCAATTCGCTTGTTACCAGACGCGGTAAAGGCATTGAACCCGTAGTCCAGCGTCACTACGCACGTTGTTCCCCCTGTGCCTATTTGGGCGAGACCAGGTGAGGTTTTCGCAACGGCATTATCTATAATTTTTGCTGGCGCTGACCACTGTGCGCCAGCTCGTGTTACCGCCGTAAACGGCAGGCTAATAACACAAGTTGTCGCATTAGACGTTCCCGCATTCGGCTGTGAGATACTTAGCGTAATCATTTTTCCGACTTCATAATAGTAGTAGTTCCCACCAGTCGGGTTGGCCGACCACCCGGTCAATGTCGGTGTCCACGCTACCCACGCCCCGCCCGCGTCTGTTTCGCCATTGATTGTTACTTTAGTTTCTGCCATATTTAATCCTTTACCTCTTGAACTGATACTGTTGCATTATTCCAGTCTGGTGAGGCTGTAAGTGACAATCCAGATGGGAACCAAACAAAGAAATATATTATGTCATTTTGTGACACTGGTACTACAATATCACTTAAAAATGCAGAATCTACTGGTGGGTGGCTCGTTGCTGCTATTTGAGTAGTGTTCCTGAAAACATACAATACACCAGTCGTTGTTGCGTTTTTTTGTATATAAAATGTACATCGTACCGACTTCACTTTTGATGAAACTACCTTAACGCCAGTTCCACTTGAGGTATCTCTAGCTAGTATAGTAGGGTCGCTACCAGCCACTGTACCTTCAAAGTACACCTTTGTTTGCGTTGTAGCTGCTATTCCCTGAGTAGCTGTCTTATTTACAGTCACGCTACTGCCAATCAGTGAAATGTTACTCTGTGTATTATTTATCTTTTGCTTTGCCATGTTATGCCACCTTTATAATGTAGTTACAGATTATTGTTGGCTGAACGTTGTTGTGCGCGCCACCGCCACCAGTAGACCCTGATTGCGGGTTAGAGGTGTAACGCCATTGTCCACCCCCTTGGGTGATATTAGCATTCGTCCCCCCTGTACCGCCGTGTAAAACATTACCGTCAGACGTAGTTGGTGCTGTATTGTGCGTGTGACTTGGCATTTCTGTTACTGATAATGTATGTGTTTCAGCACCACCCACGCCGCCTAGCGCGTCACCGTTAAGTCCACCGCTCTGGTTGGTTAATCTGTTTGCGCTTGTACCACCCATGTCATCTTGCCCGGCTGATACGCGCCCACGTTTGTCCGGTAGGTTGAAGGTGGTTGAACCATCGCCGGCTCCATAAGTAGTGCCAAATAGTGAAAATAGTGCCGCATAGGTTGTGCGTGATATGGCTTGGCCGTACGCGAACATCCAGTTTGCACTTGGTAGTGTTTCTGCCCAGTAATCCATGCCTACGCCAATTGGTGCGGCGTCATAGTAGTGATAGCCATCTACTGTGTCTGCATTTCCATATGAACTCTGCACAAATTGGTAATTCACCATAATATCATCGCCGGTTAGTGGCGCGTCACCCATCGTGAATGTGCCGCTTGCGGGGGTGGTTTCGGTAAAGTGCGTGCCGCGCTTTTGCTTGACGCCGTTTATAAATACCTCAAGCGTATTGGCAATGTATGGCCGGGTGGTCGTGAATGCCGTGTTAGTGCCGTTTACAGTGCCGGTTGGCGTTTCGTCCTGTATTAAGCTGCTTGATCCATTTATCATCGTCTGGCTGCCTAAAATGTAGCTGGCGGTCAATTTCGTGCCGGTCGCGGGCGCGGTGACAAAAGTGATTTGATTTGCGCCGGTCACAGTAAAGTCATCCGTTAAGTGCATGGCCACGCCGTTTTTGTACACCTGAATGTTAGTAAAGTTTGAACCGGTGGTGAATACTTTATTGGTGCCGTTGACGGTGCCGGTCATTAGCTCATCGGTCACGCTGCTGGCGTTAAGAATATCAGAGGTAAAGATTGAATTAGATAATCGCCATCCGGTCGCAATACTCTTTGCGCTCGTCAATCCTTGGGCGCGGGTGATGGTTAGCGTGTCGGTTGTTCGTGCCGTCACTAATACCTGCTCGGCGTTGTCTAGGGTCGGTAGCTGGCCGTCCGGGTGTGCAACTGCATTGAATGGTACGGCGGGCATTCGTGCGCCCATACCGGTTGCCAACACTAAAGATGTACCGCTTGTGGCGGGGCTTGGTGCTGTGACAATCAGTGCGGTTGCAAAATCCTTAATGTTCGCCATTGTCTATCCTAACTTGGGCTTGATATTTCTACTTTCCATGCGGGTACATTTATCACGTTGCCGCTTGTAACGGCCTGTGATGTGCATGTAGTCACATAGAGTAAGATTGTGCCATCAATAAGCGCAATGTGTGTAGCGTTGCCGCTGGCGGTTGCTGATAGGCCGTTTTGTGCGGCAATCGTTACCTTGCGGCCGCTCACATCGCCATTGGCTTTGGTGAATGCGCTTGATAATGTTTGTGTTGCAAGTGCGGTTGCTAATGCTGCGGCGCGGTCGGCTGGCTGCGAGGTACAGACTAATAACTGGGTAGCGGTTGCTACCTTATCCAGTGCCGCGTCCATTACTAAACTATTCGCCCATTTTGCCATCACTCGCTCCTATCTGGCCATCTTGTACTTCTAGTGTCACCTCAATTTCGTTAGCCATAACTTTACCTTTCATTTATACGCTAATCATAGCACAATCATGCTCTAAAACCGTTGCCAAACTCCATGATCCACCCTCGGCCACTACCACCTGCTTGCCATCTCGCTTGTCACATGTGTTGATACCGCTAAAACCTAGGGTGTGTGTAATCACATTTTCTTGCTTATTATGCTCGCGCATATAAATAAGCTCGGCGGATCGTATCTTGAACTCTGTCATGTACATCCGGCCATCCGGCGTGGTTATGTAGGCGTCACCATCTCTGTCAAAGGTGGTAATAAAATCTAATTCATCGTTGGTTAGCTTGAACCATAAGAGGTAGTGTTTTTTTGGATTGTCTACTGTGCCGTGTAGATAATCAAATAGATTACATAACGCAAACTGACGCGCGGCTGTGCTAAAGTCGTGCGCCGGTTGCTCTATTGTATGGCCATCCCTAAATAGCGCAATCCATCTGAATGGCTTAACCCCACCATCCATACTGGTCTGCCCCTTATTTTGTTTCCTGTGTGAACACTTGCTTTAACGTGACAAGTATGACGTTGATGATTGGCGCATAAATGCCAAACAGTTCAACATTGCCCTGTACAAATGACAAAATGTAGCCAATAAGGGCGGATATGCCCACATATGCTGCCGTTTTTGCTATTTTTAGTGCTTGATCTTTTGTAATCATTGCGTTCCCCTTGTTTTCGTTTGGTGTTTCTTGTGGTGCTGGCTCTGGTGTCGGCGTTGGCTCAACGACTGGCGTTGGTGTAGGCTCTGGCGTTGGCTCCGGTGTCGGTGCTGGTGCGGTTGGCTCTGGCTGCGCTGCTGGTGTCGGGGCTGGTGCTGGTGGTACTTCTCGGCGTCCACGCGCAAAAGCGTTCCAATCATCAGTTGTGCCATAGAATATATTGCAATCCAAGTCACCACCATAGCCGTCTAAACGGCCACGGCTTGTCCACTGCCACATACAATAGCCGTTTGGCCAATTAACATCTGGCAAACTACCGGCATATGTCATGTCGTAATTGTAATCAGTGTCCATATCGCGGTACTGTGCTACCCATAGGGCGTAATCACCCCATACTGGCGACCAATCAATGCGGTTGGCGGTGCTAGTATTCAAGTAAATTACAGGGCGTACACCGGTAAGGCTGTATACATGGTCAAGCCACTGCTTTGCCCACTGCGCGGTGATAGGCTCAACCTCAAGGTCAAGCACTAACATGGCCTCGCCAATGTAGCCTCTGACTTGTGACACAAACCACTCTGCTTCGCTAATAGGATCATTGCCATCTGGCCGTGCAAAATGGTACACGCCTAGCTTTTTACCGGCGGCCTTTGCCTCTTGGTAGCTAGGGTCACAATCTGAATCGGTATACCCTACACCCTCGGTGGCTTTGAATATAATAAAATCTGCTCGTATGGTGGCGTCCGGTAAACCTGCCTGCCATTTAGATGTGTCAATTCCCACTAACGACATACTAACCCCTTTTCTTTATTGCCCCTATTACTGCCCTAAATATACTCCGTACCGCTAATGCTGTCAAAGTACCAAAAAACGCGCCGCAAAACGCCGCGCTTGCCCAATAGCATAGCCATACTTGCATAAGCACATCCCCTACATTTGTCATTTATTATTCTCCAATTCTGTTTTTATTTGCACATCATTGCTGCGTAACCCATCAATTGCCCTGCGCATATCCTTGATTTGGCCTAGGTAGCTCAAACCAATTGCCACTATCACTAATGTAATCACACTGCCGCCAACAATCTTGACTGCTGCGTTATTAAAGAATGTGGATAGCCTGCCGGATAAACTGTTGTCATCAAGGTCTAGCCGTTTGAGTATCTTTTCAATAGCGGCCTTATTCTCATCTGCTCGCGCGGTCAAATGCTCAACCTGCTTACCGGCTGTCTTTAGGTGTTCGTCAAATACAGAGTATGGCACTGCCCCTAGTGCGTCTATCTTATCGGATATTTTGCCAATGTTAGTTTCCACGCTGTCTAGCTGCTTGCTCATGCCCGCAACTTGGCCTTTCAACTCCCCAAACTCTTTATAAAACTCTGCGTCCACCACATAACCCCTGTGTATTTCATGTTCTTAATATTAAAGTGTGATACCACTTATCTTTTTTTATGGTATCACACTTATATTCTGTAACCCTGATTGAATAGTTACTTATTTGTATTTTTTGAGGTAACAGGTGCCGCGTCATCCTCAAACCCTAAATCGTCCGTGTCGGTAGCCTGCGCCACTGCAAGCGGGTCAATGTCGGCAACTGGTGCCGCGCCTGCTGCAACAACTGGCTTTTTAACAACCTTTTGCTCATTAGGATCAAATATACCCATGTACGCTTTGTCAACAAATGCGACCATTTCAACTGGTGACGTCATCGCCACGCCAACATTGCCGCCTTGTATCTGTGCGTATTGTTTCCACATACGGTCAAGCGCAATGAATGCCTGCCAACCGGGTACCGTGATAGTCTGGCCGGGCTTAAGCACTTTGGCCTCACGCTGCGCGTGATATACGCGGCGGGTGCTTTTGTCTGGCTGCTCAATGCGCTCTTTCTTTGGATCGGCAAATACCCATCCAGTGTCAACGCTCAAAATATTCTTGATGGTTACAAGGTCTGAACCGGTAAAGTAATCATCTAAAAACTCACGCATGGTGCCTGCGCTATTAACGGTGCCGGTGGCCTCCCGGATTAAATCCTCCGGGTTAAGGTCTTGTGATTGTGCTGGTTGATTGTCCATAATTTAATCCTAGTCTAGCTGCGCGTCATAGTAATCTACAATGTCGCTGGCTGATGTTCCCGGCCTAAAGACTGGGCGTTTATTATTATTTGCTGCTGATTTGTCACCACGGCCGCCACCGGCAATGTTACGGCTCACTTGCTTGCGCTCTTGGTCGCCTTTGTTCGGTTGCTTTGGCTGGTATAGTTCCGGGTGTTCCGCTTTGTATAGCTTACCGGCGGTGTATACGCTGATGTTTTCACCGGCATTGCGCAAGCCATTCCAATAATTAAGGATCTCATTGGCGCGGATTACACCGGGGTCTTTGTCAAACTCTGGTGTGCCTTGCTTGGCGGTAATCTTTGGCACAATGCCATCTGATTGTAGCTTGTCAACATCGGCAACAACGCGGCGTGATTCCTCTTGCGTGGCGTTTTGCTGCTGTCGCTCGGTCAACTGGCCTTGGATTTTCTCATACATCTTTTCGGCCTTGTATGATTGTGCGCTCATATCAGTATTAAACTGTGCCTCGGCGCGTGCGCTGGCAAACTCAAAATCATCCGGCAACTGTTCCGGTGTCTTGACGCTCAACACTTCGCCATCTTTGCTCTTAACATTCACATATGGCAATTCATTGTAAATGGTGCGCTGTACCGGGTTCATGTCTTTCCAAATATTATCCGGCAACTCATCGGGCTTGGCAATCTCTTGTGGTTGCTCTGACTTTTTCTCGGCGTCATCGTCTGACTTATCAAGGCCGCGCTTTTTCAATTCCTCTAAAAGCTGCTCATCTGTAAGTTCCGGTGTTTCCTCGCCTTTTTTTCCATCGTCTTTTGGCTTTGGATTTTCGCCCTCATCGCCATTTTCTTTTTCATCTTGGCCTGACTGGTTTTCTTGCGCTCCACCATTGTTGTTTTCATCGTCTGCGCTATTATCGCCGCCCTCCCCGGCGTCATTGTTGTTATTGGTTGTATCGTCCGCTGGCGGCGTGTTATCACCACCTTGGCCATTGTCACCTGCGTCCAACTCGTCAAAACGGTTTTCCGCAAGCGTTTCCAAATCTGTCATTCTTGGCTCCTTGCCTATTAAATGATATACAACACTATCATACAAAATGCTCGTGGTTTGTGCAATGTAAACACCGCCGGTTGGCTACGGCGGTGTAAAGCGGCGGCGTGGGATAAAAACTGCCCCGCAATGCGATTATACTATACTTGGTTGTTGTCGCTGCTGCCGCCAAACAGGCTGCCCAACACTCCCGCCGTTGGTACTGCTGCGGCAACAGGCAATATTTTATTTATTCTATCCGTTACTGCTAGTCTATCCATACTGCCGCTCTTAAGATAATTAAGAATCGCGCTCAAAGTTTCCGGCTTGGATGATAGGTTTCCAGTTTTCCCATCGGGGAATGTCACATGCTTGCGTCCGGATAGCACCACATCGCTATTGCTAATGGGCGCGTTCATCTCCATCCATGCTGTTTCGCGTATTCTATCTAGGTTGTCGTTATCCCATGCAATATCACGCAACCCCTCGCGGTTATTTACCTTTTTCGCGCCAAACTGACCAATAAACAGTCTATCCTGCGCTAATTTCGGATCCATACCCTTTGGCGGCATCCACGCGGTGTCCTCAAGTGCAAGTGCTTTTTGCCCCGGTCGGTTCATAATTTCGGGGTCAAGTAGTGTCAAGTGGCTATCATTTCTGCCACCACCAAAGCCTAGTGGTGATCGGTCTAGCGTTGTGACTGCAACATTCTGGTACTCCGGGGCCGTTCGTGCTGCGGTGCGCTGAAAATCCTCTGCTCTATATAGCATTGGTGTATGGTTTAATATGTTCTCTGCGGTTATGCCGGATGGGTGTTTATTCCCATTCGTCAATAGATCCGCAAGCACATTGACTGTGCCGTTGCGCATTTCGCCGCTTGATACTTTCGTGCCATACTTTGCGGCATGTTGTACGGCCTCATCGCCCATATCTTTCAACATGTTAAATAGCGGGTTCATAGGTTACATCCCCGGCAATAGATTACTCAACACTGGGGCCGGTGCTGCGCCTGCCATTGGATTCATCGGTGCGCCTGCGTCTGGTGCTGGTGGCATAGGTGCGCCGCCTTGTGGTGGCATTGGTGGCATACCCGGTGCGCCCATCGGCGGCATACCGCCCGGCATACCCGGCATTGGTGGCATTGGTGCTGGCGGCTGTGGTGGCTCTGCTGTGACTGGTACGTTTGGATCTAGTAATGCGCCGCTTTTGTTGGCTTCCTCTAGTTTGGCGCGTTGTGATAGGCCAATAACGGCGTCCTCAATGTAGCTAATCAACTTCTGCTGTAACTCTGGCTTGGCATATAGGAACTTGTCACTAAGTAGTAGTTCACGCATGGCAAGTATGTAGCTTGGGTCAATATCCTTGCGTGGCTCTGCCTCTTGGCCGTTCATAATCACGGTAAAGTCAACATAGGCGTCACGGTTTTGCACTTCACTCTTAACATCAGATACAAGGCTGTCCGGTGCCATCTTGAACTTCACTAATGCCTCATAGCGTTTGTCGGCGTCTTTCAGTCCTAGGTCTTTGAATAGGTTGTACGGATCAATCAAGCCCATCTTGGCCATAGTCATAGCGATATTTTCGCGGCGTTCTTTGTCCGGTTTCAATATACTACCCTGTGATACGCTGACATTGGCCACATTTGGCATGTTCTCGCGTGATAGCTCAACATATAGGAATGTGCCGTCATTGTCGCGGGTAGCAAACTGCTTTTTATCGGTGTAATACACTTTCATCATCTGCACAAGCAATCTAAAGTAGCGGTCTAGGCCATATTCAATACACCTGATTACCTCATCTTGGCGGCCACTGGATTGGCTCATCATCATTTTAGCCTCGCCCAACGTGCCAACTTCGCGGTTGGAATCATCGCCACGGAATTGGCTTGGTGTGCCTAGGATATTGTGAATGCTGTTCTTAATATCTTGCTTATCCTGCAATACATAATTAGGCAATAGGTGGGGTGGTATCTCACCAAATGCGCTTTGTAGTGGCATTTCATCCGGCGTGGATAGCATAAGGATTTGGTTTGGATCGCGCGTAATGTTTGCGGCGTCCTCGTCTGGTATCGCGCCGGTCTTAACCACTAGCAAGCTATTGGCGGTGTCGGCATTCTCTACGATCTGGCGGCCGCGCTTATTGAGTACGTCCTGCAATGGTATGGCCTGCTCTACCGGGCTGGTCTGATCTACTAGGTGGCTGCCATCGTTGATGTAGTTAAAGAATATATATGGCTTGGTTGGCGCGTCAACAAAGTTGCTGATGTTCACACCCTCTTTATCGTATACAAAGTTTGGATTTAGCTTTTTATCAAGGATGGTATCACCCATGTACCATGCGACACACTCGCGTTCGCCGGGCTTGCCGGTTGGATCGGTAAACCATATCTCGTTGTAGGCTACAATCTGGCCTAATAGTTTAGGTGTTTTGCGCTGCCTGCCCATGGCTTGCAATATCTTAGCCTCACTGTCCGGGAATCGCTCAATCAAATCTGCTACGCTGTCGGTGCAAATCTCGCAAATAAAGCGTGGCTCCTCATCCAATAGGCAATCTTTATCAAGTATCACGCGGCTAGGGTCTAGTGCGATTGGTACAATGTCATCAACTAGCGGGTCATACTTGAGTTTAATAATACCAACACGCTTGAGGTACATGTTTTTAGTAGCTGATCCAACGCGCTTGGCAAGCTGCCACTTCACACTGTGGATGTTGACGGCGTTTTCCAAATCCTCGGCCATCACCTTGCTCTGTGTGGTGTTATCCTCTGGCGTAATCTCACATGCTGGATCGCGGCCGGTCACATACGCAAGGATGGATTGTGTGCCGACATAAATCTGATTGTCAACAAATGGTACTTGGTAGGCGTATAGCTTGCTCTTATCAATCTGCTGGCCTAGGTAATAGCGTTCATTGCGGTTGCGTGCGCTGGTAAGGTCGTAACCATTCTTATCATCCCAATAGCTTTTGCTGTCCGTTACCCATCGCCTAAAATTAGCAATCAACTCACGGTCATCAGTGGATAGCGTAAGCACTGGTAGTTCATCAATAACGCCGGTATCAATCGTAATATCGTCTACCGCGCCATCGCTATAATATTTTTGGTCATCGCCCATATAACATTACCTTTCTTATCATCAATATAGCACACTAAATGATTTGTACCTCTATTGAATTAAGATGGAATATATACATTCGCAACCCCTGCACTTGATCTCCACAAGTGGTTTGTCTAGCTGCTCCACCATGTTGTCCACATTATCTAGGTACAATGATTTTACAATCCGGTTGACATTGCATAGCTTGCGGCCACATTGAATACATCGCAAATCATGCCACTCTGCTTTGTTGTCCTCATTGAGTATCACTAGCACTGGTTTCACATCGTCCTCCAATCGCCGCGTGGCTTATTAGCGTTCTTAATCATGGTTGATAGGTCGGTGCCTAACTCCTCGCGCGTCACTGGCTTGCCTGCAACATAACTCTTGCGCTTTTGGCTCACCAATTCGCTCTTGTTAAATAGTTTACCGCGTAACTTCTTGGCTGTCATCACTGTATAAAAATAGGCGTCTAGGGCGTGATCCTCTGCATTGGGGTCTATCTGCTCGCCGCCGCTGTCCTTGGCATACACAATGGTTGGTAGTGTTTCCAATAGATATTCGCAAGTGCGGTGTATCTGCACGGCTGGCTTGCCATCGCTGGATGGTGCCAACATGTTATGGAACATGTAGATTGCTGATTGCTTAAGGTCTTTATTGAGTTTGTCGGCCTTAACAATGCGGGGTCGTATGTCTGCCGGTAGCTCGTCCAACTTCTCTTTGATAATATCCTTGATTGGCTTGGTGCCGCCTAGGTGTGAATAGGCGTCATGCGGCAAGGCTAGTACGTCCACCGGGTCGCGCAACAGTTCGTCATAGATAGCCTGCGCCCACCATGCCGGGTCTTTGTGGTTGTCGTGTAGCTCACGATAGACAAATGCCCGCTCCTCTTTCTCCGTAATGTCATCAAACATGGCTTTCAGTAGCACACACTCGTCATTGTAGCCCCAGTCCATGCCCATAATCTTGAATGATCCATTAAAATGCTCTTTGCTCACGCCCCAATCACTAAACTTATTAAACATGTGCTGTGACTTGCGGAACTCTTGGAACACTGCGCCAAATTGAATATCCCAATCACCAAAACGCCACGCCCGGTATAGCTCCGGGTCGCTGCTCTTTAGGCTCTCAAGTTGCTTGATATAGTCCGGGTCGCCTGCAAGTAGTATGGGGTTGCTGTCAATCGTGGCCGGAATGTATGCCCGCCATATGCCTGTTTCACGCTCAATGATGGTCTGCCAATGCGTTTCATGCGGGTTGCCGTAATCATCTATCCATTTGTATACATGCTTGATTACGCGGCACTTGCTGCGGTCTGGCGTCACAAATCGTTTCTTTACCCATGCCATGCCAATACCGCCCGGATTGGTGGTGTTGAATATCTGCGGGAATAAGTCCGGGTATTTGCTACGCGCTGATGATATTAGCTTTTCATACATATTCTCGCGTGGTATCTGCGTCAACTCCTCAATGTTTATGCGGCAATACTCATGCCCTTGGTACTTGGTGTAGGCGTCATCATCTTTAAGGTGGCCGCCTAATATACGCCCGGTGCCTTTACCAGATAGGATCATGGGGTGCCTGCGCAACTTCATGCCAAAACATTTATATGCTTGGCTTGCCCTGTCCTCAAAGTCTGATAAATCCTCGGCGTTACGCCTAATGACTAACTGCTTGGCTCGCGGATCTGGTGCGCGTTTACCTAGTATGGCAATGCTGGCGTCTGTCTTACCCGGCCCACGCGCTCCACCAAACAGTATCTCGCGGTAGCGTCTGTCCTGCGATAATGACACGGCAAGCTGCTGTGGCCCCGCCATAGGTACCCAATAGCCTTGCTCGCGTAATTCACTAGCGGCGGTCTTTTCAAGCGTCTGGTTGGCCATCTGCGCCCTCGTCTGGTATAACAACGGCATTGTCCGGCAATACTGGTATCACAAATCCCTTAATCAGTGGTATGCCATCCTCTGCCTTTAAGTTCATATCATTCTCTGACTTGCTGCCATACACAAAATACAGTAGCTTGTCCATCTCATTGGAATCAATCGTCACCTTGCCGGTGCTATCGTCCGGGTCTTTCTTGATTACGTTATGCAAGCGGCCACTGATCAACACATCGCCCAAATTGGCGTCTAGGTTGGTATCAGTGTTTTCCTGTATCTGTTCTAGGAACTCGCCCAATGTGGTTTCAGATAGTAATTTTTCAAGTTTACCGCGTGGTGTGTCCTCTTTTTTCCATGCGCCATTGTGCCTGTTTTGTGGGTTATCACCAAACCCCCCCCGGCCTGTTGGATTAGGTACACGCCTAACTTGCTTTGTAGTTTCATCACCTCTATTGTCTGTTTTGTCAACCTCTGCCATATTCCCTCCCTTATATTTCGCTCTCTGCATTTAATATAGCACCTGTGTGGTGATCCAATGATTCCTGTTTATTCTTGGCCCGGTGGCATGGTATACATAGCACTTGCCAATTTGTCATATCAAATGGATTAACTGCTGGATCACTCACTGGCCGGATGTGGTCAATGGTCATAAGGTTTTTTGATAGTTTCTTGCCGCATTTAATACAAGGCTGGCCGTGCTTAAATACACGTTTAATAGCCTTAAACCGCATGTTTTCCTTGCGGTCATTTTCCATTGCCTTATAGAATACGCTCATGGCTCAATGCCTCTACCCCTTCTTTTCGTATAAGCTATACCATTATTATATCACCCCTGTTAAAAACAAACAACCGCTCTCGCAAGGCGGTTGTTTATCCAAATAAATCTCTCATAGAGTGGCGGTTTTGTAACGCGCGTCCGCCACAACTACATTATACACCAACTTCAATGTCCGGCTCCTGGCTACACCACCAATACGCTGCTGCGGCTAGGTCGTCATTCTCAATTTGCGCGATCTCGCCATTGGTCATTTGGTGATTCCCATCTCTTTAAGTCTTGCCCTAACAGGGCGGACTTTAGCTTGGTTCTTTTGGCAAATCATAGACACATTGCCGTTGAGCAAGTAGCCCTTTTCTTCTTTGAACTTGATTATCTGGTCAACGGCTCGCTGAATAGCCTTTTCTTCCCTTGCCTCTTGTTCGTCTTGTTTAATATCACGATAGAAGTTACTCATACTATTTCACCTCCTTTAGTTTTGCTCGCTCGGCTTGGATAGCGTCCAGCGGCACAACGTCCCCACATATGACATCGTCTTCTGCTTTGTCATACTCGGCGTAAACGGCTGTACTTTCTAGTCTATCCAGTACCTTAGCTATTTCAGC
>OFRE01000031.1_pt1 | contig 38291 bp, 50 predicted proteins | sample 1543061 | NCBI WGS metagenome assembly OFRE01 (sample SAMN07774218, study PRJEB24372) | wastewater metagenome | isolation source: Exp Tend NO 50WW | collected 2016-02
TTTTCTTATTGCCGCGCTTGCCGGTTGCGGGCATAATCGGAGACACGGAAAACATCACGGGAGCGCGTGCAATTATGAAAATACTGTCATTATTTGACGGGATGAGCTTCGGTCAAATTGCGTTTGAAGCATATAAGGATTTCGTCCAGGGGCAAACCCATGATGGTAAGCCGATTCCCCATTGGGAAGAATTAAGCCGCAACATTCAAGAGGCATGGTCTGTTGGATCGCTTGCGGCAATAAAAGCCTATCTTAAGCAGCCTAGCAAGTTGGATGGATTGACAGAAGGGCGGATCGTCCATTATGTGCTTTCCGAAGGGCCTCGTCAAGATGAACACCGTCCGGCTATCATCGTGCGCGTATGTGATACCACGCAAGGAACAGGTATGTGTAACTTGCAAGTGTTCAATGACGGCAACAACGATGTACAGCCAGGTGCAGCGCACTGGGTTGGGTCTGCTTATTACGACGAGAACAAAACACCCGGCACATGGCATTGGGTGGAAAAGGCTTAATTGATATGCAGTCTCTTATCAACCTATGGAATGCGGTCAATAACAAGTATGGGGCGTGGGCTGCCGGCGTGGTGATTTTGGCCATTCTAGGGGCTGCCTACTATCTGGGCTATACGCCTTCTCAGGTCATCGGGTGGATCGGTAAATAATGGCTGAGCGGCGCAAACGCAGTCCTCAAAAAAGTGTTGAAAATTCGAGTACTCCTGTACAAGCCACAGAAGCAGCGCTCTTGCAGCAGAATGTAGAGTTAAGCGAACGGCTGGCGGCGCTGGAGCTGGCGTTGGATACGCTGGATTGGCGGTGGTTGAGCCAGCAAGCCCAGCAGGAATTCAGCCGGCCAGGTTTGCGGGATATTACGGACTTGGCGCGGGTCATGTATCTGAAGAACCCGTTAATCAAGCGCGGGGTAGAGGTGCAGCGGCTGTATGTCTGGGGGCAGGATGTCAATATACGCGCCAAGGATACAGACATCAATGCCGTGTTGACGGCCTTCGACGATGACACCGCGAACCAAACTGAATTTACGAGCCATGCAGCCCGGATGCAGAAAGAGATTGAACTGCAAACAGACGGCAATCTCTTCTTGGTCTTCTTCGTAAACCAGGTTACCGGGCGAGTGCGGATGCGGTCGATTGTGTTTGATGAGATTGAGGACGTGATCCGCGACCCGGAGGACGCCAAGACCCCTTGGTATTACAAGCGCTTGTGGAAAGAACAGCAGTTCGACACGACCACGGGCGTGACGAAGACCCAGCAGCGGACGGCCTATTACCCTGACTGGCGTTATAACCCCGCGGTGAAGCCCTCGACGATTGGCGCTTGGCCGGTGATGTGGAATGCCCCTGTTTTCCACATTAAGGTAGGCGGCTTTTCAAACTGGGCGTTCGGATTAAGTGAGATCTATGCGGCGATTGACTGGGCGCGAGCATACAAGGAATTTCTGGAAGACTGGGCAAGCATCGTCAGGGCTTATCGGCGATTTGCTTTTCAACTTACGACGGATGGGGGCAAACAAGGGATCGCGGCCGCTAAGGCCAAGTTGGCCACGACGATGGGCAGCAGTGGCACCTCCAGCATGGAAACGAATCCGCCAGCGGTCGCGGGATCGACGTTCGTTGCCAATCCTAACACGCGCATGGAGCCGATCCGCACGGCGGGCGCCACGGTTTCAGCAGACGATGGGCGGCGGATGATGTTGATGGTGGCGGCGGCGGCTGGTTTGCCCGAAACATTTTATGGGGATGTTTCAACCGGTGCCCATGCGACCGCCAAAACGATGGATCGGCCCACCGAGTTAAAAATGGTGGACCGCCAGACGTTCTGGGCCGACATCCTGAAGGCGATTTATGCATACGTGCTCTTCTGGTCTGTGAAGGCGACGAATGGTCCGCTGCGGGCCTTTGGACAGATTGCGCATGAGGTTGAAGGCGACCTGATTTTAGAGCACGTCGAGTGGAATGAAGGTGTGGATAGCGGGATTGACATCGACTTTGCGCCCATTCTTCAGCAGGATGTGGAGGCCGCGGTCAATGCGATTGTCAATGCAGGGACCTTGAGCGGTCGGCAGCCGGCGGGCACGATTTCGCTACCAGATTTGACCAGAATGCTATTGGTCGCGCTGGGTCAAGATGATGTGGATGAGATGGTGGAACGGCTGTTCCCGAATGGTGAGGAGCCAGAGGAGCAGAGACCGGAGACCGGAGATCAGGGAACGGCGCAGCGGCCAGCGGTTGAGGCGATGATGGTGGATGCGGTGCGTGAGTTGCGGGATAGGTTGCTGCGCTTACGGGAGCGGGCGTCGAGTGATAATCATTTATTATCCGCCGAACGATATGGTGTGACCGAATGACAGACGCTGTTTTATTTGTTGAGTCCTTCCAAGAGTTAATCGACGGACCTGGGGAGCTAGGTCAAGCCGATCATGGCAAAGTGCCGGCGTGGGATGCAACCGCTCAGCGTTTTGTGATGGTGGTCTTGCCACAACCAAAGGGGCGCGGCGGTGGGATCATCCTGGGTGCGGCGCCGATGACGATTCAACAGGCGAGCGATGGGCCGGGATCGTTGGGTAGCGGTGACAATGGCAAGGCGTTGACGTGGAACAATAGTACAGGCCGCTTTGAGATGGCCACCATCAACGCAGCGGATGCAGATACGTTGGATGGCCACGATAGCACCTACTTCCTGGCGGCCGATGGCACAACCGTCGGCGCAACAACGCAGGCACAAACATTTACGAACGGCATTGTGGCGCCGATCTGGAAGCCAGCCAGCAACAGTGCGACCGCTTTGCAGGTGCAGGACGCTAGCGGAACGGTGTTTGTCACTGGCGACACGACGAATAGACGAGTAGGTATCCGTAAAACGCCTACGGTTATATTTGACGTACAAAGCGACGAGACGCCGGCGACAACAATGGCCGTCCACATCGGCAATAGTGGCGGAACAGAGTTAATCACCACGACGACTGATCGTGACTTTTCGGGCGCCGGCAACTGGACGGGAACGAACTGGGCGGTGAGCGGTGGTGTGCTACAGCATACAACCGGTTCGACGGCCAATGCTACGTTGACCAACGCCAATTTAACTGCTGGCAGCATCATTAGTAGTCGGCGATATTTGGTGACGTTCACTATATCCGGCATGACAACAGGCAATGTGACTGCCAAAATTGGCTCGGCCAGCGCAGATAATGGCGCATCGCTGGCCAATGGTACATACACCGTAACCATCACCGCGGCTGCTGATAATTCAGACCTAATTTTCACGCCAAGCAGCACATTTGATGGTGCCCTGGACAACATCAGCGTTGTTCGCTTGCAGGCTGATTTCAGTATTTTGAATAATGGTTTTGTCGGCTTTGGGACGCAGTCACCAAATCGTTTTGTCGAGATTAAAGGCAACAGTAGCACATTATTTACTTTATTAGCCTTGTACAATCCCAACCAGACAAACGATGGCGGCGGCGTGGTGAGTTTCCGCACCGACACGAACGGCAGTGGCGCAGCATCGTTCGTGGAATGCGGAGCATTCCGCAGCAAAGTGACCGATCACACGAACGCCACGTTGACCAGTGAGTTTCATATTACGCATCGCATCAGTGGCGCGGCTACGCAGGCTCTCACCATTGATGGCAAAGGCTTTTGGGGCATCAATGCGGTCACGGCGCCCACAGCGCGGCTCCACCTGGCCGGCAACGCAACGCTGGCAGCCTGGGGTCTGAACGGTTCCGGTCTGCGCTTTGCGGGGGCTACGTACACCGACAGCAGCACAGCCGGCAGTGGCACGGCCACAAACGCCGTGGCGTATGCCTTTGGCCGTCCAACATTTGCGGCCAGCAATGCGTCTGTGACCATGACCAACGCTGCCACGCTGTACATCGAGAACAGCCCAGCAGCCGGGTCAAATGCCACCCTGACCAACAAATACGCGTTGTGGGTGGACGATGGCGACGTGCGGCTGGATGGCAATATCGGCTTCTACGGTGCAGCGCCGGCCGCCAAGCCGACAGTAACGGGCAGTCGAGGCGCGAACGCAGCGTTGGCCAGCCTTTTGACGGCGCTGGCCACACTAGGATTGATTACGGACTCAAGCTCATGACCATTCAAATCACAACCGCAGCCGACGAACGGACCTACAGCAGTTATCTCGCCGCCCGCGACGCGCCCCGACTCACGATGGCGCATGGTGTCTACCCTAACGCCATCAAGGCTCTGGCTGAGTACAATGCGCTTCTGGCGCGCCTGACCAATGGCGACCTGGCGCAATTTGGCCAGTATCACGCCAACGTGACGGCGGCCGTCGCCCCCCATATCGTTACCATGCAACAGGCCATGCAGGCGATTGTGGCCACGATGCAAGCCATCGAGCAGGCCGCGCCGGGAACGTTTGGCATTGTGTTGCCACAAGAGCAACAGGAGGAGATACCGATCAATGACTGAGAAGATTGAGATCACACCAGCGATGATCGCCGAGTACCAGCGCAAACAAGCTGAGGCGGAGCAAGCCGCCATGCAGCAATGCATCAACGATCTGATCGCCTTAGCCACCGAGCGCGGCTTTACGGTTGTGGCAATTCCGCAGATCGAGAATGGGCGCATTGTGGCTGTGTGGGGAGTGCAGCGTAAATGACGCAAATCATTCCGGCCCATGCCCAGCTCGGCCGGCGCAATGCCAAGCTGAAACTTGGCTATCGCATTCTAAATCTGGATTCTTCGCTCTTCCGTGCGTGGACGACTACTGGCGTTCAGGAAACGGCGCCGGGTGATTATGTGGTTGCTGGGGGCGTCGAAGCGCCCAGCGTGGGTGGTTATATTATCTGGGGCGAGAAAAATCGCGATATCGTCTCTGCGGAGATTGTACCAGCGCAGGTTGATTTATCGCCGGCGATTGATGATTTGTTGGGTCGCATTGCGGATTTGCTACCGACGCCGGCGCCGGTTGTTGTGGATACACAGGCGTTTGAGGGCCGCGTGGAGCGGTTGCGCACGGATGTGGCGACACGTTTTGACGCAGAGGAGCGCCGCCAAAAAGAGCGCCTGGCGCATGCGAGCGAGCAGCTAGAAGCGGTTCAAACGCAGCTGCAGACTTTAACCACGCTCGCTGAAGCTGCGCAGGCGGCTAGCAATGAAACGATCCTTTCTGAGGTCCAGCGATTGCTGGAGAAAGTAGCTGGGCAAGCGACTATCAATCTACAGACAGGGAATCGCTTGGAAATCGTTCAAGCCGGGATGGATAACCTGTGGGAGCATCTGACTGATCAAGTCATGCTGGAGCAGCAGGCTGAACGGATGAAGCGTGAGCATTTGACCATTCTGGATGATTTTCTTTCTATTCTTGAAGGAGATACCCGGCGCAGCGATGCGTCGGGGCGTTTTCGGGCCATGAGAGAGACATCAAGTGTCAATCAGAAATGGGATGTACTGGAGCGGTTGGAATTGCGGCTGCAGCGGATGTTGGCTAAGGCGTTTCGCACGCAGGGTCAGCTCTTCCTAAAAGGTTTTGAGGAGCTGCGACCGCAGTTTCGCGAGGGGATCCGGCTGGCCGGTGAGGCCCGGGCGCTGCGCGAGGCAATTACACAGGATGATTGGATGCGTATCTTTGATCGGGTGACCGGTGAGACGCGTGATCTTTTCTTTGATCCAATCCAGTACGGCGCTGGCGTGGCGCTGGAGCGCGGCGCAGCGGCGGCGATTGCGGACATCGGGATCGACCTCGCCTTTGGATTGAAAAACCCGCGGGCGGTGGACTATTTGAATCATCACGGCTATGGGCTGATTAGCCAGATTGACGCGGTAACCAGGGGCAATATTGCGACAATTGTGGGGGAGGGCGCTGCGGAAGGCTGGAGCTATGACAAGGTGGCCAGGGAGATCATCAGTCTATATAGCCAGATGGCCATTGGCAAACCTCAGCAGCACATTGATAGTCGAGCACATTTGATTGCGGTTACGGAGATCGGGAACGCCTACGAGGCTGGCAGCGCGATTGTGATTCGGGATTTGCAAGACAGCGGATTACAGATGGAAAAGAAGTGGCTGACGGTGGGTGATGATCGTGTGAGCGATGGTTGCCGGGAGAACCAGGATGAAGGGTGGATTCCATTCAGCCTGGCGCACCAGAGTGGCCACATGAACCCGTTGCGGTTTCCCGGGTGCCGGTGTACAGAGTTATATCGGCGTAAACCATAGTCGGGTGATAAGTGTTTATTATCCGTCGAGGGCTGCGATATGGAGTTGTTTTGGCAGCACTGGATTTGGTACATGATTGTGATCATTTTACTGGTTGGGTTGATCGGGATTGAGAGGTGGAAATAATGCCAGTTGATGTAAAGCTCAAAGAAGGGGCGAATTTCGGCGATTGGATTGAAGCCCGCATCCACATGGAATTCACGTGCATGGCTGATCAGAAGTTTGGTGATGGCATGTTGACGCGGGACGAGCGGATTGCAATGTCTTCTGCTATCGGTGATGCGCTGGATGCGTTCCGGGCAAGTCTGACGAAAGCGGCGCCACAATTATATGAGCGCACGCATTGGCAAGATGCACCGGAGCCACCAGAAGAAGGCATGATGGATGAGGCGGCCAACGTGGTCGAGGGCGAGTTTATGCCTTTGCTCGAAGGGGCGGTGCGTCGCGATGGCACGATCCCAGTGAAGTTGATTACGCCAGGCTGGGGAGCGACTGGGTATTATCCGGCGGATGTTCTGGAGCGGGATGGGCCCAAGGTCTTCAAGGCTGGCACGAAGATGTATTGGAATCACCCAACGGCGACGGAAGAAGCGGAACGGCCGGAAGGCGATTTGAATGCGCTCGCTGCAGAGCTGGTGAGTGATGCGCGTTGGGATGGCCAAGGACCGAAAGGGCCGGGGTTGTATGCTGATGCCAAGGTCTTCGAAGCGTACCAGAAGCCGATTGATGAATTGGCGCCGCATATCGGCGTCTCCATCCGGGCGCTGGGGCGTTCGGCGATGGGAGAAGCCGACGGGCGCAAAGGGCCGATCATTCAGGGGATTGCGGCAGCCCACAGTGTTGATTTTGTGACCAAGCCAGGCGCGGGCGGTCAGATTGTTCAAATGTTCGAAGCGGCTCGCCCACGGCGTTTTCAATCAGTTCAAGATAATCAGGAGGTAGTAATGAGTGCAGAGATGCAAAAGCAGTTGAAGGAGGCGCAAGACCGCCTGGCGCTGGTGGAGCAACAGAATGCTCGCTTGCAAGAGGCGCTTTTGCTGAATGAGGCCCGTGGTTTCGTCGCCAGCGAGCTGGGCAAGACTCAGTTGCCGGATGTGACGAAGGCGCGTCTGTTGGAGAGTTTGGCCAGCAATCCGGTTGTCAAAGATGGACAGTTGGACAAGGCCGGTTATGCCACGCGCATTGCTGAAGCGGTCACGCGTGAGACAGAATATCTGGCCAGTGTAGCGGGGTTCGGTAGCGGTCGCATCATGGGCATGGGGGCTTCTGCATCGCAGGCGGCGAATGGGCCGGATGAGACTGCAATGCAGAAACAATTGAATGAAAGCTTTATCACCTTAGGGCTGAATGAGAGGGAGGCGAAGCACGCCACAGCTGGGCATCGTTGGTAATTGAGTCAATTCGACTGGTAAGAGTTGTAGTTTTTTGAATAAGGAGCATGTGAATGTCTACCAATATAGTAAAGCAGCCCGGCTGGACACTCTCAGTAATTTGCGATAGTCCCGCAACGCCAGCCAGTGGTGATCCGGTGCGCTTTGGCGCGTTTACGGGGGTGGCGGAAACGGCTGAGAGTGATGCCGGCAATGCAACCGGATACACATCCGTGTATTTCGGGCCTTGTATCGTCGATGTTAGCGTGAAAGCCGTGGATGGGTCTGGGAATAGCGCGGTCGCGCTTGGTGATGCGATCTTCTACGTTGATGCTGACACGCCGAAACTCAGCAAAAAGAGCACTGGTTATCTGTTCGGCTTTGCGCTGGAAACCATCACCAGTGGCAGCACAGATACCATCAATGTCATGAAGGTTCCTACCCCCGGCGCGGGCACGTTGGCCGCTGGTTCAGTGGGCACAACGCAATTGGCGACTAGCGGGGTGACGGCGGCTAAATTGAGTGCCACGCTCAAGACGGGCTATATTCCATTGCCTCTAACTTCGTGGCGTTTGATCTCCACCAATGACATTGCGGCCAAAAATGCAACAGACGGCGGTTTGATTTCGCTGGACACCGATCCGACGTTGAAGCGCGTTAACGGTGCAACTGACAAGAAGTTGCGCATTGCCTGGGCTGCGGCCAGCGTGGTTGAAATCACCAATGACTTTGCGTATCCACCGGACTTGGACGAAGCCAGCGTGGTGACATTCAAATTCATCGCGGCAATGGCTGGCGCGACTAACTCGCCAACAGTAGCGGTAGGTTATTTCGAGAACGTTGGCGATACCAACGCGGGCGGCAATTCTGGCGCAGTCACTGGTACGTCACTCGCTGTATATAGTGTGCAAATTGCGGCTGTTGATGTTGGCGCACTGCCGGCAGCGGCGAGCATCAGTCTGACGCCAGCCGCACATGGCACTGATGCACTCTATGTGTACGGTACATGGATTGAATACACCCGGGCGTAAGCCCATTGTTTAATGCACCTGGTAGAGACCTGGGCATATGAGGAGGCAGGAATGGCAGTTGAATTATATGATCAATTTGTCGATGGAGAGATGGAGGGATTCTCCAAGCATCGGCAAAATCACCTAGCAAAGGTGAACAGTGCAGTGCGTTTAATCAGCGACTTGCGGATAGGCCGGGCGCCCAGCTATTTTTTACAGGAGGCGATTGCGCCGCGCACGCCTGGCGTTTGTTACACGATTGAACGGAATTATCCGGGGCTATTTCAGATGCGCGAGACGATGACGCGCAGTGATTTCCCCTTGCTTACTGGAGACATCTTGGATCGGATGGCCTTGGCTCGCTATCGAGAATTCCCTTCGCCCTGGCGAATGTTCGCCAAGGTTGTCCCCAGTTTACGTGATTTCCGTACGGTGCGGCGCATTGCGGCCGATGGGTTGGAAGGGCAATGGGACCCGATCCCAGAGACGACCGAAGTGGGGTATGGCGCGCTAAGTGAAACTGGCTATACCTACACTCCCCAGATTTATGGTAAGGCTGCGAAGATCAGCTTTCAGGCATTAATGAATGATGACCTGGATCAATTTACCAGCATTCCAGATCGGCTTGGGCGTGGCGGTGCGCGTACCATCAACAAGTTCGCTACGCAGCTTTACGTCGATGCCAGTGGCCCTCATGCATCGCTGTACACGTCAGGCTACAAAAATCAGGTCATCACGGCCAACGGCGCATCCAGCAACAACCCGGTGCTTTCGGTTGCAGGGCTACAAAGTGCTTGGAATGTATTGCGCAACATGAAGGACGCCGACGGCGAGCCGATCATGGTAGAGGCAGCCACGCTGGTTGTGCCTACGGCGCTGGAAGTGACCGCACGCAATATCCTGAACGCAATTCAGGTGTGGTCAACGACTGTTGGCGGCGCTACAAACCAGGAACTCCATTACGATAACTGGATCGGTTCTGCATTGAAATTGGCGGTGGACCCATATATCTCAGTGGTGGCGTCTTCGGCCAATGGCAATACGAGTTGGTTCCTCTTTGCGGATCCGAGCGTCGGTCGCCACGCGATTGAGGTTGGCTTCTTGAGCGGATTCAGCGAACCGCAGCTTTATCAGAAGGTTGCCAACACTGTGCGCGTCGGTGGTGGTGGTGTCGATCAGATGGCGGGCGACTTTATGACAATGTCGCAAGAGTATAAGGGCCTGCTCGCTTTCGGTGGGAACCGCATGGATCCAAAGGCAACGGTGGCCAGCAATGGTAGTGGGAGCTAGTAAGTACAACTTGCCGGCGCCGGTAACAGTGGCGGACTTTTATCTATGCTCGATTCTGCTGGAGTTGGAGCGGTTGAATGCGAATTTAGCACAGATATTATCCTGCCAACCCCTACCACCTGGGGAGGCAACTGTTACGCCGGCTGCCCGCATGGATGTGATTGATCTGCGTGAGCCAAAGAAGCGTAAGGGGAGCAACTAATGGCCTTTACCTATGACCTGACAAGCGACATCGGCAAAATCCGCCTGCTGATTATGGATAATCAATCAGGTAGTTATCTGTTTGAGGATACAGAGATCAGCACGTTTCTATCGCTGGAAGGTAGCAATGTGAAGCGGGCCGCTGCGCTGGCGCTGGAGACGATGGCTAGCAATGATGCGTATGTACTCAAGTACATGACATTGTTGGATCTCACCACCAATGGGCCGGCTGTATCGGCTGAGCTGCGCAAGCGGGCGGCAGATCTGCGAGCGCAGGCCCTCTTTGACGAAACGCGTGAAGATAGTGGAGCCTTCGACATTGCTGAGCAGGTGCAAGATGTCTTCGGCGCGCGGGATAGACTGCGCAAGCAGTGGTTGAGGCAAGGCTGATGGCGAATCCCCAGGGTGTGGTGCATCCGCAGATGCTACAGCGGCTGGTGGGTCTGGCGTTTCCTTCCTCCTGCACGATTCAGCAGGCAACGGAGACGCAGGATAGTTATGGTGGCATTGTGCCAAGCTGGAGCAATCTGGCGGACCATGTGAATCTGCCTTGTCGCTTGTCGCCTGGACGTAGTTTGAATGCGGAGCGTCCGACGCCAGACCAGACGTATTTGGTGAGTGATTTCATCATTACGCTTGCCGGCAACTATCCATCAATTACGGAGAAGATGCAGGCTGTCATCGGTAGCCAGACATACAATATTACATCTGTGGACCAGGATGGCCAGAGCGCGCAGACGCGGTTAACAGCGAAGATTGTAACCTAGGTCGAGTGATAATTGTTTGTTATCCGTCGAGGAGTGAACGATGCCAATCGGTATGTCTGTTTCGGGCAGTGAAAGCTTAAAACGCAAGCTGGATGCCTTAGGCGAAGCAGCCCAAGGGCAAGCACTAGAACGAGCATTGGTTGCTGGCGCTTTGATCGTGCAAAACGATGCAAAGCGCCGGGCGCCGTATCGCACTGGGACGTTACGCCGTTCTATTCACATCGGCGGCCATGCGGATCTCGCTGGCGATTTCCAAGGCACGCCGATTGAAAGTCCACAGAACAACGGCAATCAGGTGGAAGTGTTGGTTGGCACCAATGTGGCATATGCCAGGCGCATTGAATACGGTTTTAGTGACGCAGATCGTCTAGGGCGAGAATATAATCAACCGGCTCGGCCTTATTTGCGCCCTGCACTGGATGAGAACGCAGGCGAGGTATCGCAGGAAGTGAGTGAGGCTTTACGTGATTTAATCCGGGCGGCGGTGGGGTGATGGCAGAGATTGAACAGGTCATCGAGAGCAAGTTGACAGCCCATTCGGGTCTCTCCGCATTGATCAGCACGCGTCTCTATCCGCTACTATTGCCGCAGCGACCCACACTACCTGCAGTGACTTATCAGCGGATCAGCACTATGACCATTCCGACGCGTGATGAACCTCATGCGAGCCTGGAGCGGCCACGTTTTCAGTTCAACGTGTGGGCAGCCACCTTCGCCAGTGCGCGGGCAGTGGCACAGCAGTTGCGGGTGGCGCTACCGACGCTGCAGCAGGCGAGTAACCCGCGAGTGGATGTTGCATTATTACAAGATGACCAGGATGTCTACGAAGCCGACACTGGCAAGTGGCAGGCGATTCTGGATGCATTTATTTGGCATGAGGAGATTTAAGCAATGGCTACTATTACAGTCGTCACAGCATCACCCAACGGTGCGGCCTTGAGTATGGTCTCAGCGGCCGCTGGCGGCGATGCGTTTAATAACAATGGTAAAACGCTGTATCGGGTCACGAATGGTGGGGGCAGCTCTATAAACGTGACAATTACGCCGGTGAATACCACACCTCAAGGTTATACAATCTCACCGATTGTGGTTGCCGTGGCGAATGGTACAACCAAGGATTTGGGGCCATATGACCCTAGCGTGTTCAACAACAGCGCTGGACAAGTACCGGTGGCCTATTCAGCCGTCACATCGGTCACGGTGGGCGCGCTTAGTCTGCCGTAGGAGGCGATATGGCTAACAAATATTCAGGCTTTGGTGTGGTCTTTAAGACGCAGATTGCTGGCGCCTATACGCAAGTGGCCGGGGTGCTCGACATCAAAGGCCCAAGTATCAGTCTCACTCAGATTGATGTCACCAGCCGCGACAGCGCGAATTGGATGGAATTCATTGGCGGTCTGAAGGACGGCGGCGAAGTCACTTTCAGTCTCGTCTATGACCCGGCCACGCAAACGCACAATGCGGCTGCATCTGGTGGACTGGTGACGCTGCTAATTGCCGGGGCGACGAACAATTTTCAGATCTACTTCCCCAGCACCAACACCTTCACCTTTGCGGGGTTGGTGACCAAGTTTGCACCAACCGCGCCGCTCAATGACAAACTGACGGCAGATGTCACCATCAAGGTGAGTGGTGCGATTACATTTGCGTAAAAGTGACCACTCAGCTATTCAGAAAAGGGGATGGACAAACACTCCCCTTTTCTTGATTCAATTCGTACCATAATGATCGAACGATAAGACGTTATTATCCGTCGAGGAAAGGATTTATCAAGAATGCCTATTTTAGGAATTGAGGCACTGTCAGGCCGGATACTTAAAGAGCATGAGATCGACATCCCCGAATGGGGTGGCTCTGTCCTCGTCCGCGAGTTGACCAGCGCTGAGGTTGATTCAATTCGTCGTGTGGCTATGGTCGCCGTTGATCCAAAGACCAGTAAGATCATGGATCCGGGCGCCCTTTATCGTTTCCAGTTGCGTTTGATTGCGACAGGCTGGATCAACAGCGATGGCTCACGCGTGCTGAAGGATGAAGAGATTGACAAGCTTTATGATGTCAGCAATGCCGTCACGCAGCGGATGGCCACGGAGATTATGCAGCTGAGTGGCTTGGATACAACGGCGACTGAGACTGCGGAAAAAAACTAAGGGAGTCGCCAGAACAACGATTCTGGCACATCCTGGCGTTGCAATTTCGTTGCACCATTGCGGAATTGCAGGCGCGCATGGGGAACGGTGAATTTGCTGCCTGGCAAGCCTTCTATCAGACTGAACCGTTTGGAGAGTTACGTTCTGATATTCGCATGGCGATGCTGGCGGCGTTGTTGGCCAACATCAACCGGGATGAAACAAAACAATCCGAGCCTTTTGCTGTGCAGGATTTCTTGCCCGATTACTGGGCGGAACATAACGAATCAGAAGATAAGAGTAGTTTACTCGAACAGAAAATGAGGTTGATCGCCACAACGATCAACGCACAAAATGGCCTCAATCATCGAGACGTTAGCAGTTAAACTGGTTGGCGATGTTGCTGACTTTGAATCGAAAATGAATGGCGCCAACAAGACCGTGGATGGCTTTGGCAGCAAGATGCAGGCAGTTGGCGGCCAGATGACGAAGTGGGGCACAGGGCTAACCGCCGGCGTCACTGCGCCCATTGTTGGTATGGGGATAAAGGCAGTCGAGGCAGCTAGTGACTTAAACGAGTCAATGTCTAAAGTTGATGTCGTTTTCGGAAAAAGCGCAGACCAGGTGCAGAAATGGAGCCAGAGTAGCGCCAAGGGCTTTGGCCAATCTCGCCAACAGGCATTAGAAGCCGTAGGAACCTATGGTAACTTATTCACTGCAATGGGCCTTGGTACAGATAAATCGGCTGCCATGTCCGAAAAGTTGGTCGAGTTGGCGGGTGATCTAGCGAGCTTCAATAATATCGATCCAACGGTTGCGCTTGAAAAACTCCGCGCTGGTCTCACCGGCGAAACAGAGCCACTCAAGAGCCTGGGCGTCAATATGAGTGCTGCCAGCATCCAGGCTAAGGCGATGCAAATGGGGCTTGTGTCGGCATCGGTTGATATGGGCAAAGTGAATATTGCTACTGATCGCCTTTCCATTGCCCAACGAGCAGCTGCAGAAGCGTTGCAGAAACATGGGCAAGGTAGTCTTGAATATCAGCGCGCCGCGCTCGCCGTCCAGACGGCGCAGGAAGGCGTTGAGAAGGCAATGGCGGGCAGCAATGTTGAATTGACCGCAGCCCAGAAAGCGCAGGCGGCTTACGCTATCATTCTTGATCAGACCAAAGCGGCGCAGGGAGATTTTGCTCGCACCAGTGATGGCCTGGCCAATAGCACACGTATCGTCAAGGCGCAGCTCGCCGATGCCACGGCGCAGTTAGGTGAACAATTGTTACCCTACGTCCTGCAGGCCGTGCAATGGTTTAGCAACCTGATTTCTAAATTTCAGGCACTTTCGCCGGAAACCCAGAAGTGGATCCTCATCATTGCCGGCGTTGCGGCTGCCATCGGCCCAGTGTTGGTTGTGCTAGGGACATTGATTTCATCCGTCGGCGCCATTATTGGTCTTTTTGGTGCGTTGCCTGGTGTTGCGGCTGCCGTGGGTGTAGCAATTGCGGCAATTGGTGGACCGATCACGCTTGTGATCGGTGCGATAGCCTTGCTCGCTGCTGCCTGGTACAACGATTGGGGAGGCATCCGCGAAAAGACTGCGGAAGCTTGGAACGCCATTAAGAGCGCTGTTTCATCTGGCTGGGAATATGTCAAAAATCTGGTGACGACTGGGCTACAGGCGCTCCAGAGCTTCATCACATCAGCCTGGAATGGTATCAAGGGCGCCTGGGAGAGTGCCTGGAATGCGATCAAGAGTACCACCAACAGCGCGCTCGATGCTACCCGGAATGCCATTAACAGTGGTATTAATGCCATCAAGAGTTTCTTTGAGTCGGCTTGGAATGGCATCAAAAGCACCGTTTCCAGCGCATGGGATGGCATCAAGAGCACGATCATTGGTGCGATTGACGCCATAAGAAATGCCGTACAAAGCGGCATGGGGGCGGTCCAGAATATTTTTACGAGCATTTGGAACAGCATCAAGTCAAGCATTGACAACGTGTTGAACTCGATCAAGGGCGCGTTCAACATCGACTGGGGTGCCCTGGGCCGAGGCATCATAGATGGCATTGTGAACGGGATCCGTAATGGGGCGCAAGCCATTGTAGACGCCGCCAAGGGCGCCGCTCAGGCAGCGCTTGATGCGGCCAAAGCGGCATTGGGTATCAAATCGCCATCGAAAAAGGCAGCAGAAGAAGTTGGCTTACCCTTTGCCCAAGGCGTGCGCATCGGCGCCATGAAAGGGCTGGGGGCACTTTCGGCGGACATTGCTCATTCACTAAACACGGCCGTCAGTAATATTAGTCCACGGGTAAATGTCGCCGGCGCCGGCATTGGGGGCGATGTGAATATCAGCCTAACCCAGAATTTTAACGGCAACGTAGATCGCCAGGCCGTAGCCAGCGGCTCCCAGGACGGCATTTTAAGCGCGCTGCGCCAGGCCGGGTTGCGCTGAACGGCCGACTGATAATAACGGGTTATCCGTCGAGGTTTAAATGCCTTATGAATTAATCACATTCAATGGAATAGCACTTCCTGCGGTGCGTCCTGTTGATGATTTAGCCACGGCGCCGACAGAATCGACGTTGGCCGACTCGATCAACGATGCGTTTGACTATTGGGGAACAGATCGGCGTTTGCCGCGTAAGCAAGTGCTCGAAATGACGGGACTATATGTTGGTGGCCCGGCTTATTGGGTCGATGAGAATGGCAATTTCATCGTTGACGAGAATGGCAACAACCTGATCTTTGGGGCGGATTATGCGACGGATCTGCGTAACCAGACGGATGATATAAAGAAACAGATCGGGCGCAGCGGAGCGCTGATCCGAAGGCGGGCGGACGATCTGACCAACCAAAGTAAAACCGCACGCTTACTTAGCGTTGATCATAAGGCAAGTTTGGACGATGTTAAGCGCGTGTCCACGGTCAAGCTGACTTTTGAGACCAAAGACCCGGCCTGGCGCAGCACCAACTTGACCACAGCCAGTGCCAGCTATGCTGCCGGCAGTAATTCGTTAACGGCCACAGTCGGTGGCACTGAAGATATAACCGATGCCATCATCCGTATTGCGGCCACAACCAATACGACGGCTGTAAACATCACCTGTTCAGGCGTCGATTTTACGTATAGTGGCACGATTACGGCTGGTACCACTTTGGTTATCGATACGGGAAAATTGACCGTCAAGAACAACGGTGTAGATGATTACGCCAATTTCACGTTGAATGCTGGCCATACCAAGCAAGCCTGGCTTTACTTGCCAAATGGTTCAACGTTACTGACCGTTGTCATCACCAGTGGCACGGGCACTATCTCTGTGGAATTCTATAACCAATGGGCGTAAAATTTTTCGTCGATGTGCTGGACAGTGCTGGTAACCAATTGGGGAGCGGCCCGATTGCTTCAGCATTGAATTGGAAGAATATCAAGCGCATGGATCGGGCGGGCGAGTTTGCCTTTGCCATGCCGGCCAACGATGAAAAGGCTGCGCTGATTGTGCAAAAATTACGGGTGCGCTGCCGGGCTATTTTAGCCAGTGGCGTGGTCGAATTCGGTGGCGGCATTATTGATAAGATAAGTTACACACCTAGCCCTGATGGGGTTTTACTTGAAGTCAGCGGCGATGATTTGATGCGTGAGTTGGTCTATCGCAGTGTAGGTTTTACGAATTACGCCAGCGGCAGCAGCCCAGTGAGCCACAGCAGCGCGGTCAGCACCACCATTGGCTTTGCGCCGGCGGGCTGGACGGCCACGGCTGATGGTTCAGTGCCGAATAATAATTTCTATTATAAGGCGACTGGTGAAAGTGTACTGACTCTCTTTGGTAAAATCGCCGAGCAATGCCGAACGCATTTTTACATGAATGCCAATCGATCAATCACCTTCGCCAATAGTTTTGCCAGCTCGGGCCTGCGAGCGATGGAAGCGACCCGCTATGCCGACATAAACGAAACTGGCATCTGCTTTATTAAAAACCTGAAAGTACTCAATGACTCCTACGATACGATCTCTCGCATCTATCCCTATGGTAAACAGCGCAGCGATGGAACCTATATCAAATTAGATAACTGTACACGTGCTGCGCCCACTGGTTATACACTGGACACAGTGAATAACTATATTAAGAAGGATGCAACCGAAGTCACCTATGGTCGGATTGAAGATTATGTGCAATATAAGGAAATTGACGAGCTGACCGCCGGCCTGACCGACAAGCAAAGCGCCAGCAATGCGGTTTTTGATGCGGCGCTGAAGGAACTGACAGATCGTTCGGCAGTTGCCCAGTTTTATGACCTGGAGCTTTATAACTGTGGCCAGACGTTGAGACCTCTTCAGTCTATTCAAGTTGTCTATCGTCGTGTCGTTAACGGCATCACAATGCTCAACATTAATCAGACATTGAATATTATCGAAGCGCAGGTGGAGATCAATAGCGATGGCATCCAGACCACGCGGTTGACTGTCGGCAGTGTGGCGCGTTGGCCAGATAGCGGCGCACAAGCGATTGTTCGTTCAGAACTGCAACGGCAATTCAAATAAGAGGTAGTAGATGACAAATAAGACAATCAATGATGCATCCCTGGTCACCAACCTGGCAGATGACGATATGATCCCTAACTGGGATACCAGCGCTGGTCAACAGGCGCGAATTTCGGCAGCCAATGCGCGTACCTATATGCAAACTGGTCTCTCAGGATTCGTCAAGCAGGATGGCTCGGTTGCCCTCACAGGGGATTGGGATATTGGCTTGGGGCATAAAATCAAAGCGGACCAGATACAGGCCCGGGGCGCAAGCGGTCTTAAGCTATTCGATAATACAGCCGGCACCGGGATTTTTATTGCCGATAATGGCTATGTTGGCATTGGAACGACGACGCCATCATCAGCCGCAGCGCTGACTGTCGATGGCATCTACCGGGTCCGCCAACCTGGCAGCGTGCGTTACCGCAACGATTTGTATGCTTCTGGTGGAGCTTTTTACTTTAATGCTTACGACGATACGGGAAGCGTGTATATCCCATTCACCATAGATGCGAGTATCATCAAGTTTCGACCAAGTGCCACTGATGCTAATCGTATAGAGATAAGCAGTACGGGTCTTGGTGTGGCAACCTCGCCGTTGACTAGACTACACGTTGCCGATACCGGCACCAGTTTGCGGGGCATCATGTCGGCCCAGCACAACACGGCAACAACCCCGGCCATGCTTAAGTTGCGCAAGTCGAGGGGGAGTGAGGCGAGTCCTACAACAGTCGCCAGCGCCGACATTCTGGGCATGATTCAGCCGAACGGCTACGACGGCGGCGCTTATCGTGACGCAGGCTCGATTACCTTTGTCGTTGACTCATCGGTCTCAAGTACCAACGTGCCGACCGGCATCCTGTTCAACACAACAACCAGTAACGGCGACGGCACCGAGCGCATGCGCATCCGCTCCGATGGCTCGATTACAATGGGTGGCCTAACCCTTGGCGATACAATGGTTCATATCTATCAAGGATCCGCGGGTAGCGTGGCGGCGTCGGCTAGCACAAACTTGACCGTAGAAGGCTCCGGCGACAATGGCATCTCTTTGCTTTGCCCCAATGCCAACATCAACGCCATTTATTACGGCAGCCCGGCCAACGCTACTGCGGGCCAGATTGGCTATATCCACTCGACCAACACGCTATACCTCTTAGCGAACGGTACCGAGATGGATATAAACTCAAATGCTGTCTTTCCGGCCACCGACAACACCGTGTCGAGCGGCAAGAGCGGTAAGCGCTGGTCAGCGGTATGGGCAGGCAACGGCACTATCCAAACCTCGGACATGCGGATGAAGCAGCAGGCTGAAAAGAGTAATCTGGGCCTCGCCTTTGTGATGGCGCTCAACCCCCTTAAGTGGGTCTGGGAAGATGCCCAGTACGGTCGAGTCCATCATGGATTGGCTGCCCAGGACGTTAAACAGGTGATGGACGAACAAAATACTGGGGATTTTGGGGGATATGTGTACGATCCAGAAACAGATATTCATTCCTTGCGTTACAGTGAATTTATCGCCCCAATCATTACTGCAATTCAGGAACTATCAGGACGCCTACAATCAATCGAAGCAAATATACAAGGAGTAAAAGCGTGATAGAGAATAAACCATTGACTGAAGCACAACGCCAACATTTGAGTATGTTAACTGCGGAGAGACAAAGAATTGAAGCTGAGATACAACGTTTTGTGAGCTATCTGGCTCAAGAGCATAATGCACCTGCAAGCGAAGGCTGGACGAGTATTGATGCAGAAAAGGGCTTTGTACGCGAAACGCCAACAGGACAGGCTGTCGACTGATAATAAAACCTTATCGGACGGGTGATAAGTGATAAGTGATGAGTGAGCAGTCCTCACTCATCACTTTTTATTTTAGTCGCCAGTTATCCGCCGGGCTGGCTTTGCGCTGGGCTTCGGCCAAGTCGGTGGATGCGAGGTTGACATAGATGGCGATGGTTTCCATTTGCTCATGGCCAAGGAAGCGCTGTAACTCCAGGACGTTGCCACCATTGCGCAGGAAGGTGATGGCGAAGGTATGGCGGAAACGGTGCAGCGTGGCGCCTTTGACGCCGGCTTTGTCCGCCAGGCGCTGCACCAGATGACGAAGACTGTCAATGTCGAGGTGCTGGCCACTACGTGAGGAGAACAAAGGTTCGTTTTGTTTCGCACCTGGCCGACTGGCTAGGTAGCGCCAGAGTGCCTTGCGCGCGTGGGCGCCAGCGATGACAGTGCGCTCTTTATCGCCTTTGCCATGCCGCACGTAGATTTCCCCGTTTTTATCGTTGTAATCCCTGATTTCAAGATCACAAAGTTCGCTCGCTCGCAGCCCAGTGTCAACAAATAAAATAATGATCGTTTTGTCACGTAGGGCGGTGTCACGTACGGCCGTCACGCTTTTGCCGCTGCGGGATTTCCATTCGGCCTGATTATCGCAGGCGCCGATCATGCCTTTCAATTCCTCCTGGGTGTAGGGGTGAATCTCTTTACGCTTGAAGGTGGGACGTTGGACGATGCCGCGGATGGGGTGGGGGGTGCGCAGGGCCGGCTCTTTTTCCGCCCATGTGAAGAAGCTGGAGAGCACGACCCAGATGTTCGCCCGGCTCTTGCCTGATAATTCTAATTTGTCGTGGATATGATTCATAAAGCGGCGGACATCGTTGCTTGTGATCGTTGCGATATCGCGCTCTTCGCCGATGAATTGGCTGAAGAGACTGAGCGCCCATTGATAATGGATGATCGTTTTTTTGGAGAGGCGGGATTGGTTCTCCAGCCAGTAGCCAGCTAGGGCATTTTTGAGTTGCATATGTCTCCTATTGACTAAACGGTCTGAGGTTGATTATCGGTCGAAGATTGGTGCTCCTCGACGGATAATAATTTTTTGTCGTAAGACGCCAGAAGCCCGCTACAGGAGTAAATTCCTGTAACGGGCTTCTGATTCCTCGAACGATAATGCTGTTGGCATCCCCGAGAGGACTTGAACCTCTGGCCTTTTGGTCCGCAACTGCGATCCGCGGGGTAGAGTTAAAAATACTCTGGTACAGTGGGGATTTTTTAGCAGTTGTAGGCCGGATTGGGGCCAGCCAAACGGGCGCAGGTTTCTGAAAAAACGCGCTCTTCGGCTGATAATAATATGCGCGAGCAAGATTATCAGCCGACTGTTGAAAAAACAGAACAAACGGTCTAAGGTTTTGTGCCGGCACACTCCTCGACCGATAACTATTTATTATCCGTCGAGGAGTCGCGTGAAACATTTTTAACATAGTAATGTCTATTATGTTTTTGCTATTGTTCTGGCGCCCGGAAACCGGACGCTTGGGCTTCTTCTATCGTGCAAAACCATCGGTCTCCTTCTTCTGGTTTTATATCGGTTCGGGTGTAATAACGACTTCCTAACGTGTGATAAATCCTTTCGCCCTTGCTGTTGACATTGCCTTTGATCGTGCAATTAGAGCCGGCGTGCGGTTCGGTGCAGCCATCTTTGCAAGTGAATGGCGCATCGTTGTTGGCTTGCGATAGCGGCGTATCTGTTGGCGCTGGGATTACAGGCGGTGGCAATGTTGCTTCGGCTTGCATACTCTGTGGCTGGACGGGCACGGCTGGTGTATCGTTTGGAATAACCGGTTGAACAGGTACAGCCGGTTGATCGGCGACGATTGGCACAGATAAAGGCGTATCGGTTGGAACCAGGATGATGACCGCGGGCGCCGACGTCGCGGTCGGGATTGGGGTATCGGTTGAAATTGAGACTACGAGTTGACGAACCGCGGCGGTGGGTGCGGCGGTGGTCGGGGTGGGGGCTAGCCGGCTGAGCAGGCCACAACCGAACAGCAGAGCAAGAATGCCAAGACAACCAATGCGACCTTTCTTAGATGACCATTTCATGTTTTTCTCCTACCAGAGATGAGGGTAGGAGTACATGATGAAGGAGCTGGGGCTACCCTTCAGATGATTTGATTAGAATTCGAGATCACCGCTGTCGAGTTGCCAGCCGTGATCGGTAAAGACTAGGAAAACACGTTGGCCACGCTGCATGTGCAGCGCACACCAGTACAAAAGCCAAAGTCTATGCTTCGCCAATAATCTTCGGTTCATCGGCCTGCTTCAACACCTTTGCGATGTTCAGCAGGGTGGCTTGTTGCGGAGGACTGAGCTGCTGATATATGTCTAGTATTTCTGCGCCGACTATGGGAGTCGGCGTTTTTGTTTTCTCTTCTTCTTCTTCGATGCCAGCAAGTGGGTCATCAGTCAAACCAATGAGATAGGCGCGAGAAACACCAAGGGCATCTGCTAGGGCAAAGGCGAAGTCGACTGTAATGTTAACTATTCGGCCTGATTCAATGTTTGATATATAGCTACGGCTTACGCCAGAACGCTGGGCCAATTCCTCTTGATTCCAATGCATATCTTCACGACTTGAACGTATCCGCCAAGCCAGAGTTTTCGCTTTTTCTTGGATCGGAATGTGTCTGCCCATGTTTATAAATCTTACATTTGTTTTGATTTTGCCAATGAAGGCTACGTCAAATGATGTAATTTCATCAATTTGGTAAAATAATGCTTGACTTTGTATTACGTTGTGTTACAATGTATTACAAATGATGATAAATCATCAAATGTCATGTATTTCATCACGGAGGATCGATGAGCGAATTAATGACGGCACTATTGCCGGCAGTGCGTTGCACGGAAGCGATGAAGAGCCAATTGGAGACGATTGTGGAGGCGACGCCTGGTGGCTTGGCTGATCACATTCGCCATGCAGTTGAGCTTTACATTGATGCGGAGACGCATGGTGTGAGCGGGATTTTGAAGAGGATAGCGACGGAGATGAATCAAGCGCACGTGCTCCAGTTACCAACCACAGAGGCAGCCACGATCATGCGCCTGGCGGATCACTGGGATCGAACGAAGAAAGATAGTTACGCAGTCAATTGAACCCCTTGCGCACCTGTTGCGGGACGGGTGCGAAGGGGGGCAGCAAGCAGCCCAGGGCAACTGGTAAGGGCAGTTTAACTTGGTTTGCTTGCTGTGTCCTTCCCCTTTGAGCGGGACCGGATGTAAGGGGTCTGGTCATGTTCTTATCACGAGGTTTGGCTATGCTAGGGCTTGATTTTTGTGCAGCGCATTTGATTGGCGATTATCTGCTGCAAAATGACGAAATGGCGGCGCGGAAGTTGCGCTGTCGGTGGATGCGTGCCTGGCACGTGACTGTATACACCTTGCCCTTTGTCGTCTTGGGCTGTGTGTATGGTCATAGCTGGGAACGCATCCTCTGTTTTGTGGGCCTGGTGTGGTTGACGCATTTCCTCACGGATAGCTTTCGCTTTCAGTTTGGAAGTGCGTGGCCACACAAGGCGCTGATGGTGGATCAGGCGATTCATTTCGCCACGTTGGCTGTGTTGGTGAGAGTGTTGGTCTAGTTTGCGGGGGTCCGTATGTGGATCATCAGGAGGTATGGGGCTGTGAAGTTAGAGACGATGGCGCGGGAAATGCGCCAGCAGTTGGGCAAGGTGCAGAAGGGCTGGCTGCACCAAAAGCTTAACCGAGGGCTGCATTTGGTGCTGGAACGCAAGGAAGAGCAGTGGCGACTGGCGGTCGGGCGGTCGGGTGTCTTCCCCAGCGAGGTTGAGATCGAGATTTGCCGGGATGCGTTTGATGTGCCGGTTGACACACAGCAGCAGTGGTTGTCGCCGGCGCAGCGGATTACACGCCGGCAGAATGGGAAGTATCAGGGCTTTTTTCTGGTCGAGATGTATTGGCGGGAGGTGGAGGTAACCAATGTTGGGCTTGATGCTGGGATTGGTGGGGGGCGCGCTGATGACGGTTGCGGCGCACTGGTCGCTGATGCTGCGGTTGCGGCGGCGGGCGGTGGTGGCCGAGGCCAAGGCGCAGAAGTGGGAAGAGTTGTATAAGCAAGAGAACGCACGTTCGGAGCGGCTGTTGCAGATCAACACCCAGTTGCGCCTGGCGCTCAAACGCTGGATGGCCGATGAACAGTGCCGTGGTGAAGATGGGATTTTTTCAATCAATTAGTGTGGTACACCGGTGATGGCCACCGTCAGAAAGTATCCATCACCAGTGAGCAAATATAATCTGCCGGGCGTGATTGTATCATGCTCGGCTCATTCAACGAAAGTGAGCCAAAGATGTACAAGTGCTATTTCAATGGTTGCAACGCTTCATTCAACGATCACACCAGTTTAACGATAACGAACCATATTTTCAGTGCGCATGGCAATGCGCGGGGCTGGTTGCTTGCTCTTCTGGTTGCGGTGCTGTTGCTGTTGACCGCAGTGGCGCCGGCGAAGGCAGTGAGCTGGTGCCCTGAGTGCAAGGAAGCGGCGGCGATGTATGCGGCGAATGATGGTAATTTCGGTAAGTAGTTGAGTTCAGTCGAGCGGATAAGGCTTATCTGCTCGACTGATAATAAAGCATTATCGGACGAGGAGCAGGTTTTATGTTTGAGCCAAGGCGAGATGAACCGAAAGTAGAAGTGATCGATACCTCGGCCCAGTCATGGTTGTTGCCAACGAAGCAAGCTGGGTTTATCGATGTTTGGGGCGGCGCGTACGACGGCGCCGATCAGGGGATGCGGGTCCTCTGGGAACGGCTGCGGGATGCGTGGCTGCGCACGAAGGAGAGCCGCAGCGGCAGCAACCACACGCGGCGCAGTTATGAGTCGGCGACGTTGGATTGGTTTGAGTTTCTCTCGACGTTGATCGCCGATGGGCGGTCGGTGCGACCGTGGGAAGCGACCACAGACCACGTGCGGATGTGGCAGGAACATTTGACCGGGCGGGGCCTGGCGGGATCTTCGGTGAATCAGCGGTTGGCGGCCTGCTCCTCTTTCTATAGCTTTGTGATCCATGAACGGGGGTTGGTCAATGGGGTCGAGGTAACGGCCTTCATGGACGCCAGGGGCACGACCCGGCAGAATCCGTTTGCCGGGTCCAACGTACAGCGGGCGCGCACGAAGCAATATGGCCATGCGCGCATCTTGACCGAACATGAGACCTATAAGCTGCTCAAGTACTTAGAGAGCCGGGCGCACACGTTGACCGGCTGCCGAAATCAGGCATTATTGCTCACCTATCTGTTGACTGGCTATCGGAACAATGAAGTGGTCTCGATGCGCTGGGGCAACATCCGGCAAAACAAGAATCAGCCGGGCATGTTGATTTTTGAGTGGAAGGGCAAAGGCGGCAAGGAGCAATCCGATCCGTTGCCAATGCGGGTGTATCAGGCGATTGTGGCGTATCTGAAGGCGAGCGGTCGGGCGCCGGAAACGTTGGCTCAAGATGAGTACATCTTCAAGCCGATGATCATACATAACATGAAAAATCTGCGCAATGCAAAGTTGGACGAAGAAGCAAGCGCCGACGGGCATTTAAGCACGCGGAGTGCTGAGCGGATTTTACACACGTGTTTGAAGCATGCGGGTGTGGAGCGGCCGACAGAGGTACGGGTGCATGATCTTCGTCACACGTTTGCGCATCGTTTTCGCCGGAAACGGCCAGATCTGGAGGCGCTGCGGGAGCGCTTACACCATGAGAGCTTGGCCACTACAGGGATTTATGCCAGGGAAGTGCTTGATGATCCGGTGGACGATTGGAGCGAGGGCCTGTATCAGGGGCTGCTGGGGCTGTAGTGACTGGGGGATGGATGCGGGATCCATCCCCCTACGAGAGTTTGGCGACGACGGTGTCTCGTCCGGTTGATGGATGACGGATGGAGGCTAGGGCTGTAGCGCCATCCTCACACGTCGTGTGCATCTTAAGGTTAGCACACGGACAGATTTATGTCAATGATTTTCAACTAATCTTAACAATGTTTGTGTGAGGTTAAATGAGCACGGAAGAGCGTTGGGCATTGGCAAAGCGGCTGGGGCTGAGGCTGTTTCCTCTGGCTTCAACGGAATGGGTGGGTGGGCCAGAAGATGGGAAGGTGGTCCACCTGGATAAGTGGTATTGGATGCATGGTTCACTGCCTCACAGTGGCAGTTTTTATTCGGAAGAGGAGGCGCTGGCGTTTTTGGCAGCACGCTGCGCGGAAGAGCCAGTGATAAGTGATGACTGAACAGTGTCTCCAGCTTTACACCTATGTTTGTGTGGATGGGGTTTGGCGAACACGCTGCTTTAAACATATCCAAACGACTGGACCCTATCGAATTCGTGGTGATAAAGCCTATGCACGGGGCTATCAAAGTCGTGGCAAAAAGTGTTATGAGTGTGAGATTGAACGGTTGACGAAAGAAGGAGTTTTGAAATGACGAGTTTGGCTGATGTGATGACGATGACATATGAGCGGGAAGTGGAGAACTTTAAGGAGCAAATGGCGCTGGCCCAGGGTCGGTTGGAGACGCTGCGTTCGGCTCTACGCAATGCCTTGCCGGCAGAGCTATGGGCAGAGTTGGGGGTTGACCTGAATCAAGCTGGGCAACTTGGGCAGGATGAGCTTTGGGTGGATACGAAGGTGACCCTAGGCGGGATAACCTTTGCGATTCGCTTCCGGGCTTACGACAGTGGTCGTTATGTGTCGATTGTTGCGCCTGATTATCAGATGTCGGAGATATTGATCTCTGTCTATATGCGCACCGCAACGAAGCAAGACATCCTGGTCGCGTTTGGTTCGATTCTGCGCGAGTTTGCCGAGAAGATTCCGGCAGTTCAAAAGAAGCAGCATGATGAGATGCTATATCGTTTTACGCGCTATGATTCGGCTTTTCTTGTGAGCCAGCATGGGGTGAAGCAACTATGCGAGGATATTAAATTGATTCCTCTTCTCACGGCTGACGAGCGGGCGTATTGTCGAAAGGAAGTGGCCAAGGGCTGGTGGGAGATACGCAAGGAACGCCAGGCGCAAGCGTTGAAGGAAGCGCAGCGGGCTGAACAGGCGGAGCAGGCCAAGGCATTGAAGGCTGACTATGCAATGCGGATGCAAGCCTATCAAGAAGCGTGCCGGCAGTGGGCCGAGGCCGAGACGGCGCGGCTATGGAAGCCGTGGAATCTGTGGGCGGTGCGCTATGTGCCGGCCTGGGCGGGGACGCAGGATGTGGAATGCCCGGATGATTTGATCCAAGAAATCTTTGTACTCGATTCACCGGAATATTTCCTTCGCCCTGGTCTGTTGTGCCGAGTGGAGAAGGTTAATGAGCACAACGGCAAGGTGACAGAGGATTTTACCTTTGTGGGCTTCTTGGATGCACGTCCGATATTCCATGCGTTTTCGACGATTGAACAAGCATTGCCCCACCATCGGGTCTATCATAGCGGCAATTATGTTGTAAATGTGCCGGCCTTGGAGGTGGAAACGCCGGCGCCGGCGCCGGAAAAACCGGAACGCCCGGACGGTGTGTCATTGTTTGATGAAGATTTTGATTTCTAATTTATGCAGGGACGGGGCGGGCCGTCCCTGATTTTCCTTTCAATCAGTAAAGAAAGTTGGGAGTATGAGTCCGGTTGATGAGATCAAGGGCAAGTTGAAATTAGAGGAGATCATTGCAGAATCATTGACGCTGACGGGGAAAGGCGCCGTTTTATCGACGAAAGAGCACGATAGTCTGAAAATCTGGACAAAGACGCAGACCTGGCATCGGTTCAGCACTGGCCAGGGCGGAGACATTTTCGATTGGTGGCAGCAAGAGCATAACTGTGATTTTGCTGCGGCGCTGGAGGCCCTGGCGCATAAGGCGGGCGTGGAGCTGCGCCAGGTGTCAACGCAGGAACGTCAGGCGGTTGAACAGAAGCGGAGCCAGGCGCGGATGCAGTATGAAATCTTGGCGATGGCGGCCAGTCATTATCATCGGGTCCTTGTCTCTCATCCGGGCGCACTGGGGGCGCGACGCTATTGCACAGGGACGCGCGGGTGGGATGATGCGACCATCGAACGGGAGCAGATCGGGTATGTGCTGTCGACTGATAATAATGGCTTATCCGACGAAGGCTTTACGCCACTCCATCGGCAATTGCGTGAGGCTGGGCTGCACGAGCATCCAGCAGCGCGGGCGGTGTTGTCGATTCCGCCCGGCATGATTGTGTATTGTCATCGGGATGAGCGGGGCCGGGTGGTTTATCTTTCGGGGCGTTCGACGGAGGGCAAGCGCCACTATAATCTGCCAGATGATTTTATGGGCGAGAAGCAGCCATACATTAATGCGCCGGCTAAGCCGCGGCGAGCTGGCGCCCGGATCATGGTGGAGGGTCAGGCCGATGCCATCAGCTTGGGCATGTTGGGGATTGATGCGGTGGCGCTGTGTGGGTTGGCGGTCGGGGAGTTGCCGGGTGAATTCAGCCATGTGGGCTTGGACCGGGATGCGGCTGGCCAGAATAAAGCGCTGGATGTGGCGCTGGAGCTTGGTCCGTTGACCCGGATTGCGACTTGGGATGGTGGCGCTAAAGACGCGGCTGAGTGGGTGAAAAAGGGGGTGGAAGATAAGGATATTAAGCGGGTTATAGAGGAGGGGTTGCCGGCAATCTTTGCCCTGGCGGCGTCGGTTCCGAGCCTGAAGGGTGAAGACCGGAAAGCGGGTTTGCGGCGGTTGATCGATGTCTTCAATCAGTTGGATGAGATTGATGCGGCCGACAAGATTGATCGGATTGCGGTCTTTGCGTGTGTGACGCTTGGCCAGTTTCGCAAGCTGGTAAAGGCGCGCCAAGAGGAACTGAAGGCCGAGAATGGCGAGTCGCCGGCGGGCGAATGTTTCGAGTATTCGGCGGGTGGCGCGCAGGGGGTGTATGTCTGGGAGCAGTGCATTACGTGGACGCCAGATGGTAAGGGTTTGACCCAGTTCGTGGTGCGGCATCCGGGAGGCGAGATTAAGTATCAGAAGAGCGTGGATGTGGGCGGGACAACCTATATTCCTTACCAGCCCACGTTGGGGCTGATCAAGAATCGGCGGATTGTGCTCTTCCCGGAGAAGGCGGAAGAGTATGGGAGCGAGAAGGCGTTGAACGAAGAGATCCGCAAGTTCATTCACGATTTCTTGGACGTGGATCCCTTTTATGAGCGGTTGGCCAGCTATTATGTGATGTTCTCCTGGCTCTATGACCTCTTTGAGAATCTGCCCTATCTGCGGGCGCTGGGTGATTATGGGACGGGTAAGACGCGCTTTATTCAGACGATTGGGGTGCTTTGCTATCGGCCTATGCTGGTGAGCGGCGCCAGCTCGGTCAGTCCGATCTTCCGCTTGATCGATATGTTCCGCGGGACGTTGGTGGTCGATGAGGCGGATTTGTCCAACAGTGACTCTGACAATGAGATTGTGAAGATTATCAATGTGGGCTATCAAAAGGGCGGCGCCGTAATGCGGGCAGAGAAGGAAGCGCAGGCCGACATCTATTCGCCAGAAGTTTATGATGTCTTTGGCCCGAAGATTCTGGCCACGCGCAAGCCTTTCACAGATCGGGCGGTTGAATCACGCTGCTTGACCCGACGCACGACCACGCAGCGACCACGGCCAGACATTCCCTACACGCTGGGCCAAAGCTTTTGGACGCGCTCGACAACCATTCGCAATAAGCTGCTGATGTACCGATTGAAGAATCATCGGCCCATTGAGATTGATCATAAGTTGGCGGATACGAGCGTGGAGCCACGGTTGAACCAGGTGACAATGGCGCTGAAGTCGATTATCAAAGATGACGATATGCGCAGAGAGATTGATCTGTTCATCCGGGCCTATAACGATGTGCTGATCTCTGATCGCCAAATGACGCTGCCGGCTGTGGTGGTGCAGGCGCTGGTGGATATTCACAATACCAAGAAGGTCAACATCCTTGGGCAAGATGAGCGGGATTTTACATTCAAAGGAATTGCAGAGCGTTGCAATCAGATTTTACAAGACATTGATCCTGATACGCGGATTCATGCTCGCATGATCTCCAAGACGCTAAGCGAGGACCTTGGTTTATTGAAACGGCGCAAGCATCCTGAGTCGCGCCGGGATATGGTTGAGTATGATGAAGAGGAGCTAAAGGCATTAATGCAACGCTTTGGCATTGAAGTGCCGCAACAAATATAGCTTGAAAAAGCGAAGGATCGAAGGATAAATCGGCAGATCGCTAAAAAAAAAATTTTTTGGGGTTCTTCCCGAAAATTGGCTCTATCCTTCGCAAATAAATGCTATATCACTGCGGAATTATGACATTTTACATGGGCAGTTGACCATAAGTTAACGATTTTCCGAAGTTACGAAGCTAATACAGCCTATCTATAATGTCTTTTCCTTTAAAAAATAAAATGACGTAAGTAAATGTTCAGATTCAGCGAAGGATGAGCGAAGGATGAGCGAAGGATGAGCGAAGGATGGGCGAAGGATAGATTTATGCTTCGGTGATGGTGGTGTAAAAAAGATTGCGATTCAAGGAAAGGGACTATGGCGAAATTAGAGCTTTATGATGCGCAGCCGGTCTATGATGAGCTGGCAGCGACGATTAAGAAGTTGGGAGAGCAGGCCCAGGCGGCGGGGATCCAGTTCGTGATGCTCTTCGAGTATTCCCACCAGCACGACGAGCAAGACAAATGCAGTTTGGGGCGTGGAATGTATTTGAATGTGGATAGCCGGCGGGCGAGTGAATTGCTGGTGGCGGCGGCGAAGTTGGCCCAGGCGGATAACAAGTTGTTGAGTGTTGGTCTTATTCAAGCAATTGATCAGATTGCAGCCCAACAGGCGAAGGTGAATGGTCATGGACCGGTAGCGGCTCGGCATCGGGGCTTTGGTCGAGGAAAGCGGCATTAGGCGGGTCTATGGGCAAAGATACGCTGACCAATCGTGAACAGGAAGTGGTCCTGGCTGTACTGGATGGGCATACAAAGCTCAACGACATTGCAGAGCATTTGGGAATCAGCTATGGGACAGCCCGCACCTACATGAACCGCATTTATGAACATTATGGCGTCCACAGTCGAGCGGAATTGGTGGCCACGGTCAAGAAATCTGATACAGATAAGCTGTTAACCTTGATGGAACGTGCGGTTGTGGCGCTGGAAAGAATCGCCGGAATTGTCGGCGGATAATAAGTAATTATCATCCGAGGGAGAAAGGGAACGTTATGGTATGTCCAAACTGTAAAGTTGATGTTGGCGGGCATGTTGGTGTCCCATGCTTTTATTGTGGGACGATTTTGGGCGTGGATGAACTGACTCCGGTGGAGGAAACCGAAGAGGATTTCTCGAGAATGGTGGCCGAGGCTAAGTCCGCACTAAGCCAGCATGAACAAAATAAAGCGTCTCTTTCTCGATACCATGCTGCTATCTTGCTGGAATATATTGGAAAGCTAGGCGCGGGCGAGTGGATGCCGGTGGCTGATTACAGCCTGGTGGCCGACGATATTGATAGCAATATTTTCATAGGCATCAAGAGAGGTGGCCGGAGATTCATGGTGGGGCTGCCTCAAGCGGACGAGGAAATTGTCCTGGATCTGCCCGACGGCTACGCCATTTGTTGCAAGCGAGAGCAACCAAAGGAAGGGGGTGAGGGCGGTGTGATCGAGCAGTAGACAACAGAATGAGAGACGCCAGGCTTGGCAGACAGACAAGCCTGGCGTCCAGAGTGGCCGTTGATAAGGGAACGTTCCACAAGCAAGAGTCTATCATGCGATAGTGCTCTTGTAAAGACCCTGCAATGGCCATTTGTCGGTGAATTGTGGGGTCTTTTTATTTTTCTGATAAGGGAACAGATATGATTTCGCGAACTGATGATTTTAAGAAAAAGGTGGAAGATTTGCTGTCTTGGGAAGAGGAAAGCGATGCGCTTCTGCCTAACAATATGACGCCTGAAGAAATTGCTGAGTTAGAGGCGGCTGGGTATGTGGTGAATTTAGAGACCGGGACAATTATTCCAATCGAAGAAGCAGACGATTATGGGGTTCCCCAATGAGTAGTGTTTATGACCGGCGCATGGCAGAGATTGCGGCGCAGCGGCGTGCGGAGCAGGCCGGCCTAGACCGCATTGAAGAAAGCACGGAGACAATCAACGCAGGCATGGCAGACCCAATCAATTGGTTGTTGTGCATCGGCGCCATTATGGGCATTCCGTTTACGGGTGGCTTGTCGGTGGGGCTGGCCATTGTCGCCCTGCTACGCGCCACGAAGAATGGTAAGGCCAACGTGCAAGCCATCCAGCCGACTGTGGCAGATTTAGCGAGTCCTGGATTGGGGTGCGTTCGTATTGTGGCAGCGCTTGGGGTGCTGGTTGTGCTGTTGATGTTGGTGCTATTGCTGTTGGTAATTGTTGTCTACAACATCAAAGGAGGAAATTGAACATGGCCAAGAAAGTCAGCTATGAGGAACAGATCGAACAAGGCTTGGTGAGACGGCGCAGCAATTTTACGGCGCCGGCGCCCCAGCCAGTTGTGCGCAAACTTGATACGGCATTGCAGCAGACAGCGCACGTGATCGACGTTCCACCGACTGCGACCCAGCATGTAGAGATGAAGACCAGCGCAGTAGACCGCGCCCTTGGTTTTCTGATCGCCAACGTCCCATTGTTCGGTGCGTTTGCCTTGGTGGTTGTGCTGGCGGCCATTAACCTGCATGGCTCTCCGCTACTCAGTTGGTTTGCGTTCAATTGGTTTTGGACAACCTTTACGAGCACCTGGCTGATTTCCTACGTGGTGACGCTGGCCATCAGCGCGGAGGGCGTGGCGTGGATGGAAGCGCATCGGAAGTGGCGGATTTTGGAACGTGAACAGCGCAATCGCTGGGAGCATTATCGAGGTGATAAATGAACGTTGAACATCTGATTGACCGCACGGCGGCGGTGCGTTTGGCAGACGATCCCGGCAAGGCGATTAAGCAGCGCATTCAACGCAGTGCAGATGATTTGAGTCTTGCCGGCAAGTTGGCGGAACGACTGGCGATTGCGAATGAAGGAATATTCAGGTTGACTCAGTTGGTTTACCAGGCGGATACCGATGGCGGCTTTGCCAATGTGGACGCGAAGACGGGCGCCATCCTGATCCCGTTGCCGTGGGGCAAGGTTGGCCATCAGTATTACAACCTTCGCCAAACGGAAGCGAATCTTTGCCGGATGATTCTGTTAGGGCGCCAGCGGACGTTGGAGGCAATGAAGGCAAGTGAGCGCGCCAAGTATCCGCAGCTCTATTACTATGCACCAGATTGGCGAAAATGGTTTGCAAATTTGGATGCCTATCCAACGTTTGACCGCGCAGCAGCTTGGCTTAGGGCGGGGCCCTTGACACTTGCTGAATGGAAGACGGCTTCGACGGTTGCCAGCCAACAGCGCGCAAAGGCTAGATGATGTCTAGTTAGGGTGTAGCCTACGGCTAGTTGGCGTGTAGGCGCACCCTGGCTACGATGTAGGCATTGCCTAGGCATTGTGTAGGTTGTGGTGGGTTAAATATGGGGTAGTGATGCAAAAGGCGAGACGCCTAAGCTTTCCTACGTAGGCACGTTACACACGCACGCACGTGCGGGGAGATAGATGATATGAGTCTGCATGATGCAATTTTATTGGTGGCCATCGGGTTGATGGGGTATGGAACCGTTCAGCATTTTAGGCTTGGGGATGAATTCTGGTTCTCTCCTGCTGGCAATGTCTGTGGCGCAACTGGTGTGACTTTTGTCGCCGGCGCAATGTTTGGGCTGAATTCAGATGATGAGTTGATCGTGTTGGTCGCTGTTGCGCTCGCGCTTTATTGGTTCACGCGCAGCAAATGCACTATCAAAAAGCCAGCGACAAAACGCCAAAGTTTTGAGCAAGTTTTTGCAACTGTTGAAGTCGAACCGATTGTCGAACCCGAGGTCGAACTGTTTGTCGAGGATGACGCCGACCTTGGTCGGACCGAACCCGTTGTTGAGCAGCCTTTCACATGGCAAGGAGCATAGAACCATGAAACGCCTGATTTTAATTACAATCGTAACCCTATCGCTGGTGATGCCGGTCAACGCTGCGCCGTACCGCCCACAACCCAATCCGAATGGACGTAACAATGAACGTCAGAATGTTTTTTGGACATGCGCCAATAGCTATGCTGTGCGCACCAAGCGCCAGATCAATCAGATCAAAGGCACGGAGGCACAACTTGTGATCCGCCAATGTCGCTATGCTGCCGTGCGCTATGGGGGCAAATAATGAACATCATCTTGACTGATTTGCTTCATCCGTGGCAACTGACCAGCATCAATCAAACGGCGCTTACCGTGGCGGTGCTGGCGTTCGGTATGCTGTGCGTCTATCGGCTCATCACTGACACCGGATTTGTGAGCAAGCTTATCGGTGTACTATTGCTGGTGACCGCGGTCTATCTGTTGGCCGGATGCAACAACGGACCGACCAACCCGCTCGGCATGACCGACCGCACCCGCTTGCGCACAGACGCCAGCGTGAGCGTTGCGCAGGTAGATGCGCAGGCCCGGATTGCCCAAGCGCAAGCCGACGCCAACGCCCGGATTGCCCAAGCGCAAGCGCAGGAAGCCGCCGACATTGCCCAAGCCAACGCCCAGGTTATCACCGAGCAGAGCAGGCAGAACGGAGCAACAGCGCGCACAATGACATGGGCCACCACGTTACCAATCATCCTGTTGATTATCGGTGTAGTCTTGGTTGTGGCGCTTGTGGTGAACTGGCAAGGTAGGATTCACTTTGAACGCATCCAACTGCAACGCTATCAAGAGTTGGCGCAGCCGCCACAATGGCCACAATTGAACGCCGAACAAGTGCAACTTCTTAGGGACCACGCAGCGCAGACCGGCAAGCGCGTGATTGTCCAGGATGGACAATATTACTTGACCGATGGCCAACGCACTGTCAAAGCATTACTGAAAGGTTGAGTAATTCAATGAAAGCGATTTGTAAGCATATTTTCTAGAATGTGTTAGTATAGTACTAGAGTCCCTATTGAATCGCTGAACAAATGTGCTACAATTTTGGCGGCGACGCGCTGGAGAAGGCATGGCAAAACGAGAGTTGCCATGCCTTTTTGTTTTGTTGGGTAGGAATCAGGAATCAGGCGGTTGGCTTAATGCCTGATTCCTAATTCCTGGAATGATAATGATTTGTTATCCGTCGAGGATGATGGCGGTGTAGACGCGTGGATCAAGAGGTTAACACGGGCGGCGGGCCTTATGTTGAGAAGGGCGTTGGCACTGGGGGTGGCGACTTTGTTGGGCGTGATAGTGATGACTTAGAGACGCACGTCGGCGATATTCAAGGAGAAAATGTTGTTGGCGCGAAGAATGTGACGATCAACCACGCTGCCACGTCTGACCCGGCCGATCTGTTGGCGGCGATGCGGGCCCAGCTTAACCGCGTAGAAGATAATCTTAATTGGAAGATGACGCTGATTGAACGCGATATCGCCAATATCAAGCTGCAAGTGCTGATTTTGGTCATTGTGACGACGTTGCTTTTTCTGGCCTTTACGTTTGTATTAGTAATTTCGGTGGTGAATCTTGAGCGCCACGGCTTGTTGCCAATGTGGTTTGTGCGTGTGCGTTAGTTCGTGTAGACGTGATTTGACTTATGAAGGACAAACCTATCCAGAAGGATGAAAACTCCGATAATTCCGGTTTTACAGCACCGGAGAATGTGCCTGGCCAAGCGGAGAGCCGGGCAAGTAAAGCGCGCTTGGATGCATTGCTGGATGCGCGCCGGGCACGACCAGAAGAGGCGTGGGAGGAGGCCAGCCCGGAGCCAGTGGCGTGGGAGGCGATGTATTATGATCTGCTGGCGGAAAAGACCGAAGAGGGGCGAGCGCGTTGGGATTGGCGGAAGGCGCTTTATATTGCGTGGAACTGTGTCCCCTCTTCCAAGCGTTGGCCCAAATATGAAATTGAGTTGATAGATCTTCTTGGCTTGACGAATACACGTACAATTCGCCAGTGGAAGCAGAATGACCCGGAGATTGAAAAGCGCATCCAGGAAGGGCCAAAGGCGCTGTTGATGGGGCATGTGGCGGATGTGCTGGAGGCGTTGGTGAAGGTGGCCACGCAGGCCGATCCGAAAGCTCATCAGGACCGCAAGCTTTTCTTTGAAATGACTGGCCAGTATAAGCCGGCGGGCAAGGTCGAGGTGACTGGCGAGGATGGTGGTCCGATTGAATATCGAGATGTCAACGAATTGAGCGATGAAGAACTTGCACGTATCGCATCAGGCGGCAGCCCAGGAGCTGTTAAAGCGCCGGCAAGCCCGTAAGGGCTTATTGTCCTTCACCCAGTATACCTATCCGCAATATAAGGCGGATCCGGTTCATGCGTTGATCGCCAGCTATTTGGATCGGGTGGTGGATGGCGAGATCAAGCGGCTGATCATTGTGGCGCCTCCCCAGCATGGCAAAAGCGAGTTGACGAGTGTGCGGCTGCCGGCGTATTGGCTTGGGCGTCGACCGAATGACCCAATCATTGTGACCAGCTACGGCGCAGAGCTGGCGGAAAGCAAGAGCCGGCAGGCTCGTGATATTGTTGATAGTCCCGAATATAAGGCGCTTTTTGGGGAGCTGAGTGCAGGCGAGATTGAGTCTGTGCAGGTGCGACCGGATAGTCGGGCGGTGCAGCGTTGGCAATTGATGCATCCGCATCGAGGCGGGATGATTGCGGTCGGCGTGGGCGGCCCAGTGACGGGGCACGGCGCCAGACTGGGGATCATTGATGACCCGCATGAAAACTGGGAAGAAGCCCAGTCGGAAACGATGCGCCGGCGACTGTGGGAATGGTATCGAGGTACGTTCCGCACGCGCATCTGGGAGGGTGGCGCCATCGTCTTGATGATGACCCGTTGGAATGAAGATGATTTGGTGGGCAAGCTGTTGAAGGAACAGCCAGGGCAATGGACGTTGCTGCGCTTACCGGCCATCGCCGAGACCCAGGAGGAGCGCGACGAGAATAATCGCCATATGAAGTTGCCCGCCGGCGAGCTGGACCCGTTGGGCCGGGCACCTGGTGACGCGTTGGCGCCGAACCGGTACAGTGCGACAGAATTGGGCAGTCTGAAAGTGGATGTCGGCTCGATGGTCTTTGCGGCTGAATATCAAGGGTCACCGCGGGTAAGTGAAGGGAATTTAGTCAAGCGCGAGTGGCTGCGCATTAGCACAGCGGCGGCGCCGGCGTTTGCTTGGCGGGTGCGCTATTGGGACAAGGCGAGCAGCACGACGAAGACGGCAAAGCGGACGGCAGGGGTGCGCTTGGCGATTACGCCAGAGGGCCGGGTGCTGATTGAAGATGTGGTCTGTGGGAAGTGGTCCACGCTGGAGCGCCGGGAAGTTATGAAGCAGACGGCGCAATTGGATGCGCAGCAGTTCAATAACAGCGTGTTCATCTTCATAGAGCAAGAACCGGGCAGTAGTGGCTTAGATAGTGTGCAAGATGAGATCCGGTTGTTGTCTGGCCATCCGATCTTTGCAGATGTTCCCAGCGGCGACAAGGATACGCGGTTAATGCCTTTTATTGCCCAGGCGGAAGGGCAAAATGTTTGGTTGTCTTCTGGCGTGTGGAACCAAGAGTATATTGATGAGATGGTGGCCGTGCCGAATGGTTATTATCGTGATCAGGCGGATGCGACGGCGGGTGCGTATAATCGCTGTGTCGAGTTGGTGCATACGCAGCCAGATGAGTTTATTGTCCATGATGAGGGTTTGAGCATTTCACCAGTCTAGGGCAGGGTGTTGAATGCAGAATGATCATTGGGTGCAGGTGCGCTCTTTGCGGGAAGGGCGCAAGTTGTTGTTTCGGTTTGACCCGGTGCGGAATCTCATCGAGGTAAAGATACAAGGTACAATTGAGATTGTACGGCTCGACGACTATCGACCGTTACAGCAGAACACGCACCAGGTGGGGATAGATTTCGCTCGCATCGATGGCGGAGAAATCCTCGACGGATAATAAGCCGTTATCGGTCGAGGAATCCTATTGATTTTGGAACACATTTGTGCTATATTGATTTTAACCCGGTTCGATGGTGCGGCGCTGCCGCTATCGGGGGAACCATTGAGCCGGTCCACTTCGGGATAGAGCAGCGGTAGCTCAGCAGGCCCATAACCTGAAAGTCGTGGGTTCGAGTCCCACTCCCGAGACCATGCCATTAGCCCCCACCGCCCATAACGTAAGTGGGACTAACTGTGTTGCTGGACTTGGCCACGGTCAAGCACCCAAAGATATGCAGAGTCGGTTAGGCCAGCCACCGTCAGGCATAATTGCCGGCGTAATGGGGGCGCTAAACAGAGGAACGCCAGGAAACTGGCTAGCTGACCAGGCAGCGAAGCGGTGATAGGGGACCTGGTTTCCCTATCACAACAAGATCAGGAGTTCCCTTGAGCGGATTTAATCTCATTGATGGCATTGCATCTGGTCTGGTGCCTTCCGCGTTTGATCGGCTACGCATCGCCATTGAACGGAAAAAAGGAAAAGAAAAGCGCATCTGTTTTCGCCTGGGATTGAATCCTGAACTATTGCTGATGCTCAAGGAGTCACGCTCCAGATTATTGAGTCAATGCGCTTTTTACGGGCATCAATGGAAAGATTATGTAATACCTGATAAACTTGTTTGTATGCGCTGTGGTATTGAAAGCGCACGGTAATATGGACAAAGACGAGCAACCAAAGACATTGAGTGATGCCGCCAAGCGCTTTCAAACGGCTTGGAATCATTTTATTCGCACGTTGTTGTTCTCTTTGCCGATTGTTGGGAAAAGGTTACAACGGGCTTGGCCCGATAAGTAAAATGGGATGTGCGCACATCCCTAAGTAAGCTACTAATTAAAAAGACGCTGGCGTGGACAGGTTCCACCTGCTCACACCAGCAAGAGCGGCTAGACCGCCTTTATCGCAGTGATGCGACGAAGGCGGTC
>OFRE01000035.1_pt1 | contig 37537 bp, 61 predicted proteins | sample 1543061 | NCBI WGS metagenome assembly OFRE01 (sample SAMN07774218, study PRJEB24372) | wastewater metagenome | isolation source: Exp Tend NO 50WW | collected 2016-02
CAGTACATGGACTTCTGTCACGCCATACAAATCGCCGAAGCGTTCGCCGAGCTGGAGCTGCTTCGCATGGTCACGCGCGGCGGGCCGCAGCCGTGGACCGCGTACATGACCGTCCTCGAACGTCGTCACCCGACCCGCTACCAGCGGAGGCAAACGATCGAGCATGACGGGGCGGTCGACCTCGGCCGTCCGCAGTTCGTCACACCTGACGCCGATCAGGCGCGAGCAGCGGTGCTCGCGTTGCAGGAGTCCGGCGCCCTTGACCCCGAAGACCAACCAGAACAGGAGCAGTAACCCATGTCCGATGAATCGCTCGCCGCTACGGAAGCGGCACGCACAGCACAGCTCGACCACGAGTTCGGCGAAGACGCCGCCGTGACCGACGGTGTCGATGAGCCGACGCGCTCAGCCGACGAAATCAACGCCGAGGCGGAGAAGGCCCGCGTGCTCGCCGATGCAGCCCTCGCGAAGGCTGGGGAGCCGGAAGAAGCCGAGTCGACGGTGCAGCCGTTCGTGCTCGACGGCGACCTGAACCTCCTCGAAGTCGCGGGCGCACAGTCGTTCGCCGAGTCGATCCTGAGCGCAGGCCGCGTCGCGCAGTCGTTCTCGATCGAGGTCTTCGACGCCGTCGTCCAGGTGATGGAGAAGAACCATGCCTCGGCACGAGCACAGAACGCGCCCGAGCAGGTGCTGCTCGCGATCGAGGCGCAGATCGAGGTAGTGAAAGCGGTCCGGCACATGAACCGGCACCTGCACAAGGTGAACCAGTCGCTGGAGGCGCGCGCCCGCATTCTCCAGCCGATGCAGCCCGTCCTCTGATGCCGTACCGAGTCGTGACGTGCTCTCGCTGCGACGCGATCGTGGACCCCTCAGACCCGAATCCGCACGGGCCGGAGGATGAGGTCTGCTACGGCGAGGACCGCGACGTAGTCGAGCTGTTCACACAGCGCGAGGTCGACCACGCCGTGCGCGAGGCGCTCGAACACCTGCGAATACCGTCAGCGGCTCGCCGCGACCCTGTACGGACTCAACCGCGCCGGTAAGCGCATGGACGAGGCCGTCGCACAGATGCTCCCCTCGATGCGCGCGTTCGGGCAGTCGCTCGAAGAAGCCGCCGCCAGAATGGAGCGGCAAGGGTGAACGGGCAGGGGAAGGTGTTTGCCTCCTTTCCGCCTTCATCGGCCCGAGGCGCCGTAACCCGGCAGTTGGCCCTGCCGGGCGCTCATCCCACCGGCGCCTAGCTCTCGCTCCACGGAATCGCACCCGCCCGCCGTCTTCTTCTTCCGGCGGGCGGTGTGCGACCGCCCGATGCTCCACACTTCCGTGCATGGTCTCCGCCCTGACCGCACCTGTAGAACGCGAACCGCTCGACCTCGAAGCGGCGATCACCGCGCTGCTCGACCGCGAGGAACTCGTAGGCGACCGCGACGAGCGCGCAGGACTCGCTCGCGTCCGCCGCGACCTGGAGCGCGAACTCGGCGATGCGATCCCGCCGGCGGACTAGGGCCATGCTGCTCGCCGCCTGCTACGCGCTGGCGGTAGCGGTAGCGTCCTGCGCGATCGAACGACCGCTCCGCCGCGCCTTCCTGTGACTGCTCTCGCCGCCCCCGAGGATCACCCGCTAACCGTCAGGCTGCTGTACAGCCCGCACAAGCCCGAGCCACGTCAGCAGGCGTTCCTGAAGCTCGGCGACCTCGGCATCCTCGAAGCCCTGTACGGCGGCGCCGCTGGCGGCGGGAAGTCCGACTGCCTCCTCATGGCCGCGTTGCAGTACGTCGATGTTCCCGGCTACGCGGCGCTGCTGCTTCGCCGCTCCTACGCCGACCTCGCGCTGCCGGGCGCCATCATGGACCGCTCGAAGCAGTGGCTGATGGGATCGCGCGCCCGATGGTCGGAGGTCGACTTCCGGTGGACGTTCCCGTCGGGCGCCAGCCTCAGCTTCGGCTACCTCCGCCGCTTCAATGACGTGTACCGCTACCAGTCGGCGGAGTTCCAGTTCATCGGCTTCGATGAGCTGACACAGTTCACCGAAGCCGAGTACCGCTACTTGTTCACCCGGCTCCGGCGCCCGTCAGCGATCGACCCCGACCAGCCGCTCGCGCGCGTCCCGATCAGAATGCGGTCCGCGTCGAACCCCGGCGGCATCGGTCACGAATGGGTCAAGCGTCGCCTCGTGCAACGCAAGACCGACCCGGACGACCCGAAGGACACGCCGGCGCGCGCCCGGAAGCGCATCTTCATCCCGGCGAAGCTGACCGATAACCCGCACGTTGACCAGGAGGAGTACATCGAGTCGCTGTCGAACATCGACCCGTACCTGCGCGCACAGATGCTCGACGGTGATTGGGACGCCCGCGAACCCGGCGATTGGGTGTACGACCAGTCCGCGATAACCGAAGCGGAGAACCTCGGCAAGGACTACGACCTGCTGCTGGCCGAGGGCCGAATGCCGCCACCGTATGGCGACATTCTCGACATCGGCATCGACTGGGGCGAGCACACCGGCGCGCTGATCCTGTGGCCGCTGGAGCACGGCGGCATCTACATCGCCGCCGAATGCGTCCTCGAAGGCATGGAGCCGGGCGCCGCCGCCGAAGCTATCTTCGAGCAGCTCGATCTGATCTACCGGCTCGGGTCGAAAACCCGGCCCGATGACTACGACCCGCTGCTGACCCCTGCCGAGCTGCTCGCCGCGAACCGACGGCCCGTCAGGTATCCGCCCGCTCTACCGAAGGGCCGCAAGCCGCTGACACTCGTTCCCGCCCACCGCTACGACGCCGCCGGCGTGCAGTCGATGCGGACCTACATGAAGGCTGTCCGCCGCGTCTACCCGCGAGCGAAGTCGACGTCGGTGCCGTTCGGAGCACCGACCCCGTCCGGCAAGACCGCGCGCCCGCGGTCCTACAAGGTCGAGACCATCGCCTACGTTCGCAGGCTGCTCGAGCGGACGCTCGCCGGGGACGACATTCCCGCCTACGTTCAGTCGATCGCCCGCGACAACTGGACCGCGAAACGCATCGAGCAGGAGGAGAAGCGCATCGCACGGGCGGGCAAGATCGCGTTCAGCGCCCGCTGCGAGACCCTGATCCGGCAGGTACGCAAGACCGAGTGGCATGATCGCGAGGCCGGTACTGTCCGCAAGGGCGACGACCATAACCACGACGCGATGATCGCCGGAGTCGCACCGCGCGCCATCCGTAACCGCTGACCTCTGGAGACCCCGCCGTGCTCGACTTGACGATCGAACCGCTCGCGCAGATCGAGCGACTCAACGCCCACCTGCTCCGCGATGATGGAAAGTGGCCGATCAAGTGCGAGGAGCCGGTCCTCACGAAGCTGAACACCTGGGCAGCGATCTACGAGAACGACCGCGAGGTCATCAAGCGCATCGCCGGATGGTCTGCTGAGCGCGGACGCCCGTACAAGATCGACCCGCTCGGCGAACGGATCGCTGACGCATGGGCCGCGTACCTGTGGGGCGAAGATCCGCGTGTCCTTGCCGGTGACGAGAACGATCAGCCGCTCATGGACGCGATGCTCGGCCTCGACCCCGAGGGTGGCGGCGGGGTGCTGCTCGCATCGGAGCTGGAGCGCGCCGCCGGCGTGTGCGTCGCCGAGGGCGAGGTGTGGGGCCGCATCTACCGCGACCCGACGATCAACCGTCCGCTGCTGGAGTGGCACAGCCGCCGCGCGATCGTGCCGCTGTGGTCCGGCTCGACGCTCGTCGCCGCCACCTTGTGGACCGAGCTCGCGAAGCTGCCCGGTGCCGACGAGGACGCCGGAAAGTACGTCTTCCGTCACTTCGAGTGCCACGCCCGCGGTGTCCTCGTGAACCTGCTGTACCGCGGCGAGACCGGGAAGCTCGGGGAGCGTGTCGAGCTGACCGATCACCCGTCCACCGCCGGGCTTCCCGAGCTGTGGGCGCACGGCCTGCCCGGCATGCTGCTGGAACGCATCCCGAACCGGCTCCGTCGCTCGGTGCACCTCGGCGTCAGCGACTTCGAGGGCATCCTCGACTACCTCATCGACCTGAACGAGGTCGCGTCGATCGGGTCCACGAACATGCGGCTGACCGCCCGCAAACGCGCTGTCATCAGCTCCGCGCTCGCCGAGCAGCAGACCGGCGTCACCGATCAGTCCCTGACACCGGAGGAGCCAAGCCTCGCCGCCGCCCGCCGCATCAAGTTCGACCCGGCGGAAGACCTCCTCGTAGAAGACCCGCTCGACTCCGAGCTCGGGCGCGCCACATCATCCCCGTACCGCATTCTGGAATACAGCTTCGACGCCGAGCCGCTGATCGCGTGGCAGAACAACCTCGTGAACAACGCCCTGAGCCGCGTCGCGCTCACCGGCCAATACGTCGGCGTCGGTGACCCCGCGATCGGGTACGCCATCAGCGGCACAGCGATCCGGCTCCGCCTGATCCCGACCGACAAGGCCGGGCGCGCGAAGGCCCGGTATTGGGACGACGGCGCGCCGCGCATCTTCGGGAACATGGTTCGCCTCGACGCGCTCGGCGTCGATAAGGGCGGCTTCGGGCACGAGTGGAACAACGCCGAAGCGAACGTCAAGGTCGAACGCCAGCCCGGCGTGCCGGTCGACGGCATTGAGGAGGCGCAGCGCCACTCGACGCTGCTTGCCGCCGGTGCCGAGTCGGTCGAGACCGCGATCCGTGACCTGCGCCCCGGATGGTCTGAGGACCAGATCAAGGAGGAGGTGGCGCGCATTCGCGAGGACAAGGCCACCATGTCGCCCGGTGGCATGGGTAGCCTGCTCGGCGTCTAGTACCCCGAAGCTCTCGAAGGAGCCGCCCTGATGACTGATCAAGCCGCACCACCCGCTGGCAACGAGCCGCCTGCGACCCCGCCCGCCACGCCGCCAGCGACGCCACCCGCGTCACCACCGGCCGGAAGTGAACAGCCGCCAGCCGCCCCGCCAGCGGCACCGACGCCGCCGGAAGGCTGGACCCCGCCGACGTTCGCCGAGTACGAGGCGCAGCAGAAAGCGGTCGCCGCCGCAAACAAGCGCGCGAAGGCGCTCGAAGACGCACAGTCCGTCGAGGCGCAGAAGAAGGCGGAGGAGGCCGGCCAGTTTCAGGAGCTCTACAAGGGCGAGCAGGAGAAGGCCGCGAAGCTCGAAGGTGGCATCAAGACCAGCGCCGTCAAGGCTGAGGTCATCGCCGCCGCCCAGCGCCTCGGCTACACGAACCCGACCCTCGCCGCGACCGTGATCAGCCTCGACGGCCTGTCCGCCGACCTCGGCGACGACTACACCGCATCGGTCGATGCCGCGTCGAAGACCACGATCGAGCAGCGCCTCGCCGAGCGGCTCGCATCCGACCCGTACCTGAAGGGCGGCACCCCGGCTCCCGGCGCGCAGCTCCCCGGTGCAGGCGAACAGCCCGGCGGATCGGCTGGCGGCGCGGCAGGCTTCAACGCCGCGATTCGTGGAGCCATCGGTCGATGACTCCCGCCGCGAAGAAGAAGCCCGCCCCGGACCCCGTACCCGAGCCGGTGGTCGAGCCGGTCGCCGAGAACCTGGACGAGTCGCTCCCGGTCGGTGACGAACCGGTCGGCGACGAGCCGCAGGCACTGCCCGACGATCAGACGCCGCTCGAGCCGGATGCGGACCCCGCACCGACCGACGACGTTCCCGTCGTCCTTGACCGGCAGGAACGCAGCCACGACGAGCTGACGATCCTCGCGTGCGCCGCTGTCGAGGCCGCGCACATGCGGTCCGCCGGCGGCGCGGTACACATCGCGGTAGCCCTGTCCGAAGACGGCCTGCCGATGATGGTGGACAACGCCGAGAACCTGCAAGTCGGCATCGAACGCGCCCGCGAACTCGTGCTCATCGCGGACGCCGACGTCGCCGCCGCAGCCATGCTCGACGGGCAGGGCGCAGCCCGCGCCCACATCGAAGGCGTGTACGACGGCGTGATCCACGCCTTCGACTGGCAGTCATGGGCTGCCGGCGTCGAACCTGACGTCAGCGACGACGAGTAGCATCGCGGCCTCGACACCGGGGTAGCTTCCGCGTCGCTCATCGGGAAGGCCGGGCCGAAACGCCCGGCCTTCTTCGTTCCGTCCGCCGTTGCCGTATTCTGCACGCATCGGGCTGAGGCGCCCCGTAACCACCGCCTCCCTCCCGTGAACATCGGCAAGCGGGGCCGCGTCGTAGCGGGATACAAGCCACAGCCGGTTGGACCTAGATAGATCGCGCGCCCCGACAGGCGCATCCAACCGGAACACAGGAGTTCACCCGCCGTGGCTTACAACAACGTCATCACCCGCTCGGACGCCGCCGCGCTCATCCCCGAGGACGTCAGTCAGGCGTTCCTGGGCGGCGCGACGAACGAATCATTCGTCCTCCAAGCCTTCAAGCGCATCCCGGTCGCGCAGGGCCAGACCCGCCTGCCGATCCTGTCCGCGCTCCCCGTCGCCTACTGGGTGCAGGGAGACACCGGTCTGAAGCAGACGACCGAGGTCAACTGGGCCAACAAGTACCTGAACATCGAGGAGCTCGCGGCCATCGTGCCGATCCCCGAGGCCGTCCTCGATGACACGTCGTTCGACGTGTGGGGCAACGTCAAGCCGCTGCTGGAGAACGCGGTCGCTCGCGCGATCGACTCCGCCGCACTGTTCGGCGTGAACGCCCCGTCCTCGTTCCCGACCGCGATCGTGACCGCTGCCGCCTCGGCAGGCAACACCTACGCTCGCGGCACGAACAACGCCGCCGCCGGCGGCATCGCCGAGGACGTGAACCAAATCCTCGCGAAGGTCGAAGCGGACGGCTACTCGCCGGACCGCATGGCCGCACTCGCGGCCTACAAGGGCCGCTTCCGTGGCGCCCGGTCCTCGACCGGTGAGGCCACCGGCGAGGTGACCCCGACCAACGTGTACGGGATCACCCCGACCTACCCGGCGCGCGGCCTCTGGCCGTCCGGCGGTGGCGCGGCCGAGGCCGTCGTGCTGGAGTCCGATCAGTTCGTCGTAGGCGTCCGTCAGGACTTCACCTACAAGATCCTCGATCAGGCCGTGATTCAGGACAACACCGGGGCGATCATCTACAACCTCGCGCAGCAGGACATGGTCGCGATGCGCGTCACGTTCCGCGTGGGCTGGCAGGTCGCCAACCCGATCAACTACGACCAGGCCGTGGAAGCGAACCGCTACCCGGCCGGTGTCCTCACCGCGTAAGCGCGAGGAGCTGATCGAACATGGCCGCCAAGAAGCCAGCCGCGAAGAAGCCCGCCGTCAAGAAGCCAGCGGACGATCCGGCGAAGAACGCGCCGACCGACGACCCGAAGGACACGGGCAAGGTCACGCTGCCGCAGGAGAACCCGCCGACGAGCGTTCCGACGCACGCCGAGCCGGAGCTCCAGATCAGCGACGCGGACGTCGCGGCTCTGACGAACGGTGCAGGCGTCCCGCAGGACGCCCTCGACATCGGGAAGCTCGGCGCAAGCTGACACAAGGGCGGGGCGCTTCGGCGCCCCGCTTCACCCTTCGACCTCACGACCATTTCTAGGCCCACAGGAGCCACAACCACATGCCCGCATCAGCACCGCTTACTCAATCCATCAAGACGAAGATTCCTTCGCAGATCGCCGCCGACACCGCCGACGCAACGATCGCGGAGGCACCATTCGTCGGCACCGTCACCGGCGCGACGTTCACCCCGGACGCCGCGATCACCGGTGCCACCGCCACGAAGCGCACCTTCACGATCGAGAACCGCGGCCAGGACGGCACCGGTACGACCGTGATCGCCACGCTCGACCTGATCACCGGCGTCAACCCGGCGAAGCAGGACGAGATCGCGTTCACGCTGTCGGTGGTCGCGAACGCGACGAACGTCGCGCAGGGCGACATCATCGTCTGCAAGGAGGCCGTCACCTCGACGGGCACCGCCAACCCCGGCGGCATGGTCGAGGTCACCTTCACGCGCGGCGAGGCCGGCGCCTGATCGCACAGAACCCGTAGCCCGCGTCAGCGGGCCATAGGCCGGTTGTGCGGGGTGTCGCTACCAGGGCGGCGGCGGCACCCCCACACAGGCCAACCACAGACCGCAGAAGGAGACCCCGAGCATGGCCGATATTCCGTTCAACGCATCCAAGGGCCGCGCGAGCGAGTTCTTCTACCGCGTCGAGAACAACGACCCCGCCGCGAGCGGGATCGTCGTCATGGCCCTGAAGACGCAGGCAGCGGACGCGACGCTGATCGACTTCGATGACTTCGCCGCGATCCTCGCCGGCGGGTCCACCGAAGCAACGAACTCCGGGTACGCCCGGAAGACGCTCACTGACGTCGAGCTGTCAGCGATCGTTCCCGACGACACGAACGACCGCTCGGACCTCACGTTCCCCAACCTGACGTGGAGCTCGGTCGCAGCTGTCGGTGGCGCATGGGTTGCGCTCGTCGTCGGCTACGACAACGACACCACGTCCGGCACCGACTCCTCGATCATCCCGATCTCGAAGCACGAGTTCGCGGTGACACCCGACGGGTCGGACATCATCGCGTCGCTCACGGCGCCCGGCTTCTACAGGACGGCCTGATGCCTCGCACATTCCCTGACACCGTCGAAGTCCACAACGTCGCGGACGCCCGCTTCGACACGAGCCGCGGCGACCAGTCCGCGACACTGATCCTGAAGGCCAGTGGCGAAGCCGACTTCCTGATCGAACAGGACGGCGAAACGTGGCCGGGCACCGTGCCCGCACCGCCCGGATGGGGCACGAACCCCGTCGGCGTCGATCGCTACGTCGTGTACGCCATCAACGGCGACGGGAACGTCCGCTCGCTCGTGCTCGAACTGGACGCGGGCGAGAAGCTGCTCCGCATCGAGCGCGACTGGCACCACGAGGCGAACCCGACGGGGTAGCCGACCATGTCGCCGCTCGTCACAGCCGACGGCGTTCAGGGCCGGGTGTGGGCGGGCTACGACAAGCGCGTCCCGATCTACGGCAACTGGCCCGCCGCCTCGGGAAACCTGTTCAACGGCTCGGGTGCCGCGTCGATCATTCGGCGCGGTGCGTTCGTGCAAGGCCCGCCCGCGTCGCTCGAGTCGGGTGTCACCGCCTATATCCCGACGAAGATTCAGCTCGCGGCCACCCTGTCGGTGCCGTTCATGCTGTGCGAGATGTTCAACCTCGGCGTGCTGGACATCAGCGGCGCGTCCGGCAGCTTCACCGATGGCGTCGCTGCGCCGTCGCGGAAGCAGCTCGGCGTCACGGCCGGCATCCCGCTGACCGTCGTCGCCGAGGTCGAGACCGCGCTGAACTCGGTCCCCGGCACCATCGCCTACAACTACCTGAACCAGGACGGGAACAGCCGCTCGTCGGTGTCCTCGGCGCTGACCGCCTCGTCGGTGAAGTGGTCGGCGGGCTTCCCGCTGATGGCCTCGTCCGGTGACATGGCGGTAACCGACATCACGAGCTGCACCCGAGCGGCGGGCACCACCCCGACCGGCATCGTCCGGCTGTGGGGACTCTCGCCGATCTACTGTGGCCTGATGGCACCGGGCGCCGGTGCGATCAACGTCAACCTGCTGAACGAGGGCATCGTTTGCCGCCTCGGCGCCGGCGCACAGGTTGGCCTGTGGGCGTTCACGAACTCGGCCATCGCGATCGCCGGGCAGCTCACCTACGTGGGTGACAACTGATGGCTGTCTTCATCCCGAACCGCTCGATTGACGACATTCTCGGGGCCGAGGACCAGGAGGGCTACCTCAAGTGGACGTGGAACGAGCGCACCACCCCGGCAGTGACGGCCGCGACTGCGACGACGGGCTACAACTCGTGGATGCGCGGCCTGACGCAGTACGTCATGCCGTCGATGGGCGCCAACGTCGCGGGCGCGTACTGCATCCACTCGAACGCCTACAACTTCGCCGCCGGCCAGATGATGCTGGCCTACGAGACCCTGCTCGGCTCGTGCTCGCGCGCAGCGGGCACCGACACGTTCGTTCCCGGCTCCGCGATGCCGTCGCGCCGCTGGACCGGCAAGGCCGGGGCCGCAGCGCAGCTCGTCAGCAACCACACGATGCTGTACGTCCCGGCGACGTTCTCCGGTGCCGTCGGCGTGGTCTGCACGATCACCTACACGAACGAGAACGGGGTCTCGGGCCGCACCGCGACCTTGACGCTCGGGTCGAACCCGCTGATCGGGACCGCCCATCAGATCGGCCCGCACCTTCAGTCCGGCGACCTCGGCATCCAGTCGGTGCAGGGCATCAGCTTCTCGGGTGGCACCACCTGCTCGGTCCGCATCTACGGCATCCTGCCGCTCGCGCTGCACCACTCGGGCACCGGCCTGACCGGTGGCATGGGGCAGTTCATGATCCCGGTCCCGCAGCCGCTGCTGCAGGCCGGTGACACTCTCGCGATCTACCGGGGCGGCACCACCATCTCGGGGTCGGGCACCTTCACCTCGTTCTTCGCGCCGGAGACCATCTAGCCGTGATCCCGACCACCGCACAAGAAGTCCTGAACCAGCAGGCGCTGGGCCAGGAGCAGCCCTTCCTCATCAACGGCATCGCCACCGGCACGACGAACGCTTCGGTCGCAGGGTCCGGTGGCCTGACGACGCACATCATGTCGAACAACATCGGTTCGACGGTCCCGACGACCCGGCTCGGTGTGCCGCTCCCGGCGGGCATCTACTCGGGCCGCGACATGCGGCTCGCGTACCTGCGGTCGCTCGGGACGCGCGTAAACAGCTACGCGCTCGGCAACTTCACGCTGCTCGGGCAGATCGACTTCACGAGCACGGCGGGCAACCGGTTTACGCACGACGCGGCGACCGCCCCGTTCGGCAAGAAGCAGATGGGCACGTCGCAGCCGATGCACGGCCTGCTGTACCTCGACTTCATCACCGCGACGTCGGTCACCGCCCCGGTCATCAGCACGTTCACGTTCACCGACCAGGACGGGAACACGGTCGTCAACGCGACGACGTGGACCGCTCCCGCTGCCGCCGTCGTGCTCGGCTCCGGCTTCATCCTGCCGCTCGCCGCGCCGGCGTCCGGCGCCCGCGACCTGACGTCGGTCACGCTCTCGACCGCGAGCACGACCGGCGTCGCGAACGTCTACCTGCTGGAGCACATCGACCACGTTTCGCAGCAGTCCGTGTCGATCGAGTCCCTGAGCGACTCGGTGTACGGCGGTCTCTGCCCGCCGCTCGTGAACCCGCCGTCCGCCGCGTCGGGCACCGCTGCGGTCATGCTCTCCATGTACGGGATCGGCACCTCGTCAACGAACACCGCGATCGCGACCGGATCGCTCGTGGCGGCGTCCTGATGTTCTGGCCGGCAGGCGACGCGATGCAGGGCGGCGGGCTGTACCTGCTCCAGAACCAGCGGCAGAACGCGGGCTACCAGCCCGGCCCGTACTCCGGCTACACCTACACCGCACAGGGGCAGACCGTGCTCGTCGGCAGGGTCACCGTCACCTCGACGGCGCGACCGATCCGGCCCGCCCGCGTTCACCTGCTCGGGCAAGTCACCGTGGTGGCCACCGCGATGGCGATCCGGCCACAGAAGCTCCGGGCGCTCGGGCGCGCTGTCGTCACGGCGACGGCCAGCGTCATCACCGCCACGAAGTTCGCGCCCGGTGGCTACCCGCTCGGGCGTGTGGTCGTGACCGCGATCGCCTACCCGATCACCGCCCGGAAGCACGTCCCGCGCGTCGCCGGTCATATCGTCAGCTCCCGCATTGGGCATCGCGTCGCCGAAACAGCAGGCCACGTCGAGGGCATCCGTCCGGGCCACATCGAACCCTAGAAGGCAGTCATGGACCTGATCTACACGACCAACGCGAAGTTCGAGGCATACGTCCCCGGATGGGTCACCGACTCGTCGGTCGCGCTGACCGCGCTTCTCGTGCGCGCGCAGCGTGACGTGGACGCCATCCTCGGCCCGATCAGCCGGTCCGCCGAGACCGGCCTGAAGTTCGACCCGGACGCTCTCCGCGATTGGGAAGCCGAAGCCCTGTCGAACGCCGTCTGCGCGCAGGCCGAGTTCCGGCTCTCGACCGACGAGGCGTCGCTCGCCGCCGGACGATCCACGAAGCGCGAGAAGGGACCGGACTTCGAGGTCGAGTACTCCGATGCCGCAGCGAACGGTGCCGCACCGGCCCGATACGGCCAGAAGGTGCAGATCGAGCTGGAGCCGATCCGGCACCTGCGCCGCCTGACGGGTGTCGTGCGCTGATGGGCCGACCGCTCCAGGTGAACGCGCGGATCACCGGCGTCAAGCAGGCGACCGCTGCCACCTCGGGCCGTGACGACTTCTTCGAGGACGAGGGCACCGAGCCGACCGGCGCCGGCGTGTCGAAGTGGTCGGGCGACCTGCCCGCCTACTACCGCGAGAAGATCGACAAGATGGACGGCGACGTGCTCGTGCGCCGGACGCTGATCCTCACCACGGTCGACGCGCGGACCATGACGATCGACACCGACGACGTCGTCGTGTTCATCGGCCCGGACGGTGCCGAGCATCAGGCGACCGCGAAGCTGATCGCCTACTCGGACGCGCAGGCCAGCTACGCGGCGGGCGAGCTGCCATCAGGCCGGATCGTGTCCTCGATGCTGGAGACCACTCGCCTCGAGCTGACGCCCGCCTGATACGTTCCTTCGCAAGACCACGCCGCAAGTCTCCAAACTGCGGCAGGCGAGCGGGAGTAACGGGAACGGCCAATGTCGCGCCCGAAGAAACCGAACGCCTGACGGGCACCTTTGATGGTGCCCGTCGCCGTTCTGGGCCGTAGCCTTCACCTGATGCCGGAGCAGGGCCACGTCACCGATCCGCTCGTCCGCCACCTCACCGACGTCTACACCGCCGGGCAGAACCGGCTCCAGCAGCTCGTAAACGACGGTTTGCGGCGGGGACTGGACGCCGACAGTCTCAACGGTCGCCAAGACGTGCGCGGAGCCGCTACGCACGCCTACCGCGAGCGGCAGCTTCAGCAGGCCCGGATCGTTCTCGCCCACCTGCGCGAGCACACCGAACGGTACGTCCCGATCGTCACCGGGCGCGCCTACCGCGCCGGCGCGTTCGCGGTCGATCGCACCGTCACCGACGCCGCCCGCCTCATCGGCACGTTCGGCGGGATACACGTCGGCGCACTGGAGGTCATCGCGACAAACCTCACCGACCGCGTGACCGACTCGCTGACCCGAGTCGGGAACAACATCGAAAGCGTCTTCGACCGCGCCAGCGCGCTCGAGCGCGGCGAACTGCCCGCCGAGTTCATCGGACGCCGCGTCGCCGACCCGTACCGCGACGCGGCGCTCCGCGAGGTCGGGACCGGCCTCGTCGCCGGTGACACCCGCCGGCAGGTGTCCGAGTCGCTGATGCGTCGCCTCGTCACCGAGGGCACCACGGACGCGCTGACCGGATTCGTGACCAGGACCGGTGCGCGGCTGCCGCTCGACGTCTATACGTCGATGGTTGCGCGCACAACCACACGGGAGGCTGTCACCGTCGCGACCGGCAACCGCCTGCAGGAAGCGGGCCTCGACCTCGTCACGATCAGCAGCCACGCCCACAAGTCCGACGAGTGCACGCCCTACGACGGGAAGACGTTCTCGCTGTCCGGCACACACCCGACCTATCCGCTGCTCGATCGCCGCCCGCCGTTCCACGGCAACTGTCTCCACGTCATGACCCCGGCCAGCGTGGACCTTGACGAGTGGGAAGCCGAGCTCGCGGACCTGATCCACAACCCCGCCGGATCGGTGACGCAGCGATGAGCGAGCGCAAGCCAACGATGGAGCTGCGGCAGAAAGCGGTCGAGCAGCTCGTGCGCGACATCAACCGGGCAGGCGAAGCGATCCTCGGTGAAGCGCAGCGCCGCGCCCCGCTGGACGAAGGCACGCTGCGCGGCAGCGCGCAGCTCGCGATGATCGTCAACGGCTCCCGGTACGAAGGGTCCGGCGCGCTCGCCGCCGCGATCGGTGCTGCACGCGCCGCAGTCGCCGGTGGACGGTCGGTCACCGTGACCGCCGAGCTGTCCTTCAACACGGTCTACGCCGCCCGGCAGCACGAGGAGCTGGACTGGAATCACCCGAAGGGCGGCGAAGCGAAGTACCTCGAAAAGCCGATGCACGAGAACGCACCCCGGATCGGCACGCTGATCGCCGCCGGACAACGGAGGATCATGGGCTGATGGACTCGACCCGCGTACAGAAGGCGTTCGCCGAACACATCATCGCTGCCGGCCTGCTGCGGCACGCAAACACCGCCGGGCCACAGTCCGCTCCGATCGGCACCGGTGGCTCGGGCGGCATCAGCGCCGGTGGTGGCGGTGTCCCACCGCTGCACGTCGAGCCGAACGCGAAGCTCGGCGTCGCGCCCGGCGAACGCTCGTCACCCGAGAACGACGACACCCTCGTCGTGTCGATGCGCCTCTCCACGCAGCCGGGCGAGCGCCCGTTCGACACCTACCGCAAGCGGTTCGTGATCGACATGATCTACCGCTCCAGGACCGGCGCCGGTGTCGGCACAGGGCCGCTGAAGCGTGCCCGCGCGCTCGACGCCGCGATCAGCGATCTACTGACCGGCCGGACCGACTACGGGTACGGCTGGACGATGGGCACCTCGCACCCGGTGTTCGTGCTGGAGTGCTCGCCGTACTCGGGTCTCGCACCGATCGCGCGCGATGACTCCGAGGGCGCGACCGACCTCTCGAAGTATCTGTTCGAGGTCCAGCGCGCGTAGGCCGTGCGTTCCGTCGGGCGTGCGCGTATCCTGAGCCGGGCCTAGCGGACGGTGACCGGAGCAGCCGCGAGCCGGAGACATAGCGATAGCTCGGAAGGAGCGACCGCAACAAATGACCCGTTCCGCTGAAGGCTTCTACGCCTACGCACTCACCGCCGAGTACGAAGACAACTACGGCGGTGGTCTCATCGTCGCCGGCGACTCCGACTTCGACGTCAAGGCCGAGCTGGAGAAGGCCGACGGCATCATCGTCACCGACTCCCCCGCGATCATTCAGGCGCTTGACGACTACGTCGCCCTGAAGCGCGTCGCACTGCCCGACGACTGGTACGACCGCCAAGTCGGCGGACCCCCGACCGTCGTCCCCGATCCCGACGAGGTCACGAAGGCCGACCTCATCAAGCAGGCCGAATCGCTCGGCCTCGCGACCTCGGGAAACAAGACCGAGCTGACCGAACGCATCGCCGCCGCCCTGGAAGCCGCCGAGCAGGCGGGCAACGACAACCAGGGCACCGGCGACGCCGGCGCCGACGACTGAGCCACCGGCTCGGACTAGGAGCTAACCGCTATGCCGATTCTCGAACAGAACTTCTCCGGCCTGTGGGTCGGGAAGCAGACCACGAAGGGGACGGCGAACACCACGCCGTCCATGCGCCTGATCCAGCCGGGCGGCGACTTCGCGATGCCGCGCGCCGACGGTCAGGAGAACTGGAGCGACCTTCGGAAGTACGGCGCCTTCAGCGAGTGGGTTGACTCGCTGCTCGGCACCGGCGAGCCGATCGTCGAGGCCACCCCGACGGAGCTGGCCTACATCCTGTGGCTGCACCACGGCGCGGAGGTCGTGACCTCGGTCACGGGTCCGCCGGCGGCGCAGAAGCACACCTTCACCCCGTCGCTCGGGCGCGGCCACTACTTCACCGCGTTCCAGCGGGTCGGTCAGTCGGTCGTGCGGCGTCATCGCTTCGATGACTGCCTCTCTACGAAGCTCGTCATCGAAGGCTCGACGGGCAATAAGGCGGTGCGGATCACCCCGACGATCCTCTCGCTCGACCCCGGTGCGATCTTCACCGCTGACCCTGCCGCGGCGCTGCCGACGGACAAGGTCATGCTGTACACCGACGGCACGGGCGCGTTCACGATCGACGGGACGGTGTTCCCCGGTCAGTCGAGCTTCCAGCTCACGATTGACGACGCATGGTCGCCGGTCTTCGGCGACGACTCGATCCCGTTCGACCTCGTGCAGGGTCTCCCGTCGGTGTCGCTGTCGTGCAACGTGTACTTCGACGCGACGGCGCTCGCCGAGGTGAACACCCTCGTTTACGGCACCGCGTCGCCGACCGCCGGCACGAAGCCGATCCGGCGCATCCCGGCGCCCGGCTCCTACAGCTTCTACCTGAAGCAGCGGGACAACACCGGCGCGCTGAACGGGCGCGAGTTCAAGCTCACCCTGCCCGCCGTGAAGTGGACCGCGCCGGACTACCCCGGCCCGAACCCCGACGGCGGGGCAACGGAACTGACCTTCGGCGGTCAGATGCGCCCGCCGGACCTCACCGACACGATCAAGCCGTACACGATCGACGTCAACACCGCGAACTCGGTCACGGCCTTTACGGTCTGACCCTGACCCTGGAGAACCATCATGGAAGCCGCCCTGAACGGCAGCTCGGCGTCCGCTTCGGCGGGCGTCGATGCTGCACCCCTCACCTGCACGATCGGAGGTCAGGAGGTCACACTCCAGCGCCTCTCAGCCCGCAAGTCCTCGCGGGCGCTCGCGCAGCTCCGCGCCCTGTCGCGCAAGACCAAGAAGGTGCAGTCGGCGATCGCCGAGTTCACCATCCAGTACGAGCGCGAGAACTTCATCGAGTACGACCCCGTACAGGCGCGCCTCGCGTTCCCGCCGCAGGTGCTCGCCGACGCCACAGGCCGCCCGATCCTCGAAGCGGACAAGCTCCCGAACGGTGAGCCGAACCCGCGTGCCGGGGAGCTGCTGATCGGCCCGTCCCCGATCGACTCGATCCCGCCCGAGGCGTGGGAAGCGACCGGCGGCTACTACCGCCGCTCGAAGTCGCCGTCGTGGCCCGAGGTCATGTTCGCCGTCCTCGACGTCGCGCTCGAAGAAGCCGAAATGGACGTGTACGCGCTCCTCGCGCTGTTCCTGATTCCTGACGATCAGGTGAAGGAGGTCTGGCGCTCCGGCGGCTGGAACGCCGAGCTGGAGAAGCGCGCCGAGGAGCTGCTCGACACCGCGTTCGGCGACGAAATCCTCGTGCTCGCCGTCGCCTGCTCAGAACTCGTGGACGACCAGTTCGTCCGCAAGGCCCGCGACCTCGGGTCTCGCTTGGGAAACCTGGGGCGGCTGGCGGGGATCGACCCGGCCAGCCTGACGGGGACACCGAAGACGACGACGAGCGAGACCTCCGACCAGCCGGACGAACCGTCGAGCGATGGACCCTCGAACTCGACGCCGACGTCGTCCACTTCCTCGGACGAGGCTACGGATGGTCAGCCGACCAGTCCCTCGACCTCCCCTTCGAGCTTGTCCAGGAACTCGTCGGACGAATCCGACGAGACAACGAACTCGAACGCCTCCGACAGGCTGGAGGAGGCGATCCCGACGTGATGAACGACGACAACCCGAACGACCTCGCAACCGCTCGGCTGCGCGCGATGGGCGCACAGATGGCGGCGGAGGCAAAGGGGCAGGGGTAGCGCATGGCCGGTGGGCTTCAGGTAGCCAACGTCACCGCGACGCTTACCGGCCACTTTGACGACGATCCTTTCGATCGCTTCGACAGGCGGGTCGATCGGTCGCGTCGTAACGCCGACCGGCCCATCCAGCAGAAGCTGGACACGAAGGTCGACACGTCCGGCCTCGATCGGTACGAGAAGCGAGCGCGTGACGTCGATCGCTCGAACCGAGACATGGTGCGCGGCTCCGGCCGCGTCCGTACCGCGTTCGGGTCGCTGTTCATCGGCGGCGCCGGTGTGGCCGGTGCGGCGACCGCGCTCTACGGCTTCGCGAAGGCCGGGACCGCCGTCATCAGCACCGCCTCGGACATCAGCGAGTCCATCAGCAAAAACAAGGTGCTGTTCGGCGACTCGGCGAAGGAGGTCGAGAAGTTCGCGGACTCCGCGTCGAAGTCCTACGGCATCAGCAAACAGGCGGCGCTCGAATACACAGGCACCTTCGGGAATCTGTTCCGGGCGCTCGGGATCAACCAGAAGGAGTCGGCGAAGTACAGCGTGAGCCTGAACAAGCTCGCGGCCGACATGGCGTCGTTCAATAACACGAGCGTCGAGGAGGCGCTCGACGCGATCCGGTCCGGCCTCGTCGGCGAGACCGAGCCGTTGCGGAAGTTCGGCGTCAACATGAACGACGCGACGCTGCGGACCGAGGCACTGAAACTCGGCCTCATCAAGACGACGAAAGAGGCGCTCGATCCGCAGGCGAAGGCGCTCGCGGCACAGGCGCTCATCACGAAGCAGACGGCAGCCGCGCACGGCGACTTCGCGCGCACCTCGGGCGGCCTCGCGAATCAGCAGCGCATCCTGTCGGCGACGGTGTCGAACCTCGGCGCGAAGCTCGGGACCGCGCTTCTGCCGTTCGTGCTGAAGGTGGTCACGGGCGCAAACAAGCTGATCGAGACCTTCACCGGAGGCAGTAGGGAGGGGAGCCGATTCTCAGGCACGATCCAGCGGGTCGGGCAGGCGATCAGCGGCGGCTTCTCGTCCGCGATCAAGGCGGCGCAGCGCGTCCTCGACGGCATCAAGACCGTGGTGAACGACAACCGCCAGACGTTCGAGCGCATGGCCCGAACCACGGTCGACAACGCCCGCAATATCTGGAACGCGATCAAGTCGATCGGCCGCGCGATCGGCGACACGTTCGGCGGCGACTCGGGCGCCGGGCGCGACATCCGAAACATCATCGAGAAGCTCCTGTCGTTTGCGGCGACGGTGCAGTCGGTCGCGTCCGCGATCGTGAAGCGGGCGCTGCCGGGCATCGTGACCGCGTTCCGTGGCTTCGCTCAGGTAGTGCGCGGTGTCGTGCGCATCATCGCCGGTGTACTCACGCTCGACTTCGGCAAGGCGTGGGACGGCGTGAAGGACATTTTCGGCGGCGCGATCAAGACGCTGACCGGCCTCTTGCGCGCCGCTACCGCACCCTTCCGTGAGGCGATCGCCGGGATCGGCCGGGGTATCGCTGCCGCATTCCGCACGGTTTGGGGCGGAGCGGTATCGCTCGGCGAGGGCTTCGTAAACAAGATCATCGACGTAATCAACATCATCCCCGGCGTCAACATCAAGCATGTTGGCGGTGGCGACGGTGTCCGCCAGAGCAGCGTCGTGGTCACGGCACCGTCGAAGTACGAGCACGGCGCCGGGAAGTTCGCCGAGGGCGGCAAGGTCACTATGCCTATCGCCATCATGGGCGAGGAGGCGCCGACGCACCCCGAATGGGTCATCCCGACGAACCCGGCGTACCGTAAGCGCGCAGTCAGTCTGTGGGCGATGGCCGCGAAGGAGCTCGGCATCCCCGGCTTCTTCGACGGCGGCAAGTTCGCCGGTGACGCTGTCAACTTCGCGAAGGACCGGCTCGGCGACGCCGCAAACGCCGCCTCCTACGCGATCCCCGGAGTCGGTGCTGTCCGCTCCGCCGCGGGCCTCGCATCGAAGCTGATCGACAAGCTGCCGGGCAACCCCGGCGGGATGCTGTCGGGCACCTGGGACTACGGCCTCGACAAAGCGAAGGACTTCATCAAGGACAAGGCGAAGGGCGCGTTCAGCTCGGCGGTATCCGCTGTCAGCGGCGCGTTCTCCGGCGGCGGGGGCGGCACCGGTGGCCTCGTGCCGCAGGTGCTGCGCGCGATCGCGTGGGCAAAGGCGCACGGGTGGGGCGGCTCGGTCATCAGCGGCTACCGCGACCCCGCGTCACAGATCGCTGCCGCGCAGCAGTACGCAGCTCGTCGTGGGATGCCGCTCTCGGCGCTCTACCCGAACGGTGTCCTCGCCTCGAACCACACGCGTGGCCAAGCGATCGACGTCACCGATCCCGGCGGCTTCCGCGCGGCGATGGCCGGTGCGCCGGCAGGCTCGCGGCTCCTCGGCCTCGTGTCCGGCGACCCGGCGCACTTCTCGGTCTCCGGTCACCGCATGGGCGGCATCCTCGGCATGATCGGCGGCGCGTTCGGCGGCGAGCGCCTCGCCGGCGGCACGCTGGCCTTCAAGGCGGGCGGCAAGCTGTCGGCAGCCCGGAAGGCCGTCCACAAGTCCGAGCGGACCGTTCGTCGCCACGAGGGCGGCGTCCAGAACTACGAGTCGTGGCTCGGGGACGAGGAGAAGGTCTACGGCCAGATGGACCGCCGGTTCGGCCTGACCGAGGAGCAGATCACGGTCGAGCAGCCGGACGGGTCGACCACGGTCGACACGAAGGCGCAGAACTCGCGGCTCGCTGAACTCGGGAAGCTGCGCAAGCAGCGCGAGAAGATTCAGAAGAAGGTCGAGGAGTACAAGCGGCGCGTCGAGCGGCTGATCGCCGACTACCGGAAGGCGATCAAGCGCGTCGAGGCCGCTCTGAAGGCCGCGTCCGGCAAGAAGCGCAAGAAGGAACGCAAGGGCTACGTCGATGAAATCGACGCCTACAAGAGCCGCATCGCTGAGCTTCAGAAGATCAAGAAGTCGCTAGGTCTCGAAGGCGAGGACCAGTCCATCGACCTTGCCGAGCTGGATAGCGAAATCGCGTCGGTGAAGAACGCGACCGGTGTCGCTGCTGAGCCGGAGCCAGTGAAGGAGCCGGAAGCGCCGGACCTGTCGCTCGGGGCTGCGCTCGTCGGCGACGAGGCGTCGCAGATCAGCGCACTGACACGCGATCAGGCGCTCGCCGAGCTGACGCCCGACACCGGCGACGACGAGTCGGTCCGTGCTCGCGGCGAGAACTTCTACCGGGCGCTGCTCGATCGCCTGCGCGGTGCTGGCGCCTCTGACGAGGCGGTCACGAGCGCGGCGCAGGCACTGAAGGGCTTCCTGCCTACTCCGCCAGATACGACCGGTGGCGGTACGGACGGCACGACGACCCCGGACGCCTCGTCGCCTGACTCGATCGCAGCGCAGATCGCGACCGCGCTCGCGACGTTCAACACTTCGCGCGCCGACCTCTTCCGCACGTTCGGCGCGAACTTCTCGACCGTCGATCGCATGATGAACCCGACCGCAGCCGAGGAAGCAGCGGGCCTCCGGCACTTCGGCGGCGGCTCCAGCGGCACTCAGGGCGGCGCGCTCGCCGGCGGCGGCGGCATCGTGCAGAACCTCACTTTCCCGGTCGCTCCGCCGGACCCGCACACCTTCACGCAGCAAGCCCTCCACGAACTCCAGGCGGCTCTATAGATGCCCGCGATCTCCTACCCGATCGGCGTCGAGAACGGCCTCACTTACACGATCACCGGGCCGACTGGCATCCGAGCCGTCCTCAACGACGACACCGACCCCGACTGGGTCGGCTTCCTCAACCCGCGCGACGGCGGCGGAGTCACCGGCCTCGAGCGGGCAGGCGTTCGCGAAGTCTCCGACCTCCTGCCCGAGGCCGACGGCGGAGTCCACGGCATCTTCCTCCGAGAGCGCCTCTCCTTCACCCTCGGCGGCATCATCCCGCCCGACGCCCCGATCACCGCGAACGACGGCTGGCAGGGCCGCCAGAGCCGCCTCCTGCGCGCCACAGACGCGCTCTCCGGCAACGCGATCCTCACCTGGACGCCAAGCACCGCCGTCCCCGTGCAGCTTGCGTTCCGGGCGGCAGGCCCGACCCGGATCACAGGCGCAAGGCCCAAGACGTTCCTCGTGTCCGGCGTCAGCGAGGAGTCCGGCATCGAGGCCCAGACCCCGCAGGTCGTCAACATCCCCGCGACGTCCCCGGCCGGCGGCGGCTTCTCGAGCCTCCTCACCTCGCCGCTCACGTCGACCGCTGGCGTCTCCGGCGCGGCGACGTGCACGAACGTCGGCGCGATCGGCGCGTGGCCCGTCATCACGATCACGGGACCGTGTACGAACCCGACGATCGTGAACTCCACGACCGGCCTCGGCCTCTACCTCACATACAGCCTTGCGGCGGGCGACACGCTCGTCATCGACACGAACCCGCGCCGCCGGTCCGTGAAGCTCAACGGCGCAACCAATCGCTTCTCTGCCGTCAACTGGGCGCTCTCGTCGTGGTGGGGCCTCGTCCCCGGCGCGAACGTCATCCAGACCGGCTACCAGTCCTACTCCAACCCCGCCAGCGTCTCTCTCTCGTGGAAAGACGCATGGGGATAGTTCACACTCCCACCGAGGAAACCCGATCATGACGCTCCGCACCCCCTACGCCAACGACGCAAAGCAGTACGACTTCGGCTATCTCCGGCACCTCGCGGAGACGATGCTCAACTCCGAAGGCGTCGCCAACTACGGGACGGACATGCGCGTCACGAACGCCGCGACCGGCCTCCGCGTCGACATCGCCGCCGGTGCCGCATGGGTGAAGGGCGACTCGGGCACCCCCGCGATGGGCCTCTCGCAGGGCCTCTTCTCCGCCGTCAACGACGCCGCCGTCCTCAACGCCGTCACTCTGCCGGCCGCCGACGCCACGAACCCGCGTCTCGACCAGATCGTCCTCAAGGTCCGCGACTCCGCCGACCTCGCCAACGGCGGCGATGACGCCCTCTTCGAGTACGTCCAGGGCACCCCGACCGGCGGCGCGACGCTCGCCAACCGCAACGGCGCGGCCGCGCTCGGCAACGACCGGCTCCTCCTCGCCGACGTCCTCGTCCCCGCGACCGCCACGAACCTCGTCGCCGCCAACGTCCGCGATCGCCGCATCCCCGCAAAGGGTGTGGCGACCTCCTACATCTCCGCAGCGGAGGCTACGACCAGCACGACGTACACCGACCTCACGACCCCGGACCTCATCGAGGCTTACGTCCCGAACAACGCCTTCGTCCGCCTCACCTACTCCGCCGAGGTCAAGCGCGCCACGCAGAACGGTCAGGCGACCATCTACCTCATCGACTACTCAACGTCGACGCCGACCGTGACCCAGCTCAAGACCTACACCCTCGCCGGGGCGGCGGTCGCGGTCCAGGACGTGACCATCAGCGCAACCGCCTATCAAGCGATGATTACCCAGGCCAACGTCACGGTGTGGGGAACACAACCGTTCACGAACCCGGCCAACAGCGGCGCGGACGTGGCCGGGGTCGCTACCGGCATGATCCTCAGCACCGGCGACGGCAGTCAGATACTCCCCGGCAACCCCATCTTGATCCACGGCCTCCCCGCCGGGAACTACGGCTTCGCGGTCCGCTACAAAGTCACCGCGGGCGGCACCGTGACAGCCCGCTTCCGACGGCTCGCCGTCGAAGTGGTCGGCAACGGCCGCAGCCAGTAAGGGCCGAGCGTGGCCTACCAGTTCATCCTCGAGGACCTTGCGGGCCGCGCCCTCTCCGATCTTCCCGGAGCCACCGGCAAGAGCTTCGCGCGTGCCATGCTCGGGATGAGCACCGGCTCCGTCACCGTCCCCATCTGGCACGAGCAAGCCGACTTCATGCTCGGCGGCGACGCGCTCCTCCATGTCAGCGACACGAGCGTCTACCCGCACCTCGACATCTTCCGGGGCCGCCTCATCACCGCCGAAGAGAACGCCGGGGACGGAAAGGACACCATCAAGGCAAGTTTCGCCGACGGCTTCTGGACGCTCATGAAGCGCCTCTGCGGCAAGTCGACGACCGGCTTCTCGCAAGGCACCGCCTCGAGCATGGTCGCCGCGACCGCGATCATCCAGAGCCTCATCAACGCGACGATCGCGGAAGGCCCCGCCGGCATCCGCCTCGGCTCGATCACCGCCAGCCCCGCGACCGCGTACACCGGCCCGCACTTCTACAAGAAGATCGGCGAGCTCATCGCCGAACTCTCAGCCGTGCTCGACGGCCCAGACTGGCGCGTCGATCCGATCGCCACGACCGCGACCTCGAACCCGGCGCTCTGCGATTACTGCGAGCTCGTCGCCGCGCCGGCGCTCGGCTCCTATCTGCCCGATCATCCGTTCGAGTTCGGCGACGGCCGCCTCAACGTGAAGAGCTACAACCGGGTCGTCTCGAACGAAGGCGTCGGCAACGCGTTCTACAGCCTGCCGAGCGGCTTCCCAGACGCGGGCAACGGCGCAGTCGTGACGGCAACCGACGCGTCGAGCAAAGCAGCGCGCGGCCTACTCGAGGATGTCGTCCCGACCGACCTCACCGTCGACACGCTCCGCCAGCAACTCGTCAACCTCCACATCGCCGTCCGCGCGAACCCGCGCCAGACGTTCACTTTCAAACCCGTCAACGACCTCTCAGGCGACCGCCTGCCGCGCCTCCGCTCCGACTACGACGTCGGCGATGTCATCCCCTTCCGCGCCGCCTTCACACGCGCAGGCGGCCAGTACGGCGTCCTGGACAAGCGCGTCGACATCCTCGCCCGCATCTTCCAAGTCGAGGTGACCGTCGACGAGGAAGGCGTCGGCCAGCCCGAGTTCACCATCTCCCCGAGCAACTAGCCCTATGCCGATTGACCCGACCACAGGCTTCCCGATCACCCCCGACAGTCGGCAGGCCGACACGACCGCGGACCTCCGGCGGAGGCTCGAGGCGCTCGAGCGCGGGAGCGGCGGCCTCTTCGTCGGGCAAGTCATCGCTCACGCGCGAGCCAGCGCGCCGGCGCGCTGGCTTCCTTGTCAGGGCGGCGCGTACTCCCGAGCCGATTATGCGGCGCTCTTCGACGCGATCGGAACGCAGTATGGAATCGGGGATGGCTCGACCACTTTCAACGTCCCGAACATCAAAGGCAGCACCATCGTCGGCGTCGATACCGGCCAAGCTGAGTTCGACACACGCGGCGAAACTGGCGGGGCCAAGACCCACACGCTCTCCGCTAGCGAATCCGGAGTGAACGGGAGCGGCTCGACTACGAGCAGCGGATCTCACACCACCGGCAACCAGAGCGCCGACCACTCTCACGCTGTCAACGGAGCAGGCAACACCGTGGTTAGGGCCGGCTTCGGAGGTAGCGCAGCTGGCATTCAGGTCGGCGGGGCGAGCTTTGTTCACGACAACTTCTCCACCGGCGGGGCGAGCGCTAACCACACGCACGCGGTCCAGAACCACAGCCACCCGCTGACCGCGAAACAAGCAGACGACCCCCACAACAACCTTCAGCCGTACATAGCGCTGCACTATGCGATCTTTGCGGGGGCCTAGATGACGGCTCGGATGACCGCCGTCCGACCTTCTAGCGTTCCGCGCTACAGCGCCTCCGGCGTGCTTGAACTCGATCGCAGAGTGAACGCGCTCGTGCGCATCTACAGCGTGCAGATGACCGTAGACGAAAAGGGTGTCGGCACCCCGACCCTGACCGTGACCCCGAGCTGACCTATGCCGATCGACCCATCACTCGGATACGGACTCGACGGCGATGCCCGCCGCGCCGATCAAATCGCGATGCTCGCCCGCCGCATCGAAGCCCTGGAGCGCGGCGGCAACGGAAAGCGGTTCGCATCCGGCCGCGCGACAATCACCTGGGCCGCAGCGACGCAGGCGATTGTCGGCATCAACCCCGGTTTCGGCACGCTCGCATCGGCCGATAACTTCGTCGCCGTCGCTGTGCATCGCCAGATCACCGGCGACATCGCTCCGACGAACCCGATCAGTTGCTACGTCGAGAACTGGACGACATCGGGCTTCATCGTGCGCGTTGTGAACGGCTCCTCGATCACTGGCACGACACACGTCGACTGGTGGTGCCGCGAGCTATGACCGCCGGTCCCCGACTTACCCTGATGGCACATGGACGCTGAGAGGATCGCCGCACTCGCCGAGCGCGTGACCAGTGTCGAGCGCGACGTAGGACGCCTCGCGCCGACCGCTGAACGCATCGCCGTGGTCACTACGGAGCTGGGCAACCTGAAGGACGAAGTGCGGAAAGCGAACCAGAGCGTGAACCAGCAGATCGCCGCGATACGCGCGTCCATAGATGACCGGGAACAGCAGGCCAGCCAAGAGCAGCGATCGCTGAAGATCGCGCTGATCAGCCTCACGGCGGTAATCATCGCGGCCTTGATCGCCGCCGCCGCAACCATCATTGCCGCAGGTATGCACCCATGACCAGTGAAGAACTCGACGCCGCCGCCGGCCTCAACCCTCGGAACTGCAACCCGCCGCGGTTCGACCCCGGCGTTCGCTGCCTCGTGCACCTCGCAGCGTTCGCGGGCACCCTCGCTGTCGCCGCGATGATCCTCGCCGTCATCAACTTCGGCAGCATCAGCGGGCGAGTGTTCTCCGCGAACGACTGCGCCCGCATTGTCGAGGATCGCGTTCCGGCAGCCGAAGCGCCGCCCGGCACCGACCTTCGCCTGCCAAGCATCCGGTAGCGCACCTAGCCTGACCGGCGAACCATTCCCCGAGCTGCTCGGAAGGAGCCGCCCACATGTCCAAGCTGAAGGTGCCCATCGGGCCGACCACGATCGCCGGATACGGCGTCACCGTTACATCGGTCCTTCTCGCTGTCCTCGCCTACCTGCAAGGCGACCGTTCCGACCAAACGCTCGGCGTCATTGTCGCCGGTGCCGTCGCGCTCGTGTCGTTCGCGATCACACAGATCGGCCGGTACGTCCAGGCGAAGGCGCTCGCCGAGCGTGCGCCGCTCGGCGTGACTCAGAACTTCGCGCTGCCCGCAGTCAAGTTCAGTCCAGCGATCCATGTCGCCGGACCGTCGCTCGAAGCTGACGACGACCAGGAGCCGGAGCCGAGCGACACGATGGACCATGACGCCCGCGAGCTGGCGTTCACCGGCTCCCCGCCGCCGGACACCGGCGACATCGGCGCCGTCCCCGAGGTGCAGCGATGAGCGGCGCGGTCTCGGGTCTCGACTTCGATCAGCGCATCAAGGCGCGCGATCGTGCCGTCGAGGCTGCGGTCCTGTCGATCCGTAACGCCCCGTCGATCCACTACTCGCAGGACGCGATCCTGCGGTGGCATGGAATCTCGAAGCGGTGCAACGCGCACGACGGCGAGTTCCCGCGCTACGGCGACTGCTCGGCGATGGCGACGTGGTGGCTGTGGAACGGCCTGTACTTGCCGTTCAAGGTCGGCGACGTCGTCAACGGCGCGCACTGGCAGTACGGGTACACCGGGACGCAGCTCCAGCACGGGAAGGCCGTCGTGCATCGGCGCAACTGGCGTCGCGGCGACCTGTTCATCTACGGCGACAAGGTGCAGTACCCGAACGGCGAGCACGTCGCCATGTACCTCGGCGACGGGTTCGTCGCGTCGCATGGGTCGGAGGCCGGTCCGTTCAAGCTGCACTGGGACTACCGGAGCGACCTGCGCGCCGTGAAGCGGTTTATTTAGTACCAACGGCGTACTAAGCTGTAGGCCATGACGGTCTTCGGCGACCCCCGACTTCCCGAGCGATTCTGGGGAAAAGTGGTCGCCGAGCCGTCGGGCTGCTGGACCTGGACAGGCGCGACCGGCGCCGGTGGCTACGGCGTCGCCCAGTTCGACGGGAAGCTACGGCTCGTGCATCGCTGGGCCTATCACGTCCTCGTGGCCCCGGTCGATCAGGACACCTCACGCGGCCGAGCGCGGGATCACGTTCACCACCTCTGCCGGAACACGGCCTGTGTCAACCCCGCGCATCTCGAGCGGATCGCCGCCAGCGAGCACCTCGGGCACGGTCACCGCGACAAGACGCATTGCCCGCAGGGCCACCCCTACGACGAGGCGAACACTCGTATAACGCCGCAGGGCTGGCGAGCGTGTCGCACCTGCTCACGCGACGGCATGCGGCGCCGCAGGGCTGCAAACAAGCCCTGAGTGTCCGCAAACGGGACGTCGGCGACACAACGTCGGCGCGTTCCGACCCTTGCGCGCGAGTGTCCGGTGCCCTACAGTCCGAATCGTGATCTGCCGATACATGAGCACCCGACCAGAAGGAGTCCGCGCATGGACGCCGAAGTAGATATGGCCCTGATCCGACGAGAGGGCGACAAGCGCCTGAAGAACGTCGCGCGCAGCGACGAGGCACTCGACGCGATCGTCACCGAGATCCGCCGCGCCAAGCGTGCGGGAGGCAGCCCGAACATCAAGCAGATAGCCGAGGCGGCAGCCGTCGCCCGGTCCACCTTGTACGAACGACTCAAAGAGGAGAACCCAGCAGCATGACCACCGCAGCCGCCCGCTCGCCCATCTATGAGGACTACGCCCGAGCCGTCATCGACTCCGGCGCACGCTCCAGGCAGCGTGAGCGCGATCGCCATTCGCGCGTTCTGCTCTGGCACCGAGCAGTCATCGCACTGCTCATCGGAATCACGACCGCCGCGCTGTACATCGGACCGGTCTCCTTCGGGGGAGGTTGGCTGTTCGCGACCGTTCTCCTCGTCGCGATCTTCGCGGGTCCGGTGTCGCTTGGCTTCGCGGCAGGTGCCGCATGGGAGGAGGCTCGCGCCCGGACCCGCGAGGGAGGTCAATGATGGCCGCCGATCACAGTCCGGCTGAGGAGAAGGCGATCGCCGAGCTGCGGCGCCGGTATCTGGCCGCCGACTACGAGCTGCAAACAGCGCGGACCGACGGCGGCTACCTGAACGTGACGCTGTGGCACAAGCGACACGAGTCGATCCCGGATGCCGAGTTCCACATCGACGCGAGCGGGCGCCCGAAGGCCGGGCACGCGAGCCTCTGATGATCGAGTTCAAGTACGACGACGGCGGCCGTCAGGCGGCCGGATTCAAGGGCCAGACGGGCGACTGTGTCACCCGTGCTATCGCCATCGCGACGGGCTGGGAATACCGGGCTGTGTACGACGACCTCTGGGGACTCGACCGGCACGTCAACGGCAGTCGGGCGAAGGGGCCGCGCAACGGCTACCCGATCAAGCTCGTGAGGGACTACCTCGCCGGGCAGGGCTGGGAGTGGACGCCGACTATGCAGATCGGCTCGGGCTGCAATGTTCACCTGCGGCCTGATGAGCTGCCAGACGGGCCGCTGATCGTGCGCGTAACGAAGCACGTCTGCGCGGTTGTCGACGGCGTGCTGCACGACACCTACGACTGCTCGCGTGATGGCACGCGATGCGTCTACGGCTACTGGCGGAAGCCCGAGTAGACGTCCGACCGACCGACCGTATACGGTTCACCACTAGCTACCCCACCATGAAGGAGAAGAAGACCATGAGCAAGACGCCCACCGACAACGAGACCACCGTCGAGAACCCCGAAGTAATCGTCCCGCCCGAGGGCGCGAACCCCAGCCTCGTGACCGCCGTCGCCGACGCGATGAGCGAAGCCGGAGAGGTCACGAAGTCATCGGAGAACAAAGACCAGAAGTACAAGTTCGCGAGCGCCGAGGCGATCCTGAAGGCCGTCCGGCTCCCGCTGCTGAAGCGGGGCGTGATCCTGTCGATGCACCCGCGCGAATACGAGACCTCCACGATCAAGTCAGACGGACGCGGAACGCGCATCGTCGCCACGATCGACTTCACGTTCCGCAACGGCTCCGGCGAGTCGCTGACGATCGAGGGCTGGCGCGGTGTCGGAGAGGACTACGGCGACAAGGCGATTGGCAAGGCGTACACCTCAGCGGTGAAGACGTTCATCCGTTCGCAGTGGCTGCTGCCGACTGAGCACGACGACCCCGAGGCAACATCGCCGGGTGAACGCGCGGCAGCCGTCGAGCTGCCGACGTGGGCGGCACCGGCCAGCGCCGCACGCAAGCGCGAGTGGCTCGACACCCTCGCCCCGCTGATCGGTGTCCCCCGCGCCCTGGAGCTCGGGAAGGTGCTCGCCGACTCGTGGGAGTACATGCCCGACGGCGCCGTCGCGATCGCGAAGCAGCTCGTCGTGATCCTGAGCCTCGAGCTAGGTGACGACCTGAAGCTCCTCACCGACATGGCCGACGAGCGCCGCAAGAACGAGGCGGCGCAGGCCGAGGCGGGCGAAACCCCGGACCCCGAGTCGCCAGCCGAGGAGCCGGACGCGCCGGCGCCCGAAGAACCCGCCGCCGGCGAGGAGCCGCCGCAAACACTGGACGACGTCCTCACCGCCGAGCAGCCGCAGGCCGCGACCGTCCCGGTGCCCGAACTCGGCGACAACGAGGACCACAACCGCGAGCTGTTCCGCAACGCGGGCTGCACCTGCCCTGATCCGCTCGCCGAGCCGCACGAGGGCACCTGCCCGATCGTCGGCCACGGCATCCCCTTCTAACCCTCCAGCAGTTCCCCCGAGTGTCCACCGCACCGTCAGAAAGGACGGGCCTATGCCGACCATCCCGTCGCGCACGACCGAACAACGCCTCGCCGCTCTCGGCGAAGCCAACCGCATCCGCAGCTACAGGGCGGACCTGAAGCGAGACCTGAAGGGCGGGCGCCGCTACTTCCCGGCGCTACGCGAAGACCCCGACATGCAGACGGCGCACGTCGCCGAGTTCCTCCTCGCCGTGCCGAAGATCGGCTCGTGCAAGGCGTCCGAGCTGATGCGCCGCTGCGGCATCCCATCCATGAAGACCTTCAAGGGTCTATCCGACCGGCAGTGGACGGCGCTCGTGACGCTGTTCGACTCCACACATGCAGGGCAAGCACACCTGCGGCAGAGCGCCGCGAAAACGATCGAAAGGGCAGCATGAGCACCGACCTGACAACACCGGCCGAAGGCGTCATCGTCCACCCGGCCACGAGCGAGACCATCAACCCGCGCGAACTGAACGGAAACGACCTCGCGCAGCTCCTCGAAGACGTGCGGACCATGTCCGCGATGGTCTACGAGTTCCGGGACGCCCTCGTCGCCGAGGTCTGCCGCAGGGCTGACATGACCGGGCAGCGCACCATCGAACTGCACGGCTGCAAGTTCGAGGTCAACGCACCGACCGAGGACGTGTACGAGCCGGAGCACGTTCGCGCACAGCTCGAACCGCTCGTAGAGTCGGGGGTCATCGACCAGTCGATGATCGACCACCTCATCGTGAGGCCCGAGCCGAAGCCGCCCGCTGAGCGCGTCGACAAGCGGCGCCTGAACGCGATCCTGAAGACCGACGACCGCGAGCTGCTGCACGCACTGTCGCTCGCTCGCGTCCGCGTCGTGAATCGCCGCACAGCGAAGCTGATCGAACGCCCGACCGAAGCTACGGCCGAGGAGGTGAACGGCTGATGCGCAAGCAAACAGCGTGGCTGGCGGTCTTCCTGGGCGTCATCTTCGGAATCATCATCGGAGCACAGGGCGCAAAGGCGGCCGAGACCCTCGGGGTGAAGGAGGCGCGCATCGCTGCCAGCCTTGCGGCCAAGCAGTCGTTCTCAGGATTCACTGAGCGGCAGCCGAAGATCACGGCAGCGTGCACCGTCAAGGCCGACCGTGCGAAGTGCCGAGTGGTCTACAAGGGCGACCGACTGCGGGCACGCATGAACGCCCGCGTCCGTGAGCTTGCCGACGGGTACAGTGTCACGTTCGGGCACCTGACACTGATCCCGAAGCCCCGTCCCGTCGTCTGGAACATCGCCCCGACGAACTCGTGGTATCAGCTCACCGGCTCGAAGCTGGGCTGCCCTCCCTACGCACCGATGCGCGCAGGGCAGATCGGAGTCGCGCACAAGACGCTTCCGTGCGGCTCGATGGTGCAGCTCTCCTACCGGGGCCGCAAGGTGACAGTGCCCGTGATCGACCGAGGCCCGTACAGCGGCAGCCGCGAGTTCGACCTGACCGAGGCCACGAAAAACCGGCTCGGGTACGTCACCGACACGCCGCTGCGCTGGAGGCAGGTTCGATGAGTGCCGACCTGCCCGGCGTCGAGGACGCAATCCAGGTGCTCGAAAACCGGAAGGAGGCGATGGGTCTCCACGAGCACATGACCGTCGGAATGGACATGCGTCCGCTGCTCGTGGGGACCGACCTCGATCCGGCCGAGCTGAAAGTCGTGCTCGCGAAGATCGCGAGAGGCTCCGCCCCGTTCGTCGGCCCGGCCGCGATGTTCTGTGCCTCGGCATGGTTCGACGGACTGCTCACCGGAATCACGCTCGCGGCGCTACGTCACGACCACGCATCTTCCGGGAATCCAGATGCCTGATCTATCCACAGGAAACGCACAAGTTATCCACAGGCATGGGTGGCACAAAAGCCCTGCTCAGTGGGAGAAACGCGAGAGTTATCCACAGGCATCCACACCCCCTACTACCACAAGCTCCCATAGAGGGATAGAAGAACCAGAACGTCAAAACCCTGTTCTCCGTTATCGCAGAGGTCGCGCACGCGCGACGCGGGTAACTCCCTGCGACGGCCTAGCGAAGATCGCCGCAGGGAGCGGGAACAAACGCAAGCAGGACCACCGGACGACCGCCCGGCCGTATACGGTGAACGAAACCCCCGACACCGGAGGAAGAATGGCCGCCCAGCCCTTGCAAAACACCGAGCGCCTCGAACGGCTCCTGACGCTCGTAGACGAATCGCTCGACCTCGAACTCATCGCCACGACCGGCGAGGTCGAGCACGAGCAGCTCGCGAACCTCACGGCCGCGATGCGCAACCTCGACGGCTTCGTGAACGCCGAGCTGCTGAAGGAAGCGCAGCTCACCGCTCAGGAAGCACTCGACAGGATCGCGCACATCCAGCTCGTGCATACCGGCCTTCGCGAAGCCGTAGACCAGTTGCGCGGCGCCGTACTGGAGGAGGAGACCTACGTTCAGATGGTCTTCCAGGATCGAGGCGCACCGATCCTCGACGCGCTCCGCGTCCTGTTCGCCTACGCACCGGAGGTAGTCGAGGCATGACCTACTTCTGGCCCATCGCAGCCCTGATCACTCTCGCGTCGCTGTTCACGATCGCCGGGGCACTGGAGAAGATCGCGACCTACCTCGAACGCATGGACCATCGCGCCCTTCAGCGTGACCACGCCTTCAACATGGCGAAATCACAGCTCGACGCCGAGGAGGAACTGCGCCGTGCAGACTCGTGACGCCACCATCGCTGCTCGTGTCCCGCACGACCTCTGCGACGACCTCCAGGCCGTCTGCGATCAGGCCGGTGACGCGAACCTGACCGTGACCATCCGGCGGCTTCTGCGCACCGGCTGCGACCGCGAACTCGGGATCACTGACGAGCCGCCGGTCGCACTGTTCAGCGGCCGTGCATCTCAGGGCCAGCATCACCGGTTCGATCCGTCCACGTCCAGGAACGCGGCGCGGGACAACCAGCCGCGAGTCGGATCGCAACGCGCCCGGCTGCTGCTGCACCTCCTCGACAACCCGGACGGCCTGACCTACGACGAAGCGAACGCGATAGACGAGCGGCGCGGAATCCCGGTCGCCGGGGTCGGGTTTGCGCGTCGAGCGACCGAACTCGCTGACGCCGGGGCGATCGGCTTCGTGACCCGCGACGGCGAGCGCCTCACGCGCAAGACCCGCCACGGCTCCGAGGCCACCGTGTACGCGCTGACGACGAAGGGCGAGCAGTGGGCGAAGGCGCTCCGCTCGAAGCCCGCGAAGGCGGCGGCATGAGCTGGGGCGAACTGTCCGGCATCGTGAAGGTGGTCCCACTCTCGCAGGGATCATCCCGAGCAGCCGACCGGCAATACTCGCGGTTTGACTCGCCGATGTCCTCGACCCGCCGTCTGCTGGCGCACGAGGTCTCGCAGCTCCAGGCGCGCGAGGTGCTGCTCGAAGCCGACTTCCGCGAATCGCAGCTCCGGCTCGACGGTCTGCCGAAGTCAGGCGCCGTCCCGGCGTCGCCCGACCTCGTGCTCACGCTGCGCGGCACCCCGCACGGCGACCTGCGGTACGCCTGCTCGACCTACTCGAAGTGGGAGGACAACCTGCGAGCGATCGCCCTGTCCCTCGAAGCGTTGCGCGCCGTTGGGCGCTGGCGTGTCCTGAAGCGCGGCGAGCAGTACGTCGGCTCGAAACAGCTCACCTCGGGCACCGGTCCCGGCGACGGCGACCCGGTCCGTGGCGCCGAACTGATCCGCGCCGCCGGCGGAGTGCCCGAAGCCCTGAAGGCCGCGCACCCCGACCACGGCGGCAACCCCGACGACTTCCGCGACGTCATCGCCGCACGCGATCAGGGGCACCGATGAGCGCCCGAGTCACAGCGTCGAAGACGATCGAAGTCGCCGCGTCGTGCTGCGACTGCGACTGGTGCTCGAGCGCGCTGAACAGTCTCGGTAACGCTGCGCGCCACCACGACTCCACCGACCATTGCGTGACGGTGGACATCACTCGCCGCGTCGTGTACGGCCACGAGCAAACACCCGAGGAACGCGGTCAGCTCGTGATCGGTGGCGACGTATGACGCCCGCCGAGATTCGCTCCGCGATGGTCGATGATCAGGGCCGCTGGCGATCGAATGTCATCCATTGGCCGCGCTTGATCGGTGGCGTGCTCGAAGGTCATCCCGCACCGCTCACGCCGTTCGAGACCCGACGGGTGGTCATCCCGCAGCGCCCCGAGCTGGACGAAGCGACGTACGGCCACCCCGTGTCGCGACTGGAGTCGATGGGACCGAGGATGCACCACTACGACCGGCGCATTCTCGCGTCTGATGGCGCGACGTTCGTCGTTGGCCTTGCAGCGACGGAGCTCGACACGGACGCTGTGCGCCTGCTGCTGATGCTCTCCCACCCCGGACTGAGCGTCGGATGAGCGTCTTCATCGACCCGTGCGGTGTGTCATCGCCGGTCGTGCCGACTGATGACCCGAAGGTCCACCACGCTGCCTGCCCGCTCTGTCTCTACGTCAGTGTGCCGATGGCGAAGCCGCAGGCCCGTGCCGCCGCACAGCAGCACCGCGAGAGTGGTCGGCACCGCGAGGCGCTGATGCGCGCCGCGCAGCGGGAGACCCTCGACCGATGAACGCCGTCGACCTGTTTGCCGGTCCCGGCGGCTGGGACATCGGTGCGCGCCGTCTGGGCATCGAACCGCTTGGGATCGAACTCGACGCGGCAGCGTGCAACGTGCGGACCCACATCGCCGCCGGCCACCCGACGCTGCAGGCCGATGTCGCCGCCCTGGACCCGCTCGACTTCCCGTGCGAGCTGCTGATCGCCTCGCCGCCCTGCACCGCGTTCTCGATGGCCGGGAAGGGCGCCGGGCGCGACGCGATGGAGGAGTACGCCAACATCGCACGGCAGCGCGTTGAGTGGTGGCGCACGCACGCGGACCCCGGCGCACCGACCGAAGCTGTCGTCGCCGCGTCCTCGAGCCGAGTGGCGGACCAGCTCGGCCTGTTCGGGGAGGCGCTGTGAAGCGGTCGGCGATCGAGCGGAAGACGGAGCTGAAGCGCACCGACTCGCTGAAGCGGAACGCCGCGCTGAACCGTGCCGCTGCACCGCCTGAACCGGAGAAGCCGATCAAGCCGCGCAAACGCGCCCCGCGCACCCGCAAACAGCAGGTGAAGGTGCCCGCCTACTGGACGTCCGGTGTGTTCGCCACTCACGGCCGGAAGTGCTTCGTCACCGGCAAGCCCGCGACCGAGGCGCACCACATCATCAAGGCGCAGGTGCTGCGCCGCGAACTGAACGCGCGAACGACCGTCAAGCAGCTCGAGCAGATTCTCGGCGACCCGCGTAACGGCCTGCCCGTCAGCGACCAGCCGCACGACGACCACCACGCTGTCACGATCGGTGACCGCCGGATCACCCGCGACCATCTTCACGACGACGTCTTCGAGTTCGCAGCCGACCTCGACCGCGACCACGGGACACGCCTCGTAGCGTGGCTCGATCGCTTCTACCCCGCCACCCGATAGGACCACCCGATGACCGCAACACTCAACGGCCAGCCGATCCAGCTCTCCCTGAACGTCGAGCCGCATCCGAAGCTCCGGCACATCACCGACGGTGGCGTGCTGACCTCGACGCTGAAGCTCCCGCTCGACGTCAAGCTCGCGAAGAACCTTCAGGCAGGCGACGCCCTCCATGTCGTCGTCAGCGATGCCGACGGCAACGTCCTCGGTCATGTCGAGGCCGAGGTCGAGTACGTCAGCTTCCCGCCGATCAAGGACGACGGCGCCGTCATCGGCACCGAGCGTCGCCACAAAGCCAAGCAGGACTAACCAAAGGAGCCGCCCACCATGAGCGCCACCATCGAAGAAGCACCCGCACCCGCCCCGCAGCCGCTGCTGCAGAACGCTGCCGCCGACATCGTCTATGTCTACGGTGCGTCCGACGACCTCGTGGAGGTCGAGGGCAACTGCCCCGGCTGCGACGAGTACTCGGGTGACGACGTCTACCTGCGCCTGATCGGCAAGGGCAACTCGACCATTCTCCGCGTCAGCTACGAGTCGCGCGGCGTCTGGGCGATCGAGGTCGCACCCGTCGCGGAGAACCTCCCGATGCACGAGGTCCGCATCGTTCCGAGCGAGCGAAGCTACTCGCCGCTCGCCGCCGTCGTCGGTGTCGAGCAGGTCGTGCTGGAGCGCGGCAGCGATGCGTAAGGCACTGAAGCGCCGGACACAGCTCCTCGCGCTGCACTGGACACAGGCAGCAGCCGAGCAGGCCACCCGCACCTGGGACGGCTACCTCGACCACGACGAGGACGCGCGCGTCGCTGCCGGGCTTCCGGCCTGGGCGCAGGGTGTGCGCTCCCGGCGCGTCGGCCCGCTCCGGAACGCGATGCGAGGCCGCAAGGCCCGCGTGACGTTCGTCGTTGAGGCGACCGAGTGGAAGGGCCACCGATGATCCCCGAAGCACCGGTTTATAAGGACCGGTTCGACGTCGTGCGCGACCGCGTCAGAATCCGCGGTCTCGGTCTCCTGCCGAAGCAGCAGGCCATGACCGCCGGCGCAGTCGTCGTCGCCACTCGCCCGTGGGGACTAGGACGCCCCGACTCGAAAGCCGTCGCCGCGATCACCGGGGACATGGCCCGCGTGCTGACCGACGACCAGCTCGTCGCGTTCGTGCGCCGTGACCTTGTCGCCCGCATAGAGGACACTGGACCACCACCCCGAGAGGACCACTAGCCATGAAGTCAGCCGCCCGCCGCCTTCTCACCCTTCCCCGTCGCTGCGCCGTTCGTATCCGCGACCACGAACGCGCTGTCTCGCACGCATGGGCCACCGACCCCGCGAACATGACGAAGGTCAGCCGGATGCGCGACGTCCCGCCCCGCGTCACGCTCGCCGCGATCATCGGCCACCCGTACCGCTTCGGCCAGCAGCTTCACAAGCGGTGGCAGTTCTGGACAACGCTCCCCGGCGACCATTGGCACGACTTCCAGTCGCTGAAGTGCTTCACCGCCGAGCCGCGCAAGCTGCGGCACCCGCGCCCGACGTTCACCGCCTCGGGCGGTCTGCTGGCCGGCACGGCGAAGGAGCCGGGCCAACACGTCGAAGTGATCCGCGTCTTCATGGTCGCGCCCGGCAGCATCCGGCAGGCCGTCAAGACCGCACTCGCCCTGACCGCGCTTCTGATCCTGTGGGAGCAGCCGGGCTTCCTCGCATGGCTCGCTGCCCTGCTCGTCACCGTGTCGATCTACGCCCTCGTCCGCAACGCCGCGCACAAGCGATGAGCGGACCGACCCGCATGTTTCGCTGCGACGCCTGCGGCGACCTCGCCGAAGCCCGCACCGTGCAGGGTCTCCTCGGCCCGACCGATCGCGGTCTCCCTCACGAGTGGCTCGCGTGGAAGACCGGCGCCGACGTGATCCACGTCTGCTCGAAGGAGTGCGCCGCAAAGAAGCTCGGGGTGACCGGTGGCTGACAAGAAGCAGAAGGGACCGACCTGCACCGGCAAACGCGCCGACGGACGCCCCTGCAAAGCAGCCCCGCTGTCCGGCACCACCCGAGC
>OFRE01000040.1_pt1 | contig 35509 bp, 52 predicted proteins | sample 1543061 | NCBI WGS metagenome assembly OFRE01 (sample SAMN07774218, study PRJEB24372) | wastewater metagenome | isolation source: Exp Tend NO 50WW | collected 2016-02
AAATATATTGATTAAAACCAGTAATCCCGGTCCCGGACCCGGACCCGGACCCGGACCCGGACCCGGACCCGGACCGACTGATCCGTTTTTTCAAACTCTAAAACTTGCTTTTAATCAAGACACTGAAGTTGATAAACTTCAAAAAGTTGAAGCTCTTGCTGGTGTATATAAGGCCGCAATTGGTCAAATTACAGTTGGCGAAGAATCAAAAGATCTTCAACAAAGAATCCACAAAGTTGCAAACAATCTTATTGGTACATCTTTAGGTAAAACACGGAGAGCTTTAGCTGATGAACTAAATAAGAAAATAACCCTAACTCCTGAGACAATTATAACAAACAGTTTACAAGACCAGCTTAAAATTCAGTTTGAACGATTCTCCAACTTACTAGGGAAACTGTAATGCAGCGATTCACACAAGTAGGCGGAAAATTAGTTCAGGCCGGTCAAGCAATCCCAGGGCTTCAAACCAAAGTCCAAGAGAATTATTGGGATTTTGGTTGGATTAGCCCAGAAACTCGGCAAGAGCATCAGTGGGAAGCACAGCAAAATGCAGAAAGAGAATTTGCAAAGTTTAATCTACTGGGCAAAGCTGATCCCACAATCAAAAAAGTCGATTTAACTGAACTATGGACTCACACTTCAGTTATTGACGCGCTTAAACCTCATGGTTTCATGAAAGGCTTTCCAGGTTCGTGGCAATTGACCGGGTCCTGTGTGGGATCTGGAGGTGATAATGTAATTACCACTTTGGCTATAATCGAAGTTCTTGAAAAGAATGAACCTGAACAAATTTTTCTTCCTTGGTGGCTTTTCACTTATGGCCGATCCCGCTTCCATATGGGTGATCGGGGTCAAGGAGAAGGTTCATTAGAGTCTACTTGGGCTAAGGCTGCTAAAGAGGATGGCGTGATCAATAAACTTGATCACCCAAATCTACCACAACCTAGCAAAATTACAGATATTGGTTACTGCTATACTCAAAAACTTGAATATACTTATTCTGATGGTGATTGCCCTGAAAATCTAAGTTTATTAGAAACTGGTCGTAAGAATCCTATACGAACTATTGCAACAATGCGTAATGCTGACGATGTTCGTTCTGCTATAGTTGATGCGAAATGTCCTGTTGGTGAAGGGTCGATGTATGGTTATAAATCGTGGATCGGTGAAGGTGATATATCACTTGGAAAACGTGGCCCTCGTTGGGGCCATAAGATGTCAATCCTTGGATGGCAAGAACATACGAAATATGGAGAACTGTTCAAGATTGTAAATCAATGGGATCGAGCTTCAACAGACTCAGGACGATTCAATCATGTTTGGGTACCTCGCGTTGATATTGATTGGATCTGTCAAGATGAGTGTATAGCCTATAGTAATCTTGAAGGATTTGTTGCTCGAACATTGGACTTTTACGTATGATAGTAGTTTTAATCTTTATATTGGGGCAAAACTATTACCTTCAAGCTCAAATAGAATTTGAATTTAACAAGCCTCTTACTATAATCCAACAACGTAAACAAAACTATAATCGTGTCCTTGAAACTGTTGAAAAAACTGACAAATCTATAATCTATACATCTAAAGGTTCTGTTGAAGAGGGTTGGGGATTACCGAAAGGTATATACAATATAACAAAACGTGAATCTGATGGCGAAGCTGGTTACGAACTAATTGAAGAATTACCATCGTACTTGACGCCGATCCCTGTTCCTGACAATTGTACAACTTGACTACCAGAAAGGCGCGGCCGGTTCGGCCGTAAATTATGAATCTTCTCTTTGCGATTTTGATGTTTGGCGACGTGTCGATCAAGCAACTACCGACCGTTACCTTAACTAATGGTGCGTTGGTCCACACGGTTGGGGCCAACTCGCAAGCCGGTGTGCGGATCAGCAACCCGCAGCCTATGTCTCGGTCAATCAATCTTTGGTTCCCGGCGGTGCAAACCGACGAAACCGCACCGGCGATTACGTATTCAATCGACTGGACGCAGCCGAACGGATCGAAAGCACTGCCGGAAAATCTGCGGTGGAATGCGTTCAACGTCGGCGACTTGTACTGGCAACCATCGAACGTTCACGTCGGCCTACACCAATTCACAGTGACCGCAACCAGCGGCATGCAATCAGCCGTAACTACGTTCAAAATCAATGTCCTTGCGTCCACAATCACGCCCGTGCCGATTCCTGGCCCGACCGGCACGATCAAAGCGTACAACTACGTGACCAGCGGATCGAATACCGCGATGATCGCGACCACCAGTACGGGCGTGAGCGAACCGTACCTTTCGTGGCTGGTCTACCCAGCAACGCATTGCGTCTGGTACGCCGACATTTCCGGCAGCGGTGGATCGTACAGCGCGGGTGATTATGGAATCAACTACATCGGCCAGACAGGCGGGGCACGGTCTGCGGCTTGGATACTTACGCCTAATGGCGTGAATCAATTCAACGCGCTGGTCAACTATTCCATGCTCTCGCGAGCGAATCACTACATCGCGTGGCCAAGCCAGACACCGTCATTCGGTAGCCCGGGCGCGTGGGGTATTGCGACAGGCTGGAATCGCTACGTAGCTGATACGAACGCGGTCGTTGGGGCTGGCGAAGGCCGATACCAAGCAACTTATGCGTTTAGGGATGCGTTCTACCGACTGTTTAATGGGCTGAATCCTGATCTACGCCGGCGAATCGTCACGGCTGGTCATTTCATCCCGACGTACCAAGTTGCGTTGCGTCGATCACAATCAGCGGCGACGGGTTATCTTGATGACCCAAAAGCACACCCAACAGTATTCACCTCAACAACCACAACGACCGACCTTGCCAAGGTCGATACGTTTGCAACGATGTTGAATAGTGCCAACGTGTTACTGCCAATCTGCACGGTCAGTGTGTTGTCAGAGGATTGGAAACTGCCGCTCGAAGACTTGCACTCAGTCGATCGGTCGATTGCTCGAACATGGTACGGCATGGACCGCGAACGGCATATGCGAATCGACGCGCGGCAGTCGTTTGTACCAAATGGTGTGTTGAAGCAAGTCCACTGGAAGGTGCTGGAGACTGGCGGCGGCAGCGATTCCATTGAGATTACACCGCTGAACCAACAAGGCACAGTTGCCGATCTAATCATTCGCTACCCGAAAGGGAATCAGCCGATCAAGGTAGGAGTGTTCGCAGAAGCCGATTCAAATCAATCTGAGGTGGTCCGATTCTCCGCGCCAGCGTTCCTTACTTTCAGTCCGTGGTCGGATTTAGATGAAGCAAGAGGGCCAGATATTGACAACGGTGTTGCTAAAGATGGCATACCGCTTACCGGCTACGACGGCTACAACATCTATGACAAGCGTGAATACCGCGTGTACGATGCCGCCGGCAAGTTACTCAAACGATCGAGCGGTGGACGTGCCCAACTGTGGCGGCGATACATTTCTTTAACAAACACTGGCCTTCATACTGAGGACGTATTCAGCTACGACGCAGCCGGCGTGATGACTGGTTTCCAACGATTGTACGCCAATTCTTTTAGCACATTCGGATTCCCATACACGTCCGATGGCGTCCGAATCATCGCGAAAGATTCGCAAGGCCGCCCGACACTGGCAGAGTTTCAAAAGCAAGTCATCGGCCTGCCTGAACGTGCCGTAGCCCGCGTGGCATTCGATTACCCAACAGGCCAGCGGCGAACCGCACGGATTGACCACCTAACCTATACCCCAGACCCGGCCCATACGACCGATCGACGCTACGACGTGGCCAGCGTTTCATACGTCAACACGTTCAATGGTGATATTCAACTATCGCGTGGTACGTCGCCAACAACCATTGAAGGCACGGCACGTTTCAGCCCCGGAATGATCGACGGCTACAAGATCGGCTCGACAACTCCAGATTTCAGCACGGCATGGAATGGAGAGTTTGAAACACTGGCCGATGCGTTGCAAATCGTGTCGGCCAACATCATGAAACCGCCGGTTATCGGCGTAACGATTATACCTGCCGACGTGCCAAGTCTTGCGGCAGGATCGACGATTAAACTGGTAGCGAAAGTGACCGGCATACCAAACGCTACCGTATCTTGGTCTGTCTACAGTTCGCCAGTCGTTCCTTCGATCGGTGCAATCACAGTATCGCAAGACGGACTGGTTACGGCCGTCAAAGCGGGAACTGATTACGCGGTTGCCTCGGTTGCGAACGGCCCGCAAGTGATTCAAGCATTCTGCCGGGTGGTGGTAGTCGGCACTCCGCAACCTCCACCTCCTCCAGTCGTAACGACAATCGTAGTCAGTCCCACAACTGCGACAATTGAGGCCGGCAAGACGGTACAACTGTCGGCGACAATCAAGGACCAATACGGCAACACGATGACCGGTGTAGCGGTCGTCTGGAGTACTTCGAATCCCGGCTTCGCTACGGTATCGTCGTCCGGGCTGGCAACCGGCGTTGCGGCTGGCCCGGCGACGATTACTGCGAGCGCCGGCGGCAAGGCGGGAATGGCTATAATCACCGTGATGCCCGAAACGCGAATCTTGACCAAAGCGGAAGTCCAGCAACTATTAGGACAAGGGCTGCAACGCACAATTATTGATATAATTGTGCAGCAAGATGGAACGTACAAACTCACACTGGGGAACTAATGGCCACATACACGAAATTTAATGCGTTTGTTGAGGCTGTAGCAGAGAAAGCCCATAATCTTGGGAGTGATACTCTTAAAGTATTACTCACACTTACCGCGCCTATTGCAACAAACTCTGTTAAAGCTGATTTGACTGAAATTTCCGCAGGTAATGGTTACACCGCTGGTGGGACCGTAGCATCAATATCATCATCTGCTCAAACTTCTGGTACATATAAATTAGTTTTGGCTGATGTTGTTTTTACTGCGTCTGGTGGAGCGATTGCAAACTTTAGATATGCTGTATTGTATAATGATACGGCCACTAGCGACGAACTGATTGGTTTCTGGGATTATGGATCAACTGTAACAGTCAACTCCGGTGAAACGTTTACAATTGACTTCGATGCCAGTACAGGCGTTTTAACTATTGCCTAGAAAGGTTTAATTATGGACTTTACACCTGAAACTTTACGGGCACGGTTCCGTGAATTGTGCGCACAACGGGATAGTATTAGACAAAAAGCTCAACCGATTCGTGATGAGTATGACGTAATCAGTCAGAAACGTGATTTGGAACTTAATCCTTTAAGAATTAAACTTAAAGAGATTGAAACTCCGCTTTATAATCTTGATCAAGAGATTGCTACTATCGCTCGTGCTCTTGGTGGGAAAACTGGAGAAAAAGTTTAATGGCCATAACGGTAGCAGTTACTCTTGACGGTCCCACTCAAAGCGATGGCCGTCGCTACGTTCGAGAAACGTACAGCGAAGGTGGGCAGCCCGTCCAGTTTCAGGACTACCTTGCTTCCGTCGGGGCTGATACCAACGCGATCGCAACGGCACGATTACCTTTCGTAACCAACGACTTAGCTGATAAAGAGGCTTTCGACACGGTACAAGTGAACGTTGCCCCAACACTGCGATTCCAGACGGGCAGCCAATTCCTTGACCGCGTGCGGGCGTTCTACAGGCGTGCGACTGACATACAATTGGCGAAGCTAGCTCGGTGGATTACGGCTCGAATCCAGGCCGGCGACGTTACGGTGTTGCAATTACGGACGGCGTTTGGGTTGAGCGTGGCGCAGTGGAACACGTTGCAGGCGAAAATGGAAGCGTTACGCGACCATTGGAACGCGGTTGAAGCGGGGGTAGGGGAATAAGTGGCGACGATCTATTGCAGATCAACTGACGGCAACGACGGCGATAGTGGCGCAACTTGGGCGCTCGCTAAAGCTACTCTTGCCGCTGCGATTACAGCGGCCGGCAATGCGGGCACGGTGTACGTCTCGCAGGTACACGCCGAAACTGCCGCTAGCGCGAAGACTCACACTGCACCAACGACTGCTGCGAACTGTGTTAAAATCTACTGCGTTGACGATAGTGCGGAACCACCGACGGCTCTGGCGACGACCGCGACCGTGACGACGACCGGCAACAACAACATCCAGTATACAGGCTACGCTTACTGCTACGGTATTACGTTTTCAGCCGGATCAGGGGCCGTAACTGCATACAATTATTTCAATGGCAATAGCACACCAAATGTATATTGGATCATGGAGGCTTGCTCGATTAAAAAAGCTGGCACAAGCTCTGGCACTGCGATATTTATTCAATGCAATACAAGGGAATGTGTATTAGACCTAATCAATACTACGCTCTCTTTTGGCAATGTTGGTGATAGCATTTATCTGGGATTTGGGTGTGGGTTCTTTTGGCGAAATACGCCTTCAGCCCTCTTGGGAACAATACCGACAACATTGTTTGCCGCAGCGGGCGGCTCTCCGAAGCGAATAGAAATAATCGGAGTGGATTTATCGGCAGCCGACAGCGGAAAAAACTTATTTAACGCAACTGGCGAACTTGACGCTGTTTTGATTGATTGCAAACTTGGCGCATCAGTTACAGTTTCTACTGGCTCATTCAAGGGTCCGCGAGCAGCCAATTTCGAACTCTTCAACTGTGATTCCGCCGACACGAATTACCGTCGATACTCGCAACGCTACGAAGGGTCGATGGCTCATGAAACGATCATTGTGAGAAGCGGCGGAGCAACGGACGGAACTACGGCCCGCAGTCTGAAAATTGTCAGTGCGGCTAATACTTCATTTCATGCGCCGTTCTATTCGGAGTGGATGCCGTTCTGGAACGACGGGACCGGCTCAGCAATCACTGTTGCGATTCCGGTGATTACGGACAACGTCACGCTGACAGACGCTCAGGCATGGATCGAAGTTGAGGGCCAGACGACCAGCGGGTTCCCGATTGGCGCGATGGTATCCGATCGTGCGACGGATGTGCTGGCGACGCCGGCGAATCAAACGACGGACGCCACATCGTCTTGGACTACAACAGGGCTTGCAACGCCGGTTCAACAGGTGCTTTCAACGTCGATTACGCCGCAAGAAAAAGGATGGGTTCGTGCTCGTGTGGTGTTGGCGAAAGCTTCGACGACGATGTACTTTGATCCCGCGCCGATCAATGGAAGCTGGGTGAAGTACGCGACGAAAGCACGGATGCATGAAGGCGGGGTGATGCAGGCGGAAGATGCGAGCGCAGGTGGTGGAGTTTTCAGTCCATTCCCAGGTCAATAAAGGATTCTAATCATGGGTCGAAGATACTGTCTTTCTGGTGAAAATTTGACAATGGGAACTGGCAATGTTCTCGCTGCTATGCAATCCGCTGCGGCTGCGGCTGCTGGTTCGATACTTGAGATTGAGCGTGTTGAGATTACTCAATCAGGAACTGCAACTTCAGCGCAGAATCGTATTGTGCTTGGGCAGCGTGATCTAACTGGCACATTAACTTGTACCAGTGCAACGCCGAATCCTCTTGTACTTGGTGGACCAGCATCCGGTATTGCAGGCGGTACAAGCTCATTGACTGCGGCTAAATCTGGTGTTGCTAGTTCAGCCGATTCTGGCGGAACATATACAAATACATACCCCTGCAATCCAAATAATCTAGGTGGCTATGTCTGGCAGCCTGTTGAAAAACATCAATTGATAATTCCAGCTTCCACGTTATTCGTTGTACGGTTCCTAGCTGCTCCGGCAACTACGTCTGGGTGGTGTGTGGCTGTATTCTTTCATGAGATCTTCTAAACAATGCCAATAGCTAATAGGCCGATACCTTCGATAGTTCCATATGTACCTAAACAGTACGTACCTATACCTACAGGTGGGACGGCTTATTCACTAACAGCAGAAACTGGAACTTATAATCTAACCGGACAAAATGCCAATTTTACACATACCTATGTTTTAACCTGTTCGGCTGGTACTTATACCCTTACTGGTCAAAGTGTTAATCTACTTAAAGCAAGTGTTTTAACTTGTAACGTAGGTGTTTATAATCTAACTGGGCAAAATGCTAATCTGCTTAAAGGTTATTCAGTTGCAGCAAGTGTAGGTAGTTATACTTTAAGCGGACAAAGTATAAATCTGCTTAAAGGTTATTCATTTACGGCAAGTGTAGGTAGTTATACTTTAAGCGGCCAGTCTGCTAACTTTGCTAGAACATATATAATTACTGCCAGTGTTGGTACTTATAATCTAACTGGCCAAGATGCAGATTTGCGACCAACTGGAAAATTAACTGCCAGCGTAGGTACGTATACCCTAACAGGGCAAAATGTCAATTTATTAACTAGTCGTTTGCTTTCAGCAGGTGTGGGCACTTATATTCTTTCAGGACAAAGTGCCAGTCTCAAATGGAATCATCTTCTTTCGTGTGGCGTAGGTGTTTATATTTTGACAGGCAACTCGGTTGGGGCAGGTGTAAGTTCTGTTTATAATCGCCGACAATTTGGATCAAGAATCAAGTCTCGCACAGCGAGAAAAGTGACGAGTGGTGCATAATGGGCTATCCTGTACTTTATAATCAAGATGATCAGCCTCTACTGTTTCTGATGGTAGATTCTACTGATCACATAACGGGCAAAACTGGTTTGTCACCTAATGTTAATCTTCGTAAGGCAGGTGGGGCTTTTCTTTCTGCAACTGGAGCAATTACTGAAATAGGGTCAGGGTGGTATCAAGTAGCTGGCAACACAATGGATACTAATACCCTTGGACCTCTAATCTTACATGCAACAGCATCGGGTGCCGATCCTTGTGATGAAATTTTTCCAGTGGTGGCTTATAATATGTTAGTTGCTGGCCTTGGCTTAGCTGGCGCTGGCTCTACACATTATGAGATTACTGTTCAAACATCTGGCAGTGTAGCTATCAGCGGTGTTGAAATTTGGATTAGTACTGATGCCGCAGGTTCAAATATCGTGGCTGGTGTTTTACATACAAATGATGTAGGTAAAGTAACATTTATGCTAGATTCAGGTGTTACATATTATATGTGGCGAGATCATCCTGATTATCAATGGACTAATCCTACTAGCTTCACGGTGCCATAATGTTTCATTGGATTCAGCAGCTACAAGCAGTTGCAAAAGGTCGATCGTCTAAATGGCCAGCAGTCAGGGCAGATCATTTACGGCGGGAGCCAACTTGTGTTGCATGTGGTAGTAATGAGTATTTGAATGTTCATCATGTAAAACCATTCAGTTTGTTTCCTGAACTGGAGTTACAAAATACTGATGATCAGTTAGTAACATTGTGCGAGAGACCTACACGTAATTGCCATTTAATCTGGGGACATGGTGGTAATTTTAAGCTGTGGAATCCAACAGCAAGACGCGATGCAATGCAATATCGACAACTTCTCGCAAGATGTTTAACAGGGAAAACTTAAGATGCCAACATACACAGACTCTACACCTGTAACATCCTCAGTACCCAGTGCCTATGCCACGGTGAATGAGGCCGACTCATTCCTTAATAAACGAATACGTTTAGAGAAATGGAAAGAATCGAGTAGTCAAGATAAAGAAAATGCTTTAATCGAAGCTACATCTTGGATTGACCGATTAAACTTTGCAGGTGACAAGGCCGATGCGGATCAGGAACTTGAATTCCCTCGTGGGACGGACACTGTTGTTCCTGAAGATATAAAGAGAGCGTGTATACTTTGTGCAAAAGAGATTATAGATGGTCGTTCGCCTGAACGAGTTATTGATTCACAATCGTTAACTTCCGAAGGTTCTATAAATACAAGGAACCAATTTAATCGTTGGTATTCCCTGAGCTATAATCGCGCGGGTATTGCCAGCGCAGAGGCATGGGGCTACCTTCAACCTTATTTGAGGGACCCTCAAGAAATGTCGTTTTCGAGAATCAACTAAACTGTAAGCAAACTTAGCGGTTTACAGTTTACTAAATGGTGCTAAGGTTTGAAAGGTTTCGATAATGTTTCGCGTTTTCCTAGACCCAGATACTGGGGCAAGCGGTGGCGGTAATCCAACAGACGGCGGTGATAAAAAGACTGATGACTTGACGACAATCAAGTTTAGTCAAGCTGATGTCAATCGCATCACAGCTACCCATAAACGTCAATTACGGGAAGAGAAAGAGCAGCTTGTTCAACAACTTGAGACATTACGACAGTCTCAAACACTGTCAGAGCAACAGCGTGAAGAGTTTGAAAGTCAGATTTCAAATCTTCAAAAACAGTATCTTACAAAGGAAGAACAAGCACGTATTGAATTAGATAAAGTAACAAAAAAGAACGAAGGGCTACTGAAGCAGACCGCAGAAGAACGGGACCGCTGGAAAAAAGATTATAGTGAAACTGTGATTGAGAATAGTTTGAGAAAAGCTGCCGAAGAAGGTGGCGCTTATAAGACTGATCAGATCGTTCTTTTGCTTCGAACTAATACTCAACTTGTTGAGGATGTTGGTGCTGACGGGAAGCCGAACGGAAAGTTCGTGCCTAAAGTCAATTTTCAAACTGTCGATAAGGACGGGGTACCTGTTACGCTTATGTTGAATCCAGCAGAAGCGGTGAAAGCAATGGCCGAATCGCCTGAAAATTACGGCAACCTTTTCAAGGCAAACTTGACAGGGGGTGTCGGTGGGCAGCAAAGTGTGGGGAAAGGATCTAGGACTTCACTTGAAAAATTGAAAGATCCTGAATTTTACGCTAAATGGCGTAAAGAGAATCCTGATTACAATCTTCCTAGCTAGGAGTTTTAGCAGTGGCAAATTCACTTGATGCTTTTGTACCAGAACTATGGGCTAACGAGTCTGTGGCGATTCTGGAAGAAAACATGGTTGCGGCGAATCTTGTTCATCGCGACTTTGAAGATCAGTTGCAAGAGTTTGGTGATGTGGTTAATACTCGCCAACCGGCCGAGTTTTCAGCGAAACGAAAAGTAGATAGCGATAATGTAACGGATCAGGATGCTTCGGCAACGAACATTCCTGTTACGTTGGATCAGCACGTTCACGTTTCGTATGTAATCAAGGACGGCGAACAAAGCAAGTCCTTCAAGAATCTAGTCAAAGAGTATATTCACCCGGCCGCTCTTGCAATGGCTCGGTTCACAGATCAGGTTGTACTTGGCCAAGTATACCAGTTCTTGGCTAATCAGGCTGGACTTCTTGGTGGTGGTTCCGATACCACGATCAAGGGTTACATGCTCGATGCTCGCGAAGTCATGAATCGTAATAAGGCTTACATGACTGGTCGCAATCTGATTGTGACTCCTGATGCTGAGACTGAAATGCTCAAAGTCGAGCTTTTCACCGCAGCGGATAAAGTGGGCGATGCTGGTACTGCGCTTCGTGAAGCATCGCTTGGCCGTCGCTTAGGGTGGGACATTTATATGTGCCAGAATTGCCCTGAAATTGCGACGGGCAATACGACCGAAATTACCCTTTTGGTCAACAACGCTTCTGGCTACGGGGCTGGAACTGTCACGATGACCGTTGACGGTTTGACTGGTGCAGTCACAACGGGACAATTCTTTACTCTCGTTGCGGATGGCGCTCCCCATATGATTACTGCGCACACGGAGACTCTTGGTAACACAACCAGTATTACTTTTTCTCCGCCATTGCTTCGGGCCGTAGCTAATAATGACGTAATTACGCGATACGTCCCAGGTGCGATTAACTTAGGAGCAGGTTACGCTGCTGGTTGGGCGAAACCGATGGTAATCGACGGTTTCACTGTTGCTCCTAAAGTTGGCCAAATGGTTACTCTTGGAGTTACTGCGGCCAATTTGACGAAGTATTCGGTGATCGAAGCTTCGACCACTTCGATTCTACTGGATAAGCCTTTGGCTTTCGCGGTTGCAGACAATGATTTGGTCAATATCGGTCCGGCGGGCGCTGTTGGTGCTCCGGTTAGTACCACTGGTAGCTACAATTTTGGATTCCATCGGAACGCTCTGGCTTTGGTCATGCGTCCTTTGGCAACTCCGATGCCAGGTACTGGTGCTGTTTCTGGTCGCTCGAATTATAAGGGCGCGCCAATGCGTGTAACTTTCACCTATGATGGTTTGAGTCAGGGTTTGCGAGTTACTCATGACTTCCTTTGCGGCATCAAGGTTCTTGATACTGATCTTGGCGTGGTCATGTACAGCTAATGATTAAACAACTCCGCAGCAATTTGAAGATTTTCAAACTCTACGAAGAGGCTGTGGGGTTGACGTATCAATTAGATGGTTCGGGCGCGCTGATGGCGTCCGGACCGTCAACAATGTCTGATAATATATTAAGCAAAGTTGGATTGAAATCTGCTATAGAAGAGATTAGTCAACTGTTAAAGTTAAGTCCTATATATTCAATGATAAATAAACTCCCTGCAAATACTGTTGTACCGAGACACCGTGACTGGTTGAAAGGTACACCATTACAACCAAATAAACCGTGTTTGGAACGTTGGCATTTGCCATTATCAGCGAATCCACTATGTGAATACTGGGATGAAATCAATGGAAAAAAGATTTTTACACTTGGCTCTTGGCACGGCCCTATACCTTATTGGGTTGAACATTTTGTAGCCAACAGTGGTAAAACAGACCGTATACATTTAGTTGTAGATTTAGACTGCCCCACACCGCTAGGATCTTACAATGATTGAGCGTAAAATTTTCAAATTACCAGAAATGGAAACTCCCTTTAGGAAAATAGTTGCGCAATACGCGAATCACGAAGAAACGTTTAATCTCCATGCGACAATGACGGAGTTCCAACTTTTAATCACACCTAAGATTCTAGCAGTAAAGTTGCTAGACTTAAATGTTGACGGGGTGCCTGTGAGAATTCTTGACCTTTTAGGAGAGTAAAATGGCAAATTTTTGCACTGTCGAGGCTTTTCGCGCTTGGATGAATGGTGAATTTGATTGGGACTCGAACACTTGGCGAGTGCTTTTGTTCGATGGCACATCGACAATCCCAACAGAAAAAACCAAAAATACCCTTTCTGGGTATACTACCCTGGGTGAATTAAGTGGCACAGGTTATAGTCGTAAGACTCTTGCCAGTCTTACGATTACAGAAGATAATACAACGGATTTCCTTTGTGCGGCAGATGCCGCAGATGTAACTTGGACGGCAATCAATGCTGGTACTGCGGTTGGCGCGCTAGTTTTCAAGTTTGTTACAAACGATGCAGACAGTGTGCCATTCCTACACTTGTCTAGTGGTTTCCCTGTTGTCACTAATGGTAGTGACTTTACAATGCAACTTTCAGCAAGTGGATTATTTAGGCTCAAAAATGCGTAATTTTCTTCTTGGGTTGTTTGTTGGTGCGGTATTAGCTACAATGTTTTTCTATAATCAAACAAGCATGAGAGAGCAACTTTTACAGTTGCAGTGTGATCGTTTGATGATTCAACTGGGCGATAATTACGATCCTACGAGGTAGTAGTGGCAACGTCCGGTCCAAATAGCGCAACAACGATTACAGATGATGCTTCAGTAGGTACTGTTGCGTGGATTACTCCATCTAATGCTGCATCAAGTAATGATGTGCGAGCAACATTTACACCTGCTGGTGCTGGTATTCAGTCTCACTATTTGAAGTTTGTAGGATTTAACTTTGCAATATCAGGAACAATTGATGGGGTTGAAGTCAGGATTGAGCGATTATGGAATGGTCTTGGCGGTAATCCGCGAGATGTTGTTGTGTCTCTTCTGATCGCTGGGGCATTGGCTGGCGCAAATAAGGCCGATACAGGTGTGGATTGGCCATCAGTCGAGGCTTATAAAACATATGGCGGCGCAACAGATCTTTGGACCTTGACGCCTTCAGCATCAGATATAAATGGTGCAAATTTTGGACTCGTCCTTTCTGCAAGTGGAGATGGAGCGACAAACGTAATGTCAGTAGATCATGCAGATATTAAGATTTATTACACTGTTGGAGCTTCTTCTTTTGTTTCTTTCAAACGCGCAACTCGTTTCTTTAGGAGTCGATAATGAGTCGTATCTACCCAGTACCTTACACTGGTACAATCACAAATGCTGGTGGCAATGCTGATTTGTTCTCGTTTCAACCAGCAGACGATATTCCGCTTCGGCTATGTGGGCTGTTACTTTCGCAAACTTCAGAAGTCGGTGATACTGCTGAAGAGAATCTAAGAATCACGATTCGCAGAATGTTAGCAACATTTACTGTTGGCTCTGGTGGTGGTGTAGTTACAGCCGCTGCGCCAATGTCTGGTGGCGGAGATACTGTTTGGTCATTTACTGCTAGAGCAAATGATACAACGATTGCAACAACTTCAGGTACTAACCAAGTTATTACTGAACTTGGTTGGAATGAACGTAATACACCATTTGATTTCTGGTTCCCTGATGAGAAATATATGCCAATAGTGAAACAAGGTCAAGCAATTGTAATCTGTATGGAGTCAACTCCAGCAGATGATTTTACTGCGTGTCTTACAGCTTTTGTGGAAGAACTCTCATAAGTGTCAGTTTTTATACGTAAACTTCCGAAGATTCGTAGACGGCGCAGGTATATACCTGTGTCCCGTATTACGCCACAGATTATAAATCTTCAAACTGTTGATATTATAGTTGATATTCCAGATGTTTCAACTGGAGGTGCTACACTTACAGTTGTCGATATAGTTTGTGAAATTTTATCGCCTACGTGGGTGCTATCTACTTATGTTTTAGAACTGCCAGTTGTTGATATAATCATCGAAGCGCCTCTTGCTAATATAGTTCGTACATTAGATGTTGTAGATATAGTCTTCGAAATCCCAAATATCACAACATACTATCCTATACTTTTAACACTTGACACTGTTGATATAGTAATTGAGACTTTAGATTTTCATAAGTCAATTGGCCTATTGCCCGTTGATATTGTTATCGACATCCCAAACACCATAACTTCAATATATTCAATAACTTTAGACATAGTCGATATTGTCGTAGATATTCCAACTTTTACAATACTTATTTCAGGTTTCTTCTTTTGCGTCGATGCTGGCTTCATTTATGAACCTGGATGCGTTGAGGGTCTTATAATCGACGGGATCGTGCAAGCAGGAAAAATCAATTGTGGAGAGTAGATTATGGCTGAAGTGATTATTGCCGGCCGTATTTTGCAAATGAATGCTCCAACGGTAATTCTACGTATTGTCGGTCCTGGTGCTGCGCCAATCACACAATCACAAGTTTCAGCAATCGATTACACTGTTGCTAATATAGTGACTGAAGCAATGACTGTTGGACCATCAGCCACAAGCCTCACGGTAGTAGATGTAGTTTCCAACACTCTTATACTTGATGATCTTTGGGGTAATCAAGACGATATTGGATACAATTTCAAACACGCTTTCCTGACTGGTGCGATACCATTTCCGGTGCCAGGGACATACCAAATCGATTATAAATTCACTATGACAAGTGGTGCAGCTTATCGCTGTGCAGCACAAATTAAAACAACTAAAATCTACAGGTCAACATGATATGATTGATATAGAGATTAAAGACAATATGATGTTCGCTCTTGAAAAGTGGCAACGCAGGGCGATGGAATCTTTTCAACAAGCTGCACAATTGTACCGATCAGCAGTTCAAGAATCGCTTGATACTCAAGCACGTACTAATAGGGAACATGCTCAACTTGGCTTCCCGCGATTAAAACACACTGGTGATCTCAGAAACAGTATACATTATGTTGGTGGTGTTGAGGGCGACGGAAATATATATTTTGAAGTATTTATAGCAGCAGATTATGGTGTAGAATATGAACCAGTTTATCCTGTTATGGAACCAGTATTTATGAAATCTTTCACTGTGCTGTTACAGATTATGTCATCTACAGGCGACGAAAGACGTGGTATATTTGCGATGCCTGATATGTTTAGCTTAAAGACTCGAACATGGTTTACACGAGAATATGACCACGAGGTTAATTATAACTATCCAGATGTTGATTTGACCAGAAAGGTTCAATCCTACTAATGTCACACAGACTTGAAATTTATAAAATGATTGAAACTAAGTGGAAGAACAATCCAAAACTGGCGCTTACTTATTTTGCAATTGGTAAATCCCGTATTGATACACCTACGCCTAAGACAGCTTTCTTCCAGCGACTGGGCGGTACTGTAGTCGATACCACCCGTAAATCGTACATGGAAGATACGCCATATGGATTCGAATCATATGCAAGATCTTTTGAGCAACTTGACAATCTTGTAGAAGAGATTGAAGAAACATTTGATCGAGCTAGTTTCTCGGTTGAAGGGAAAGAGGTTGTTTGGATGACTAGAACAGCACCAACGCTGGTAGAAGAAGTTGGGTCTGAGGAATTTCGCTCATTCATGATGTACATTGTGCGCACAAATCTTGAACGGAGGTAGGAACAATGGCTCTTACTGGGTCCAGTAAACTTAATCTATCCAGAACATACAGTCGGACTGTAGGTCTGGGCAGTGTAGTAATGACAGTTTCGATTGCAGAGCCTGCAACTTGGACTGATGGTGATGCTGTTGGGGGTTCTCAAATCCTTTACAGTGTGAACGATGTTGCAATTGCAGGGTCAGGTGGATCTTCAACTGATTATGATCTAGTTGCGACTCTTCTTGACCCGTTGACAGGAACAGCCCAAACATATACGAAAATCAAAGAAATTTTCATCAAAAACAACACCACAACGGCTGGTTCAACTTTGGCAGTGAAAGGCAACTTCATTACTACGGTTGTTCTTAGTGGTACTACGCCTGATTTGACGGTTGGAGCAGGTGGAACGCTTCACTTGAAGAATCCTTCACTTGCAGGCTATCCTGTTACAGCAACCACCGGTGATATTATTTCCTTGATTGGAAAGACCGCTGCTGCTGTAAGTATTGACATGTTGATCATTGGCGTTGGAACCGTTGCCTAAGAAAGGGGTGAGAAATGTCTCGTTTCTTCTCAGGCAATGAAGGCATTGCCAAAGCAGAGAGTACAACTCTCTGCATCACTCAGTGGCAATTCACAGATGCTGTACAGGCGATTGATACGACGAATGCGTGTCAGTCTGGCTACACATCTGTAATTGCTGGCTCTCGTAAGGGAACAGGGTCGATGACCTTTCATTACGATGCCGAACAGTCTCCGTGGGCTGACCCTCCCGATCTCAATGCAGGGAGTAAAATCCATATTGAACTGTTCCTTGAAAATAGTTCTGGGCCGAAGATTGATCTTCCGGTCGCGATGATTACGAATCTCCAAGTCACAAGTGCTGTGAATGGTGTTGTTAGTTGTGTTGCTAACTTTGAGAATGATGGTGTCTATACTTTGCCGACAACGTCGTTCTAATCTCTTGAAAGGGCTGGTATGTATAGCGTCGAAACTGTTAAAGATCGCATCGTTAAGCTAAATGTCGGGGATTGGATTGGAATCCAGAAATGGATGAAACGGCAACCTGTAGATGATGCGATTGCAGTAACTATGGGCCTTTCTGTCGAGATCCAGAATGCTGCAATACGAGAGGCCACGCAACTTGCGACAAAAGTTACGATGACATCTCCAGAGGGATTCGATATACTTACCAGTCCTATGTGTGCAATGAAACTGCTCCATTTAACTTTACAAAAATCTGAGAGCAATCTCAAGATTGAGCAAGTTACAGAGCAAGTTTCATTGCAAGATTTGGAACCGATTCTAAATCTTATCCTTGAAGTGAATGGTTTCTTCAAGGGCAAAGACGTAAAAAACGAGGAAACCGCCAAGTAGATTTTGAGGAAATTCTAGCAATACTTGTACAAAAGTATTATTACACTCCTGAAACTGCTCGGCGGTTTACTCTTGATGATGTTGAAATCTGTTTCCGAGATCTTGAGAATAATCAATCTCAGGGTCTTGGAATTTCGTTCCAAGAAGCTGTGAGACTGGCTAGAGATAAACGATTATGAGTGTTTACGGCGAAGCTAAAGTTGTATTCAAATCTGATGGATTTGACAGTCTTAAACAACAACTTTCAACTATTAGTGAGCTTCTGGGTACACTCAAAACTAAAACTTCTTCATTTGCAACGGGTTTCACAAATGTTGCAGATCAATTAAAAGCTGGTGCAGATAAACTTGCTTCTTCGTTGCGATCACTTTCTGATTCTAAATTAGCAAATGCCAGTAAGTTGGAAAAAGAAGATGCTTCAGCCGGCAAAAAGAATCGAATTGCAGAACAAAAAGAATTTAATGAAGCATTGCTGCAACAAGTAAAGATTGAAAATCAAAAATTAGAAGCGTATGCTCGCGAAAATGCTGCAAGACGGCGTGATAATAATTTACGCCTTGAGCTAGAAAAAACTGCTGAACGTGGTGATAGATTACTAGAGAGGGGAGCACAACGTACAAATGACATTTTAACTAAAGAGTCACAACAACGGATAAGAACAGAGCAAAGAACGCAAGCCGAAATTGGTAATCTTATGCGAACTTCTCAAGCTAAAGTAGCTAAAGAGATGGACGCATTTACACAATCTCGGATGAAGAAAACAAGTCAGAGTGATTTCATACCTGGCGGAGATTTGGCCCATCAGATTCGAGATATGTTCACATTGGCAGTGGCAGGTTTCGCTCTAGCAACACCTATGCGAGAGGCTGCATATTTTGAAAAACTTAAAGTGCAATTTGAAACTTTAACAGGATCAATGGAACGGTCAAAGAAAGTCTATGCAGACCTAGTTATGTTTGCAGCAGAAACGCCTTTCCAGTTCGGTGAAGTTGCCGATATGTCTAAAAAGTTTGAACTATTCGGTGGCACGGCCCTTAATACTTCTGACAATTTACGATTAGTTGGTGATGCTGCGGCAGCTTCAGGTCGTGAACTTGAACTTGTATCATTTTGGGTAGCACGATTGTATGGTATGTTAAAAGATGGTCAGGCGTTTGGTGAACAAGCAATCCACCTTCAAAAATTAGGACTTTTAACTGGTCATACGCGAGAAAAAATGGAGGAAATGCAGAAAGCTGGAGTGCAAGGTGAGAAAATTTTTGACATTTATTTGCAATCGCTAAAAAGATTTTCTGGCGGTATGGAACAAATGTCCAGAACCAGTCATGGTTTATGGTCAATCTTGAAAGACTTTTTTACTCTTTTCTTAGCGCGTATTGGCCAAGTAGTCAACGATGCTTTTAAGCCGTTATTGAAATCTGCTGGAGATATGTTTCAAAACTTTTATAAAGGATTGAGTGAAAGTACAGTTCGAGTTTTAGCAACCGTTGGAGCTTTTGGGGCTTTTGCACTTAGCATTGCAAGTGTTACAACAGCTATTTCACTCCTATGGAAATCATTATTAGTTAGTCATTTACTGACACCATTCATTGCTGTTATAAATATGCTTAAAATGGCCTTCTTTGAATTGGGAATGGCTATTAAAATGGTACAAACTGTCGGATTTGCCGAGGCATTAGCTACATGGGGCACCAGTCTCGGTCTATTAACGGCAAAATTAACAGGTGTTGCATTAGCTGTTCAAATGGTTTATGACCATTGGAGTATGCTACAAAAAATTGCAAAGGAAGGGTTCGGGACAGGTCCAGAACTTAAAAAAGATCAAGAGGTGGGTGATAAGCAAGCTGCTGCTATGCACAAAGCTGTAATGGATCAGCTTGATCTTGAAAAGAAACCGGAAGGATTAAAAGATCGATTAGCGAGAAATAAACAAATTCAAGATATGCAGCAAGCCCAACAAAAATTAGAAGATCAAGCAACAATCGAATTTGAGCGTAAACGGAAGATGGAATTAGCTAAAGCCCATCTTGTATTGTGGAAAAAAGATCGAACAGAAGACGCCTTCGGCAATGTGGATCAAAATAAATTATTTATGTTTGAGCGTCAAATTAAAGAATTTGATAAAATACGAGCAGGGCAAGGAGGAATGATGTCATGGCTAACAAAACTCAGACCTGATTTTATGCAATATGACGCCTATATGAAGGATATTGAATCAAATATCGGTAATGAGGGTAATGCTCAAAAGACCGCTGAACAAGTTAAATTTACATATTTCCGAGAACAGACTAAAATAGCTTTCAAAGAGATTGGAGAGATGGCTGGTGAGACATTGCTTGAAGGATTGAAATCGACACTGAAAATGTTCCAACCGGTAGAGAATCTAGCACTTAAACTGTTTAATGAAAATTTCCCAAAATGGAAAGAAGAATTTCCAGACGCGAACTGGAAAGGTATTGAGTTTGATAAGAAAACAATGATGCCAGATATTCGTAAATGGATGAATGAAAATACTTTAGTTATGATTGAAGAGAAAAAGAAACAAAATGAAAAACTTCAGAAAGAACAAGAAAAAGCGGACGAGGAAGAAAATGAAAGACATTTCAAGGCTTGGGAAGATGCTGAAAAATTGAAAGAACGCCGTGCAGAAAATGTGATTGAAGCACGTAAAGCAATTATTGACGAATACTTGGATCAGTTCAAACGGCAAGATGAAAAACGTAAAAATTTCCAACCTCAAGGTAGTGATAGTTGGGGATTCTTCACTCATACTTTGCAACAATCTCTTAAAGGTCCAGACCATATGAAAACTATAGCAGAAATAACTGCGGAGCATAAGACTTTAGCACAAAAAACTCTCGATGAATTGAAACAACAAGGTATTGATACGCTGAAGCACCAAGAGAAACTGGAGAAGGAGTTCGCGATCATCGCGATTCAATAATATGTTTCCAAATGTGACAGTAGACTATCAAGAGTTGCAAGGTAGCTACGCTTCTAATATTGGACGTGAAGATTCATCGGCTGCTAGATCTGTAATCGTAGCTTGGGAGGATAAGGAGCAGTTCATATCGGAAGTGCTAGGGAACAGTACCTTAACTGGCACCACACAAGAGTATATTCCTCCGTCCGTTCATCCTGATTATTCCTATCTGTTTGCAGTGCATACATCATGTCAAGGTTTAGGGATACGTGGACTAGATGAACGTGGTATAATCAAATATGAAAAAGCTGAAATAACAGTAACATATGGTATCATTCGTGATCCAGCAGGTGGAGGCGGCGATTCTGAACGGGACCGTTCTGTATTCATTTCTGAATCTAGAACGACAGGTTTCGAACACTGGCCGATAAAATCCAAGAATTTCTACTGGTTAAATGCACCTGTAACCTTTTATGATTTACTCAGGACAGGTGGACGCATACCTGATAATCATGTTCATGGACCTGGGCGAGTACGAGCGCATAATATAAATGCATCTGACATAAATTTCGATGAGCCAGTTGGGGAAGAAGTTAAGGCTAGAATTGTTGTCCCACGCATGGAGATTTCAATCGATATCCATTGGTGGTTTAATTATCCCGATGATGATTTCAAAATTTGTCAACTGTTAGGAACTGTAAATGACGATTACTATCGCCCATTATTGACAACATATCCGCCACAAACTTTACTATTAGGTGGTATCGACCGTAAAAGACAATATACGAGTCAGGGTATAACAGCTTGGCAGATTAGTTATAAGTTTCTTCTAAACGTGAATGGTTGGAATACATCATATAGAGAAGAGCGTTGGAAAGATGAGATTATAGATGTTGGTGTGCTTGGTGGTACACCTGTGAAGCAACGTGTTATTGATTCGGATTGGCCACCTGGTTGGTACCCGGTTGCAACAGCGACTGAAATAGATTATACTATTGTTACTGAACCTATCCCAGGAGAAGGGGCAAAAATAGTCTACCCATATCAGTTAGCTAATTTTCGATCGAATCTACTACCTCAAGGATTCCGACAATCAGACTTCGGTGACGAGGTTCGCCCGTAATGGAAATTAAGAAATTTACGCAAGGTCCAAATTTTCTTAAACCTATACTTAAAGGTCATAATCAAGTTATTGATGAACTTGGACAAAGGATTGATAGAGTATCTGGCACAGATGGTATAAATGTTGCCAAAATTGGTGGGGATCTTAGTATAAGTTCGACATATGGTCGGACGCATTTCCGATTTGGAATCGTTCGACAAGCTTTTTATCGCGGTCAAGATGCAATTATTCAAATGTGTGAATATAGTGGCCTGGAGTGGCACTTAACTAGATACTTACAACGTGTAGATACTCAGTTCATTTGTGGTTACTATTTCTATGGTATGCCAGTGCGATTACTAGAACTGCCAGAAACAAAAACTTTACAAATCATGTCTGATGGTGTTGCCTTCTGTAAAGCAAACACCAAGGAAGATTATAATGAAGCGTTTGCTGATACTGTACAAGCAACTCCATTGGGATATGACAGTAGTGACATAACACTGCATTTAGCTCTAGCTGAAACTGTAGATTCAGGCTCAACAATTTATTGTGCGTGGGATGATGCAGCTTTACAGTGGGATGGCATTGCGCAACGATGCTAAAGAATAAATTTGCCCCTGGCTGTAAATGCTGTGGGGAAAGTAGTGGTAGATGCCGGAGTAGAATCACATCAAGAGTTCCATTACGTATCGACATGCCCTTGGGTGCTCAACATTTCTGGATTCAACGTTTAACATCTGATGCACCTAATATATCTAATAAAGTTACTGTAACTGTGCAAGATGTTGTTTCTCGTGACAAGTTACGAATCAATAGTATTGATTTCACTGCACATGTCGATACTACGATTATAGGTTCGAGACAATTCTCTATCGGTGCAGACGATAATGAGGCTGCAATAGAACTTGCCGAATGTATTCAAGCAGCATTCCCAACTTACACAATAAGTGTGAAAAATAATAAAATTACAATTGTTTGGGTAGTTGTTGCTCCAACGATTACACTCCCATCCGGCCCATTACGATTAACTCTAGAAAATGTTCAAGCTGGAGATCAGATTGGCCTTGATATTGATACATTCACCGCGCATGCAACAGATACTGATACTGGGATCAAACGATTTGGGATCAATGGAACTGATATAGAAGATACTGAAAGATTATATGAATGTATCATTGCTAACTTAGATCCAACGATTACAGTTACAAAACGAAATAATCGTTTAATTTTTTTAACAGGTGGGCTAGGCGCGCCAGGGTATATTTTCACTGGTGTAGGATTTTCAACAAGTCTAGCTAAATCATTTTTAGTCGAAGTTCCGGTGATTCCTACATATTTCCTGCCAACAGACACAATATATAAATTAACATTTGCCAATGTGTTGGTAGATCAATACGTCACCGTGATTGATAAAACTTATAGAGCTATTGTCGGCGACACGATTATAAACGAACGTAAGTTCAATATGTCGGGAGATGATATTGATGATACAACAGAAGTACGATTATGTTTCTCAAGCCCAACATATGGGATACGTGATGATATAACTATTGAACAAGCGGGAAATACTTTAATCTTATCTTCAAATCTTTCTTTTACAGTTGAAGCCAGTGATTCAATAACTGTTGAAAGATTAAATGTCAATTGCTACGAATTAAATATAAATACTAGCACAGTCTTAAAACATAATGGCTTTCTTTTGACTAACACTGGCGGCTACACTTGGGAAACAGAACTTGATGGTATAACAATCACAATGACTTTAGAATCGGAAGCCACACCACTACAGACACAATACCATATAGGTCAGAAATTAAAGTTTCATAATATACAATCTGCAATGTTCTCAACAGGGGCAGATATAGTTACATTAGCCTATGACAGTGGTATTGATAGATTAGTGATTGACAAAGAGAATACAACACTTGATTGCTGTGTTGGCTTCGAACCTGCAACTGTTGTTGCGCCATTTATCTTAAAACAGGTCACACCTTTCTCCGGTGGGAGAGCAAGTGATCCAAACAATTATAATCTAACTGTGATCGGACATGGTTCCACAGATGGCAATGATGGAACAACTAACACGCAAAGATTCATGCCAGATCACTTAGCAGGTCTGCGACGACTTGATCAGTTCATTGGTGGGTATGATCTTGGTTATCGTACCTTAGAAGGATCTGGTTGGGCAGTTTTACAAAACGATATTCAAGACACTCGGTTAGTAGCTACGGCTGTACAGTCAATCTTGAAATGCAATGCTATAATGTATAGTTATCCTGAAGGTGGATATTTAGCCTATCCAGAATTATTTCCAGATCCGTTATTTACAATTCGAGAGACACTAATTAAGTCGTATCCAGAGTTCCCATTTGGACTGTCTGCTGCAAGCGATCTTAGTCTCCAGAATCGTTTCGTACTGGGCAAGGCGTTCAAACTTTGGCACTATAATCCAACAGACGAAGGATCTTGGGATTACGTTGATAGCCCACAAATGACAAGTAAATATGTGCCACTAATTGCTAGTCCAGCAGTTCTAGATAGTATTGTGATTACAATCACATGATCAAAGCTAGTATAGAATTTCTACTAGACAAATGCCGGACTGTTCCAGAAGAAGTGTACCAAGAACGATTAAAGATTTGTCAAAGTTGCCCCAAGTGGCGACCTAATATATTGGGTGGGGTGTGTGGGCAATGTGGTTGCATAACTAAACTTAAGTTACGATTACCTAAAGAGGAATGTCCACTAGCTAAGAAGAAATGGAATCGATATTAGCTTGTAATCGTTCACACCTCTCTAAAGCTAATCGCCATGACTGACTTTTCCTCTCAGGATTTCCTTCAGTCTTTTTGCCGTCAGCCGCTCGTTCGACCAGATCGGATCGTAGCCGTTTGCGGTTGCGCGGAACCGGCACGTCTTACCGTCGCAATAACGCCGGATCGTCCATGCGGCCCCGCGAAAATAAATGAGGTCAATAAACTTGCTGCGCGCCGGTTCACTTCCCATCGTTCTCCGCCTTTCGAAATTAGAGGGACTGGCAGGATTCGAACCTGCGACCTTTGGATAGTTAGTCCAACGCTCTACCGAATCGACCATCACCAGCTAAAGTCGGTACCAACGTCACCAGCTATGCCGATCCCGCCCGCAAACGCGGCCTACTGAGCTACAGCCCCGTGGTTTTCATCGCCGCCTTTCGCACCGCCGCCCAGGCGTGATTAGCGTTTCGAAATCTCCACCCGATAAAACCTTTTTCATTGCACCACGGTTCGCAATCATCATCCGGCTTACAGGTGAACGGCAGGCAAACGTAAAACCAACCGTCTTGCTCACTCACCAGCAGCCTTTTCAGCCGCTCAATTTCGTCGATCAATTCTTCAACGTCGCCCGCGCTAAAGTATCTAACGCTTTCCGGCGGGTCACGATCTTCGGATCGCCGGCAGATTTCGACGTACCGCCGATCCGCTTCCAGGTCGCGTAGGTTAGTAGCCACTCGTTGTTTCCTGTGACCATTCTTTCGCAAGATCATGAACGCATTTCTTGTTCTTCAACCGCTCAACTTCGGCCTCCAGTTCCGCGATGCGATGATTCGCCCACGAAAGTTTCGTCGATAAATGTACCGGCGTTTGGGCCTCCAGTGCGGCGTACTCGTCTTGAATTTCCAGGAACCCGGCCTTCATGGCTTCGAGGGATCTTTCCAAATCGCGGACGCGGGCTTCGCTGCGGCCGTAATCATCAATAACCAGCTTGTTCAGGTCGGTCATTGATTTCAGATCGCGTTCCAGTTCGCGGCAGCGGCGGGCTAATCCTGCGAACAAACGCCGTTCCGTTACGATCTCGATTCGGCAATGACCCCAAGTGTCAAAGAACTTCCGAAGCACAGCCCATTCAGCCGCCGTCGGCTCAGGCACTTTGTCCACCGGCGGGATCGAAAGGGTGTTGAGGTCGATCATTGGGGTTGCTTCAAGATGATTGGCGCGGGATTCTCCCAAACCGATGTCAACTTCTCTTTCAATAAAGATTCCAACAATTCCGCCATTGTGATTGTCGCTATCGCCATCGCGTGTTCAACTTCGATTTCGCTCGCCATCCAATGGATGATCGACGCCCGTACAACGGCGTTGTTCATGTACAGCCGCTCAAGGCTTGACCTGATCGGCTCATCGAATCGCAAGAGAAACATTTCGACTGTCCGCCTCACTTCCCACCTCCAAGCAGTGCGTCAATAGCGTCGTCTTTGGTTGGATAATACACGCCATCGACAACGTCTAAAAATTGGTCGCCGTACATTTCGATTCCACGCTCAATCAGTCCCTCCAACGTCGCGTGAAGGACAGCGCGATCAGAGAATTGGATCGCAATTCCAGCCTTATGCAGCCTGCACCATTCCGCATGATCTTTCACCCGCTCCCCAATCGCCGCGAACTCGGCGGCTGTCAGCTTGTCCATCTAACGCTCCTGTACAGGGATGTCAGCTTCTTGGCATCTTTTATAAATTTGGTAGATACGTTGTTTTGACACTTTGAAATCTTTAGCTAGTAAAGCTAGGGAGTTATTGTTTTTAATCAATTGAGCAATGATCAGGTAACTATTATTACCTATAACTTGCCTCCCTTTATACAATCCAGACGCTTTAACAATTTGTGGAATGTAATGAATACTAACATCATGCTTAATCGACAACTCCTTATATGTCAACCCCGATTCAAAATCTTTACATATAGCTTTCCGCCTCTCTGAACGTTGTTCATGAGTCAAATCAGGTGTAACATATAGTTTACGTTTTAGGGTCATCACATCACCTTAATCATGCCAATCATTTTGCGGTAACACTCAGCCGTCGCATAACAATCTGCTGATGCAAGATGTGAACCAAACGTTTCCACCTCTAATCGTGTACAAAGATTCTTTAATCCAAGTGAAGGGAATGGGCAGTTCTGATTCATAACATCAGCAACGTCATTAAGGTATGAAGCCAACGCCATTGAGTCTCTATAGTGCCCGCTGAAGTAATGATTAAAATTTTCAAGACCAAGCCATTCAATCAGGAATGAACGGTCAAATGGCCAATTATGCGCAAGTGGTAGGATCTGTTTATTGGGTGGCATCCGCAATCGTTGAAACCACTCATGAAAAAAGTCTACAGATTTGTCATATTCAAACCCTGTAAGACATGCCTCTGCAAACTTGTCACGATGATTTTTAATTGCTTGTTGCTGAACATTTTCCATGAAACGCGGTTTGATATGTATATCGAGCGGAAGTAACACTTTAGATGGGCGATAGAATGAATCCAATGGCATGATGCACAAGTCCCAAATGTCATTCATTTGTGGATCAAGGCCAGTAGTCTCAACATCAATAACGCATACATAAGCGTTATTCCAATGGACTGCACGAGATAACAGATCAGACAACTTTAAGCTCCTCAACGAAAGACTTGACTTTTTCTTCAACAATTATATAACAGTCAGGACATAAATCTAATTCTAGCTTCTCGATAGATGATAGAAGCTCCGGATTATAAAAACTGATTATGTACTTGTTGACTGCTTTCTTTCGACACAAATCACAAGCTAACATTAGGTTGCCTCCTTAATCCAAAGACACTCAGTTGTCGTTTTAATCACGCCTTCACTTCGTTTGTTTTGACTATTCTGTACAGCCCAAGTGAACTTTTCATCCCAAGGGAAAGTATCATAATAACTTGTTTCATACCCTGACAGTGCAACGAAGCCCTTCAAATCAAAAATCTTATTCACTAATCTTCGATGATCATCGCGTGAAAAGTATTGACTGTATGCTCCTTCATCTGTAGCAAAATATGGCGGATCTAAGTAGAAGACCGTTTTGCTACTGTCGTAATCCTTTAGACACTGTTCCCAATCAAGATTCTCTACTTGAACATACTTGAAACGATTAACTACATCAGGAATATGATCCAGTCCCTCCCAGTAAGATCTGAACACAGGTGTCTGTAATCCTCGGCCCCAAGACCGTCCAACGGCCCCGAATGATTGATTAATCAGTGTGTACCATTTCGCTGCACGCTCAACAGGATCATTAACATCCTCCCAATCTTTTGAGAGTTGGTATTCTTCCCTAGAGTATAGGGTGAGTTTCAAACGATCGACTAACTGTTTACAGAGTGTCTCATCACGTATACACCTATAGAAACTAACTACACCACTGTATCGATCGTTATAAACCTCAAGTTTTGATTTTGGTCGATTCAAAGTGACTACACCTGATCCTCCGAAAGCTTCACACCATACTTCCCGTACTGGTAAGTGAGGTAGAATCTTTCCAAGGTGTTCAAACTTCTTGCCGACATAGATAAATGGCGCGCGTTTGAATGATTCACGATTAACCTTTTCAATCAAGTGATCGTCATCTAGGGACATTAAGATATCTTCAATACTCAAATTTCACCCCATTGATCTGCCATTGCTTCGGCAATTCCTTTGAAAGTTAAGGCTCGTTGTTGTGCTCTAAAAGGTGATGGTCCCATTTTCATCATCCACTTGTTACTTCCCTTATAACTATTATCTGTTGGGATTAGTTTAGGTAAGTTTGTCAACCATAAACAAGTTGATTTTGCTTCTTCATGACCAAACATATAAGGATGTATAATCTGATCTGGTAATCGTATCCTTGTTGAAATTATACTAATCGGGTTCTCGATACAAATTTTATCTATAGGGGCTGCCATTAGTTGACAAACAAAATCAAGTGCTTCCTCTTGTTCTTGCTCCTTTTCTTTGAAATACAAGGCTCCACATACAGCTAAATGTGTACAGGGTGGGTGGGCAATCATCAAGTCCCAATCTAGATTATAAACATCCCTAACATCTTCTTGATAGTGATTCCCTTCTGATGGTTGTAAATCACAAGACCACGCATCATAGCCTCTAGCAATAAATGCATCACGAATAACTCCAGAACATTCACACGCTACTAGGACTCGCAATATTGCCACTCCATATCTTCAGCAGGATCAATTTTTCCAAAACTTATATAATCTCGCCAACAGCCAAAAGCGAATAGAGCCTCATGTACAAAATTTCCTGTCGCTCTGCGAACATTAACTTTGCGCCCCACTTCTGGTATTTGATCTGAAACTTTAATCCAACCATTAGAATTGCCGATCAGTTCTTTCAGTCTTGCAAAATCAACAAGCCAGGCTGAACCTTTACAGTAACGATTAACAATAGTTTCTGCTCTTTCTAGTAGGTCTAAAATATAAGATTCCCCATATAGTTTTACTTGCTCGTTAATGCAGTCAGCACAGAATTCCACATTTGAAAGTGTTTTATCAAGATGGTGAATTTTTTTAGAAAAATTATCCTCTCTTAGGCGAATTAACTCACCCTCTAGCCATCTACGATAATCACTATTGGTGCTACCATTCTGCCCTAGAGCATTTTGTTTAAATCTGTTCTCGTATTCCTGTTGAAGATTAGTCATGACTTTCTCCTTGTTAGAATTGCACTATAACCACAAGAGCAAACACAATCAAACTTGTTTGGATTATCTTGTTGCTGGAGTACCTCCAATCTGGTTCCACAGTCAGGACAAGTAGTTTTATATGTTTCGACACATCTCAAACTGTAGTTACAATTAGAGCATGTAATAAGATGTTCGTGAACTTCTTTAAGTTTGCTACCACACTTTGGACAGTCTTTAACAGGGAAGTTAATCATTAAATACCTTACTGGTAACGGTGGGAATCGAACCCACTTCCTTCTTGTTATGAGCTAAGCGCTCGACCGTTGAGCTTCGTTACCAAGGGACAGTGGTAGGATTCGAACCTACAACGTGGAGTTACTAGCCTAATAACTTAACCCACTACAGTCGTCTGCTGCGTCAACATTCGCCACACTGTCCATAGAGACTACTTACACTTGTTACGTTTGAACAATCGGAACTTCCGTACTTTTTTCTCCTTTTTCACAACAGTAGTTTGTTGCTTAACAACAGTCTGTTTCTTTTCGATTGCGCATTTCCCGTTTGCACAGTGTCCACCCATCAAACCGACCAACAAGATCAAACTGGTCATAGCATATCCTCCTTAGACAGATCACTAATCACGCTACACTCCGTTATTTTAAGACATACATGCTCCTTAAAAAGTTTCTTGTTGTCGAAGTCTGTCTCTTGTGGTTGAAAGTCAAGATTACACTCAAGGCACTTACTCCACTTGGTAGGTGTGTGTCTAGGAAGTAGGAATCGACGGAACTTGCCATCTTTACATTTAATCTTCATTTGGAAAACCTCACATCAGTTTTGATTTTGAACGGGCCAAATTCGTAACAATCACCAGTGTCAATATCTAAACGATCGTGTATACTCATTATTGGTTCACCTTTTAAGTTGATTATAGAAACAAAGAAAGTACCATCACGATTCCTATATAATCGTAACTTTCCTTCTAAATCTATTGTTTGATCCATAGAACTTCCTCAACTTTCCCTTGACTCGTGTTCTCTTTTGCTATCCACGTTAATCTCTTATCCCATTTGTATGAGTCGTAAATCATATTTGCGTAACCGCTTAAAGCGACAAAACCTTCAACGTGCCGATGAATATAAGAAACTAATTTTTTATGCTCTTCTGTTGTTAAAGTACAATCATATTGCTGACCACTTTGACAAGTATATGGTGGGTCACAATAGAAAACTGTCTTTTTACTATCATACTTTTTTATACATTCTTGCCAATCAAGATTCTCCAACTTAATCGATGACCAAATCCTGTGCAACACATTTAAGTTCGTGATTGCTGTTTGGTAGCCACTCGCCCCTCTAGGCCGTTCTTTCTTATCTCGTGACCATTGTTTACCGTTCCCAGCGAACGATTGTTGCACTTGGACAAAGAACGCCGCAGCAGATGTTATTGGATCAGGGATTGTTGTATAATCAGCTAAGTGCCATTCCTCACGAGAATAAAGAGTAAGGTTTAAAACACGTTGTAGTTCTTTTGGCGACTCTTTCAAGATTGTGAAGAATAAATACAATCCTTTGTGTAGATCGTTGTAAACTCGCCCGTCTGTTTGGTGATTCTGAACTACTGATCCAGCGCCACCAAACACATCAACGAAAGTAGTTCGCTTCGGCAGGTGCGGTAATATGTTGTTTAGATAATAGTATTTTCCGCCCCACCATTTTATAGCAGCATTATACATTAGCAAGGGCATCCTACTGATGAGCAAGGTTGGCCACAACGATCACAGAAATGGACATTAGGACTGTAATGCTGTCGCTCCTGTCTTTGCTTTTCTTCAGCATCGTCACGCTCTTTTATCAATTCCCGGCGTCTTTCAATTTGTTTACGATCAAGTTCCGAAATCCGTAACATCGTTGTCACCTTCATGGATAAGTAGTTGATTATTCTTAGCCCGTTGTGCCAGTTTTACTAGATTGTTTTCAGCGATGAAGTCAAGATTTGTACCTAAATCTTTAGCAACTGCTGCTAAATACCAAAGTACATCTCCTAATTCATCAAGCAGTTTCCCCTTCATATAATCAGACAAGTAGCCATCATGATTACGTAACACTTTCTTGTAGATGTTGGCTAATTCGCCAGCTTCACCTGTTAGACCCATGATGGGGTAAGTAAGATTGTACTTGGGATCATACACTCTAGTAGTTAGAGCCTGTAATTGATAATCATTTAACGTCATTTTGAATCTCCACAACACGAACACCAACTGTTTGAATCATATCATTGTTAATCAGATTATGTGCCAAATTCACAAGTACACTTGCTAGATTAGCACACTCGATAGGATTAGGTTTATTTGGCGCTTCAATTGTGCCGCCTGCGCTTTTAAGAGTATAGAAAATGTTAAATTTCATCAGTTTTCCTCCTTTAGCAATTGTTCCAAGAATTCGACGTGCTTTACTACAGATTCTCTCAAAAAAACTACCTCTTCAGCATCATCGTAAGACGCTCTTTCAGAGAAACCATCATGATAGCCCTTCCAATAGGAGCATCTACCTTTATAATGTAATAGCAATGTCACAATCGAGAAAGAAATAATTAAAATTCCATGCTCAAATGTTATCATCAGTTTTCTCCTTTGGTGGTACACAACCCTCTCCTCTCAAATCTGTATTAAGATGTGGCCAAAGTTTATAAGAATGTATTGACATGCCTAATCCCCACATTGCATGGGGAAGATGAGGTTCAGACCTATCCCCACCAAGGAATAAATAAATATGCCTCAAAGCGTGATTGAGTAAATCAGTTACCGGGAAACCTTTTTCACAATTAAAAGCTGAGTATTTTTTAGCCCCTTCTGCATATGTAACTGCAAGTGCTTCGATTGCGATTGGAGAGATCAAATCGTAGCGAACATTGTCTGCGTCATTTGAACGTACTGCACCTGTTTCGAACTTAGATAGTTCATGATCATTACCGAATAAAGTGAACCAATGGTCATCGCAATACTCATCTGTTACAGCTTTGGCATAACAACCTTCCACTTTACAGTGCAGCGTTTTGTCGAAGACATGACTAACAAAAGATTCATACTCAACATCTTGAACTACTCTGTCGAAGAGTAAACAATGACTGGAACACAGTTTCATAGGGACGCCTACTCGCGTCATACGATCACCACTAACTTCAAGATTACAGTCACTATACTGGCACTTCATTCTTAATCTCTCCACTTGACCGTGTTTGTTTGCTGAAAATCTTTGTTACATAGCCTTGTGTAATGTTAAATCTCCCTGCTAATTCAACTTGTGTTGCCGTGCCCTCCAAATCCCTAATTAACTTGATTGTTGAATTTGACAGTTTAACTTTTGTAAGGCCCATTTTAACTGCGTGTGCTATATTCTCCTGTTTTGAGAGGTACTCTAAATTGTCAAGACGGTTGTTAAATTTGTTTCCATCTTTGTGATTACATTCAAGATGAGATTCCCCCATAAAAGTAATTATAATCAATCTGTGCACAGTTTTCGTAACTATACGGCCTTCTATATACAACTTTACAATGAGATAGTTGCGTTTAGATTTAGATGGCACTAAAATAGATTTACGATGACCTTTAATGCGACCAAGAGTGCTGGCAAAATACCCCGGAAAATTGGGAATCTCTTTCCATTGTTCAGTTATTATATCATCAAGTGTCATATGTTGTGCCCTTTATTGTTCCGCTGGACCAATTGCCTGCCGATTGTTCAACTGTAAGATACTTACTGTCTTTGATGTGAACACCAATAAACTTACCTGGTTCATATTGGACGTACTGTACCATCGAGTGCTCAAATGAATAATTCAAAACAGCACGGTCAGTCTTCGACAGTTTGTCCAATATGTCCTTTAGGGTCACTTAGTGTACACCTATACAGTTGTTCACGTTTTCTCCAATTTCAAGAAGTCATTGATTACGTAGTATTTTGGCCCGGTTAATTGTTCTTCTGATGGTGGCAGGAACGATATATTACCAATAGCTTTGGCATTGTCTTTCAATCTGCGGCCATAGGCAAATGTTGAAGGTATTGCCCTTCCCGTTTTAATCTTTGTCCACTCTGGCTGGTAAGATGGTTCTAGCCATTCAATGAATTTGTCATAAAACTCCGCGAAAAGTACAATCGAGCCAGGACAATAATAACATTCCTCAGCGATGAATGTATCAAGGATTGAACGGTTCGACGATTCGACTCGACGTTTTGACTCGGTATCAATCACAGGAATATTCAATCTATCGCCCGATGGTGGTAGTTCCAATTGGATCAAGGCTGCTAGAAAATCTGGAATCTCCTTTTGAAGAAGTGGGAATAAATCCTTCTTAGGAATCATTTCCCCTAGCCCCATTGGCGCGACCTCAATCATTGTAATACGTGTGTCGCCTGGAAAGATCGGACACGCAGCAGCATCGTTTGCCGTCTGAATCCAATGGGTTGTGTTTTTAATCAGTATAGGTGTACGCTTCTTCTCGTGAAATAGAATTTCTCTAGCTGTCACCCACTCCTTGATACGATTATAGGCGACCTTATTCTGATTCAAATTTGTTTCTTCGATGAAACACATTACAGCATTCATTAGTTCCGCGTTGAATCCTGATGTGTTTGTAATCGCTATTCCTGCGTCCATCCATCCTCTTGTCATCAGGAGTGTCAACGCTTCATGAAATGTTGATTTACCTATATTACTCTCGCCATAAAAGAATAAGTATGGCAGTGGCTCGAATGGTTCTTTAATCATTGAAGCGATCCAACACTTCAAATAATCAGCACCATTACGTATACCATTTGCAATTGCCCAAGGATTCAATTTAATCGATTCATTCAATCCTTGGCCACAACGATTCAGAATCTTCAACCACGTTGGGTAGCGAAGATTATCTATATCTGTTGATGGGACTGCTGCCAACTTAGGAGCGTTTAGATTCCAAATCCGATCTCCAAGATATTCTTCACGGAATGGTTCATTCACCAATGTCCAATGTTTGATTACACTTGTACCTACAACATTCTTTGCGTCTTTAGGGGGTAATCCGAATGATTCCAATGCACAACTTACGTGTTGAAGCGGCTCTTTAATCCATTGCCCTTCTGGCGATCGTAGCATCCAACCAAAATCAACCCCAGACAAAATCAAATGTCGTACAATATGATCATAATTTCTTAACTCAGGTGGAACAAGTGGCGGAATCCTGGTTGTAAAAATTCTTTTCCATTTCCCTTTATCTGGCAACCATTCAGGCATTGCCGGATCATTATCTTGTTTATCAACTTCTACTATAATCCTGCGACCATCTTTATGTGGTCTTACTTTTGCAGGACGATTCTGAATCCAAGAAGGTAACTGGAGATTAGCACCTAAAGAGATTGCAGCTTGTTCCGCAGATGCAGCTTGAATAAACTTGAAAGCTCCCTTCTCGTCTTCCACGCCGTCATTTACTTTAGCTACCACGTCAAGGGTGGCATCCCGATTATAATAGCATTGAGTCCATCCTTGACCGTCTTGCGACCATGTTTTCGCCTCTGAAACGCCAAGTGTGTAGCGCCGTACAGACCAGGCTCCAAAAGAAAGGGCATGTAGGAAGCAGTTATAATCTCCAGCGACACGTCCTGTAGAAATCGTTTGATATAATCCTCTAAGTCCAAGTGATTCATGTGCCTCCTTTAGTGCATAAGTATGAGTTACCAAGATATTGTGATCTGGCTCCCAATATGCACGAGGGCCTAGCCAATCAATCAAACGGCGATGATCGTCATCAAGAGAAACCTTAGTAGTCTGACTGATTAAATCATCAAATGTGATTTCTGCACTTTGATTAGAATCATCTATAAATCCAGGTCGCGTCTTTTTTCGAATACCTGTGATTACGGGTATATGTTCTTCCCAGTTAGGCGCAGGATCAAATAACTCTGTAGCTTCTTTGATTATAGACAAACCATCTGTGCCTAGCATCTTGCGATGCCAGACCCACATGTTACCGCCACACATATCAACCTTGGTACTGAAATCATAACCTGTAATCGCCGATAACGATCCTAATACGCTACGTGCAAGCGCAGCATGTTCCGTATGTGTGTCAGTGATTACAGGATCAAGCATAGCGTACAAATGTAATCCTTTACCGCTTGTGGATTTACGTACTGTAATCCACGGGATCTCCATTGCTGCTAATCGTGCTTTATCTAGTTCTTCGGGACTTAGTTTCTTCTGATGGGTCGCCTTATGGCCGAGGATTGCATCTAAATCAAAAGCTACCCATCGCGAGAGTTTTGCTTTCCAATCCCAACCCGTCATCCCAAT
>OFRE01000043.1_pt1 | contig 34852 bp, 46 predicted proteins | sample 1543061 | NCBI WGS metagenome assembly OFRE01 (sample SAMN07774218, study PRJEB24372) | wastewater metagenome | isolation source: Exp Tend NO 50WW | collected 2016-02
CCCTGGCGTGGGGGGGGGCGGCCCCCCTGGTCAAAGCGGGATCTGGACCCCATGACGTATGGCCGTATGGCGATAGGACACAGGGCGACGCGTGGGGCAGTAGGGGTGGGCTAGGTGGGTGGCAGGGGCGAGCTACCCCACACCCCACCCATTACGATTGCGTTACAGTGTGGGCAATATGCAGATTGGGTATTGACTCCCAGGAATCACCTAGTAGTATGACCCTGTACCCCACCACTACAGGAGATCCCACCATGGACACCCTTGCCCAGCTCATCCGATCCCTTGCTGAACTGCCCCTCATAGGGACCACATACCTCGCCAAGATCGACTGCGGCGACCGGAACCACATCTACGCAGGGCTGACCAAGGATCAGGAAACCCTGACAGCTCAAGTCTCATCAGGCTTGATCCGTAGCGTCTGGGCTGCCGAGTTCACGAACAAGGAAGGCTGAACATGAACACCCCCACGATTCGTATCATCCCAAGCTCTCGACTCTTCGGCATGGCAGGGTCACACGTCGTCATGATCGACACAACCCATGGCTACCGAGACGACCGGCCGATCGGTATTCACTTCTACAGCGACCGGATGCGGACCACGCTTTGTGTCACGCGCCGACCGGTAGACAGCCCGTTCGGCAACTGGGTCCGCGACGAAAGGGCCATCCGTGTCTGACATCACTCCTGACCCCATCACTCCTACACACTGGGTCTGCGTCGACTGCTTGATGGTTCTCGTGAATGGAGACTCATCCGGCATCCCTGATGAGCAAGTCCAGACCATCGAGCACGCGTGTTCCCAACATGGCAATCTGGTCTATGTGGGAGACGACCAAACGTTCAGTTGGTCCCCTTGCGATTGCTGCCGATCACCACTAGGGGGCAGTCGGCACGCGTTCCTACAGTTGGAACGGTAACCCCGAAACAGTCGAAACACCCCGCGGGGTGTCGGCGCGGAATGGTCCCCGCGTCCTGATGAGACAGACCACAGGAGATCCAATGACTATCGAGACCCGCGAATACGCGCAAGGCACATCCGTCACCCAGGAACACCCATGGGGGTTCTACATCAGGGCACGCGTCATGTGCCCTGATGGCATCGTCCGCGCGACAGCACGTATCGCCATGACGGCAGACACGTTCTTTAGCGTCCCATGCGCCGTCAACGTCCGCAAGGGCCGTATCCTCAAGGTGTCCGGATACATGACAATCGAGACAGTATCGGGCAGTTCCGTGGTCACGGATGACGATCCCGCTATCGTCAAATTCTTCCCGTACGCGTATGGGAAGAACGCCGGCGCGTTCGACATCCCCGCGACTGTCCAACGGCGCGGCGCAAACGGAAAGTTCGTCGCAGCATGAACCACCGCACCCTGCACCCCGACACCCGGAACGAAACCTGGGTCGACATGGCCACCGCTCTGGTAGCCGGTGTGATCCTCGCGGGTGTCCTGTACGCATGTTTCCTCGTGGGGCAGGGGAACATCCGCGCCAACATCACAGACCAGACCACACAAACCGATACCGCCACCACACAGGAGATCACACAGCCATGAGCACAGACACCACAACCGCAACCCGGCCTAACATCGGACCGGTGAACGTACACGACAGCAAGACATGGTTCCCGGCAACCGAGACAGTCGAGACGTGCACGCGGTGCGGTCGAGACTGTCGGCTGTGCACGTTCAACCGGATGAGCGATGAATACGAAATGCTGGTGATCTATGCGCGGGACGAACAGAGCAACATCATCTGTGACGTATGCGTAGCCGCGACCACCGTGCATGACGTGATCGCCCATGGGTCGGCCGTGGCCTACGTCGATAACGTGGTGAACTGCACAGGTAGTCAAGCCCTTACCACGTTCGGCGGTACCCGTATCGGCCGCGTGACTTGCTACAACACATCCCGGTCCGGGTGGCAGGGAAGCGCGATTCACTACTGGTCCGGGTACATCGACACCCCCGAAGGTGAGAAAGCTGTCTACGGTCGGAACGGTGGTTCAGGGTTGGCTATCACGGTACGTGCCACCAAAGAGGCCCTACGCAACCCTTGACAGCCCACAACAGTCGAAACACCCGCTACAGGGTGTCGCGTAGGACTAGGCCCTTACGCCTGATGAGACAGTCTCACAGACCACACACAGGAGATCCACAGATGAGCATTCAAGATGAGGTAATCGAGACCACCGCTGATGACCCTGCCGCGATCGTCTGCGGAGCGTGCGGGAAAGCATGGCTGCGGGACATCACTCCCGCGGGACGTTGCCCGTGGGAAGCAGACCACCCCGAAGACACCCCCCAGACCTACAACGCGCATCCCTTGCGCACCCTGCCAACATCCCTGTCATGGGAAGGGCTGGCCAGCCTGAACAAAGAAGCTGGCTACCATTTCTTTGACCGCGAGACCATCCGGTCATTCGGTTCACGCCTGCTGGGGTCCCCCAGCTACATCGGCACCACCGATGATGGCTGGCGCGTATGGGTAGGAGTGACATCCGAGTACACAGAGTGGAATCGGGACGCGCGGGCCTACCGGGACGCGCGGGCCTACACAGTCCGAGTGTTCATGGCGCGACCGACTCAAGCGGTCCGGGCAGATGGCCGAACCATCGATCTGATCGACTGGCAGCAACGCGGAGACTTTCTGTTCCATGACAGTGCAGCCAAAGCACACAGGGCCATGGCTGCACTCAAGCGCGACGGTATGGCCGCGGTTCTGGCATACGCGGAGGCGAACTGATGCCCGGTCAAGTCTTCGGACCAGATCGGCCGACCGCTGCCCTACGCGCCATTAACAGGCTGGCCAGCCTTGAGGAACGCGCGGCCCAATTCGGGGGGTGGGTTCCCGGGTGGCTACAGGAACAGCTCACCGCGGCACGCGAGGAACGCAGCCAGTACGCGGACTATGGGGACGCAGCCGCAGCGCTAGACCGGGCGGGAAGGGCATAGGGACGCAGACAGTCGAAACCCCGCGAGGGGTCCGGTACGGGTAGCCGCGTACCGCTGACGAGACAGGCTGAACAGGAGATCCACCCATGTTGAATTACGAATCGCCCACCCCTGATGCCCCAGAGTGTGAGATCGGCACAAGCGCGGTCCGATGGGCCGAAACCCATGGTCGTCGGCATGTATGGTCGGCAGCTCTCGACAACTACGAACCCACCCGCGACTATGCGCAAGGGGAACTGTACGCGTACCTGTTGCATGGCACGCGGGAAGGGGAACGCGGTCTCGTGCTCATCCCGGAACACGGCATGAAAGACACGCGCTCAAGCCTGTACCTGATCGATGATGGCAGGACGGTAGAGCCCATGTACGTGTCCGGGTGGAAAGACAGCGACGACGCAGACGAAGCGCTTCCCCAGTACGTGCTACTCAAGCCATTCCCGACGAACTACGACGCGGATGGAGAACGCCGATACCGTGCCGACGACCAGACGCGGCCAGTTGACTTCGGCTCATGGATGCTTGGACCGCGGCGCACGTACCATCTCAAGGTGTCGGAAATCTGATGGGACGCAGACACTCCAGTCGAAACCCCGCGAGGGGTCCGGTACGGGTAGCCGCGTGCCGCTGATGAGACAGGCTCACAGACCACATACAGGAGATCACAATATGCCTACCGAGCTGACAGACGAACTACTCGACACCACGTTTCCGGCCGACTGGAGCGAATGGCGTCGGATGTGGGCCGAGTACAAGGCCGCGAGGACCGCGGATGGAACGTTCAAGCGGTCTACGTGGAAGTGGCGCGGCGAGAACTTCCTGTCCGACGCGACGCTGTGCCGCGTCGACGCGTACGACCGCCACGTCGAGCTGTGCGAGGTCACGTTCGGGATCCGCGAAACCGCGCGGTACGTAGGTGTCACATTCGCTGAGGGGTCCGGTACGTGGACCCCAGACAGCATGCCCGAAACGTTCCGCGAGCTGGACACGATCTTGAAGGAAGGCCGATGAGCGAACACGAGAACCTCGAACCGATCCACGAACACACATACCGGGTAGTGAGCATGTCCCGACCCGGGCGGATGCGCTGTGTCTGCGGAGCACGTCTGGCAGTCGAAGTGGACGGCAGCCTCAGGGGGTCCGACGTGACGTGGGCGCATACGCGAGACCGGGGTGTAGGGGAGTAACGCAGACCCCCGAACATACCCCCCACATGGACCCAGACCAGAAACCTCGCGGGAAGGGTTGACACAGGGACGCAGCCCGATTAAGCTCCCGAGTCGCACCCCAGACCGGGCAACCCCCCTCTACCCACCCCCACTGACCTTTCATGGTTGGTGGGGGTGGTTCGCGTTCAGGGACGCGGTTACGGGTTGGCTATGCCGGGTCGCGCGAAGGGGGGTACCGCGAAGCTGGGTGGCGTACTGGCCTGCTATCCGGGCGAACAGTGAAATGACACGAGAGCCTTATTACATGAAATGACATGAATCCGGGGCGAAGGGAACTGGGCCTTTTTGTACAGCTATGGTCCGTGTTCCCTTGGTCCTTACCTATACGTCCCTACACTACATTTCACTACACGGACACCCTGCATGAAATGACATGAGATTTCGAGGCCCCAAGGGGACGCAGACGGACCGCCGACCACGCCGCAGACAGCCCGCAGCCAGCTCGACGTGATGCGTGCGTTCGAGCGCCTACAGGAGTACGGTAGAGACCCTCACCTACCTGGCCCCGTTCGTGACACAGCGAGGCCCTGACATAGCCCAGGAGACCCGCACATGGCCAAGTACGCCAGCAACTCGAACGACGACAGCGACGACGTGGACCCGACGGACTACACCGCGGTCCAACGGCCCATGGTGTCCAGCGATTTCGACATCACGGACTACGCAGCCAAGGAACCGAAGCCCGCACCGCGACCCCCGACCGCCGTCCGCATCATTCCCCGCAACCCAACCCGCACCACCACATCTGTCGCGGCCGCAGCAACAGCCGCCACTGTCAACTACTGGCAGTTGGACGATGACGAAGCGGCCGACGCTGTGTACCAGCAGGTGCAACGGCAACGGGCAAACGAGATCAAGCCCGGTGGAGACATCCGGCTTGAGGACATGAAGATCGGCGGCACCAAAGGATACGCGCCGGACCAGTTCTACACACGCAGCACGAACGAGAAGGGGTTCAGCACGAAGATGCGCGTGAACCTCTCCCCGGCTATCAACGCCGCAGTCATGGAGATGGTTCACAGCAAGGAATTCTCCGCCTACCACAGCGTCAGCGACTTCATCCGGGACGCCGTGATGCACAGGTTGCAGTACCTACGTGAACACGGGGCAGACACACCGCTGATCCGGGAACTGTGCGAGATCGAGGTGTCCAACGCGATGATGGCCACCCATGAACTGGTGACCACACAGCGGACCGAGCAACTCGCCAACGCTGAACGGATGCTGGACCTTGTGCGCAAGGGCGGGGACACCGAGCACCTGTCGACGGTGCTGCACGAGCTGGACATCCAAGCCGACATCATGCCCGAGCCGTGGGCCGGACGGATGCGCGAGATCATCGCGAGGGCCAGCCGGTAGCCCCACCTGAGAAATACTTTCGGAAAGATGTTTGACACCCCGGTACGCTGGGCATTACCGTCAACATCACCAAGTCGCACGGAACAACCCGGCGCAACCGAAAGGACCACAGCCATGAAGCTCATCGCAGAACCCGTCATCGTCGAGGTCGAGTCGCAGTCCAGCGGCGCAGGCCAGTGGGACCCGATCCTCAAGTTCCTGGTCGAGGGCACCCACGAGGTCGAGAACGAGGACGGCACTGTCGAGGCGGTCAACAACTTCGGGTCCGGCAAGTTCTTCCTCATCGCCGAGGACGTGACCCGGAACCAGCAGGCCGGTCTCACCAGTGCCGCCAAGGCCGCGGGCGTCAAGTGCGTCACCAAGACGCTGGACCCGGTGGACCCGGGCAAGGACGCCGAGGGCAACGCTCTCCCCGTCAAGCGCTTCGGCCGTCTCCTGGCCAAGGTCGATGAGACCTACGCCGACTTCGAGGCCCGCGTCGCCAAGAACAAGGCGTCCGGTACCGTGGAGGGTGGGAGTGCCCCCGAGGCCACCCCCGAGACGGAGACCGCGCCGGCCAACGAGACGGCCAAGCAGCGTGCGGCCCGTCAGAAGGCTGCCGCCGCCAAGAGCTGACCCCAGCATCAGCAACCCCGCATAGTGCCCCCCGGCTGGATTGATCTCCTGGGCCGGGGGGCACTGTCGCGTCCGGGCACATACCCACCCGGATATCGCCGGTTCGAGTGAGCCTTGCGCCGCTCCAGCTCAGGTAGGTAGGGTGCCGACCAGGACATGACGTCAAGTGGGGTTAGAGAGGCACGCAGCCTCCGTCCCCGCCACCAGATTGCCTGGCACGGGCAAGGAAGCACACCCCCGGCTCCTGGGAAGTGGGTCGGGGGTGTGCCGCGTCCAGGAACGCCGACTCATGCACAGGGCCATGCACAGGCTGTGGATGAGTGCGATCGCTAGTTAAGGATTGCACATTAATTTCTCGAAGTCGTTGCAAAGAGATGGCGCGCCATCTAGAGTGACATCCAGACACCTCCCCAGGCTGTCCACCCCGCCTGTGCTGTCCCCCTCGATCCCCCTGACGGGGACAGCACAGGCCCCCGGCGAAGTAAAGTCCCAGTTCCCCACTAGCGCAGAACGGAGGTCCCATGACAACGGACCCCGGATACCCCGACCGTGTAGAGGCACGATTGGCTGAAATGGGCATGGATATGGCTGCCCTGGAGAAATCGGGCCGACCCGCATCCACGTCCACCTTGTCGATGGTCTGGATGTGTGAAAGCCAGGAATGCTCAGACCCTGATGAGCAGCTCTGCTGGCGGCACCTGCTCTGGGCCATCGACCATAACCAGTCCCCGTACCATGTGGCGACCACCATGTGTGAAGCCGCGTCGCCTCTGGTGCTGGAGTGCAGGGTGTACAGCGGGTGGTTGACCCGGACGCGGGACCTTCCATGCACCCACGCTCGACCACGGCTTGACCAAGAGGCCCGCGAACATCAAGAGCGAAGGGGTGAAGCATGAACTGGTGGGACATCCTCGCGTGGATCGTCATCGGCGTAGTAGTGATCTGCATTGTATGGACGATCGTCCTGACGGTCCGGGACAGCAAGGCTGAACCGCTCCGCAACATGCCAGAGGACGATCTGATCGGCCTGGGTATCGGAGCGATCTACAACCAGTTCGCCGATATGCCCGTGTACCTGTCCAGGACTGTGAGGCCGGGTGAGGTTATCCGAACTGGCCCTAACGGTTTGTGGGGGCAGCAATGGGGGGCAGGCAGTGAGACACTCTGGGACTACCCGGGTAACTCGCTGATCATGCACCCGAGCACTTGGGAACGCATCAAGGCGGTGGCCGACCAGCAACCCCCGAAGAGCGCCTACCGGCAGACCCGCGACGAACTGGCCGCGGAAGACCTGGCTTGGGCGCTCCAGCAGATCGACAACATCCGTGCCAAGCAGAAAGACCAGTAACCCGTGCCTATCACTATCGCAGACATCCCTGAGCTGAACCAGGAATCCGAACCGTACCCGGCCTGGCTGACCGAGTTGCGGGACCACCAGTGGACAGCCCTTGAGGAAATCCAGGAAGGGTTCGCCCGCGGTATCGGCATGATCTGGGTGGACGGGCCGACTGGTACCGGCAAGACAGCCATCGGCGAGTGCGTACGCCGGATGCTCCGCAAACCTGCCGCCTACGTATGTTCCGGGTTGACGCTCCAGGATCAGTTCGCCCGGGATTTCGAGTACGCCAAGGTGCTCAAGGGGAAGTCCAACTACCCGACGTTGATGGCTCAGTCCGGCGACATGCCGAACACAACGGCGGATGCCTGCATGCGGACCGGTGGTGGCCCATGCATGTTGTGCCCGGGTGACAGCAAAGAGTCGATCCGCTGCCCGTACCGGGTTGCGAAGTCCGAGGCGGTGGGGGCGCGGCTCGCTGTTCTCAATACCACGTATCTCCTGTACGAGGCGAACACTGCCAACCCCAGTTTCAGCGGGCAGGATCTCATCATCGCTGATGAGTGCGATGAGCTGGAGGGTGAGCTTCTCGGGTACACGGAGTACCGGCTGTCCAAGCGGATGGCGGAACAGCTCAAGACGACGATCCCGAAGTCGGGCAGCCACTACGTGACGATCGCCAAGTGGCTGCGATCAGATGTCATCCCCATGCTGGCCATGGAAATCCAGGGCATGGCTGGTATGCCCCGGAACATCGACAACATCAAACGGCGGAACCGGCTGATCCGGCTGGAGGACGCGAGCATCAAGACGGCGGCAGAGCTGGACCTTGGTGGCTGGGTACGCGACGACAACTACGATGGGCTGGTTCTCAAGCCCATCAGCGTTGCCCGGTTCGGACAACCTTACCTGTGGTCGCACGCTGAGAACTGGCTGAACATGTCCGCGACCATCATCAGCTCCGAACAGATGTCCCGGGACATCGGGGCAGGCGACTGGTCCCAGCTCACAGTCAGTGTGCCGATGACGTTCCCGGTCGAGAACCGGGTCATCAACTTCGCTCCGATCGCTGACATGTCGCGCACGGGTGAGGAAGAGGGCGGGTGGGAGGTCTGCCTGACCGGTATCTGCAACCTGTTGAACATGCACCCGGGAGAACGCATCGTGATCCACGCGGTGTCCTACCGGCTGACCAAGTTCATCACCGAAGGCATCGCAGCGGAGATCGCCAAGGGCACGGTCAAACGCCGGAAGATCATCAGCTACACGAGTAGCGCGATGCGGGAGGCTGCGATCGCACGGTATCGCCGGACGGAGGGTGCCGTGATCGTGGCCCCCAGTCTGGACCGCGGTGTCGATTTCAAAGGCGATGATTGCCGAGTCCAGATCATCGCCAAGGTCCCGTACCCCTACCTGGGTGACAAGCAGATCAAGGCCCGCATGAACCTGGAGGATGGCCAGCAATGGTACACGGTACGGACGATACGCGATCTGGTGCAGATGACGGGAAGAGGGGTGCGGTCCGAGACCGACTACTGCACAACCTATATCCTGGACCGCGGGTTCGGCAGGCTGTTCGACATGAACAAGAGGTTGATCCCGGCATGGTGGAGGGAAGCGGTGAATCAGCGGTTCAACAGCCGACCGCTGAAAGCCAAGCTGGAGGTGCAGTAGATGGCGTATGAACGCAAGTGTCGGTTCTGCCACAACGGTACGGTACCTGCAACCCCGGGCCAGCCATCCGATGGGTACGAATCCTGCACCCAATGTGGCGGCGACGGCGAAGTCCCCGGTGACAAGTACATCCGCATCCATGTTTGGAATCGCAAGGATTCCAAGCAGTGGCTCTCCGCGTTCACGTACGAGCACGACATGGGTGTCGACTGGTTCTGGACACTCCTGACAATCATGTGCGATGACGTGATCCGTGACACCCATGAAGAACGAGGATGGGAAGTCCAGGACATGATGTGGCGGTTCGACTGCCATTACGTGGCCGAGTTCATCGACCCCATTATCTAACAAGATCGACCCCACAACGGGGAAGAGTAATACCAACCCAACCGCGCTTGACGGCGCAGAAAGCAGTACACACTCATGAGTGACGACAACGAATACGATCCGAGCAACGTCTGGCAGCTCCAGGACGGCATGTTCTCGGAGTACCGGGTGGACGAGGTGACGGAAGCCGCGTACACGTTCCGATCGAACTACCAGAACGGCGAAGCCCTGCTCCTGGAGCTGGTCATGTCCGTGGACGAAGAGATCGACCCCAAGGGCGTCCGCGAGGAGATCTGGCCGTGCGGCAAGGGCTGGGATCAGGACGAGGACGGCGAGACCTGCAAGCTGGAAGACGGCCGCGCCGCCGCCAGTGGCAGGGGCACGTACTTCAACAAGGGTTCCGGCACCGGCATCCTGTTCGAGCACATGCAGAACGCCGAGGGGTTCGCTGAGCTGGGGATGGGCAACCCGTACCTGGCATCGTCATGGATCGGCCTCGGCATGGATCTGACCACATGGTCCGGTTCGTACAAGAACAAGAAAAACGAGACCATCGAGTACACCCGCATGGTTCCCAAGCGGGTGTGGTGGGCCAAGGACGGCGCACCGGACGACGGCGAGGATGCGACACCCGCCGCGCCGGCCAAGCCCCCGACCACCGCCAAGAAAGCACCTGCCAAGGCACCGGCGACCAAGAAGGCTGCCACCCCGCCCCCGACTGCCGCAACGACGGAGGCCCCGGCCGAAACCGCGAAGCAGAAGGCGGCACGTCTCAAGGCCGAGGCCGCAGCGGGTACCACCGACGGCGACAGCGACATCCCGGGACTCATCGAGTGCCGCGAGATCGCCAACCGCGACGACGTGTCGGATCACGCCACGTTCATGGAGATCGTGTACACCACGGTCCAGCAGCTCATGGACGATCCCGAAGGCGAAGGCGACGCCGCGGATCTGGTCGCCATCGTGGACGATCCGGCCAAGTGGGACTTCTCGTAAGCCCCATCTGAGTCGCCGTCAAGTAAGTGCGGGGCGGCACACGGGATTCACAACCCTGTGTGTCGCCCCGCACTTTGACACCAACACGGAGGAACCATGAACGTGCAAAGCAGATACCCGGATCGTCATTCCAAGTTCTATTACGACATGGACTCGGTGAAGGTGACCGTACCCATGGGCGAATGGGACACCTTGAGGAAATACAAACGCGATCGCACCGGGCTGGAAACCCAGCATGACATCGAGTCAGGCAGACGCGAGATCCCACCCGGGATCTGGGAAGTGAACGGCAAGAACTTCCCGGGCACCAACACCGGGTCCGGGCTGTTCGTCCGATACCTCGGGGAACCCGGCCCCGACTCCACAGTCCAGGTCAACGGGGAGAAGGTGAAATGAGTCCCGCGGCACGATGCGCCGACTGCGGCGAGACGTCCAGCCCGACCCGTATCGGCGGCAAGGGTGGCCCGCAAGTGATCCGCCACCGCCCCGGCTGCCCACAAGGCGAGAAGACACCAGCGGAGCGGCACCACCCCAGCTCCCCGAACTTCATTCCCAGGAGCATGACATGACAGATGAACAAACCGGTTTCGAGTTCACGGACGCGGACCTGGAAATCCTCGGCGCATCCGACCACCGCCCGGACGCCTACTGGGATGACGATCTGGAGAAGTGGGTTCTGCGCCTGTCTCGGATCAACATCTGCACCAAGAGCCTGGTGTGCGCGTCGCTGGACATGCCCCCGGCTGATGTGCCGTCCAACATCCGGGTCCGCATGGATGAGTCCACGCTCCTGGAGGATGAGCTGTTGGCCCGGGTGGCGAACGGTGATTTCGAGTGGTGGATGGACGGCAAGGTCATGCCGAAGTCCACGCCGACGATCAAATACACGCGGCGGTCAGTGATCGATGTTCACGCGATGCGAGGTCTGGGTCGGGGCATCAAACGTGTCCAGGGCCAGATGCAGTTCAAGGCCCGCATCCCGATCGGCAGGGACGGTGTAGCAGCAGGTTCGCTGGACGACATCGGCGATGTGTTTATGACCCACGCGAACGGCCCGATCGACGAGAACGGGCTGATCGTCATCACCGAAGGCAAGTGCCTGTCCAAGGATCTGTTCGACGCATTCTTACGTAAGGGCCGTGCGTTCAACGAGACGTACGCGCTCCAGCACGACGGATATATCGTGGCGGCACGGCTGGGGTTGGATGACCCGGCCAGGATCATCGGCCTGTTTGCTGTCGGCGAGAAGCTGTACCCGAAGTACCGGACCCGGAAGGACGGCAAGCCTGGTGCAGGGTTGGGCCGTCCGACGTTGGGCCGGGTGGTGGTGCAGATCATAACCGAAACGGAGACCACCCTCGCTGGGATCAAGGCCCGCGGTGCCGGTGTGCTCGGGGCGATCACCGCAGCGGACGGCAACGGCCTCGCGGAAGACATGAAGTGCGATAAGGCCACGTTCCCCTGCCCGTTCCACCCCATCTGCGACAAGGTGGAGAAGCAGACTGCGGTAGGCGAAGAGCTGATCCCAGTCGAGACTGTGGAAGGTGAAGATGGGGAACTACTGCGGTTCAGCCTGGAGAAATACCGCGAGCACCACGAGAAAGAAGCCGAGCACAAGAGGCTCAAAGCCCAGTACAAGGCGGACATCGACCGTCTGGTGGTGCAGTACGGCGGCGGGCAGAACGGTCCCGGCATGGTGATTGCCATTGGGGACAAGCGGTTCAGTGTCGTGCCGGTGTACGAGGAATGGGGTGACCACACCCCGGAACCGAAGTTCAAGGCCGCGGGATCCAAGCTGGTTGTGACGATGCGGGAGGTGAAGTGATGGCCGGTACCGGACCCATCGACCAACTCCCCACCATCTGGCCGGGTGAATGTGTGACCGTCGTCAAGTACGAGGTCACCGTCTACATGCGCAACAAGACTCGCGTCATGGATGTCGACAAAATGCGCGACCGTATTCTCCGCACGATCGCCGGTTGCACGGAGTCTCTCGGGACGGTGAACGTGCGAACCATTGGATACACCCAGACGGACAGGAGGCCGAAGCCATGAGCATCCGAGTAACCAAAGGCGATCAGGTAACCACGATCACCACCACCAGCCCGGACACCCCGGTTGGCCTCCACATCTTCACCCGCGAAGGTGTCTGCACGGTCCACAATCCGACCCGGTGCATCAACACCCTCACGCAAGCCCAGCAAGACGCCATCAATTCCTCAACCCCGAAGGATCTGTAACCTCATGCCATATGTACCGACACGCCGAGGCCGTGAACGCATCCTTGTGATGGGCGATCAGGGCACCGGCAAATCCGCGACCGTCCTGTCCATCGTCCTTGGCTGCCCGCAGTCCTGGGTTGACGTGATCGACACGGACTACAACTGGGAGGTCATGGCCGACGGCGCTCCCGAGAACCTGCGCATCCACGAGATCGACGACGACGACTTCCCAGGTCTGCTCGCCAAGATCCGCGAGGCCAGCAAGGGGGCCACACGTGATGACTGGCTGGTGCTCGATTCGATCACGCCCAGTTTCCTGGCCTGCCAGGAACACTACGTCAAGATCACGTTCGGCATGTCCTACGAGGCGTTCGCCCAGAAGGCCCGCAAGGAAATGGACGACGAGAAGAAAGTCCTGCAACTGTTCGAGGGGTTCAAGGACTGGAACGTCATCAACCCCATGTACTTCGAGCTGTACAAGCTCCTGATGAAGTACCCGGGTCACGTCCTGTGCATCGCGGAGGCGAAGGATCTCGGGTCCCAGGACGAGAAAGACCCGGAGCTGATGCATGTGTTCGGCAGGATCGGACGCAAGCCCGCGGGCCAGAAGGGGATGCCGTACAAGTTCCACACGATCATCTACATGATCCAGAAGGGACGCGAGAAGTACGCGTTCTCCAACATCAAGGACCGGGAGAGTTTGGAGTACACCCGCGAGAAGGTGTCAGCCCAGGAAATGACCAAGTACGGGTTCGTGAAGGACTACCTGGTCGCGATTGCCGGATGGAAGTTCGAGAAACCCAAGCGGGTTGTCCAGGATGAGGACGCGGGGGAGTAGGGCATGGCTGACAAGAATCGTGCCCAACGCCGCGCCGAGGACAAGCAGATCGAGAAGGCCGCGAAAGTCTCCACCATGCACGCTGTTGGTGCCGCGATCGGTGGCCCCATCTGGGGTGATCAGGTTGTCGGCACGGGTGTCTGGGTGGAACCGGAGATCAACCTCGAAACCGGTCTCATCGTGAACCACCGGTACATCGCGTACGAATTCCAGGACAAGACGGTGGCCTGGATTCTCAAGCCCCTGCTGCCACACCTGGATGCGATGGCCAAGGTCGGGGTGTGGATGGCGCTCACGTGCAGGGGATACCGATTGCTGCCAAGTACCGACACGATCGAGGATGTGCGGAAGCACGCGGCGGCTGCGGCGGTTGAATGGTGGGAGAATGAGAAGGCCCAAGGCGTGACAGAGGTGGGGCTATGACGGACACCCCCATCACCGCCGTATCTCTACTCCCCGCTGGCCACATCGACAAGGTGACCGCCTCCCCGGGCAACCTGTTCGGCATGTCATCCGGCCAGACCAGCTACCCCGGCTGGCAGATCGGGGACAAGCTGGCCTATATCGAAATGCTCTTGGAGGAACAGGGTCTCCAGGACGCATTCGAGATCGACACCCAGGAGACCCCCGATGGCCGTGCGTATGTGCGGATCGAGGGGGAGAACTTCATGCAAGAACTACTGGAGGTCGAGAACTGGCCGGGGAAGACCGAGAAGTTCCGGCGACGCGACACGGGCGAGGTCGACAGGACGCGGGATATCCTGGGGCCAGAACGCTGATGATCGTCTCCCCCACGGAACCCAAACCCCTTCTGGCCGCAGCTACCAAGGTGTCCATGCTCCCGGAGACATTCGGGGCCGATATCGCGATCCGACCGCACTCCAACATGGGAAAAGGATGGATCGGTGTCCAGCGGAAAGAGGTCAAGGATCTGGTGGCATCCATGATGGATGGTCGTCTTGTCCAGCAGATCGCGCAGTTGGAGTCCTGCCTGATGGCGTTCATCGTTATCGAGGGCCGGTTCACCTGGACTATCGACGGCATGATGATGAACGCCTGGAAGCAGGAGATCAGCAAGTCCAGCATCGACAGCCTGCTTCTGTCAATCATGATGCGTAACGTGCATGTGGTCTACACGACTGACGTACACGACACGATCAAGTGGTGCGAGATGATGGAGGCATGGGCGCGTAAGCCCGAGCACACCAGTCTGGATAACCGTCCGGGTCCTGACGGCGGGGTGTGGGGCAGGGTCGACAGCAGGGCCTGGTCAAAGCATTTGTTGATGGGGTTCCCCGGTATCGGCAGCAAGCTGGCCGGCGCGATCATCGACCACTTCGGAGGGGTACCACTGGACTGGAGTACCCCGGTTGAGAACCTGATGAAGGTTCCCGGTATCGGTAAGGGTAAAGCGGAAACGCTGATTCGAGCACTACAACGGAAAGAGGAACAAGGGGAATGAGCACCCACGAAACCCCGACCCGCGAACGCGAGGTCATCGACAATTACCGCAAGGCCCTGCGCGCCGTCCTGGCCGACAAGGATCTCCCCGAGATCGACCGCGGCATCCAGTACCTACATGACCTTGTAGTTATCACAGTCAAGAACCTTCGACCCAGCCCTGCACGGCAGAACATGTTGGAGCGGATCGTCAGGCTGGGGTTCGACATGGTGAAGGCTGCGGAGCAGGGGCGTTCCAGGCCTGGCAACCCCACAACTCAATTCCTGTGTGGAAACCAGCGGGAATTCCTGGGTGGCATCCAGACATGTACACTCATGGAATTCCATGATGGAGTGCATCAGTCCTTCTATCCAGAATCCGGGTTACCCTGGTATGAGTGGCCCAATGAGTGATGACCCCATACAGCGCTTCACCCGTGTCTTTCCGGGGACCACGGTCGTCGCCGCCCGTACGAGACCCCGATCAACCCCCGACATTGCGAAGGCTCGTGCTCGTGTTCCGCTCCTGGTGCCGAACGAGCGCACGCTTCTGCTCGCCTCGCCGTCAGCTTGGGGGGCAGACGCCGCTCGCAGCCGCCCGCCGCATGGTCACCGGCCGATCTCGACTCTCGCCGCTGAGACGGGCTGTGCGCCGTTGTCGTGGACGGACCGGATCGAGGGGGTGGCGCTGGCTCGCGGTCCTGTGCTGGCGATCGGCGTCCCGGCGATGCGGATCCTGTGGCCCCGGTACTCACCCCAGGACGAATCAGGTGCATACGGGCACTGGATGCTGTTCCAGGGCAAGCATTTCGTCATGGGTGTACCGGACCCCGACTACATCCGCGACGGTGGCCGCGATCGCAAGGCCATGATAAAGCACTGGTGGGAGGCGGTTGGCGATTACGTCGGCAGGAAGCTGGCTGTAGCCGATCCTCTGTGGCAGATCGGGACAACGTGTGTGATCTGCGGGGCGCGGGCCGTGGGGGCAGATGAACGGTTCCATGGATGGTGCGACCGGCATAGCAAGCATGTACGTGCGGGGCTGCCGGGGGACATGATGTATGAGCCGGAAGTCAATATCCATAAGGGCGGGGTGATCAGCGTAGCTGACAGCCTGTACGAGTACGGAGAAGAACCGTTTTGACGAACGATGACGTGACATACACCAGGCCCCATCCGGCCAAGTACAGCGACACGGTTCTCGCCGCTGGACGTTTGCTCCTGGAGAAGTACGGGCTGTTCGAGGTTACGGACCCGGTAGACGGAACCCAGGCCCTGGACCCCCTCGCGGGCACCCTCAAGATCGCAGACGCGATCCCGGAGCTGGAGTGGACGGGTATCGAGATCGAGAAGGAATGGGCGAACCACGATGAACGTACTGTTCATGGTGACTGTATCGAGGTGATGCGGGCCTGGAAGCGGGAACATCCATGGGCCAAGTTCAAGGTCATCTTCGTGTCCCCCGCTTACGGCAACCGGATGGCCGATCCGATGCTCCCGGGTGTCGGGGCCGGTCGGAAGTACACGTACAACACGTACACGTTCAAGCTGGGTCGCCTGCTGTCAAAGCGGAACGGTGCCCAGTATGTGTTCCACCGTAAGGCGTCCGGGGCGAAGTATCGCAAACTCCACATCCAGATATGGCGGGCCGCGGTTGACGTGTTGGAGGATGGCGGTATCTTCATCCTTAACGTGAGCGACTACCTGTGCAAGGATTACGCCAACCCGATCGCGGTGACAGACTGGCATGTCGGAGTGCTGACCCGGATGGGGTTGGTAGAGCTGGAGCGGGTCGCGGTTGACACGCCGCGGAATCGGGAAGGGGCGAACGCAGACCAACGGGTTGCCCATGAATGGGTGATCGTGTTTCGCAAGCCCGCACAAGAAATCCACTAGCCCCCCGAACGCGAACGAGACCCCGGCCCTTCCCTGGTGCCGGGGTCTCGTGCTGTCCATCCTATCCCGTGCTACTTCATCGCGCTACGCTACCGCGCCATGTCGATCCTCGCGTCGTTCGCGACCCGGGTGGTTTCCGGGGTCCAGAACCCGTCGAAGATTTCCCACAGTTCCGCCGCGGTTGGCACACCGGCCACACGGAACCCGGCGTCGTGTATCGGGTTGCCGTAGCCGACGCTCTCGAAGCTGGCCATACCGCTGGTCTCGCCAACCTGTCCACCGAAATCACAAGCGCCGCGGTAGCAGTTCACTGCCGACACGCGCTTGGCCCCGGTGTAGCCTTTCCGATCGGCGAACTCTTGGATCTGCTCTTCGGTCCGCGTGTTGAAGATCCTGGCCCCGTGTCGGATAGTGATCCCCGGCTGGTATCCGTACGGGTATCTGAACCCTGGGCGCTGGGCGTTGGTGGGATGCTCGACGCGGAACGTTGGCACACACTCGGCCGGTTTCCCACCCTGGCCACCGGTGCCGCACATGACGTTGGGCATGGCAAGCGTCTTCGCTTCGGTCCACCCGTACAGGAGATCATCAGGGGTAATGATGCCGGCGCGTTTGGAAACCTTGCCGCAGCCCTTGCCTTCGTACTTGCCGACATTGTCCGGCGTGCGGCGACCGAACCCGTCGAAAATCCAGTCGCCCATGCGGGCAGCGGTGACGTTGTTCGTGCCGGGTTTCCACCCTGCCGCCCGGTTGATGGCGTCGATGTCGAACTGGTTCGCTGGGCGCAAACCGAGTGTCTCCATGCCGTACTGGCCGTCGATCAGTTTGTCGATCAGTACGCCGTAGTCGGGGGTGTTCGGGTCTGGCGCGGGTGGGCGTTTGAACACACCCTCTTTCCACGGCAGCTTGACGAACCGGCTGTAGTTGTTCCAGTCGTCCTGCCTGCGCGCTGCCAGATCGTTCCTCCACTGCAACCAGCCGAGGTACCAGGGTTGCTGTACGGGGACCGTCTTCGGGAGAGGTTGGAATTCCTCTGCCGCTGTCCATCGTGCCGGTTCGCCATGCAGGAGCGGTGACCGGAACACCCGGATGTATTCGCCGCGGGCCTGGTCCTCGAAGAACAGGTAGAACGCGCCCGCTTCCCCGACGATGCCGAACCCGTTCTTGATCCCGTTCAGAAACGCTTGAGCGTCCGACTGATCTTCCTTGACCCCCAGCTCGTGGACCGGGATACGGTACGGGGATTTGACGGTCCCGGCCCGCTGGGGTTGCGAGAAAGCCATCACATCCCTTGCATGGGGGTGACGTTGTGGCGGGTGAAGAGGCCGAGCACCAGGACCAGGCCGGTGTTCGCCGCGGCGAGGGTGTTGCTCGGGATCTCGACAACGGTGAGGCTGAGCAGGTTGAACACGGCGATCATGGCCGTACTGATGGTGACCGGCTCCTGCTGGAGCACGTTCTTGAGGCTGTACTTGGACTGTTCTCCGGTCATGTTTCTGTCTCTGTACTTTCTGCTAGGTCGATTATGGATTCAGGGAAGGGCAGTTCGAGTGGCGGGTTCCTTTCCCTCCATGGCATCGAACCTGGCCATTCAGTTGGTGGCGAATGCGGGACCCCTAAGACTACTTCCAAGTCCTCGATCCTTTTGTGGACCGGCTTGGTGTCGCCGTTGGGGCCGAGGTGGTATTTCAACAGGTTGGTTCCGGCTGTGGTCTCGACTGCGATGTTCTCGACGCGGGTAGCTGTGGAGATGAGACCGCGGGAAATGTCCGCCTGGATCCTGCTCATGCTCAGTTGCTTGTGTTCCATATTGGCGGATCTCTGATTGATCTCGCCTATGGGTTGCTGGATGTTGAGCTTCACCCATGATTTGAACGCATACCCCATGAGGGCCAACAGTCCAGTCCCGATCACAGCCCACAACGGCCAGAGCGCCATCATGTCTTTCATGAACGGGGAAAGCTCGCCAATCATCATGCGGAATTGGGCCTTGTCTGAAATGGCACACATCGGGTAGAGTGTGGAGGTCACGAACGAGCGGGTACTCCCCGGCGCAAGACTCAAGGGTCAACTGCGCCGGGGAGTTTCTGTTTGCGGGCTACTCAGCCAGGAAGGTTGATCGCGGCGACGAACCAGGCGATCAGGCTGTCGCGGGGGCTGGAGTTGTCGGCCATGGCGATCGTGAATCCGACGTGTACATGGGTCGTATGATCGTCTTCCCCGTGGTACGGCTGGATGCCGTGTTCCTGGGTCCAACGCTGCCCATTCCAGATGATCTCGCAGATCCCGGCCATGTTGGCGGCGCGGATGAAGAACACCCACAGCCGGTTCCCGAGGGCCTTGGAACAGCCGAAGTCCGCGGCCCTGCCCACGCTGTGCAGGGACCATGCACTGCCTCCACGAACCTTCCTCCGGTTGTAGATGCCCAGGTTCGTGATCCCCTCCGCGTGGAAGAGGAACATGACCACATCCACGAAGATGGATACGCCTCTGCGGGCTGACCTCTTGGTCAGGTATTCCCGGGCGGATACCGCTTGATACATCACTTGCTCCTAACTGGTTGGGATGTTCAGCTTGACAGCACTCGGCGCGACAACTTCGCGCAACCCCTGGATGTCTTCGGGGTCAACGTCAAGTTCCTCACACAGGATTGCCAGATGGTGCGGCACAATCCTCGCTCGTCCTGCCAGGTATTCGGTGAACGTGCGGGGGCTGATACCGGTTCGGCTGGCCAGGGTTTGCACCCCGAGCTGCCGTTCATCCATCAGTCCCCCGAGTTTCGTGTGCTTCGGGTATGGTCGTCCTGCCATGGCGGGAAGTGTACGCCGGTTGCTGCGGATATTCCACCAGAACGCCAAGAGACCCCCACCCTGCCACGGTTCAACCGTCGGGATGGAGGTCTCTCGGAAGGGAACCCGGCGAGGTCCCGGCCACCAGTCAGCAGCTCAGCTCGGACTCTACGCTACCTGGCGGCAACATTCAAGGCGTTTGCGAAACGGCCCGTGCGCGTGGCCGTCTGTGTGGGGTTCGTCATCTCGGCGAGCGCTTCCGGGTTCGTGCCCTGGATGGTGCGGATCTGTCGCATGTAGGCATCCAGTTGCGGGAACTGTGACACGTACGAATCGTCCCCCGTTTTGAGCGCCTGGTTCTTGGCGTCTGCTGCGGCTGTGCGGATCTTGAGTGCCTGCCTCGCGTACGCTTCCCCGATGTTGTAATCGCGTCGGCCGACCGGCAACCCGAGCTGCGACCGGAGCATACGGTTCGCCGCATCAGGGTTGGTTGCCCGCAGCCTGTTCGCTTCCGGGTTGATGCCTGCCATCGCGGTGACGGCCTGGAGCTGCGGCACCGTGTTCTGGATGGCGCTCATCAGGATGTTGCCGTGCTGTGCCTGCTGCAACCCTGATGTCGGATCGAACCGTAGATCGGGGTACAGTTCCGCGCCGCCTTCCATGGGGTCGACGCCAACCTGGCGCAGTGCCGTTCCGATGATGGGGTTCACGCCGCCGATGTATCCGCCGAGTGTGAACAGGGATGCGATGTCGCTGAACGGGTTGGCCGCCCCGACGCTGATGGATTTGCGGTTTCCCTGTGCGTCCTCATCTCCGAAGAAGAACGCGTTGGCCATCGTGTCGGGCAGGCCGGACAGGTCCTCCATTTCATTCCGGGCGAACGATCCGATGACGGCCATGCGGAACGGGTGGTCTACCGGGTAGCTCAGGGCGTATTTCATCATGTGCTGGGTGAACCCGTAGAACGGGAAGATCTGCTTGATGATGCCTCGTTCGATGGGGGTCATCGCGTCCCAGTTGACCATGACCTTACGAGCCAGAGCCAGACCCCGCGCCTCTGCCTGGATCGGGGACAGGCCCTTGGTTACTGCCTTGTCCTTGCCGTACAGGTAGGCCATGACTCGGTAGGTGTCATCGAACAGGGCGTTGAGCTTGTACGACCCTGCGACAAGTTTCTCGCCCGCTGTTGCCGCGGTGTCCAGGGCCGGTGACTTGGCCCGCGCTTCCCTGCCCAACCGCTCCAGGGTCCTGCCGCCGTAGAAGTTGAGTTCCTTGATTTCGCGTGATGCGCCACCCAGGGCCAGCTTCATCTCTTCGGGCAGGCCACCGTTCTTGATGATCTGCCGGGCCTCGGACAGGTACCTCCATACATCAACACCGGTGCGGGCCTGGAGCATGAGCGCGCCGCCGACGATGTTGTAGGCGTGCCAGCGGGGGGACAGGGCGAGCACGCTGGTACGGAACGCCTTCATGGGTACGTCCATGATGGTTTCGGTCATGGGTTTGGCGATCTGCTCGAATGTCTTGGCCACGCTCTTGGGGATGAGCATGGGGTCTTTGGGTGTGTTGCCTACGCGTACCTTCCCGCCGCCGTAGAAGTCGGAAGGGTTGAACACCTGATATTCCTCGTTGAGCACACGCTGGATTGCCGTCCCGTAGTCCAACCGGGGATCACGTTCCATGAGTCGCCGTGCCTGTGGTTCGAGCTTTGCTGCCGCTTCGGACTGGCGCACTCCCCACCGGTCGATGGTCGCCTGTTCCCAGTGTTTCCTACCGGCGTCGCGTAGGATCTCCATGCCCTGGTGTGTCATCGCCACACTGGCGTCCTGGATGCTGGGTCCCATGTCGCCGACGCGGCGCTTGATGCTGGACACCCCGCCGACCATGACTTTGGGGTAGCGGATGGCTGTGGCTGCCTCGGGGCTGACGTGGTGGACGAACACAGGGTCGACACCTGCCGCTTTGAGTTCACGCCATGTGCGGGCCACTTCATCCCTGAGCTTGCCAACTTCCCGCGCCGGCATGACATCCTTGAACCGGCGTTCCGCTACAGCCTGGGTGATCTGGGCTGCCTGTTCCGGGTTCGCTGCGATGGCACGCTCCTGGATCGCCTCACCCAGCTTCTTGTCGATGATGGGGGCGAACCGTGCGGGGACTGTCTTCTCGATCGCTCTGGCAGCCTTTGCTTCCGCCTCAACGATACCCTCCAGTTCCTTGGACATCTTGCCCAGTGATGCGAGACTGATGTTGCCTGCTGGTGCTGCCTCTTCACCAACCTGCCCGGCCTGCCCCAAACGAGTCCTGCCACGCTTGAGCTTGTTCAACACCTCCAACCCTGCCTTGTAATCCCCATTCACAACGTGGTCATACAGCTCGTACAGCCGGGGGTCAGCACCGGGGGCCTCCGCGAGTTCCCGCAACGTCGACCCCTTACCTGCCGTCTCCGGGCGGGGAGTACCATCAGCAGTAAACAGCATCCCCTTATCCTCGCCAAGCCGGGTCTCCTGGAACTTGGCGACGCGCTTCGTCACCTCTTGATTTCTCTTGCGCAGCTTTCGTTGGGATGCGATGTCGTACGTCTCCCCGGCAAAGTCACCCAGCTTTCCCTCTTCGGCCAGCACGTTCTTGAATACTGTGCCGTGGTCGCGGATCTCCGTCACAAACGCCAGTTCGTTATCCGGGAGACCGTTGAACCATTCCGGGGTCGCGACAGTTTGCATCTCATCAGACAGTCGCACGATCGTCGCGTCATCCAGGTTCAGCACATCCCGCGCCCGAGACGTCATCAGCTCCGCAACCTGCCGTGCTGCCGGAAGGGCCGGATTGTCCGCCAGGGACTGCGGGATATGGGCAGTATCCCCGAGCAGGGCGTTCTCCACGGCACGGTCAGCGTGCGCCGTCAGGATGCTGGCCTCCCGTGCGTCAGCTCCGAACGTCTGCGACAACTTCCTGCCGAACCGGGTCTGTGTGATCGCATCCTGGATGATCTGCCCCGGACGGTTCGGAACCACCGCACCAGATTCCGCGTCCACCTTCCGCAATAGCGCCGTCTTCAATGGCCGCACAGCCGGGGGATCCACATACGTCGCCCCAGTCTCCAAAGCCCGGGCCTCGCGTGTCGCCGCCAACGCTGCGTTCTCCGCTTCCGCAGCCTTCACCACCGCACTGCCCTTCGCGAGTTTACTCGCCACCGGCAACACATCTAGGGCAGCCATCAGAGGATGCCGACCCAGTTCCTTCACACCTTCCGAACCCCGAGACAACTCGCCCGCCACATACGCACCCGGAATCATGCGGATACCCGGGGCTTTCGTGATGTCCTCGAAATCCTGGGCCTTCGCCAGCTCCCCCGGCAGACCGGGAAGCGCCATCGCTTCCTTCACCAGCAGTTCCGGGATGTGGATGATGGACTTGCCGATGGCGCTCGCATCAGCCACGGCGTTACTGAACAGCGAAGTGGGGTCGCGTTCCTGGTCGATCGGCTGGACCCGGGTCTGCGCGGCCTTGAGCGCCGTCTGCATCTCCGCGTCCGACAACGGGGCCTGCCCGTTCAAGATCCTCTGCTGGTCGATCTTCTTGACCGCTGTCACCGCTGCCGGGTTGTACGTCCCCAAATTCGGGTCCTCGTACCGGGACAGGAACTTGGCCGTGTACTGTGGCAGGCGTTCGTTGATCGGGCTGCCCTCTTGCACATCGGCCGGCGCGTACCCCCTGCCAACGGTCTCCTGCATGGATGCGGCGAACCGGGCCACCAAACTGGCACCCGGTGTGGGCTTGTCGCCGGTCCCACTATTCGTGCCGCCCGTTGTGGAATCCGTACCGGAATCGAGGCGACCAGACGAAAACCCACCCGCAGAGCCGCCAGCTCCCGGGCTTCCAGCGATGCTGGTGGGGGTTAGCCGCCCAGAGGGGGTTGAGCCGCTGAGATCGCCTCCTGCACGGTCTGGTGCGATTCCAGTATTTGAACCACTAACGAGACCAGTGTTGGCGAGAATATCGTCCAATGCGCTCATGGAGACATGATACACCTGTGCCCGAGCGCGACACAGCCCCGATCGGGGAGATCCACCAACCCGATCGGGGCTGCTATCCGGTACCGTCGCTCTACCGGATACCCCCGCGAACCGTACGGGGGGTCGAACCGTTAGGCTACCCGGTTGCCCCGGTGCCCATCAAGTCTTCCAGGCTGGGGGTGCCGCCCGAACTGCCCCCGCCGTTCTGTGCCCGGTACATGTCCGCTTGCGCCCGGAGCATGTTGGCCTGAGCGTTCATGGTCTGGTTCTCATACTCGCCTTGCGACATCTGAGACTGTGCAACCTGGGCCTGCCGTTCCATGGCCATGATGATCGGGGATGCCTGCGCTTGCGCCATGTAGGCTGCGCCCATCTCCGGGGACAGCTTGTCGGCGTACGGGCGCATCACGTCGGCCATGAACCCTTGGAGTGCGATGGTCCGGGCCGACTCGGATTCGAGCTGCGCCCTCGCGTAGTTCTCCTGCATCGCCTTCTGGGATGCCGCCTCTTCCGCCGCCAGCCTTGCAGCGCTGCCCGTACCCTTGGCGTCTTTGAGTGCCTGAGCTGCGGCATCCGATACCGCCTCGAACATCTTGACTTTCTCGTCAGCCCCGATGCGTTCGCCCGTGTCGGGGTCGTTCTTGAGGGCGCGGATCTCGGACAGGGCGTCGAGAACCTGCGATCGGATCTGGTCGGTGATCTGCGGCTGGATGTCGTTCTTGGCTGCGATCTGGTCGAGTCGCTTGTCCATCTTGGTGCTGGCGTTGTCGACGCGGGCTTTGAGTTCCTTCTCGTCGTCGCCCCATTCGATCATGGACACCGCTCCTGCGATACCGCCGATCAGGGCACCGACACCAGCGCCGACCAGAGTGCCTACACCCGGGACGATACTGCCGATGCCAGCACCGACACCCGCTCCGACGCCGAACCCGGACAAGCCACGGTCGAGCTTGCTGCCTTCCCCGCCGAAGTCGCGTTCGTTGAGCATCTGCTGGGCCTGGAGTCCGGTGGTCAGTCCGGCGAGGGGTGCCGCGACTTTGCCGAGGGTGGTGAGTCCTGCCTGCCGTCCAGCGACCCCCGCGACGGGTTCCACGGCGTCCATGGCTGCGACACCGGGGATACTGATGGCCTCTCCTGCCGGTACCCCACCGATCGCCGCGTACCGTGTGACGGTGGCGGGCACGGGTGAGATGGCCGGTCCCGCGGATGATGCTGCCATGCCGGGGAGACCGCCTGCGATCTGGAACCCGGGCCGGACACCTTGGATGGCTGCGGATGCGGGAATGTTGATGCCGCCCACACCGGGCATGGCAGGCGATCCGAGCACTTCCGCGACGGGGGTTACGGCGTTCTGCCAGAACGGGGATGCGAGCTTGGATGCCGCACCGGCCCCACGTGCGAGAAGGTTGCCGCCGTACTTCTTGGCTGCCCACGCTCCACCGCCGAGCATGGCCGCTGTCATAAGGGGGTTCATGCCGCCCTGCTGTGGCGCGGTTGTAGTACCGGCGTACAGCGGGTTTGCCTGCTGGTTCATGTTGCCGGTGACGTTGAGCTGTTGCGGCTGACCGTACTGGCCTGCTTGCCCTTGCGCTGCGAGCTGCTGGGCCAATGCTACGTAATCGGTGGTGGGCATAGTTACCTCAATTTCGCCATCTTCTTATTGCCCTGCTTGGCTGCGCCTTGCTGGGCTGTGGTCTGACCGTTGTTCCTTGCGATCGCTGCGTTCCAGAGTGCGAGGTCCGCCGCCTGCTTGTCTTGCTGCGCCTTGATGGCAGTGTAGAAGGCGATCTCTTGCGGGCTGTACGTACCGGGCGTGTTGTTCCGGGCTGCGGCTGCGGCTGCGGCTGCCTGGTTCGCGATGTCCATAGCTGCCTGCGCTTCGCGAGCGTTGTTGCTCGCGATGGCCGACAGGAGCTGGTTCATGCTGGTCTGGTTGTTGAGCTGGATGAGCGCCAAACCGTTCTCAAGATCCTTCTGGTACTGTTCCTCACTGATGCCGATCTTCTGGGCTTCGCGGAAGATGACCTTGCGCCGGTCCTCGATCGCCGCGACCTGCTCGGTGTGGTTCAGCCCCAGCTCGTCCCGGTCAAGGTACGTCTGCCGTAGGTTGGCCTGGATATCGCTGGACGTCTTGTCGTAATCCAAAAGGACGCCTTGCCGGTCGATGCCCAGCTTCTCCCGTCCGAGTTCCTCACCCTTGTTGATCTGGCCTTGTACGTCCCGGTGTCCTTCGGTGGAGTACGCACCCCGAACCACCGCGTCGGATCGTTCCTTGTTGCGGGCGTTCTTGGCGTCCTCGGTCAGACCCGACATGGAGTTGTCATTGGCTGCCAACCCGAGGTCGCGGTTGCGGGCTGCGAACCCGGCGTCCTCGTTCAGCTTCCCTTGCATGAGGTCGTTCCGCTGGATGTTGAGCTGGTAAATCTCGTCGACCAGTTTCTGCTGCCGATCCGCTGCGGCGAGATCATCCCCGCCTGATGCGCGGTCGACGGCCAGCATCTGGAGTTTGGAGTTGATCTGGTCGGTGAGATCCTTGGTCGCCAGATTGGTCTTGCCGCGCTGGGTTCCCATCTCGGACTGGAGGATGGCGGCTTCGTCCTTGAACGCCTGAGTCTGCGGGGCCGAGTACTGCTGGAACAAGGCCATGTAGTTGTTCAGGTTCGACTTGTACTGAGCGTCCTGGGATGCCTGCCAGTTGCCGATCGTGTTGGCGTAGTTGGTGGACCCGGCGCGTGCCGCGGCATCAGCCGATCCGTAGATACTGCTCGGCGCGTTGCGGTTGGAATTGGATGAGCGGGACTGGTTGCCGCCACCGTAGTTCGTCCACTGCTGGGATGTGTAGGTGCGGTTGGCACCCGTGATGGGTTGCTGTCCACCCTTGGTTGATCCCCAGTTGTCGTTCTCAGCGTAAGGGTCCCACCCGTAATCTGCCATATCCCTTACTCCCAGCTCGTGAGCCAACCGGGGTACTGGCCCCCGTCAGGCATCTGGATTGTCTGCGTTGCTTCTGCCCACATGGCTGTGGACTCGATCATGCCCTCGACTGCCTGCTCGTACAGGGCCTTGGTGTCTTTCCATTCCGGTTGCCGATCACGCTTCTGGGCGCTGTATTCGGCGAACAGCATGAGCACGTCGGTCCAGCCGTCGGGGATGTCAACGTTCGCGGAATCGTTGGCCGGGTCGGTTGCGACTTTGTAGGTGTACAGCTCGATCTCGCACGCCGCGTCTGGCTTGGGGTGGAGCGCCACTCCGATGCTGGGCGGGGTTCCCCAAGTGGAGTAGTATCGGGGTTGGCCGGTATCAGTGCTGTTCATTACCCGGTTTGCTTGCCGGTGGTCAATGTACTCCAGCACCTTTTCCATGGTGGCGGCGCTCTTGGTGGGGCTGTACCACTTGACCATGCTCACCTTGAGTGTTGTGGCCGGCGCGGTCACTGACACGGCGTTGGCCAGCACGGACAGGGTTGTCATCCCCTGCAACGCCATGGTGCGACGGGAGATGTCCCTCGCACCGTCCCTGATCCATTCGTCGAGCTGTGCGTCCGTCCAGGCACCGGATGTGGTTTCGTCCAACCGGAGTCGGAGTTTCGTCCTGGCCGCAGATAGTGTGATGGTCATACCCAGGATTCTCCTGACGCCAACCGGGGTGGCTGTTCTTGGACGGTGAATTGCACCATGTCGTTCGTGTCCATGGTAGCACTCGCTCCACCTACGGCTGTGATGTAGAGCGAAACCTTATGGGATCCCGCTTTGGCTGCCATTCTGCTGGAATGACCTGAGACAACGCGGTGGTATCCAGTGTTATTGAAGTAGAGCAAAGTCAGGAAATCGGATCCGGGATAGTCGTCATCCAATGTGGAGTAGAAATCCAACCTGCCCGTAGCCGTCACGTAGCACGTAATGTTGAGACTGCATACGAGCACGGTCCAGTCGAATTTCTTCTGAACCTGGAGCGACACCTCGGTACCTGTCGGGTATTCAACCGGTACAGCACTACCAAGAGCGCCGCCCGCAACTGCCTGTGCGCGGTACTCGTACACCGGAAAGATCGGGGCACGCTCGTTGGCCCAGCGTTCCAGTTCCCGGTAGTTCTCGGCAGTATCCGCCTGCGAGTATTCCGCACGCGGTGCCCTCATAACGTTCAGTCTCGACTGCGGAGGAACGGGCATGTCAGGTGGCCACTGTTGTCTTGACGGAATGGGTTTCCTGGTAGCCGATCGAACAGCGATGCAGGATCGGACCGGGCGAACCTTCCGAGATGGCGTCCGCCCCCTCATCGTTCAGTGTTGTGTACCCGATGATACGAATGCAGATGTCTTGGCCGTCATAGCCGATCGACAAACGGGTGGTGCTGATGACTTCCGAGTTGGTCTGGAACGTACCGAGCAGGGTATCTTCTCCGGGTCCGTTGCCAGCATAAATCCGCACCCACCCGTACCCTTGCAACGTAACCACCAGCTCACGCAGCTTGAGCTTCCGATTGCGGGTCCGCATCAGCGGCTGTGAGGTCCAGGACCATCGGCCCTTGACCTGGTTCATGTCGTACTTCTGCCACAGCACGGGCTGTGCCGCGGTCACGAACGGGGAGACGGCATACACTTCCCCTTTGTCGTTCTGCTCGTACCATGCGGGCGGGGGCACGACGGCGGTCGTGCTTTCGTCGATGGTGTGTACCTGTTCTGGGTCATTCAGTCGGAACCATGATTTGGTTTCCGAGTTGTACACCCAACCGTTGGGGGCGAACAGCCAGGGATGCACGTAGTTGAACTTTCCGTGCGGCTGGAACTTGGAGGCCATGTCCGCTTTCTCTGGCTTCCAGAATTCGTCATCGAATTGGGGGGACAGCAGTTCGGACCCTTCCGAACCGGTCCAGGACCAGATACCGGGGGACGATCCGTACACCAATCCCATGGGGGTGGCGGTGGGCACGTTCGGCGCGTCATAGGTGGGGACAACGCCTGGCATGTCGAGCACGGTCGGCGAGGCCATGTCGCCGCGGACCACGTATCCGCCACCGTGCCGTTTGACGACGAACAGTTCGGATGCGTTCATGGATGCTGCGGCCCCGACAGCGGAGTTGATGAGCGAACCGTATTGGCTGGTCCGGTCGATGGGCTGGAATCCTTGCGGATCGTAGTACCCGTTCACGAGAACCCGGGACTGCCAACCCCAGTCGGCTGCCTCGTTCGGCGGGGAGTACACCCACCCAGAATGACCGGTGATGACGTAGTTCCCGTGTGGGGACTGGAGGGCAAACGACATGCCGAGACGGGACTGGTGGAACACTACGGCTTCCGGTGCGACGGTACTGAACTGGAGGATGACGTTCAGTTCAACGGCAGTGTTGAACCAGTAGAAGTCGTTGTACAGGCTCCCGTGTGGGGCACCGTTGAACCCGACGTGTCGGAGCGGGTATCCGAACACCGCGACCTTGGGGGTGATGGCTGAGCTGTTGCTGAACTGGTCATCACCCGCGATGGTGACCGCGAAGAACGGTTTGGTGAGTGCTTCCACCTGATCCAGATAGGCGACGGAACGAGCCACGGACACGAACCCTGCACCGAAGGACTCAAAGCCTGCCCGTAGTGCGATAGGCGCATCACTGGCAATACCTTGGTCCGCGAACTTGCCGTACTTGAGGAACTTGGTCAAGGCCACAGTGTCGGAGTATTGGTGGAACACGCGGGCGATGTACCGTCGGTAATAGGACGGCAGGGGGCTGGACGGAGCACCATTCACATCCAGTGCCGACTGGAGAACCATGATCTCGTCGTACGAATCGGGGGATGCGATGATGGGCAGGGTGCGAACCCCTGCGATCAAACCAGTACCGAGGGTGTACAGTGCGGGGGTGTACGCGCTGCCTCGGAAGGTCGACGGGGCCGTAATCGAGCCTGCCGTCTGGATCGCTGCGATATCGTCGAGCTTGGTCTGGGTGACCTTGAACAGCGGGTACAGGCCACCGTTCTTGCGTCCGTAACATCCCCACGTACCGGCCCTCCGTGCTGCCCCATCCTTGGGTCCAGCCGTGGCCACGTCGGATGTGATGCCGTGATACGAGTCGTATATGCCGGGGGTGAAGTCCACCAGATCGATGTACGTTTCGACACCTGCGCCTGCTGGCATGTTTACCTCTTCCGGGGTCCGGTTATTCCGGCTTGTGTAGTGCGATCTTGAGGGACCATTCCAGAGCGGAGATGTTGGCTCGCAATGCGGCTATCTCACCCTCCAGGGTCAACCTGTCTCTTTGATGATGGATCACTGAATGGTCGGCCTGCCGATCCCGTTCTGCAACGGAATCGGCAGGATCCATGCCGAACCATACTTCGTCACGTTCTTCCAGGATGGCGATCTGGGTTTCTGCGTAGTCGACCAGTTTCCCGGACAGTTCATCCGTTTTCTGGATCAGGGTGTTACGCAGTGCAATCATCTCGCCATCCATGCGGGTACTCCCTTACTGCGGCTGCGGGGGTCCGTCGGGCGGGTTGAGGTCGGGGACCTTCACCTTGGCGGCCGCGGCTCGGGTGGTCTGCGGGTTGACCGGCGTGCCCTTGTCCTTCATCTCGGATGCGGGAGGGGGTTCCGGGTCGCTTCCGACGATCTCGCCGTCGTCGGTGATCTCGACGGGTTCGTACAGGTCGTCGGTGCTGATGTCGATGCCCTGCTCGCGGAGGAGGTCGACCAGCTTGCTGATCTGCTTCTGGGCGGTCGAACCGCTGTCGGCGTCGGTGCTGGGCGCGCCGCTTTCGGTGAGCTGGGTTCCCAGCGTCTTCTCGCCGAACGGGTCCTCGGCGATGGTGGTGACGCGCGTGCCGTCCTGGAGGTACCACTCCAGTTGGGGTCCGAGTTCGCGGAGCTGGAGGGGGTAGCCGATGCACCCGTACTTGACGCACAAGCGGGTCAGCTCGTCGGCACGGTTGCGGTTCCTGGCGTCGATGTTCCGCACGTCGGGATCGCCCATCCACAGGATGGCTGCCGCGACATCGACGTACAGTTCCTTCCCGGGTTCGATGCGGTACTTGGTGCCGCCGTACTTGTTGGTGAATGTGGTATCCCCCACATTCAAGAGACGGACGATCATGGCTTGCTCCTTGGGGTTGTTGTGGGGGTGTCCTGTTGGACTGGGTTACTTGAGATCGTGGAAGGCCCCCGGCGCTGGACCGGGGGCCTTTCCTGGGTTTGGGTTGGTAGCCCTGACTAGATGTGGTGGACGTTCACCAGAGCCTGGGTGGTGGTACCGGCCCCCATGAAGTGGCCGATGCCGGTGCCGATGATGGCGGTGGCCGCGGCGGATGCGGCTGCGACCCGTCCCGCCTTGCCTGCCGTCGTCGTGGGGGCGATCGCGAGATCACCGATGGCGAACGACGAAGCGTCGGCGTCGGTGTTCACCAGACAGGGTCCGTCCTTGCAGACCTTGATGATGTCGCCGGACGCACCGGGGCTGAGCGCGATACCGGCGAACCGGTGTGCGATCGTGGCCGTGGCGCCGACGAGGCCCATCTTGGCTGCGGTGAGGGGTGCCGTGGCGGTCGCAGCAACGTACACGAGCACGTCGCCCTCGATGCACGATCCGCTGAGCTGCACGACAGCTTCGGTGCGGTCGTACTGGATCTGGATGCCGTCGCGATCCTTGTTGGTGGTGAAGTCGGCAACACCCGGGTAGGTCTTGCCGAACGTGGAGAAATCCATGCTGTTCCTGCTTTCTCGTTCTTGGGTCTGTGTTCGTGGTTGACGTTCGGACTAGCCCGTGATGTTCGCGAGCTTGGCCTGGGTGCGGGGGGACTTGCACACGAGGTTGCCCGCCCACAGCATCTTGGTCGTGATGGCGTCCATGTCGACCGGGGTCTGCCAGTCCTCGATCTTGAGGTTGCCGCGGGGGCTGACGTACAGGGTGAACATCCGCTCGTTCAGGACGAGGATGTCGGAGTTCGAGCTGTTCGCGCCGTCCGAGACGTGGCTGTCGACGAACCACGGGATGCCTTCGCAGAACAGGTTCGTGAACCCGGCGTTGACATCATGGAAGGCGGAACCGCCGCCTGCGGTCTGGAACTGCTGCTTGTCCTGGAGGATCTTCCAGAACCGGTCGTACTGCTCCTGCCGCGACACGATGATCGTGGGGCTGTTGCCGCCGATCGTAGCGGTGCCGATCACCTGACGCATCAGGTAGGCGGTGAGGGTGGACGACGTGTTGACGTACGCCTGGGTCCAGGGCTGGCCCGAGCGAAGCTGCCCGCCGTAGCTGGCCGCGTCCGTGCCGTCGTCGACCGCGGCGCCGAGACCGTCGATAGCCTTGATGTCGCCACCGGAGACGTTGCCGCCGCCGCCGAACAGGCCGACCGCGAGGTCTTCCATCATGTCCATCTTGGCCTGATCCATCTGGAGCTGGATGTGGTTGGCGATGGCCTCCGGGCTGTCGGTGACGAGCAGGGTCAGGCCGTCGATGGTGACGGTCTGCTGGCACTGCTTCCACCCGAACACGAAGTTCTTGAGGTTGTCCTGCGGGGCGAGGGTCAGGCGTTCGGCACCGCGGTACCAGCCTCCGTTGTTGCCCTTGCGGTAGATCATGGGCTGCTCGATCTGGGTACCGCCCTGGCGCATGATCTTGTTGCCGCGGTACCAGCGCGCCAGAAGGATGTTCGACGTGTACACGCCATCCACCACTTCGGGGGCCACGAACCGGTTGGTGATCGCCGTAACGGCGTCGGCTCCGATGGGGGTCATGGATTGCTCCTTATTGCTTTGGCCCCATACGGGGTGTTGTTGGAACTAATCCTGGCACGGAGTAGGTGGAGGGATATTGCTATCCCTGTTGGAATGCCCTCACGGCATCAGCCATGGCGTTCATGCGGGCATCCGGGGCCATGGTCCGAACATCGATCGGAAGCTCCTGGACGCCACCACTGGACGACGATGTTGCCGCTGCGGCCCGAGTCTTGCGATCGTTGCGCTGCTGGATCTCGGAGATCTGCTGCTGTTCCTTCTGGACCGTGCTTGCGACCAGACCCTGCACGATGGCTTCGCGTGCTGCGGGAACGTTCATGGCTGCGGCACGGAGACCTTCGCGAACGGCTTCCTCGAACGACATGCCGCCGTTGACGAGAACCGGGATGTTCTGCATCCGGGCTGCCATGTTCTGGACTTCCATCATGGTCTCGACGGGGAGGCCCATCTCCTGCTCCAGCTCACCCGTGATCGTCGCCACGATGAGGGTACGGGCTGCCCGATCCTCTTCCTGCTGGGCCTGGATCTGGGACTGGACGTGGTTCTCGACGCGCTGCAACGTCTCCTGGGTTGACGAGATGGTCTGCTGCTGGCCTTCCAGGATCAGGGCCAGCTCCTCCTCACCCTGGGCACGAAGGCGGGCGACGGCTTCGGGGATGGTGATCTGACCATCGGGGGTGGCCGGCGCGGCGGGTGCTGCCGGGGGAGGGGTTGCGGGCGTGACGGGCGGGGTGGGGTCCTGGCCCTGCGCGACGGCCCACATGGCGTCGAGCTTCTCCGGGGGGAGGGATGCCAGGAAGCTGAACATGCCTCCGACTGCTTCGGCGTGTTCCGGGGACTCGATGCGGAAGTCACCCAACTGGATCGGTGCGAACTCGGACGGGGTGGCAGGCTGGTCCTCGACAGCCAACCCACCACCCTCGCCGTCTACTCCCGCCGCGGACTGCTGGGCCTGTTCGGCTGCTTCATTGGCAACCGTGCTGGAGGCCGGGGGTTGGCCTTCTGGGGGAGTGATCTGGGTTCTGGTAGCGGCGACAGGGTTGCCTTCCGTACCGGTGCCGTCACCCGTACCCGCTGCGCCTGTGTCGGCGGGGGTACCGGGGGTGATGGCGTTGTCCTCGAACGCTGATGCGACCTGCTGTTCCAGTGGGCTGAGCTGGCCGAATTGGGCCTGCCATGCCTCATCGGTGGGTGCGTCTTCCGGGTGAGTCTGGAAGTAGGCGGCGATTGCCTGGGCACCCTCATCACCCATGGCACCTACGATCGGGTCTGTGGGGACCTCAACGGGGGTCTCTTCACCTTCCTCGATCAAGAGGGAAGGGTCGAACTCGACGGCACCCGTGGGGGTGTTCTCGACGGTTTCGCGGGTGAGTGGTGTTCCGGCCATGATGGGTCCTTTACAGGTGGTGGATTCTGGTTACTTAGTGTGGTTACGCGGGCGGGGCGAGCATACGAGCCAGCTCGTCGGGGGGCGGTGTGGACTGGCCACCCATCATCGGGTCGCCTCCACTGGCCAGGGCCGCTTGCATGGCGGGGTCGATCTGAGGCATCCCGGACGGCGGCATGGCACCGGAGCCGGGAGCCTGCATGGGGGCAGGCATGGGGGCTGCGGGCATGGGTGCGCCACCGGCCATCGGGTTGGGCGTGGGTGTCTCGTTCCCGAGCTTGTGCCACATGTCCAGGGCAGTGGTCTCGAAGTCGATCACCCAGTCCATGGGCGCGTCCGGCAGGCGCTTGAGGGCCGCGATGTCGTTCAGGATGCGGGACAGCCCTTCCTCGAACGTATTGGTTTGCCGTGCGCCTGTTGCCATAGTTTGCTGCTCCTGTTGAGAGGGGGTCCCGTAACGTGGGACTAAGCGGGCTTAGTTTGCGGGTGAAGCCATCCCGGAGTTGACCTTGCCGGCGCGTGTGGCCTAGCCCTTGAGGTTGACCTCGGTCGGCGTGTTCTGGGCCTTCGGCTGGGCGTTCATGTTGGTGCCGAACTGGGTGCCGGACGTGTGCCCGACCTTGGTGATCCCGGCGTTCCCGGGCTTGGTCTGCTTGGCCTCGGCCATGATGGTTCTCCTGTGTAGGGGGCGGGTTGCGATGGCCACTCTAGCTCACACGAGCGAGTTTAGCCACGCCTTCCACCCTTGGCGATAATGCGAAGTGCAGAACTGGTGAGGAACGTTCCCCGCGTTCTCCAACGTGTACGGAACCCCGTTCGCTGCCAATCTGGCTGCCAGGGATGTCGCATTATGGGGAGGGATGATGATGTCCCCCGTACTCGACTGGATCCACATCGGCTTGCACTTGGCGTAGTTGAGATCCACCCAGTTATGCATATGGATCCCGTTCGTGTTCAACGGGTCCCGAGTGAGAACCTGCCCACACCAGGCGGCAATAGCGGCACGAACAGATCCGGTGCCGAACAGATTGACCTCATCGTTGCCCCACACGGGGGC
>OFRE01000046.1_pt1 | contig 34223 bp, 40 predicted proteins | sample 1543061 | NCBI WGS metagenome assembly OFRE01 (sample SAMN07774218, study PRJEB24372) | wastewater metagenome | isolation source: Exp Tend NO 50WW | collected 2016-02
TGAACCGGTGTCGAAGACCTTGAAGATTCGATCCGTCGGGAGTTTTCCGTCAACTGCTCCGGAGACTCCAGCAACCCGACCGAGCACACCCTCTTTCGCGGGATTGACTGCGGAACGAATCATCGACGAATAGGCATTGTTCGCTTGCGAAAGGTCCGGCATCCGTTCGTCGACCAAGCCCTTGAACATCTGCCGAATGTCCTCAGTTTTCTTAATCATTTTCGCATCCGGACCTTTGGTCGACAACGTCCGGGACTGGAAACCGCCGATGGCACCTTCGATAGCGTCGCGCAGCGCGATTGGGTTTGTCACGTACTCTGGACTTGCTGGGATGCCAGGTTGAGCCGCTTGCGCTGGACGTGCTGGGGTTTTCAACGCACCAGTGAACGGATTGCGGACAGCTGGTCGCGCCGGCTGAGCTTTCATACCGGGCAGGCCCTCGGGCTGCTTCGCTTTCCGAATCTTTGAAAGGACTTCCTCAGCCATAGCCGCGTAAGGAGTGTTCTCGTGCTCTGGCGCATTTCGGAAAGCTGTTAGTTTGCTTTCCAAACTCGCAACATCTTCTGGGGAGAATTCCTTGCCGCCTGCCTTTGTCACTGGCCGAGCATACCGCTCCCAAGCGCCGGAGGCGAGTTTCCGAAGCTGCGAGATTCGCTCGGTTGCCGCGGATTGCGCTGCGGCGTTTAGCCGGTCCTTTTCCAGCACGAACCCGGGGATTCCGGCGAGTTCCATCTCAGCCCCCCGTTTGATCGCCGTCGGCTGGTTCCGCAGTTGATCTTGGACAACCTGTCCGTGCCGGCTGCCCCCGATGTAGTTCACAATCGCATCGAGGTTGGATGGGTGCGGATTTGCCTGCGAAGCGTTGATGCTGTAGCCTTGCCCCTCTGCTTGTTTCATATTCGCGACTGTTCGGGAGAAGTCCGCATCGGTTACGTCCGCGAAGGCTTCTTTCGCGAGGCCGGCTTCGTTTGGGATGAAGCGGTTGACCGCCGCTGGCGCGAACCCGCCTAAGACACCGCCGAGAACGGAACCAATCGGGCCGCCGATTTGCCCACCGCCGTAAGCGCCAACGCCGGAACCCAATCCGGTAGTTAGTCGTTGGGCCTTCGACAAATTGCCGCCGGGGAGGAAAGCGCCAGTAACCCCGCCTAGGACGGTGCCAGCGAATTTCCCCCCAGTGGTTTCCGGCTCCTGCATCCCGATGTTGAGAGCTTCGCTCGGCGCCATCTGCGTCAACGGAGTTTGCCGCTTCCGCATGGATGCCGCAGCTAGGTCTCCGCCAGGGCCGGGAATGCTCTGCAAGAGGTTCGCCATGAACTCGCGTTTCCCGGGAGTCTGGCCGGTTAGTACATCCCCGATGAGGCCAGGGATTCCCGTGATTGCGCCACGAATCCCGGTGTCCAGCACGGAAGCTGTTTCCCGAACTGGGTTCACCGGAGCTGGCGGAATCGTCTCCAGCGCCGCTTGGATATCCTCCTGCGACATACCATCCGGAAAAGTGAAGGGTTTATCGTACCCTTTGACGTTGATAGAAGTTGGCATGATTTTTCCTTATCAGCGTCGGGCGCCGGGCACCCAAGTTTGACCTTCCCAGTGGCCGCCACCTCCGCTGGAGGCTCTGCCGGTATTTGCCGGCTTCTGCGTCCCCCGCACCGGAACTTGCTGATAATCGGTGGCAAACGGGGAAACATCCAAGAGTCTACTGTGCTCCGGATAGGCCTGACGTAGACGCGATTCCACACCCTTTGCGTGATTTAAGTCCATCCGCCCATTAGCTCGCATCTCTGCTATGATACGTTGCCGGCCTTGCGGGGATTGGATAAGCTGCGGGAATTGCTTCAAGTAGGCATCCCGGTCAGCGTCGGAAAAGGAGCGCCCAACACCGCCACTCGCTGTCATCATTTCCGCCACTTGACGGAGGATGCCGGAGGAGTAGGCTTCCGAGGTAGCTAACTTTTGCTCGTCCACAGGTATTCCAAGGGTATTAGCTAGGTTAGTCGCAAAGACTTGAACGTTCGCAGTAGGCCCAGAGAATACACCCTCTTTGTCCAGAGATTCTAGTTTATCCGCAAACAGTGTCAATTTCTGCCCGCGAGACCCGGCGTCCCGTGCACCTTGGATGGCCTTTGCTGTATCCTCTCCCAGGCCTTTGGCAAAACTTCCCTCTGCTTGATTCGTTGCACTCGCGTTGACGTTGACGACAGTTCCGTTGTCGAAGGGGAAGACCTGCCCAGTCCCTTGTTCATTTTGTGCCAACTTACCGTTGGGTAGGTAGAACGGATCGGTAAAGTTAGTCCCGCCAATCCGTTTGACTCCGCCTTCTTCATCGACGTTGAAGATATTCCCCCCGACAACTTGCGTCTTCGGCAAAGCTTTCCAGCTTGCTGGGTCGTTCGGATTCGCTTGAATCGACGCTAGTGTCGCCCGGTCTTTCAAGTCCACCGGCCCCAGCATGTTCTTGTTCACGTGTTCGAGTTCCGCCTTCGCAAACGGTTGCAAACGCGGGGAACCCTTCGCGATCATGCTCAGCAGAGCCGATTTGTACTCTGGCGTGAACTCTCCGCCACCGCCAGGAATAACCGGCATGGTTTGCCCAGGTTGCGGAGGGCCGGTAATCTCCTTCGGCGGTTGGATTTGTCGAGCCTTCATCAGCATATCGAGGGAGAGTTGGTCGCCTTCGGCTTGCTGCTGTAAGATGTTTTGCTGCCCCTCTGCGATGCTCTTTTGCTGCATCCCGGCTAGGCCGCCAGCAAGGGCTTGCACGAGCGGCGCCCACCCAGGAAGACGACCAGCGACGCCGCCGGAGCTCGGAGCTTGCAATTGTTGCGTGGCGATACCGGACATCAGTTCCGCGATGCGTTTCCGCGTTTCCAAGTCCTGCATCCCGCCTTGTGCTTCTGTTTCCAGATTCTTCGGCTGTAAGTAATTTAGCATTTTTCCGCCCCTTAGTGAATCGCGGAGTAGTTAACAAGTTTCGTACCGGTCGGCATGGTGAAGACTGCGTCTGGGAAGCGAGTCTCAACCTCTTGCGCCATGACACCGAGTTCGACCACGTCGCTGCCCTTGTACTTGTATGTGTAGAACTGAACGCCGGAAGGCGAGGTTCGAAACGGCACGATATCGGTTTTCCAGTTCCGGTCGGACAAGGACGCGAGCGCCATTAGACCGGCGCCGCCGAGCTGGCCCATTAACGCGGTTTGTGCGTTTGCACTCGCTGTGTCTGCGTTGTACTTGTTCATCTGTTGGTTGTAGATGAGGTTGTTCGCGCCAAGGACGTCGGTCGAGCTGCTATTGATCGTCGGTGTCTGCGCGGTTACCCCAGCGGAAGTTGGGGTTTGCCCCATCAGCGCTTTCGCCACGTCGAGCGTGTTTCGGTCCTTGTTGAGGTCCATACCTTGCAACGTAGCGGCAGCTCCGGGGATTTGCGACATTGCCGATAAGTAGTTGTGTGCGTTCGAAATCCCGGCCTGCGTTTCGTTGTTGGCGTTCGCCATCAGCGCATCCGCGACGGCACGTGCATTTGCGATACTTGCTTGCGTAGCGTTGTTTGCCGCCGCGATACTCGCTTGCGTCGCGTTGTTCGCGTTCGTGGTATCGCCGCGCTGACCGAGTTCTGCCTTTGTATAAGCTTCGTTCGCACCTTGTTGACGTTTCCCCATCTGCATGTCGAAGTAGCGCTTTTGCTCATCGCCGCCGCGAACAATCGACTCATTAATCGCAGTTTGATATGCGTCATTCTTGCTCCGACCGAAGTTCTGCATTTCCCGGTCATACGCCGCGGTACCTTGCAGGATGCCTTGGTTCGCAAGTTTCGAGGTCATATCCGTGTCGGCCTGCGACCACATTGGGTTCAGTCGACTCTCGTACTGTTTGTACAATGCGTCGATGACTTGCTGGCGAACAGCCTCGTTTACCTCTGGCATTGCAGAGAGTTGCTCCGTGCCATAGCCAACCTTTGCGAGGTCTTGCGACCAATCACGGACTTGCCCCGCATTTGCAGAGCCCCCAACCGCACTCTGCAGTTGGTTTTTGTCCACCATACCAGCTTTTGCCAATGCTGTCGCCGGATCACCGGTGATTGGTTTCAGTGCATCATTGACAAGGTTTACATAACCGCTGGTGTTTTGAACACTGCTATTACCCAGCATCCCGGAGAGAGCTTTGCCCCCTTGCGTGGTGTTGGCGATTTGCTGGTCGAGCGCGTCTTGAACGTTTTGATTCAGTTTCTCCGTGACTGTCCATTGGCCGGGGTCGTTGGCACCGCCGATGCCTGGCATCCCAGTCGTGAAGTTGTTTGCTGGGATCAGTCCATCACCCCCCGGAGCTGCTGGCGCAGCCGGCCCGACACTCGCCGTCGGTGTCCGCGACCACGACACGGAACCGAACGGACCGACCTGATTCACACGGTTTAAAACCGCATTGTACAGTGCGGTTTGTTGGTTGGCATCGGTTTGCGCTTTGATGATCGCCTCGGCAGAGCCGGGGGCTGGGGTTGGTGCGCCGCTCCCACCTCCGGTAAGTCCTTGTACTGCGTCCCCGACGGCGCCAAAGTCCGTACCATCTTTAGCCACACGTGCAAGTTGCACGGCCGGTAAATTGCTCAAAGGCCCCTCGACTTTATCGGCTTGAATAGCCGCTCCTGCGGAGTTCCCGCCCCCAACCTCACTCAGGCCGCCAGTGGCCACCGCAGTAATCCCGCGGACAATGTTTCTCCAGCCCATTCTTTTATCTCCTTGTTAGAGTGGCCCGCCATTTTGCAGGATATACTCCGTCGAATACCAAATGAAGCTAACCCCTTTCGCAGAGAAACGCAATAGCAAAGCTAGGTTGTGGCCGGGGTAGTGGGCCACGGTTCGCCAGGTACTGGTCGTTTGCCCGGTCGATGGCCAGAGGTCGACGTCCCACACTGCGATGTCCCAAAGGGCGAGCTGTTGCGTGATCGTCGCCAAACTGCCGTTGAACTCCCCTTCGGCAAAATCCGGGGCGAGTGAGAGCTGGATCGGGAGCGTCCCGATGGTTTTTGCTGCGATTCGGAGCAGACCGATCTTGTGGCGAAGTCCGGCAGTGCCGAAATAGTTCGGACTGGTCTTCGCCCTTGGGATGATTGCTGCGCTGTTGTCGTCAGTCCCTTCCCAAGCTACGTAGATCGCGTTGTTTCTCGCAAACACAGGCTGCCCATCGAACATCGCGAAGGCTTCCGCGTCCCAACCCACGAACCGACACCAAGCGCCCGTGGCGGTATTCATGACGAACTGCCAACTGCGGGCGAGGCCAAGAGGGATGTTTACGATCAGCATGTCACGCTGTTCGAAGTGGGTTGCGCACCAACCAAATTCCGCTTTGTAAGAGTCGTAGAGGTCTTTGTAAGCGGAACTGATGTTGTCCGACAACGGCGGAACTGGAGTCGACGAACTAGTCTGCAAAACCGCAGTTAAGTCGATAACCCCGCCGGAGGTCAGCGCGCAGAGATTCCCGTTGAGTTTGACCAGTGGCCGCTTCGACGCCGGGGGCGCCACGTCAAAGGTTCCGACGAGCGTCCAATTAGTTGCAGAACTTGGGTCGTACCCGGTGTAGACGATAACCTGCCCTTCGCTCGTCAGAGCAACGAAGTAGTCGTTTGGTCCGGTGCCTGAGTCTACTGTCCACGAACCGATGCGGACTAAGTGCCCACCCTTGCCAGCGAGAACACCAAGCGGAAACTCCACGGCGAGGCCGGCGACAGAGTTGACTGGGAGGTACCAGAACGACAAGCTGTTTTTGACGGTGAAGAACAAACGCGACTTGAACGGAGTCACGGAAGTAATATCGGTGGAAGTCACCCCGGTGAGCGCTGGTGTTGACGCTCCGTCCAGGACTGTCCAAGCTGTCCCGTTGAAGTACCGGGACTTATCCACTCCGTTGCAGCACCAGAGGAAACTCCCGCCGGCTGTCGTGATGTTCGTGGACTCCCACTCGCTGTTTGTGCCAGCGGAAACGGGGGACGTGACAGTTCCCCCGGCGGTTACTTCGTAGATTCCGTCCTGCGCCCCGGCGAAGAGCCTCGGCACGCCAGAGGTCGGCTGGTACGGGAGCAGGGCTCGGAAAACCTTCGTCACGTCGGTATGCGTGACCATCCGCGAGCAGCCCTTTCGGAGTTCACACCCGCCCTTGTTAGGAAAGAGGTTGTCGAGGAAAAGAGCGTATTCTGCCGGCAGGTCCGCTTGCGGTCCGCGGGTGTTCCAGCCTTTGTACGGGGCCGGCACGGTTTTCGTCTTCACGGAATAGGCCATCGCCCCTCTTTGTGGTGTCCGCATCATGGTGTCCAGTTCGAGTCAGGGATCATAATACCAGGGCGAGGTGCTCGGCACTCACCGCCGCTGTTCAGTACTTTTGAGTTCTTATTCCGCGCTGCGAGTTCGGAAACAATCCGTTCGTAATCTGCGAATTCTTCCGCATACGGGAAGCCCTTTTCCTTCTTCCACCGCCACCGGAGGCCCGCAAGGAGAGCCCGAGAAGGGAGCAAAGTCGTATCGCTGTCGGCGGTGAAATAGGTCTTCGCGACGTTGTTGACGTCTAAGACGGCCCGGCTGTCGTAGTACTCAAACGCGAGCGTGTCCCCGACGGCTGGTGGAGCGATGACGTGGAGGTTTCCCTTGATCAGCCGGAAATACCGATTCACAGTGCTAGCGCTGGCCTTGAGCCCTTGCCATTGCGGGGCTGTTAACGCCTCGGTGTAAGCGAGCTGCGTCGTCCGGTTGAAGAAGGTGTCCGGCACCATGCTGTCGTAGCCTGGTGCTAGGGTCGTCAAAACACCCTGATTTTCCGTGCCAGCACTGACCCAAACCGCCTCGGAGCTGAGCTCCTGCCAGCGGAAACGTGTTACAAGGTCGTCGAGGACTTCATTGGAGAGCCCTGCGAGTTGGAGCAGTTGGTCATCTTGGGAGGAGAAGATGGAAGTCGGGACGGAGAGAGCCGTGCGCCGACAGAACTCCTTGATAAGGTCTAGCAGCAACACGGCAGTTCCTTTCGAGGTTACTTGGCGGTTTCTTTAACTTGCGCCTTCAAAGAGGTGTTTTGCTCTTCAAGGGTTTTATTGCGCTCTTCGAGCTGCGTCAGTCTGATTTGTAACGCTGTTAACTGTTCAGCGATCTTGCCGCCGGAAGCGGAAGTCAACCAATTTGTCGCGCGCTGCTTGAGTTCCACGCCGCCCATACCGATGCGACGCAGGGTTTCCTCATTCGCTTGCGACAAGTCTTCGACGCTGCGGAGTTTCAAGCTCAACAGTGTCTTGAGTTGCGCTGGCGAGAGGACGGGGCAGGTGATCAACGGGGTGCCAACGACCGGGAGCTCCTTGCCGGATTTCCACGCCTCGTAGGCGGCTTTGTACTGGGCGAACCATTCACTCGGGAAACGGCCAGCGGTTACTTCACGTTCGAGCAGTTCAAACCAATCCGTGACTCGGCGCTCGATTCTGTCTTTCGACCCCATCGGGGTAATATGGGCGAAGTCCACGTCTTTGTAAGTCAGCGAACCATTCGCAATTGTCTGCTCGCGATCCTCTTCCGGGACTTGCACGAACTCCACGTAAGGCGGACGGGCGTCTTTGATTTCGATTGCCATTTTCAACTTCCTCTTGAAAAGTGCCTTCCTCTGAAAAAACCCCCGGAAACTTTCGAATCCGAGGGAAACCGCAGAGGAAGTGCGGGGGAAAAACTACTATTACGTAATCGCGCCTTGAGCAAACGGGCGATTAATGTGGACGATGTTGTAGTACACAGTCGCGTTGTTGTACGTCGCGGTAACAGTACCGTTGATCTGTGCGGTCGTGTCGGCCGACAGAGTCACGGTGCGGTTATCCGGATCGATACTTACCACGGTTGTGCCTGCGGCAATGCCGGTACCGGACAGATATGCACCGATGAACCAGCCTTCCGCACCGGGGGTAGTCAAACGACGCGAGGCGCTGGCCGCTACGCAGTTTGCTTTCGCAACAGTAGTCGAACTGGTGGCCACGCCCTTGGTGTTCAACAGCTGTTTACCGGCCGAGTTCGCGCCTGCTTGGCCCGCTGCGACGATACCCGGAACGGCGCCAACTGCCAGCGAGGCGGTGCAGTTCACCGGAACAATACCGGAGATTGCAAACCAACCGAACTGACCAACTGTCATCGACGAAGTCGCAATCGCCACGTTCGTGCCCAAGTTCGCAGTATTCGCGATCTCGGTAACGTCCGTGCGGAAGCGACCGGCGGTCGAGTCCCAGACTGGAGCCAACGTGCACACACCACCCATGCGGATGCTGGCGGTAGCGCGACCGTAGACAACTTCGATACAACCCCAATAGGAGTCGTTTGCTGTAGCAATGGTGCCAGTCATCACTTTTTCAGTGGTGTCCGGGCCCATGCTCAGATTGATGGGACTGTTACCAATCCCGCCATCAAGAACTGCATATTGCATGATATTTCTCCTGAGTGAAAGTTCATGGAGTTACACCGTCGTAACTCCATGACTTTACATTAAGCCTTCAGCACACCTTGCTGGGCGCGATTCGAACAAACCATGTTACCCATCCAGAGGACTGGCGTCACCGAGGCATCTTGGTTGTACGGCTTGGCATCTTCCATAACGGTCAGATTAGCGTCGCTGTGAGCTACCAGTTCGATGTAATCAGTGTTCAGGAAGTACATGTGGTTCGCGGGGATACCGCTGCCACCGTCGAAGATCACCTTCGCGCGTTTGTATTGCATTTCCACGAAACCAGCGGATGCCGTGTCGCTGCCAGTGTAACGCTTCAAGCTCGTCTGCGATTGCTCGAAGAAGGTGAAGTAGTTGTTGTCGGCTACGATCAGGTCTGGTTGGTCGTCGCCGCGGACCAAGGCCAGCCACAGAGGCAACATCAGAGATTCGATGGTGGTCGAGCTTGGGACGATCGCAGCGCCACCTTGCAACGGAGCTGCCGCCGATTGAACCATGTTGCGCCAGAAAGTCCAGGTCGACGAGTCGATACCACCAACAGTACCGGTGCCTGCATCCGAGACCAGATTTTGCAAACCACCGATCTGGTTCGGCAGCGTACCGTCGCCGTACATGTCAGCAGAGAAGTTGTTCTTAAACGTGCGGATCGCGTTTTTCAAACGAGCCTTGACCAGTTTGACGATCTGAGAATCGCCCTTGTTGATACGCAGTTCCTGGCCGGAAGCGACGACGTTGATCGCGATCTGGCGCCATTGGAACTCAGCAGCCGTGATCACGTCGCTCTGCGCTACGTTCAACACGTCGAAGCCGGAATAGCGCTGGTACGTGTTGTTCGCTGCGTAGTCCAGGGGCGCTACGATTGTCAGGCCGCCGTCTTCGGTACGAACTTGCTTCTTCTCCGCGATTTGCTTGTAAAGGGCATTGTTCTTCGAAACAGCGTCGATTACTTCTTTTTGATGTTTGCGGAACGTGGTTGCTACCAGTTCCGAGAACACCGAACTAGGGGATGGCATACTTTAACTCCTTGTTTGGTTACTGAGCCGCGCTAGCTTTGATAGCGGCGAGTGTCTCAGCGATAGTGTCGTCAATAGAACCAGTTGGAGCCGTTCCGCTTCCAGTCCGGGGCGCAGAGCTAACGTTCACCGATGTGGCACGACGAGCGGCTTTTGCCTGCCGAGCTTTTTCCAGTTGCGCGTCATTCTCCGCTTTTTTCGTGTTTTCTGCTTGAATCTTCCCCCACACGACATCGTTCAAGCGGCAGGCTTTGTGGTAAGCTGCCTCAAGACTGGTGCCGGGTGTGAGTTTGATGATTTCGGCAACTTGCGCGCCGACTTCATCGAAATACTTATTCGCCGGGTTCGTCGCGAACTCATTGACAGTTGCCTGCATTTGCTGCAGAGCCGCCTGCTCCTGAGCTTTCGTCATTCCCGATAGTTGCGATTGTACCGTAGAAAGTTCGTGTTGCAAGCGAGCAACTTCCGGATCGAGATACGGGGCTTCCAGACCCAACTGCCCGCGAAGATCGACGCCGTAGGCTTGCGCAACGCGACACAATAGTTCGATCTTTTGCTGCGGTTGCGCCGAGGCCAGTTGCGTGTCGATGGCAAGCCATTGAGCGGCGTACTGCGCGGGATCGAGTCCCTGCTGTTGCAGCATCGGCATGTACGGGGCGAGGGCCGTTTGGTACTGTTGCGCGAGTTGCGCCTGGCCCTTGTAGCTCTCCAGCCCACGGAAGATATCGTCCTCGCGTTTGAGGATTTCCTGCTGCACGGTCGGGGGGAGGGTTCCCCAGAACTCGGTTGCTTCCTTCCGCCAGGTCTTTGGCGGTTCTACCGCTGGTGCAGGCTGCGCCTCTGGCTCTGCCACTGCGGCCTCTGCCTCCGGAGCTTGCTCTTCCGGAACGGCGCCTTCTACAAGTTCCTCAACACCATCGTCAGTGCCAGGCAACTCAGCAGTATCAGTGCCAAATCCCAAATCATCAGCAATACTGCCAACTGCGTCTTCGATATTGATTTCCATTTCGCTCTTCCTCTTAGTTTAATTACGAACAACTTCAGCCGTAAACCCTGCCGCAACCTCGTTACAAGCAACCGCAACTGCGTCAGACCCAGCAGAACTGAGCACACGCTCAACAGTTTCGTCCAGACTGTTTTCAAATCGCTGCTCCTCACTTTTCCGAACTCTTTCCGCCTGCTCCTTCTCCCCAGCCTCCAGGACACGGCAACCATGGCGGGCCAGATTTTCCTCGTGTGCTCTCCGCCCCTCGACCCAAGTCCCGGTTATCGGGCAAGAGTATCCTGGATAATCCCCGCGAACCCTCGGGGCGGAGAGCTGTTTTTCCGCAACTCCTCCGCAGCTCGGGCAGACCACCGTTCCGGCCCCCTCGCTCATCTTTTGGAACTGCTCAAAAACGTGCCCTTCCGGGCACTTATAGTCATACAGCGGCATCGCTTCCTCCGAGTGCTTGTTGTTCCAATTGGCTTTCGTTCATCGCTTGCGTGTGCTGCTGTGCCAGCATCTGGGAGATTTGCTCCATCTTTTGCTGCCACTGCTGTTTCTCAGCGTCCCGCTGTTGCGACTCGATCTCGTGCCGAGCTTTCATTTCTTCTACTTGCTGTTTCAACGCCAGGGTTTGTTGCAGAGCCTCCGCCTTCATGACTTCCGTCTGCATCTTGATGTCCGCGATCTGCTTGTCCGACTCGGCCTTTTGTTGTGCAGCCGCGGCTTTTGCGGCCACCGCCGGATCTTCCTTCGCCTGTTCCGGTTGCGGTGCCGGCTGTGCTTGCAGAGCCTCATCAACCTCCCGGCCAAGCCGTAGTTTCTTCGACAACGATAGCATTATCGCTTTTGCTGACTCCGGCTGCAATAACCCTGTCTGAAGCAATGGAGTCACGGCATTGCCGAATTGTGCCAAGCTGTTGAGAGTCTCTGTCACTTGCTCTTGCTCTGCCTGTTTATCCGTTGCGATGGTCGAGTCGGTTTCCAGGTCGATTGTGAAGTTCCGCGCCGGGTCTTGCTGCATGAATTGGGTGATTTCCTCCCAGCTCGGCATCTGCGCCATTTGCATCAGTTCCGGAGGCAACGGAGCTGGGGGCTGCTGCCCCAGCGCTTGCGCGAGTTGAGCTTGTTGTTGCGCCTGCTGGATAGCGGCCACCGCTTGCTGCTTTTGCGCTGCGCGAGGGAATTGCAGTTCCGTCATCTGTTGCAACGTCTCAATCGAGAAGCGGCTCGCCACGATTTCCGACATGATTCGGAGCAGCCGGCAAACATATTGCGCGGTGTAACCCTGCATCTTTTGCAACCGCCGGGAGCCGGACTCCGCCTTTGTGTTCGTAGCTGTCGCCGACTCGGAAGCGCGCACCGCACCGCGCAGGACGTCGGAAATCCCCATGATTTCGTAGATGATCTGCTTGGTTTGCTCCCGCTGGATGTAGAGTTGCTGCAGCACCGGGATGATCCGTTCGATCGGGACCAGCCAAAGCGCTCGGTCAATCCCGCCCGTCTGCAATGCTGCGATGTTCGCCGCCGGGATGAAGGTGTTATCGTCCGCTGTCAGTACGTGGTCGATGCCCTGCATCTGATCGTCGTAGAAGCCACGGACCTTCAACGCCCCGACCAGTTTATTAATCCGCACGGAGATTCGGTTGAGTTCCTCCGCTTGCGCCCGGTATTGCTCATACAGCGGCGTCGGCACGATCGTGGTTAGTTTCCGCATGAAGCAGAGAGGCTCTGCGATGGGGAAGAAACCCTCGAGTTCCAGCGGGTCGTCGACTGTCTTCAGCATCCGATCGGCGGAGAGGGTCAGCATGTAGACCTTCCTGGTCGTTTTATCCCAGATTTGGTAGACCTTCGCAAAGGTTTCCCCTTCCGAATCCTTCGGCGCTGCCGCCTTCCCTTCGATCGTATTCCCGCCGGCTCCTTCCGTGTAGTCGAGTGGAATTTCCTTCGCGGCATCGCCGAAGTGCTCTTCCAGCTCCGCGCGATTCATGAAGTAGATGCGGCCGATCCAGGGAACTTTGTTCCAGCTCTCGGCGTAGCCACAGAGGAACCGATCGAACGGAACGCTCTCCAGGTACGTGGTTTCGTAGGAAACTTCCTCGGCCTCCGGCGAGCCTTCGGACTCCTCGACCTCTTGCCCCTCTGTCACCTCCGGCTCCGCCCCTTCCCCGCCGGAAACAACTGCATCGTACCGAACCCAGGACACACCGCGACCCGGGACAAGCGCCGACAGCACGTCGTAAAGGATCGCATCGTCAAAACTCGGAATCGCTGGGGTATTCGGATCAATCAGGAATGTGAGGGCCTTTTGAATCACCGTGCTCGCGGCCAGTGCCAGCGGGTTCCCCGACTCCGTGTTCCGCGGTCGGCAAAAGATCGTCGGGCTGGCGGAGTACAGGTACGGCGAGATCGTTTCAGTGTTCGCGTAGAGAACGTTAAAGGCGTGCTGGGTCTTTTTCTCTGCCTCGTAGATTTCCGTGGCCGCCTTCGCGAGCTTCCAGAAGTCCTCATGCCGTTTTTCCGCGGAAGTGATCTTCTTTTTCCACGAATTCACCAGCTTTTTCTCTTTCTCCGACACCGGAGTCCGCCCTTCGTCAACGGAAAAGTCCATTTTACCCATTTTCAGCCTCTCTAGCTAGTCGGAGTTTGCGCTGCCGCGCGATCAATTCGTCAATTGTGAGTTGTTGCGGGAGTTTTGGGTAGGTGATACCTGACTCTTCCTTCGCTTTTCCTACGTAAGGGCGCGACATGACGGCGTAACGTGTTTCGTCCGCCGCGTGGTCCTCGGCCTCCGTGTCCAGGTCCTCCGGATCGGTGTCGTCGTGCTGGAGCGTCGGGATGGTCCGAATCGAGTCGTCGCAACAGTCGAGGAAGTAGAGTAGCGGCCGCCCCGCCTCGCCGGTCAGGTAGTGATGCAACTGCTCCCAGCCCGCTTTCCGCTTGTTATCCGCCTTTCTCCAGCTGCACCCTTTCGCCGCCATGAGCTCAGCGATACTCGGCCCGCCGTCCCGGATGTAGATACTTGGGTCGGCCACGCCGTAGCGGATGATTTCCCCTTTTTCCATCTCACGAATCCCGGCACCAACGGCGTCTGCGGTGAGTTTCAGCCCCTTATTCGGCCCGTTGGCCCCATACCACTCTCGGTACTTGACAAGCGCGCCTCGCGGCAGCCCCCAAGTCCCGTCGGAAACCGCATACCACCCGCAGCTGAACGGCTTCGCACTCCCCCAGTCAAACGCCCGGAACCGAACAGCGTTCGCGGGGATCTTTGGTAACCACTCGGCGGTGCTGAGCACATGCGCGCTTTGGTCGAATTCGGAAAAGAACGCCCCGTCGATGATCGACCAGTCGCCTTCCAGCCACGCGCGAACCAAGGCCTCGGAGCCGGATTGCCGCAACCGGAGGATGTAAGTCGGGTCGTTCCGCATAAGTAGCAAATTATCGCTGATCTTACTCGGGATGAACACCCGCGACAGAGTCACCGTGACCTGCTCGCCATCGAGTTCGTAAGTCATCTCTTCGTCGATGACCTTAAACCCGCGAGGATCGGGGTCGATGTAGCGCGCTTTCACCCAATTATGTCCGGGCCCGCCGGGATTCCCGGTCAACCGCATTCCGCAGGGTACCCCCGCCCCGCTTCGGAGCGTTGCTCGCAGCTTGTTAATCGGCGCGGGGCTTGGGAAGTTCGTCGTCTCTTCCACGTAGATTCGGGTGTAGTTGTGCCCTTGATACTCCTCCGCATCCGAATCCCGTTCCAGGTAGACGAACTTCAGTCGCCCACCACCCGGCATAACCCACTCGGCCTTCTGCTCATTGTACTTCGCCCCGAGTTTCGGGAAGATCTGTTTCGTCCGCGCGATCACCTCTGCGAGCTGCTTGAACTTCCTCCGCACGAAGATGCCAATCGCGTGCTCGCCGTAAGTGTTCGAGTGCTCGAGCCAGTCGCCAATGCTCGCCTCTGTTTTCCCCCCGCCGCGGGCTCCGCCGAAGAAGACCTCGAAGATCGGGCACTGAATCAGCGCAGTCTGCGGCCCCTCTTGCGGCTTCCAGATGACCTTCAGCGCCTCGGCGGTTAGTGGCGCCCCCATCAGTCAACTCGCGTGGCGGTCGATTCAACGAAGGGCGCGAGTGTCGCCTCGGCTAGTGCTGCGCTAGCGGCTGCCCCGGCGGCGGTTGGGCAATGCGCGGCCTGCCAATCGGCGACCGATTTCGACTTCTCCGGCACCATCACGACGAAGTTGTTTTGCACCTGCGGAGCGTTTGTTCGCGCACCGAAGCCGAGCGCCTTCGTCGTAACCCCGAGGGTTTGCAGCGCCATTTCCGCGCTCTGCGTGGCTTCGAGTTTCGCCGCCAAGATATCGAGGCTCTGCATCGTCACCCCGCGCATACGCTCTTCGAGACTGGCAATGATCGTCGGATCGAGCAGCTCGGTCTTCCGCTCCGCGAGCCGGGCTTGAAAAGCGTCGGAACAGAAGATCCGGGAGACCCAGGCCTGCGTGTGCCCGAATTGCTTCGCAATCTCGCCTTGGGAAATCCCCGGCACGGCCAGGATCAGGTCGATCATCGCGTCGTGGTGATAGTGAACCCGCCCGAGCGCATTCGCTGCACTCTCGGTGCTTTGCAGTGGTGTAGCCATTTGTAGCCCCTAAGTCGGCTGTTAGTCTCAAAACCAGCATAGGCTCGCGGGCGGGAGAAGTCAAGAGGCGGCTGGGAAAACCCATGAGGTTACAACGGAGTAACTCCATGAGTTTTCAAAAGTGCTTTTTGATTTTTTCCGGGGGCAAGTCAAAAGAAGGCCCGGGGGCTGCCGCTATGCGAAACCCAATGGGAAAACCTGCTAAGTGGGGAGAATGTTGAGAGCGGTAAGGCGAATGCGGGGAAAAACAAGGGTCGCGGAGGGAGCTGTTAAGAGGCAGGAAAGCGACTAAGGGGGAAGAACGGAAAAACTGTGATCGCGGAGGGAGGTGTAATGTCGCCTAAACCTCGAAAGCGCGACCACCCCCCACCGAAGGACCTCCCCCGGGGGGCGGCCAGGCACGAATCTTGCTAGGCGGACCAGGCACGAATCTTGCTAGGCGACTGGACGATCGAGCAGGCACGGTTCTTGCTACGCGTGCGCGCGCGCATTGTTATCGGAATGCGGAGCATCGCGAGGCGAGCGCCGGCGCAGTCAAAATAATTGAAAAAAGAGGTTGACTGGCGCGACGCGGTGCGGTATTCTACACACATCGACGAGGCAATCCGGCAACGTCGAAACCGAGAGGGGGGACCATGTTCGCAGCTATTGTCGTCACTATCGCCGTCGAGTCGGTTCTCCTCGCTCGCCACCGCGCCACCGTGCGTGGTTAATTGAAAAGGATATTATCATGAGCAAGTCATTCGTACTCACCGCCGTTTACACCACACTCGATGGGGAGGAGAACTTCCCGACAGTGATCGAAACTTCAGCGCATTGGGAGGTAGGTCCCGAGGAGGTCACGAGTTTAATCGCCCAATTCACCGCACATGTGCATGAAAAATCGGGAGTCGGTGCTATCGAGTTCACCTACAGCGAAATTACCGCGTAATTAACCGAAACGGGGGAGGCATTCGCCTCCTCGAACCAACCGAAAAGGGATTTTTATCATGGCGAACTTCATTGAAACCGCAGTTGCAGGTAACGTACTCACACTCAGCTTTGCGAACGGGGAAGCCCTCGTCGTCGACGCGACGCAACTCACTCCGGAGATCGCCCTAGCGGCGACGTTGCATGGGTTGAAGCAAAAGCTTTGCGATGCCGCGGCGATTTCTCGCAACCCGGAAACCGGGCGCTCGGCGACCATCGAGGACAAGTTCGCCGCTGTGCGCGAGGTCTTCGACCGGATCACGTCCGCCGATGGCACGTGGAACAAGACCCGAGAGGGCGGCGCCGGTGGCAATTCCGGCGGCCTGTTGTTCCGCGCATTGTGCGTCATCTATGAGGGCAAACGCACCCCCGCGCAAATTACCGAGTTTTTAGCAAAACTAAACGACGCCGACAAAGCCGCATTGCGGAAGCAGCCACGCGTGAAAACCGTCATTGACGAACTCCGCCCGGCCTCCGCCGACGACGCGGCGACGAGCTTGCTCGATGAACTCGGCAACCTAGACGACTAAAACCGGCGAACCACCGCCCTCCGAGAGCCCAGCCATCGTGCTGGGTTTTTTCGCTGGTGCTCGCCGGAGGTAAACGTCATGGGGTTACCGGATTGTAACGTCATGGGATTTCGGTTCCCCCGGTGCGAGCACGAAACCCGGCGCGGTTCCCGTCGAACGCGGGGGAATACCGCCGATTCTCGCCACGCCACGGCCCCGCCAATCGTCCGCCGGCATCGCCCCGCCACATCCCCCCATTCCCCCCCGTCGTCGCGTTGGCGGCCCATTCTCGTGGCATTCCGCTCTCGCGTTCCGTATCTCGGAGGATTCGAGAGTATTCGAGAGTATTCGAGGGGATCCCGGAGGAACCCGGAGCAGTTCAGCCATCCGTGATATTCTCCCCCCACCTATTCCCTCTCTCTTTTGAGTAATTACTCTAATGTATAAAGTGGGTCTTAAAGCCATAACATCGGAAATTTTTTTTTCAATGTACAGAAAACGACCAACGTTCCATTTAATAACACCGTTAACTATTAGAGTAATTGCTCAAAACAACGGGGGAGGAGGTGGGGGGTGATTATCACGGATCGCTGGACTTCTCCGAACTCCTCCGAACTCCGTTCGAATGCGCTCAAGTTCTCTCGGTTCCGCATGGCACTCTGTGGCTCCGCCGGTTACATTTGCCACGGTTTCGCCGGTTTTCTCATGGGGTTACGGGGGCGTAACGTCATGGAGTTTGCCCCATCGGGGCGGTTGCCGCTATGGCCCTCCGAGCTATGCCCTGCCTTTCCAAGGCTATGCCAAGGCTTTCCAAGGCTATGCCGGGCTTATGCCGGGCTTATGCCGGGCTTATGCCGCTATTTCCATGGGCTTTGCCATAGCGGCAGCCGCCGACACACTCATTTTTCAACTGCCCCGCAATGCGGGAAAGGAGCTTTCAATGCCAGTTCTCTCAAACATCCAAACCCTCATGCTCAAGGTTTGGCAACGTGCTGCCGAATCTGGAGAGCTGACGCTCGCATATGCGAGTGAAAACGATGCTCGACGCATCCGGACCAGTCTTTACCAAGTCCGCAAGACCCTACTAAACGCAGTTGACACCGACCCAGCGACGCAGATCATGCTCGAGGACTTGTCCATTCGGACGCATTGGCCGACGCCGGGGGAGCAAGCCGCGGGACGGAAGTGGGAACTTACCATTTTTTCCCAGTCCGCCTGCGGAGCATTCGCTCAAACGGCGGAGGCCCTGGGGGTGTCCCTGGGCAGCATCGCGGCGGATGAATCGGCGGAACGGGCGAAGCGCCTGTTTGCCACGGGTTCCCAGCTCTCGGCGAGCGAACTCGCAACGGGCGAAGGCGGGCTCGCCAGCCCGATTGACTTCGAAACCGCACCGAATAAGTTTTTTTAACCAACCAACCAACGAAAGGTCTTTACCATGAAAATGCTATGCGCAGTTTTTAAAAATGCGAAATACAACACGACTTTCATCGCGGAATGCGACGAAACAGGCGAATGCTTCGCGGACAGAAACCCGGAATATGTGCGACTGAGTGAAACGATCGAAGTCGAGTTCCCGGAACTCCCGAAAGAAACGATCATTGCGAAGCAACTGGCTGCGCTCGACCGAATGAAAGGCGAAGTGATGGAGGCATTCGCAGCGAGGCTGGAGGAGATCGAACACAAACGTGCGGAGCTGCTGGCGTTGCCGGCACCCAGCGCTACTGAAGAAGGAGAAGCATCATGAGAGGCTACCCAGAACGAACGCTCGCCACGCGGGCGAAGTGGTTGCTCGACGCTCGCAATGATGCGGAAGTTTCCGCGACGGAATGGGTGGAGGAGATAGAAGCGGTTTTGAAGGAGATTGCGAACGCGCCGGAGCCTGAGCCGGTCGGTGAAGCGGTTAATTTTAATGGGTGGGGAATAGTAATTTGGAAGGGTATGGAGTCAGATTTTCAAGTTGGTACTAAGTTTTATGCCATCCCGCCAGCTAATAACCAATCCGAGCAGCACCTCGAAATGGTCAATCCGCCAGCGCCGAGCGTGCCCGTTTTAACTGTCGAGTGTGAGCCTGACTATTGGAGCCGTGGGCACTATCACGAAGGGACGAAGCCCTACATAGCTCCGACGGCTGTGTGGAAGCTGCCTATCGGCACTAAGCTTTACACCTCTCCGCCAGCGCCTAGCGTGCTGGACAGTAGAACTCTGCAATTCTTAACAGACGTTTTGACGGCGGCTGGGCTTCTTAGGCACGGAAAAAAAGATGCTGGTCTCGCGACAAGAATTGCAGAGGAAAGCTGCCGCATCAGACAGCAGTTGTTTTCCCGACAGCCAGAACAACCCGCCGATAGTGATGCTTATCACAAGCTGGTGCGGGATGCTGAGCGGTATCGGTGGTTAAGAGCGAGCATTTGGTACGTTGGCCCGGATGACCTTTACGCAGATGAAGCTGGTGGGCTTGAGAACTATCAAAACGAAAATTTTAGCGCTGAAAATCTTGATACAAAAATCGACGCAGCAATCGAACGCGACAAGAAAGGCGGTGCAGCATGACACGTGACGAGATTATCAACATGGCTCGGGAGGCTGGGTTTTGTTTCATTACGCAGCGCGATGGGGCCGTATTGTTGGAACATTCTGATTTAATTGAACGCTTCGCGGCCCTTGTAGCCGCAGCAGAGCGAGAGGCGTGCGCGGCCTTGTGTGACAGGTTTCAAGCGCGTGACGTCGGCATGCAACCCGCTGAATGCGCCGCAGCAATCCGCGCCATGAGCGAGAAAGGTCAATCATGAAATGGAAACTGGTTCCGGTTGACGTTGTAACTGGCGAAATGGTTGCAGCAGGTATTTTAACCCCTGTCGAAAACACAGGTGACGATGATGTAGATCGGCCAGAGGATTATAAACAGGTATTTCTCTCAATGCTCGAAGCCGCACCGCAGCCGCCAGCACTGACCGATGAGCGGATTTTTAAGCTGTTCCTTGAGAAAGCAGTAGATAAGGGCACTGCTGGTATTTATGATTTTGCACGCGCCATCGAGCGCGAGATTTTTGGAGGTGACCATGACTGATCGAGAGCTTTTGGAGCTGGCTGCGAAGGCGGCTGGGATTGTCGGCGTATGGGCTAGAACGCATCAGCCATATGGCGATACGTGGGTTGAGGGTATTGACTGTGGCGGGCCTGTTTACTGGAACCCACTAGCCGAAGACGGCGATGCGCTGCGGCTGGCGGTGAAGATGGGGATATGTATAGAGCCGTACCCGATCTATCGCCCAGGGAAGCATAGCGTAATAGCTAAACAACGGCGCCCATCTGACACGCTGCGGGTGCCAAATACGACGGAATGCTTGGTGCCGTACGAAGACGACCCATACGCAGCAACCCGCCGCGCCATCACAAGAGCTGCGGCAGAAATCGGAAAGGCGATGTCATGACCGACCTAGCAAAAGCACTTGGCTACTCCACTCCCCCGGAAGGGGGGATCTTAGGCTCCGCCTTGCCAGCAGCGCCAGCCGACATCGTTGCGCGCAACCTGCTCGCGCTCCGCGTGCTCTCGAAGCACCTAACCGGGGCGGGAGCCGGAGAACTCGCGAAGGACTTCCCCCCGCCGGAGGCCGTGAAACCGCAGAGCATCCGGGGGATCTTCCGACGACTGGAAAATGCGAACCTCTGCGTCGTTGAAAACGTCCGCAAGTGGGGGCAGAGCCGGCCAATGTGGTATATTACCCCGGCTGGCTCGCACGCGGTTAAAAACCAGGTTCTGCCAGATCGTTGGTACGACTACGCGGGCTTTGCTCGACCAACCAGAAAGGACGGTGTTTGATGAGCTCCGACGACCTGAAACCAGTTGAACAGTTCCCGGCAGCCTGGCACAGCCTAGCCGCGCGATGCACGGAAAAGCCCGGCACTTGGCGATTCGCTGCTCTCGCGCAATATGATCAGTTCGGCCGTGGCGGAGCCTACACGCAGATTCGTCGCCTGGCTCGCCGATGGCGGCAGTTCTCACATTCGCTCACAGCTGTGCGGGCTCTCCCCGAAGGACTCGTGCTTCGCACCCGGACTGTCATCGACAACGACAGCAAATGCATCGTGCTCGAAATCGCCGCCATGCAGAAGCCCGCTCGGTTGTCAATGGAAAAATTACTCGAAGAGAGCGGATTTTCCACGCTTTCGGGGGTTGACAGCGGGCCGTGCCCCGACTAAAGTCCAATCACACCGAGCGAAAAGCGGCATACCGGCAAGCACCGCATCGTATCGGTTTTTCAAATGCCTGCCAAACCAAACTTGAGGAAACGAAAATGGCTGAAACTACTTACGAAACAGTTAAAATGACCGATGGTCGTGTTGTTGACTTCCCAGGCAAGAAAAAACTGGTAAAAGAAACCCTGATCAACGGTAGCGACATCACCGTGCGCCTGGACTTCCGTAATGGCGAAACCCGTAGCTTTGTTCTGCCAACCGCTCTGCTGGCCCGTTTCGCAGCTCACGGTGCCGAGCAAAAGCTGGGCGATTCGATCTCTGGCATTACCGACATTGACGACTGCGTGCAGACTGTTGACGAGTTGATCGTTCGTCTGGAAAAAGGCGACTGGAATGCGCGTACCGAAGGCGGCGCAAGCGCCTCGGGTGCCTCGGTTCTGGCGAAGGCTCTGGTGGAACACACCGGCAAGTCGATGGACGTTATCAAAGCGTTCTTGGCAAACAAGACTCCGGCAGAGAAAACCGCCCTGCGTGGTTCCGCCGCATTGCGCCCGATCATCGACCGTCTGGAGGCCGACAAGGCTTCGAAGGCGAAGTCAGTGGACACCGACGCGCTGTTGGGCGAGTTGGACGCAGCCGCCTAAGCGCCGCCTCGGCGCAATCGACTCAACGCTTGCGAGGCCTGAGTCATCAGCAGTACCCTACCGCAGTTCGTTGGGAGTTGCGGTAGGTTGAAAACCCCAGGGGCTTAATCCCTCCTCTGGGGTTTTCGTCCCTTTGGGGGGCCGTTCCGGCAAGTCCTCTCGCGGAAACTCCGATCTTGATTGCAAACTCCATGGAGTTACGCTATAGTAACATCATGACATTTCGTCATGCGCCCCAACGGCGGCCACCACAAAGGGATTATGAAAATGACAAGCCAATCAAGCCTTGCCCTCTCGATCGAATCGCTCGAAGAGGAGTTCCCAGCACTACACGAACTGACAAGCGCCTCGGAAGAGCCGGCGGAACCGGCGGAGTCGGATGACTTCCTAGACCTTGAAGAACTCTTGACCTCCGCAAAGCGTGAACGCGCGGAGAAGGACCGCGGCAAAGAGTTGCGGAGCAAGCTCGCGAAGGGCGGGGCAAGCCTGTCAAAGGCGGAAACCGCGGAAATCGAAGCAGCCATTGCCAAGTGGGATGCGGAACGGGTTTGGAAGCCCGAAGCGACCGTCGCAGTTCTCGAAATCGCAACCTGCGGCTGCGGAGTAACCGTGACTAGTCTGCAGCAGTTCCTGCAACTGCAATCCTTGCGGAGCAAGCCGGATACGAAGCGGTATACGAGAGTGCCGGCCCTGGACCTAGCATTGCCGCGCATTTCGCGGGAAGTTCGCACGGAACGTATGTGCCTGCCTTGCATGCTCGCTGCGGGATTCCCCCTCACCGGCCCAGATTTTGAATCACCGTTGCACCATCTCGAAGTACCAGCGCCGTCGGCGCAATCTCAAACCCAAGCTAAGGAGTAACAACCATGTCGAAACTTCTCGTATTTGTCGGCCAAATGGCCTTGACCAAGGAACAAGCGGCAATCGTCCTCCCGGTCTTGATGACGCCGGGCGTGCTGGTGCAGAGTCAGTACGTCGCGGGAACCACAAAGCCCGTCTACGTCGAGGACGAAGCCCCAGTAACTGTGTTCCACCTCAAGGACTCGGACTTCCTAACCGCCGCTGAATGGGAAGCGAAACAGGCCGCTCAAGCCACCCTCCCACATGGTCAGGAGAACTCATAATGCCGCGCCCAACCCTTGTCGATCGCCCGATGCAAAAGTGCTTGCAGCTCCCGACCAGCACCGTCGTCAACGTCGAGTTGCAGCTCTACTCCCCGCTGGATGGTCGCGTGCCGCAAGGCGCACTGAACAACCTAGTTAATCGGCTGCTCCTTGACTGGCTCGCCCGCACAACCAAAGCAGAAGGGACCGAGCATGGCGGAATCTAAGAGAAGCGCAGCGGAGCTGCAAAAGCTCGCGGAACTCGCACTCGTGGCGGCGGCGGGACTCTTCGGCGAAGGCCTGGCCCATGAGAGCTTTTCCCTCCTCATCGACTGGCTGGAAACAGCCGAAGCCTACGAAACACCGGGGAAGATCTACCAGCGCCCACGGTTCCCCACTATGCCGTTTGCGCTGGAAATCTCCCACGAATCCGGCGGGGCCGCGCTGACAATCTCCCTGGTCGTGAGCCAGACTCCAGACAGCTCCGCATTCGTCGAAGCCGTGCTGTTCAATGAGCAGGCGCTCCGCCTCGCCAACCGGGAGGTTGTCCATCTCGCCTTGCTCGATTGGGCAATTGCCGAAGCAGAGGATATCATCTACCGCTACCGCACGGCACTGCCAACCGAAACCATCCACTAACTAAGGAGTCTCAAAGATGCTACGAAAACTCAAAAGCCGGGTCTTCGCGTTTCTCAACGATTCGAAGATTCGCCGCGCGGCATTCGTCGCCAAGGCCTTCCGCGACGCGAAAGAACTCACCGAGCGGCAGAGCAAGCAACTGCAAAACAAGCTCTCCTCGGCGGCCTTCGCTGGCCCGAACTCCCCCTACTCCAGGCGGAGCCTCGACCGCGTCGCTTTCCCGGAAATGCCCCTGGATGGTTCGCTGTTCGCGGAAATGTGCGACGTCTGGGACATCCCATATGGCGCGAAGGTCTTGATCGTCGGGGAACTCGGACGAAACTTTTTCGACGCAATATCGCGCAAGCGCCCGGATGTTTTCCTCTGGACGTATGACCCGAAACAAGGCCTTTTCCCGGATGGTCCGCTACATTGGGCCCGCTTCAACATCATCATCTTCCCGGCAACTGCCGGGCATTTCGACCTAGCGGGCCTCTTCGCAAGTTGCGAGCAGCTCCTCCGACCGGCGGGGGCCATTTGCGTCTTCGACTACACAACTGCGGACCATCCCAGCTATTACCTCCCCCACATTGACTATCGAGTTCGGGCACTGGCTACCTGGACGGGTCTCGCCAATGAAGCAGGGTTCAACTACTCCGCCTGCGAGCAGGTAACAGAACTCTGCTCCCGTTTCCAAGATCTCAACGCCGTGCGCTCGCGCAACTTGATTGCACGGTTTACCAAAGAAAGGGCTTCCTAATGGAAACCGCAACGAACGTCAAGACGTACAATGAGGAACAAAGTTCCGCTCTGCTCGCAATGCAGCAATTCATGGCGGACGACGAGGCGCAGTTCTTCATCCTCGAAGGGCCGGCAGGGACGGGGAAAACCTACACGATCGAAGGGCTCTTGCCCCTGATCCGCGGGAAGATCGTATTCACCGCTCCGACGAACAAAGCAACGCGGGTACTAAAGGAGGTCTTGACCAAGCCAGACTACAACCCGGACTGCCGCACGATCTACTCGCTGCTCGGTCTCCGCTTGCAGGCCAACGGGGAGATCAAGGAACTCGCAGTGCCGGAGGACGAAGTCGACCTCACGTCGTACCGGCTGGTCGTCGTCGACGAAGCGAGTATGATAAACGCGCAACTGATGAAGTTCATCCGCGAGGCGGCAGACACCACCGGGGTGAAGTTCATCTTCATGGGCGACCCGTATCAGCTGCCTCCGGTGAAGGAAACAACCAGCCCGGTCTGGACACTCCCAAACGGCGCCCGCCTCTCGACGATCATGCGGCAGGACAACACCATCCTCGACCTTGTCACAACAATTCGCGGGGCGATCAATCACCCGGCGCCGCGCTGGAAAGTCGAAGATGCGAACGACGGGAAGGAAGGGGTTTGGCGGTGCAACGCAGCGAAGTTCCGGGCCGGGATCGACCGGGCGGCTGCCAATGGCATGTTCCAAAAAGCCAACGGCGCGAAGATCATTGCCTGGCGGAACGCCACTGTCGACGAATACAACAAGTACGTTCGCCGGGTTATCTTCCAGACGGAGCCGGGGGCCGAGTTGCAGACCTGGGTCGAGGGCGACCGCATTTCTCTCCTTGAACCGGCTAGCGACCTCGACGGACAGAAGCAGGCGTCTACCGACGACGAAGGCTCTGTGACCATGTGCACGGTCGCTTGGCACCCCGTGTTTAGCCAGTTCAAATGCTGGTCGCTCAAGTGCACGCTCGACGACAACCGCCTCGTTCACCTCTGGCTCTTGCACCCGGAGTCGCAGAACGACTTTGAAATCGAGAAGGAACGCCTAGCGATCAGTGCTCGCGCAGCGCCACGGAACTGGGGAGTCTACTGGGAGTTCTGCGAAGCCTTCCACAAGGCTCGTCATGGCTATGCAATCACAGCCCATCGTGCCCAGGGCTCCACTTACGAGGCAGCCTTTGTCGACATGGGGGACATTCTGGTGAACCGGAACATCCCTGAAGCCCGGCGTTGCCTCTACGTCGCTTGCTCGCGGCCGAAGAAACTCCTCTTCATCGTTTGATTGAGGCGGGGGATTGTCAGCCACGAAACATTGATTTATCATGGGTTTTCGATCCCCTAACTGCACTACCTAGAAAGGCAAACTATGTACTCCCCTGACACTAATTTCAAAATCGCGGAACTCCGAGCGAAGGCCGCGCAAGGCCCGCTCACGAAAGAAGAAATGGCAGAGGTCATTACCCTGCTCCGCGAGGGCCGCGCCGCTGCCCAAACCGCGTCCGCGACGAAACGCGTTTCGAAGGCGAAGGCCAAGCCCGACGCGGATGCCCTACTCGACCAGCTCGACGCGTTCCAATAACCCAGGAGAATCCTATGCAACGCCCAATGTTTCCCCACACTGTTGATAGCACAATCATCGGGAGCTTCCGTTCATGCCCGCAAAAAGCATTTCGCACTTATGTAGAGCACTGGAAACCGAAGTCGGAGTCCGTTCACCTAATCGCGGGCGGAGCCTTTGCATCCGGCGTCGAAGAGGGAAGAAAGGCATTCTACGTTCGCGGCCTTTCCCCGGAGGAGTCTCTGCAAGCCGGACTGCTCAAACTCGTCGAGCACTACGGAGACTTCGAGTGTCCGGACGATTCAGCCAAATCCCTGCCGCGCATGATGGGTGCCTTAGAGTTCTATTTTGCAAACTATCCGCTTGGCGGGGCAGGGTCGGAACCGATTACCTTATCGAATGGAGCACGCGGTATCGAGTTTAGCTTCGCCGAACCTCTCGACATCTTGCACCCGATCACGGGCGAGCCGATGCTCTACACTGGCCGCTGCGATATGATCGGGCACGCGTATGATGGGGTCTTTCTCTTCGATGAAAAGACAACGAGTTCGCTAGGTGCAACCTGGTCCCGCCAGTGGGAACTCCGCTCGCAATTCACCGGGTACGCTTGGGCTGCTCGACGTGCCGGGATAAAAGCGCAAGGCTCCATCATCCGTGGCGTTTCCATCCTCAAGACGAAGTACGACACGCAACAAGCGCTGATCTACTCGCCAGAGTGGGAAGTCGAGCGGTGGAAGGCCCAGGTCGAGCGTGACGTTGCCCGGATGATAAAATGCTGGAAAGACGGGTATTGGGACTACAACCTGGACCACGCTTGCAATGAGTACAGTGGCTGCTCCTTGCGCCAGATCTGCAAACAGCAAAACGGAGAGGCCTTCCTCCCGATGTACTTCGAACCGAAGGTCTGGGATCCGTTGGCCCGTCGCCAACTTTCGATTGCGGAATGGGAAGCCAGCTGGGAACACGATCCAGAGAAACAGGCGGAAATACTGCGTAATGAGTTGTTGCAAACTCCATGAGGTTACAATAGAGTAACTCCATGGAAAAATACACTCAGATCTTTTTCGTCGGGAACCAGCAGATCGGAGCGGGGGCCCACGTTGCCCTCTTCCACGGAGAACCCCACCCGCCCTTGTCGAAGGTTTTCATTTGCCACGAGTGTGGCGATGCTTGGGCAAGGGTGGTCGTGCAAGGGGATTCCGGAAAAATCCGCCCCTGGGAAGTATTCATGCGGAACTGTGCGAAGCATCGGAGTTCCGTTCGTTCGATTCTGTTTTGCCCTGGGAGTATCTACCTATCCTGGGACAAAGCATATTGCCGGGCATTGCCCGAATCAGTGCTCCATAGGGAGCTGTTACTCCACCTTGACTTTTATGAGGAACTACAAGAATGTCGCAACTAGAAAACAGGAAGCGGGAAGCCGCTCACGCAGAATGGCAAGAGTGGTTTCGCAAGGAACTCGCAGAGCTGACCCCGGAACTCATTTCCACGTTCCACAAGCTCTCACACATCATCTACATCTGGAACGCCCATCAGGGTTTCTGGGAATCCGAGAACTTCGGCGAGAAGGTCGCCCTCATGCACTCGGAACTCTCGGAGGCTCTGGAAGGTCACCGCCTCGGTGCGATGAGTGATAAGATCGACGGGTTTAAAGCGGAGGAGGAAGAGTTCGCCGACGTACTCATTCGAATCTTCGATTGCGTTGGTCGCTTTGAATACTCCCTCCCCGAGGCTCTGATCCGCAAACTCATTGTGAACCTGGGTCGCCCCTACAAACACGGAAAGGCGTATTAACATGGAACAAACACAAAGCACTCTCGCCGGTGTCAACGTCCTCTTGGAAGGTCCCGCCGGAACAGGAAAAACTTTCTCCTTGGGTACTCTGGTCGAAGCCGGCATCGAAGTATTCTACCTCGCACTCGAACCGGGGCTTGAGTCCCTTCTCGCATTTTGGGCAGACCGAGGCAAGCCCATCCCGGATAATCTCCACTGGCATCGGGTTGCCCCGCCAAAGGCGAACTTCCTCGACCTAATGGAATCTGCGAAAAAGGTCAACACGCTGACATTCGACGCACTTACGAAAATGCCAGACCCGAACCGAGGCAAGCACAACCAGTTCGTTTCCGTACTAGAAGCGCTCTCGAACTTCAAAGACGACCGCACCGGCAAAGCCTTCGGCTCCGTTGACTCTTGGGGACCGGACCGTGCCCTTGTCATCGACGGAATGACAGGCCTCGGGCAGGCCGCAATGGCGCTCGTAATCGGAGGCAAGCCCGTGCGGTCGCAAACCGATTGGGGGATGGCGCAGGATCAACTCGAACGCACACTCCGAATGCTCTGCGATGGCTGCCAATGCCACTTCGTCCTGCTCGCTCACGTCGAGCGTGAAGTCGACCAAGTCCTCGGCGGTGTCAAACTCATGACGTCTACCCTTGGCAAGGCGCTGGCACCAAAAATCCCTGCCATGTTCTCCGACGTGATCCTCACCGCCCGCACTGGCGACAAATGGTCATGGGACACAAGTTCCGCGATGGCCGACCTAAAGACTCGCAACCTCCCCATTGCGGCGAACTTGCAACCTGACTTCTCACAAATTATAGTGAAATGGAAATCACGCCAGGCAGCTGTGACTGGCGCGAAATCGTAGTAGCAGTACCCCCACAGCAAAACTAAACCGAAACCAACTGAAAAGAAAGCGAACCAATCATGTCCATGTTCAATCCAGCCGATTTCCTGAACACCGAAGTTTCCGACGCTAACTCGACCAAACGCGAACTCTGCCCTGCTGGTCAACACCTGGCCGTAATCGACAAAATCGAAGCCCGTCCTTGGACGAAGAAAGATGACCCGACAAAATCGGGCGTGACTCTGGAAGTAACTTGGTCCATCCAGAACCAAGAAGTCCTGACCGCTCTGGATCAAGACAAAGTCGTTGTTCGTCAAGGCGTTATGCTGGACTTCAACGACGCCGGCGGCCTCGACACTGGCAAGGGCAAGAACATCGGCCTCGGTCGTTTGCGCGAAGCCCTGGGCCTGAACGTCCCCGGCGTACCATTCGTCTTTAACCAACTGGTTGGTCGCATGGCGAACGTCGTAGTCCAGCACGAAGTCGACCGCAATGACCCAGAAAAAGTCTACGATCGCGTTCAGATGGTTGCTCCGGCGGTTTAAACTCCGAGGTACTGAACGCCGACTCGGCGGTGCTTAACGGTGGCCGGGATAACTCCCCGGCCATTGTTTTTCGTGCGAATGGCGCCACGGCCACGCCGCCGGAATCCGATACAAAACCCCCTCAAACCCGATAGGAAACCCCCAAATCATGCGTATAATCGACCGCGATAAAATCATCATCCTTGACAACCGCCAACGTCGCGAATTCGACCCAGTTCACATCATCGAACTGGCGGAGTCGATCCAAAAGAACCTCCTGCATCCAGTCGTGGTGCGGAAACAAAACGCCGAAGACTCGGTGCCGCCGGGGACTCCGTCTGATGCAGTTGTCCTTGTAGCGGGCGAAACCCGTCTCAAAGCAATGGAGCACATCTGGTTCACCGGGAAGACATTCTTTTGCAACGGCGCGGAGTTTTCCGAAGGTTTCGTACCTTGCAACAACCTCGGTGACTTGTCCCCAATCGAGGCGGAAGAAGCAGAGCTCGATGAAAACATCCGTCGCCGTGATCTCTCTTGGCAAGAGCGCGCCGACGCGACGAACCGACTCTTCCGACTCCGCGGCCGGCAAGCAGAGGCGACAGCAACCCCGGCTCCGACAATCGCGGCCATTGCCGAAGAACTCCGAGGGCGCTCCGACGGCTCGAACCAAGACGCAGTTCGCAAGGACATCATTGTCGCGCAACACCTGGATAACCCGTTGATCGCGAAAGCGAAGTCCACGGATGAGGCGTACAAAATCCTCAAGGCGGAAGAAGTTCGCGTGCGGAATGAAAACCTGGCAGCTGTTGTCGGGGCGACCCTTTCCTCTGCTTCGCATACGACGGTTAATACCGACTGTGTCAGCTGGATGAAAGAGCAACCATCAGAGCAATTCGACGTGCTCTTGACCGACCCGCCATACGGCATGGGCGCGAACTCCTTCGGAGACTCCGGCGGGAAGCTCGCGAACATCACCCACGCTTACGATGACTCCCCGGAACATTGGCAGAAACTAATGCGTGCCCGGGCGCCAGAGGCATTCCGCTTGATGAAACCGCAAGCCCACGCGTATGTGTTCTGCGACATCGAACGCTTCGCGGACTTAAAAGCAATCATGGCAGCCGCCGGCTGGGACGTGTTCCGCACTCCGTTCATAGTGCATAAGCTCAATTCGGGACGTGTCCCCCGCCCAGAGCACGGACCACGCCGCCAATGGGAAATGCTCTTGTATGCGATCAAAGGCGGGAAACAAGTCACCCATATTTACCCCGATGTAATCACTTGCCAAGGAGATCCGAATGTCACCCACGGAGCGCAAAAGCCTGTTTCCCTCTATCAAAACCTTCTCCAGCGTAGTGTGCGACCGGGGGATCGGGTACTTGACACTTTTGCGGGAACAGGGACGATCTTTCCAGCCGCGCACGCAGTTCGATGCCTCGCTACTGGCATTGAGCTGGAAGCCTCGCACTACGGAACAGGGATTCAACGCCTCCGCGAGCTTGACTCCCAATCAACAATCCCAGGACTGTAAGGACAAGGTGCAAACGATGCCAACAACAGACGAACTGATCGAAGAGCGTGGGAAAACCTACGGGAGCTTTAAAGACGGTGCCGGTATCATGCAGAGCTTAAAGCGAGTGATGCACACTACCCCCGGCTGGAACAGTCTCCGCCCCGAACAAAAAGAAGCTCTCGACATGATTCAACACAAAATCGGTCGAATCTTGAACGGCGATCCGGACTATATCGACAACTGGGACGACATTGCAGGCTACTCCCAGCTCATCGCCAAGATCCTCCGTGGTGAAAACCCCTAATAACTACTTAGTGCCCCTTCGGGGGCTGAAAGCCACCTATGCTAAGACCATCAGGACCATGCCCAGCTCGCATCATGCTAGTCGGAGAGTTTCCAAGCGAGGAGGACCTGCGCCGTGGAGAGCCATTAACAGGAACCTCTGGCAACGAACTCAACCGAATGCTAGGCGAAGCCGGGATTTCCCGGAACCAATGTTTTGTCACTTCCGTTTTCCGTGAGCGTCCGCCGTCGAATGACGCTTCCCTCTACCTACCAGAGAAGAAAAAAGACGTCTCCCCGCAGCACATCATGATCGGTAACCGAATGGCTCTGCCGATCGTCGGGGACTGGCTTGCCCTGCTCCGCACGGAAATCGAAATGTGCCGCCCGAACGTTATCATCGCCTTCGGCAACATCGCCCTCTGGGCATTGACTTCCGAGTGGTCAGTTGCAAAGTGGCGCGGGTCGATCCTCGAATGCAACATGCCGCTGGCACTCCCCTACGCCCCAAAAGTCGTCCCAACCTACCACCCGACGGCGATCATTCGGAACTGGGCGTGGAGGCCGATCTCCGTGCAAGATCTTCGCCGGGCGAATCGGCAGAGTAAATTCCAAGAGGTACGGAAACCGGACTGGAAGTTCACCATTGCCCCGACGTTCGAGCAGACGACTTCGATTTTGTCGCAACTCCTGGAAGCCGCGGACGCCGGCCCGATCAAACTTGCAACTGACATCGAAACCCGGTGCGGGCATATCAGTGACTTCGGTATCGCATGGTCGAAACGCGAAGCAATCTGCATCCCACTCATGACGACACAACGGACGGAAGGTTACTGGACCCGCACGGAGGAGATTGAAATCGTCTGGCTGCTCTACAAGCTCTTCACACATAAAAACGTACTGAACATCGGACAGAACTATCTCTACGATGCACAGTACATCTACCGGTATCACCTCTACATTCCCAGCAATGTCCGTGACACGATGATTGCCCAACATTCGATGTTCTCGACAATGCCAAAGTCCTTGGACTTCCTCGCCTCGATGTACTGCGACTACTACCGATACTGGAAAGACGAAGGCCGCGAGTGGGATGTTTCCATGCCGGAGGAGCAGCACTGGACGTACAATTGCCAAGATCTCGTCTATACTTTTGAGGTCGATGAAGTCGAGCAAGCGGCAATCGACGCAATGGGCCTCCGGGCGGTAGCCGACTTCCAGCAATCCCTCTTTTTCCCGGTGCTGCGCACGATGAACCGTGGGCTGTTCGTGGATCAGCAAAAGCGAGCGGACTATGCGCTCTACCTGATTGAAGAGCTGTCCAAGCGGGAAGAGTGGATTAACTTCGTCGTTGGCGCCCCGCTCAACACCCGCTCTTCCGACCAGATGAAGGATTTCTTCTACGGGCAGATGCGGCAAAAGATCGTCTTCAACCGGAAAACCCGCGCACCGAGTTGCGACGATGAAGCGCTCCGCATGATTGCTCAGCGCGAACCGGTGCTCAAGCCATTGATCGCGAAAATCTCAGAGCAACGCTCCTTGGGGGTTTTCCTCTCAACCTTCGTAAACGCTCCGATGGATGTTGACAAGCGGATGCGGTGCTCCTTCAACATCGCCGGGACAGAGACCTACCGATTCTCCAGCTCCAAGAACGCATTCGGCTCTGGCATGAATCTGCAAAACATCCCCAAGGGCGGGGAAAGCGACGAACTCGATCTGGAACTCCCCAACGTTCGCGAGCTCTTCATCCCCGACCCAGGTAAAGAGTTTTTCGACATTGACCTTGACAGTGCCGACCTCCGTATCGTATGTTGGGAAGCGGATATAAAAGAAATGAAGGCCATGCTCTCCACGGGGGCTAAGGTCTACGTCGAGGTTATGAAGGAATACTACAAAGACCCGACAATGACGAAGGAGTCCTCGAAATACGGGATTTTCAAAAGCCTCTGCCACGGGACGCACTATCTTGGAACTGCAAAGGGCCTTGCCGAACGTCTCGGCCTCGGTGTTCACGAAGTCGATGTGATCCAAAAATGGTACTTCGGGAAATTCCCTGAGCTGCAGAAATGGCACGATTTTATCAAGGACTCCGTTATGAAACGCCGCTACGTTGAAAACGTCTTCGGCTATCGGAACTACTTTTTCGACCGAATCGAGGGCACGATATTCAACCAAGCTGTCGCATGGATCCCACAGTCCACCGTGGCTTGCCTGATTAACCGTGCGTACGTCGCAATCGACGCGCAACTTCCGGAAGTGGAAATCCTATTGCAAGTGCACGACTCCTTAGCAGGGCAATTCCCAACAGCGAACGGGAAGAAACACCTAGAGGACATTCTCCGCTTGGCGGACATCGAACTCCCGTTCCCAGAGCCACTCCACATTCCCGTTGGCGTCAAGACAAGCTTGGCGTCGTGGGGAGCGTGCGGTTAAGTAGCAAAGTAGATCCATGGGGTTACAAACTCGTAACCTCATGGGGTTTGAAAACTAGAAGAACAGGGATTAACATGGCACGGCACCACAAAGACTGGTTAACCGCATTCATGGAATACGCGAGCTTCGCAGAGGCTCCTAAGCGTATGCATTTTTGGACAGGTGTTTCCACAATCGCAGGAGCGCTTCGTCGACGTGTTTGGATCGACCAAGCGTATTTCCGATGGTACCCGAATTTCTACGTCATCTTCGTAGCCCCGCCGGGGATCGTTTCGAAGTCCACAACCGCGTCAATCGGGATGAAGCTGCTTCGCAGGGTTCCAGGGATTCACTTCGGCCCGGATGTTTGCACTTGGCAGAGCCTCGTTACCAGTTTCGCGGAGTCGACGGAAATGTTTGAAGTCGGGAAGGGCTCTGGCGAGTGGTACACCATGTCGACGTTGACTCTGGAATCCTCCGAATTCGGGAATCTCTTCAACCCGCAAGATCGGGAAATGGTCGATCTCTTCGTGTCCCTCTGGGACGGCAAGGAAGGGGCGTTTGAAAAGCACACAAAGGGTTCCGGGAAAGATTCGATTGAAAATCCCTGGATCAACATGATCGCGTGTACCACACCGAGCTGGATCGCAGGCAACTTCCCAGAATACATCGTCGGCGGCGGGTTTACCTCCCGCTGCGTCTTCGTCTACGCAGATCAAAAGGAGAAGTACATCGCCTACCCAAGTCTCCACGTGCCGCCGAACTTCAAAGCAGCTGGCGACAAACTCGTCGAAGACCTCACTAGCATCGCTGATCTCGCCGGAGAATACCGCCTAACCCCGGACGCAATCCAATGGGGCGAAGCGTGGTATCACGCGCATTACAAAGCCCGCGACCCTCACATGGCCGATGAACGATTCGGAGGCTACATGGCGAGGAAACAATCACACATCCACAAGCTCGCAATGATCGTGGCCGCCTCGGAGAGCGAGGCGCTCTGGATAACCGCAGAGCACCTCTCCCTCTCCGCGACGATGACGACGGATCTGGAATCCGACATGAACAAGGTGTTTTCGAAGATCGGGAAATCCGACGACTCGACATACGCCGACCGACTTGTCCAATACGTCAAGAGTCAGGGGAAGGTTTCCTACGCAATCGCCTACAGATATGTGCATTCGCACTTTCCAAGTGTCCGCGATTTCGAGGACGTTCTCGCTGGTTGTGTTCGTGCGGGTTACCTCAGGATCATCAGCGACGGCGCCGGCGGCCTCCACCTGGAACCGATCCTCACAAGGGAAAAAGGGGAAACCCCCGAATAAGGGCAAGAAAAACCCAGCCGAAGCGGGCTGGGTTGGTTAATCGTCAGACAGTCCAGAAATGAAGAAGCCCGCGCGGGGCGGGCTTGGTAGCGTT
>OFRE01000050.1_pt1 | contig 33082 bp, 43 predicted proteins | sample 1543061 | NCBI WGS metagenome assembly OFRE01 (sample SAMN07774218, study PRJEB24372) | wastewater metagenome | isolation source: Exp Tend NO 50WW | collected 2016-02
AATGGTTAGATTGTAAAGATAATACTAATTATTCTAGAATAAATAATAGGTTTTTAGAAGCTAATAGTAAGCAAAGTGAAAGATTGAAAAATTTAGGCAAGGATAATCCTATTTTTACTGATGAGGCTAGAATTAAAAGCTTGAATACAAGAAAAGCTAATTACAAAAAAGAAAACCATCCATTCTATAAAAAATATGGGGAAAATTCATCTTTTCATAAACTAACTTCTAGTCAAGTTTTAGATATAAGAAGGATAGTGTCTAGAGGAAAATCAATGAATTCTACAGCCAAAGATTTTGGAGTTAGTTATTCAACAATTAGGAGTGTAGTTAATAATGAAACATGGAAAAATATAAAATAAAATATGGCGAAAAAAGAGAAAATAGAAAAACAGGGGGCAGAAAAACTCCTTGAGGATTTAGAGAAGAAATATGGAATGGAACGTGTAAGTCCAGAGGACCTTGTAATAATTAATACAGGGAGTATACAATTAAATGAGGCTACACATATAGGGGGGACAGCTTTAGGGAAATTTATAGAGATATTTGGGGAAAATTCTAGTGGTAAATCTACCACTACATTACATCAAATGGCTGAATATCAAAAGGCTTTCCCTGAAAAGAAGGTGGCCTTGTTTGATTTTGAACATTCCTTTGATGAGAAATATGCCATCAGCTTGGGGGTGGATGTTGATGGGCTATTAATCTATCAACCTGATTATCAAGAGGTGGGGTATGATATGATATTAGGACTAATACAAGCTGAATTAGTGAGCTGTATAGTGGTGGATTCGCAAACAGCTGCCACTCCAAAGAGTATTATTGATGGGGAAATGGGGGACGCTACAATTAGTGTGCAGGCTAGGAATAATAGTAAATTCTGCGCTAAAGTGAAGGGGCTGTTAGATAGACATAAAGTGACGTTATTCATGGTGAGCCAGTTGAGAGACTCTATTGGAGGAATGGGAGAACCTACAATTACAACAGGAGGAAAGGCTATTAGGTTTTATGCTGATATGAGGTGGAAGGTGTGGAAGATGAATGATAAGGCTAATGAGCTTAATAAAACTACAATAGATATTGTAAAAAATAAGCTTGGAAAACCCTTTGGACAAGCAAAGATTAATATCCTGTGGGGAGATGGATTTGATAAATTAGGGGAAATAATAGACTATGCATGTGAATTTGATATTATTAAAAAAGGAGGAGCATGGTTTACAATAGAAGAGGCTAAATTTCAGGGGATGGAAGCTACAAAAGAATTTTTAGAGGACAACCCCGAATTATTAAATAAAATTAAAGAACAAGTGTTAATTAAATTAAAAGAGAATGAAGGTTAAAATTAAAAAGCTTGGGGTGATTGAGGAAGGAATGGAAGGAGTTATTCCTAAATATTCTAAAAAAGGAGATGCAGGAATGGACCTTACAGCTACCTCTATGAGAATGGTGGACGAAAGTCAATATGGGTACATAGAATATGGCACTGGAATTGCTCTTGAAATACCTGATGGGTATGTTGGCCTTGTATTTCCAAGAAGCTCTTGTAGTGATACAGGACTAATCCTCTCTAATTGTGTTGGAGTGATTGATAGTGGGTATAGAGGAGAAATTAAATGTAGGTTTAAGGCTATTCCTGATACAGTAATATATCAAATTGGAGAAAGAATAGCTCAATTAATAATTATGCCATTTCCTAAAATAGAATTTGTGGAAGAAGAGCTTTCTGAATCAGAACGTGCAGAGGGTGGACATGGCAGCACAGGTAAAAAATAATAATTATGTCAATGATGGAAGCATATGTACAAAACATTCCCCTATTCTCTCTACATATGTTAGAGAGCTTTTCGGAGAAATGGCTGTACATTAACAATAGCATGAGGGATGTAATACTCCCACATATTATAAAAGAGAAAATTTTAAGGTATGAAGAAGAGTATTAAACCTATTTTAGACGAAGAGGGAGATGAAGAAGAGGCAGATAGGGTGGAAATGGGAGCTATGGAGATGGGAGAATTAATAGAGCAGAGAATCGAACAAGGAGCAAATAAGAAAGAGACAAATAGGCTAATAGACGAATTTAATAGTAAGTTTAGTCGTATATACAATCATGTAAAGTAACATATTATAAAAAAATAAATATGACGATTCTCTTGGTAGTTTCAATTATATAGTTTATCTTTATGTTCTCATATTCATCAGCATGAAAATATTAAATTTAATAGCCCTTATTTTAGAGATTTACCAGATGCTGGTGGATATGAGACTCTAATTTAAGGGCTTTAATTTTTATGAGGAACAAAAGAAAGGTTATATCAGGAGTTTATTGTTATAGATTTAAGAAAGGCACTAAATTATATATAGGTTCTTCTATAGATTTAAATAATAGAAAAGATGGACATAATTCACATTTAAGACGTGGCGAACATATAAGTAAATCTTTTCAAAAAGATTACAACAAATATGGAAAAGAAGAACTCGAATATACTGTATTGGAATATATAGATAACAATAAATATCTTACTAAAGAGATTTCTAAAAAAGAATTTCAAAAACAAATATTTGAAAGAGAACAAATGTATTTAGACAAGTATTATGCTCAAGAGTGCTTAAAAAATAAAAGTGATAGGAGATTCTATAAACTATTATATAATAAAAATTTGTTAGCAAATGGTGGATATATAGACAAAAACTTTGCTCCAAAGGAAGTCCATAAATATACTTTGGATGGATATTATATAGAAAGTTTTTCAAGTATACAGTTTGCAGCTCAAGTTCATAAAGTTGATAGGGCTGGTATATCTAATGTTTGCCGAGGAAAATCAGCTACCGCAGCAGAATTTAGATGGTCTTGGATAAAACAAAATAAAATAGAAGTAAAACCTCTATTTAATTCCAGAAAAGAGATATTTCAGTATGATTTAGATAAAAATTTTATAAAGAAATTTAATTCTAGAAATGAGGCTGTAAGACTATCTGGTATTCATATAAATAAAAGTAAAAGTGCAAAAAGTAGTGGAGGATATTATTGGTTATATGAAGGAGAAGATTTTCCTAAATACGAATATACCTCCTTAAATAAAGAACAGATAATAGAAATAAAACAAGAAGCTATGTTAATTAAAAATAAAGTACTAGAATATGGAGATATTAGAAAATTTACCAAAAAATTTTCTGAAAAATTTAATCTACCAGAACAAGTAATACATACCATTTTTGTAGGAAAAACGTTTAAAAATATAACATGAATGTAGGAAGAAGAGAGATTTTGGAGGGAAATTGGAAGTACAGAAAAGATTTAATACCTTTAATATTTTCTTTACATGCTAAAAAACGTATGGAAGAACGTGTAGAGGGACAATTTATGGTGGTGCCTACAATGGCACGAATAACAAAAGAGAACATATGTTCTGGACAAGCAATAGGAGACAAATTAAGGGCTGTTAAAATAAGGCTTGATTATAGCCGACACAACTGGATGTTTCTAGTAATATGCCCCTCCAGTGGGGTGGTAAAAACATTATATATAGATGGTAAAAAGAAAAAAGCCCCTAAAAAGGAGCAAAATAGCGAAGAAAATAAAGTCTCCAGAACAAATAGAACAGGAGAGGCAGGAAGGAGTAAAGATGAAATTATTCTTTCTGGAAATATGGAGAAAAAGAGTGGGTGGTGGAGTAGGACGCTCAGAAATATCTGGAGAAAAATTATACGCTCCAAGAACAACAATGTTCCATCACATCATTCCTAAACATAAATGTGAAGAAGGTAGGTATGATGAAGAGAACATCATCATACTCACTGAGGATGAACATGTTAGGGTGGAAGCAGATATGTATTATTTCCCAAAAATAAACGAAATTAGGAACAAATTAAAAGAAAAATATGCAAAACAAGGTGAAACGTAAAAAAATGGGAAAATATCTCCGCAAGTTGGCAGCTATGTTGCCTGTCGTATATTACAAAGCTTTAATTAAGCTTTCCAGTCCTGTATATACAAATGAAAAGGGAGACCTTTACACAGAGGAAATGGAAAAGGCTGGAGATAAGAAAATAGCAAATTGGGCTATTATACAAGAGTATCCTGTATCACACAAACGTAGGATGATGAAATTATGGGACAAATTTGGGGATATACGTGCGATAGATTATTATCTCCGTGTAAATGGGAAAATTTCAATATTCCCAAATGAAGAAGAATTAAAAAAGGAAAATGAAACCATTAGAGAAGAAATACAATAAGAATGGATTTGCCTACGAGCTGGTGGATAGGCAAGGGGATGTAGCAATATATTCTCAAACTCTCCCTGAAACAGGGAAAATTATAGCCTATGAGGTGTTTGAGGTGATGAAGAATAAAGAGAGAGAAATAGCTGGAAAAATAATAGGGGCTGGAGAATCTGTCCCTAATATCAAGCAATGGGGAGCATATGCCTTCACCGTTTACGATTTAGAGGCAGCAAAGCTGAAACAAGGGTTTCTATCTACTCGTATATTAGAGAGGAAAAAACAGCCTAGAGGGGTAGTGTAGAATTGATTTTAGCATATAACATATACAAAAAGGACCACAATTACGTGGTCCTTTCTTTTTTGGAGTAGAGGTGTTGCTCAAAAGCCTCCTTTCTGCTCTCCAACTATTTCCTAGGAGACAAATCTGGTTCTCCTTCCTGTGGGGGAGCCTCTGTTATAAGAGACATTTCCACTCCTCTAGCTATCATTTCATTCAACACCTTTAAATTCTCTGCTAAGGAAAGGACGAGGGGAGCCTCTGGAATATTCCTTAGGGCGGCCTCTGTTGTTTGTTTTAAGAAATGTAATTCTGCCCCCTTAATTATAAGGTCTTGATTACTTTCCCATTGGTAGGCTAATTGAGGGTTGAAGGTTGGTCCCTTTTTAGGGGCTGCTTCAGCCATTGGCCCTTGTGGCTCATTTGGCTCATTTGTATTTTCTTTCACTACATGCATATATTTTCTGGTTTTAGAGGACAAATATAGGAACAATTATCGGATATTCCTAATTTTATGTGTTAAAATTGTGTTAATTAATTGGTAGGAAGAAGCTGACAATACAAGCATTTTTAAGACTCTTTCCCCATTCAACATGTATTCCCATGAGGTTATGGAGAGCGTTTATTTCATGTATGAGGCTATTCACATACGAGGGGAGGGAGGGGCTAATACGAAAGCTATAGCTCTGTAAAAGTTTCCTCTCTTCGAGGACGCAATTGTTATCAATAGAAGAAATAAGACCCTCTATTAAGGAGAAATAAGCAATCTCATTCTCCTTTAATATAGAGGGAAAGTCTTTTTTAATTATGGTCATCCAATTTTGTCTATTTCTGATGGAATTTTCTTAGGCATCCTATTTAGCTTTATTTGTCTTATCACTTTTCCGATTTCTTTCATTTCCTGTGGAGTCCTATCATGGAAGCATTTACTGAGCCAGATATTAGTGCTTACCCTAATGAAGGCGATGTGAGTAGTGGTGTCTATGCCCTACAACGATATGCCAGTCCTACAGAATTTGGACTTCTTGGTAATTGGTCCATTAGTCGAGTAGTGCAGGCTCAGGTCCCTATCTGGGATGCACAGAATACTAAAATCAAAGCTTTTAAAAGTGCCCTAGAAGGTCGTACTCTGGAGGATACCTGGATTACGCATCGCCCTTGTATTACGCCAGCTTCCTATGCTGCTGAACTGGCCACCTCAAGCTGGTCGCTTACCACGTATCCTTTTGGTGTGGACGATAGTTTCCTGACCTACGCAGAACATAAAGAGACTTTGGATAATAGGCCGGCTCCGGAAATTACTACCACTCCCTGCGAGACTACTTTAGTGTGGCCAGGCAAGCGCGGTACGTATAAGACGCTAAAAACAGACGAGAACGTGCTGGCTTATTATGATCCAACAGCGCCAGAGCTTCTACCTGTTACGCACGAGTTTATTCCGGGCGGGAAATATTCTATTGTGCAGAACGCACTTTCTGCTGAGCGCATCCCCTTGGAAGCTAGGGCCTATATAGAAGGGAACTATTATTGGGAAATCCAACCTGCTCGTTTTAACGATACTATAGAAGTTCTACTTCCTTGGCAAGTTCGTACAGATGGGCTTCCTACTGATTGGGTGTATCCTAGGACTGTTAGTACGGAAGCGGAACTAGGGGTACTCGTCACTGCTATCTTCCGTGGGCAGGTGGATCCTACTAGGGATCCTGATGTTATTAAGGTGGTAGCTACTTTAGGTGGTTCTGCTTATAACGATACTCCACCCCTCTACCTTGCTACGGCTGATTGGGCCACCGTAGGTAATACAGGTGGATCTGTGATAGATGCAACAGATATTTCTGTAGCCGGTACCCCGTTAGCGGATACTGTAAAAATGCTACAGTTTTGGCATTCCGCTAATCCACCAGAATTTGGTTTCGTTGACCCAATCTTTCGTGCACGTCCTAAAGTCTGGGACCATACTGATCCTGAATTCGTAGGCTACGTGCCCTATCAGCGTCATATGTGGGTCAATAAAATGAGCTACATTCTGGCCTATGCTAAGGAACCAGACGGCAGATTTGATGGATTCTATTTTGCCTATAAGGTTAGTATCTCAGTAGCAACACGAGCTTGGAATTCTTTTGTACGTAATGTGCTCACTGATACTGACCCTAGTTTCTTCCCTTTTAATGCAGCTACTTTGGAATTGGTGGGAGTATATGATACAATAACAGGAGAAACTCTTAGTGGTGGTACAGCCTGGTGCCCTGCTATGACTCCTATCGACATTGGAGCAATCTCTTCTGATGTAGTAGGATCTCCGGAAATTGACCCAGGATATTGGGCTGATTATCCCTGGCCTTCCCTGACTATCGAGCTCCCTGCCGGTACATTCTTCTTGGAGGATGGTTCTGCTGCTCCTATCTATCCTACCTTCTATGGTGCGTATGTCTACGATCTGCATCTTAAGAAGTGGGGTAAAATGGATGGTGAGTATAAAAGATTGATGGACTATATGGCTATTAACACCTATATGCCTAATCAGCAATCTTTTGACCGCTTCGGGCTTTTTGGTGGTATACTGGATGCCGCAGGGAAAGTTCACATCTTTGATGATAAGCCTTCTGATAGCTGGATCAAATATGGTAAGATTGGCTATTATCGTCAGGGTATGACTTCCATGGAAGAAGTCCGGGTGCATCATAAAGATGGTGCCACCGGTAAGATTGAGATTGAATCTTCTGTAGAGGGCAAACTTCTAACCCCTGGGTATGAGGTATCCTCTAGCTTCACAGCTAGCTCTATGTGGCAACATAATGGAAGCTATGCAGCCAAATGGCACAACATTGTAATTTCTGGTCGCTTTGACCTAACTTACCTCGAGTTTCGAGGAATTCCAACCGGAAGGAGATAATCATGGCTGGCGATTCTATTGTTAACTATGGAGCAAATACTGGAGGCGGCGCGGCCGCTTCTGGCGGTACTCTGGCAGATCTTATCGCTGCTCTGTCTGCTACCGCTACCAATATTCGCCCTAATCAAGCCGCACGTCAACAGGAGATCGCAACCGCACAAGGAGCTCAGGATGCGTATAGTAAGGACAATGCATTCAAGGATGCTGCTGGGCTTATTACGCAAACTCTGCAACAACAGATGGCAGAGTCTATGCCTTCCATTGTGCGTGCCGCTGATGGTGCTGGTGCTTCTGCTGGATCTATGCGTGCTCTTCTTACTCAGCAAGCTGTACAACAAGCTGCTACTGCCGCTGCTGCACAAGGCGCACAAATGGCGGTTGATTATGGTGGGGTGGCTAACCAGAATGGGCAGCTGGTCGAACTTCTGACTCGTTCCGATAGTACTGAATTGAATGCCCTGCTAGAAGCTTTGCGCCTGCGCCAGGATATCAAGGCCTCAAATCAGCAGATGCAACTCGCAGCAGACGCAGCTAAAGGCAATGGTAGTTCTAATACTATCTCTAGTAAAGCTCCTGTGACTATTGGGTCTGGCAAAGGGAAAGGTAATGGAGCAGGTGGCCAAGTAGTTGGGGCTCTTATGCCTAATACCCCTCCGGCTGATACCAGCTCTTTCTTCAATCGTGATGGTGGTATCTTGGATAATAAGGGGGGTGCTCCTGTTAGCGTAGGACCTACTATGTCCGATGCTGCACTACTTGCTCGCTTGCAGAATCTTCCTGGTACTGCAACATGGGAAGGTACACCAGTTCCGGCTGATATGTATAATGGCGGCTTTAAATTCTAAGGATTCATCATGGATATGCTAAAACTTCTTCAACAAGCCAGCTCTCCTGCAGAAGTGCAGCTGCTGCTGCAAGCTATGGGGCAAAAGGGATCTCCTAATGCTGCCCCTGTACAGCGGCCTGCGGTGGATCCTATGGCTGCAGCTTCTGCTAATGCCCTTCTGTCCCCTGCTATCATGCCGCAAAGCGTAGATGCCATGCGAGCTCTTCTGAATAGCATGGGCCAAACTGGGGCTATGGCTGCTCCTGGAGGCGCTGCTTCCCCTAAACAATATCCTCAGCAGTCTAGCCAACCTGCAACTCCTGTCACCGCTGAGGAAATTGCTCCCTTGATTGATAAAATTACAGGGGTTGCATCCACTACTCCGGCTGAGCCTATGGCAGGATCTAAGACTACTGCTAATGGCAAGCCTCTTCCTATTGGTATGCAAGCTAATACCAAGTATGGGGTAGAGCGGGTCAATGAGAATACAGGTATGCATGGAGTTACTGCTACTCGTGATGCGAATGGTAGAGTCACTCTTACTAACATGGATGCTAGTGGGAAGCCTACGGAACAAAGCCAGAAACAAGTCTACGGCTTTAATCCTGCCAACTCCTCTACTTCTTCGGCTGTTACTTCGTTGATGGATCAGCTTACGAAGACTACGGATGTAGATACTGCGCGCGGTTTGGCTAGTACGCTGCGTGTGGCTTTTGCTGAGGAGTCTACTAAGATGCAGCAGGAAGCTATTAAGCAGGCTGAGCATGAACTTGGTGTGACCTCTATCCGTAATGATCTACGCAGTGCAGAAGCTATGGACCAAGCTAAGCCTGGGTTCATGCCAGGTATCGGCGATTCCAAAGCTACCCTACTCCTGCGCCAGCGTCTTGCTGATGCCCAGAAGCAGGTTGACGGCCGTGCTAAAGAATGGCTTGACCGCAATATCTCCTTCAACCGCCTGAAGGCTATGTCTGTAAACGCAGAAGGCGAAGTCAAGCGCATTGTGGATAAGGGCCTAGAGTTCCAGCGCAAGAAGGATCTTATTACTACCAAGGCAGAAGAGAAGGATGCAGCAAAGAAGGAAGCTGCTAAGATTGCCTATGACGGGCTTTCTCCTACTCAGAAGCAGGTTCTTATCCGCTTGAACCCCACTCTTGCGAAAGAAGGAAATGAGGAAGAGGCAGTGGCTTATGTGAATCGTCAAGCTAAGATTGATAAGGACTTCACGGAACTACTGCAGGCGGATCCTACTGAGTACAAGAATCTTGCATTTGGCGGGAATAAGCATGCTGCCCAGCTTCTCGCAGAAGAGGAAGCTTCTCGTACTGGCCAACCCCCTGCTGATGTAGAAAAGGCCATTAAAGAGCTGACTACTATGCCAGTGTCGCCGGCTATGGTACAGGACTGGATCACTTCTACCTCTGGGCGCGCAGTCGGTGATAAGGGTGATTTCCGCAAAGCTAAGCAAGCAGACTGGAATGATGCACTTAGTGGGAAGACGCCCGAGCAGAAAGCTAAGCTGTCTTCTATGCAAGCAGAGATTCGTATCTCAGCCTACCGTAAAAAACAGACTGATGATTTCATGGGCAATGTGATGAATTGGGCTGGCCCTAGCTCTCCGCTACGAGTGGCCGCGCAGAAGTCTCTTGCCACCTCAGGGAAAGCTGATCTGGATTCTACGCTAGGTGTGCTTATCCAAGGGCAGGATGCCCCTACTGTGGTAGCAACCCTGAAGTCTGTAAAAGATGAAGTTAGCGCTGCGGCGGCTTCTAGGCAAAAGTCTATCTTTGGTGGAATTGATACACTGAAAGCTCTCGGTGCAATCGACAATGCCATTAGTAGCAATGAAGGTATTCTGGGCGTGCTGCGGAATGCTATCAATCAACAAACAGGATCCACTGTGATGCAAGCTGTGCCGGGTGGTGCTGCTGCTCAGTGGGGTCTTAATACCTTTAAGTTCTAAGGATAATCATGGCTGATCTATTCTCTCCTGATCCATACGATACTGAAGTCAACGAACCGTTGATGGACTCTCGTACCTCTATCTCCAAGGCTATCAGTAATCTCTATGGTGGTACTATTGGCACCGTAGTGGATATTGGTGCTAGTATTTTTAATTCGCTTCCGGGCACAGAAGAGGTTCAGACTGAGGATATTCTGGGCCGTATTGGCGGAGATGCACTGCGAGTTTATCAGGAAAGTCCTGACGCAGTACGCACTGCTTCTCTTATTGGAGGGGCTATTCTGCCAGGAGGTGTTGCAGTAAAGGGCTTGAATCTCGTACGTAATGGCTCGAAGGCTGTTAACTGGTTCTCTGCTGCTGGCAAGACTGCTAATATGGAGAAGGCCGCCAATCTTTTCCGGCAGGGTCGCCAGAGCACTTCTGAGTACAAGAACCTTCTGTGGGGTATGCGCGGACGTGCGCTTGCAAATAATACCCTCGATGCCGCTGCTGCTGAGCTTGCAGTACTGGGTACCATGAATGCACATCCGTACATGGAGGACTATCTTAAAGACCCAGCCACTAACTTTGGTATCGGCGTTATGCTGGGTGGTGGCCTTGGTACGCTTGGTGGGGTTATCGGGGATGCCATGCTTCTTCGTAAAGCTACGGGAGCTATCGAACAGGAAGCACTGGATACTGTATACGGAGCAGTACGTCCTGTCGGTCTTGGTATGACAGATGCTACTAAGGTGCAGACTGACCAGCTTACGCTCGATGCACTCAATGAACTACTGACTAAGGGCAAAGAGCAGAATAAGATTCCTGCCAATGATCTGGCCATGAGCTATGCTGAGAAGATGGCTCGTGATATTGAATACCAGAATGGCCAGCGCTTCGAGTCTATGCTTGATGGAAAGCTAAAAGAACTCGATGCTCCAGATAAGCGAGTGATTCAGGAAGAGATCACCAGTAATCCTGCTATGTGGGGAGTGCAGAAGATTTCCCATGCCGAGATTAAGGATGATCTTCCTATTGGCGCAGCTAAGAGTAATCTGCTGCAGGATAAGCCTACCCTAGAAGTTACGAATAAGCTTGGCGAGAAAGATCTTGTCACCGCAGCCTACTTCCCTGATATCAAGCGTTTTGGTTCTCAGTCTGATGTGCGCCTACACGCTGGTGCTGCTGCATTGAATACTACAGAAGAGGCGCTTGTTAAGGCGAAGCCGGATAAGCTTTCTATGGTGCCTAACTTTGACTACGCTCTGGAGTCTATCGGGAAAAGCACCCCGCACGTAGAAGCTGATTATGTTGCTTGGACTTCCAAATTCGGGAAGATGAGCGATGATGATTTCGAGTCCTATATGAAGAAGGCTATTCTTTCTTCTGAGGATATTCCCCAACTACAGGCAATCGCTGTTAAGATGGGGTCTTCGTCACGTCTGAAGAATACCGTTAAGATCCGGATGGCGGATAAGATGGACGAAGCGGAAGCTATTATTGATGAAGTCAACATCAAGCGTACACTTGGTGGTACTCCTGTTAAATACCAGCAGGCCGCTGGCCGTATCTTGAATAATGCTACTGTTACATCTAAGTATTCTTTTGCCGCAGATGGATCTGTTGGAGGTGATGCTTTGCATGGATGGATTGCAGGAGATACGTATCCACTTCAGAAAGCTGCTACCGCGTTCTTCTCTAAAGGTTTCGTAGCTAGTTCTCGTACTCCCAAAGATATGGTTGATGCCGAGCTAATGCGAGCCATCTATCATCATCCTAAGTCCGAAGCTTTGCGTAAGGATCTAATGAATATCGCAGATAAGGACGGAAAGATCTATCTGTATCGCGGCGTGAAAGCTTCTAAGATCTATGGGCAAGCTCCTTTGGAATCCATGGCTATTAGCGTGGATAAGACGCGCCAGTTTACTGGTAAGAATGGCCAGACCCTGCTCTATAAAGTTGACGTGGACGACGTAGTTGCATCCTTTGTAGACGTAGGTCACGGCTCGAATAACGTGGAATTGATTGTGCGCGCTAGTGCTCGTGACGCAGAAGCCACCTTGTCCCCAGAAGGCCGTATTGCATTCCGTAAACAGCTCGAACGTAATCTGGCTACTACCATCAAACATAAGGAAGCAGCATATGGTGATGTGGCTGATTATCTGCAGGAAGCTAAGTACAAGCAGCTACAGCATATGCTGAATCGTGGCTTCCCTCCTGAAGTTATGGCTAAGCGCGTTAACATGCCGCTAGATACTGTAAACCAGTTCCTAGCTTCTGATCGTTCGTTCGATACTTTTCAATCGCTGGGGAATCTTATTGGGTTCAAATCAGCGGAAGAAGCGCGGGCGGCTCTTTCTGTACGTAATAAGCCACTGCTGCTGCGCGGAGCTAAGAATAAGGCTGACTATACTGAGCATCACGCTAAACTGGATGCGAAGACTTTGAATAATATCGACACGCTCTTCAAGAGCACGCAGATGTTCAATTCTACTTCGCCTACCGTGCGCTCTATTGCAGACACACTTTTTCAACGCTATGCCCCAGCATTGGATATCTTGCGCACGAAACTCTCGCTGGTGAATAACGAGCTCGCAGGTTCTAATTTTTATTCGTCGGCGGACCAGTTCGTTCGGCACATGGAAGATATCGGGCCAGTACTTACTACTATTGGTAAGGATATCACGCATATTGCCAATAGAACATCCTCGGAGATTCTTCAGCCTATCACGGAATTCATGGTAAAGGTGGCTGATAAAGAAGCTTCGCTGGTAGAATTCAATGTGGCTGCTAACCTGAACGCTTCGCTCAAAGGCTTCCGTATCTACAAGGATAAGCAGTTCTGGCAAAAGGTTATGCGAGAGGCAGAAAACGGCAAGATGGTAGAAGTGCTAGAGCCTGTAACTTTCCAGGGCCGTCCTTTTACTGTGGCTACTGACGAAACTGATGAACTTCTGACTAAGATTCAGCAGACTGGCAAAGATCTGTATGAAATGCGCGATGTTAGCCATCGTATCACAGGCAAGGGCTCTATTAACAATACGGGCTTCTGGATGCCTGCTATGAATCCTGTGAATAAGTTCATTGCTTATCTACACGATCAAGCTGCTGATGTTACCCGCATGGTATATGGGCGTACTCAGGCAGAACTCGATGATGCATTGAAGAGTTTTGCCGGTGAGCAGCTGCAGAATCCTAACCTCCTTGTCGTAACCAAGGATAACCAAAAATGGTGGAGCTATGTCAATGGTAGACTTGATCCTGTTAACATGGAAATGGTTGATGCCTCTAAGCTTAAAACAGGTTCTGGTGCTTCAGCTATCGTGTCCACTGGCCGTGATATTCTATCTGAGATTGCGGGAGGCTATGAGCACATGGTGAATGCTTCGGTGCGTAACCTGGCTGATCTCAGTATGAGTGACATCACGGATACGCTGCGGAAGTATTCCACGATTAGTGGCAAGGCTCTAGAAGCTCAACCCTTGAGTTTTGTTAAGCGCGTGCTTAATAGGCCTAAGGATACCGGGACTTCTGCTGTCAACATCCTGCTGGGTAATTCTTCTATTGGTGAGTATGAAGGATGGCAGACAGCTAATAGAACCTTTGAAGCAGCACTGGCTAAAGGCTCTCAGACAGTCTCAGCGATTTGGAAGAATTCTGCCCCATCTACTAGCTTCTTCAAGAAAGGAAAAAAGATTGATGCTAGCAAGATGAAAGAGTTTGACTATGAAGCCTTCGCTAAGCGCCTGGAGGATGAAGGGGTAGTGAACCCGTTTGCTATCTACGATAAGGCCACGGCTGTAGAGAAGTATGGTATTAGCCAGCTGACAGATAACCCCGAAGTACCTCGACGTATTATTGCGGCCGGTAACTCTATGGCTGCTACGCTTGCACTACGAATGGGGGAACTCGCGCACCCGATCGTTAACTTGATGAGCATGCCTATTCTGACATCATTGGCCAATGCTAAGAACCTGCCGGCAACATTCATGGGAGTGACTAAGGGAACAGCAGAAGCTAGTACGGCTCGCATCATGTACGATGGTATGAGAGCCATGAATTCCCCTCGCTTCGCTGCGCTTAATAGGAAGTGGGAAGATCTTGGTTACTTCCAGCCACTCGTATCGGAAGCCACGGAGATTCTAAAAGCTACTCGCAAGTTTGAGAAGGGCGCACTCGCTAATACCGAGAAGCTACTGGAGTCTGGCTTTGTGAATTTTATGAGTAAGCCCGCGGACTTTTCCGAAGCTATGTCCCGTAAGATCATGATGAATACTGGAGCCCAGCTGGCTAAGAGAATCTATCCGGAACTCGATGACAATGGTGTGACTATCTTTGCTCGGGACTTCATGGATAAGGCTATCGGTAACTATTCTGCCGCTCAGCGTCCTGTTATGTTCCAAGGGACCATGGGTATGGCTCTTGGCCTATTCCAAACTTACATGTTGACGATGGCCCAAGGTGTGTATCGTGCTGTGGAATTCAAGGATTGGAAGACACTAGCTAAGGCTTCCATGGCGCAATCTACTATCTTCGGCACTGCTTCTATGCCCGGGTTCCAGCAGGTTAGCGAGATGATTGGAGAACATTTCTCTGAGGATCATTTTGATTTGACCACTGGAACATACCGTGCGGTAGGAGATAAAGCTGACTGGATTCTGTACGGGCTTCCCACTAACCTGACTGGCGCTAGTATCTATACACGGGGGGATGTTGATCCGCGATTCCCTAACGTGTTTGCTGGTGTGGATAATGTGGTTGCTGTAAACATGGCGGCCCAATCCGCAGAAATGGTCAAGAGTGTGGCTCGTGCAATGGGCGAAGGAGAATCTTCTGGGCAGGCTATGCTACAAGCGTTGTCTCTTCAGACCCTCTCCCGCCCACTTGCTAGAGCTGCTGAAGTAGGAATGGCTACAACAGGAGAAGGTGGTTCCATTAATAGGGCTGGCAACACAGTGCAGACTGCTGAAGAAGTCCTTACGTTTAATGGCATTGCTGCACGAGCTTTTGCGATGCGTCCGTTTGAGGAAGGCAAGCTACGAGAAGGGCAATACCTCAATCGTTTCTACGAAGCAGCAGATCGTGATATCCGGAAGGATACTGTTAACAAGCTACGCACTGCTATCCGTGCAGGAAAGAATACACCCGAGAAAGTATCGGAACTTGCGGAAGAATATATGCGCAAGGGTGGTTCTCCTACAGGATGGCGCGCAGCCTATCGCACTGCTATCGCACGAACGAATGTAGCAGGAGAAGACACCTTCATTTCTGACCTTGATGAAAGTAGCCCACTGCAACACATGATAAACTCTCTTGACTGAGAAACAAAAAAGCCCCTTGGATTTCTCCTTGGGGCTTTTTTGTTGGGCGCTTAGGAACGCGCTAGTAGGAAGGCAGAATAATTTGCAATATCAATCATGAGTTTTTCATCCGGACCCAGGCCTGAACGGATAAGATTAAGTTGATCCTGTAATGCCATCGTGTACTTATCTACTAGGTATTGCTTATTACAGCTTTGCCATCCCCTCATACCCTCTAGTCGCTTAACTGCTAGTCGATCATTCATTTTAAGATGAAAATGATAAGAGGCAGTAGCATCAGGGGAAGGTTCTCTATTCTCTACTACAGCTAGCTCAGATTCTAGTAACGTACCATACCATCCACTGAATATAAAATTCGCTGGATGCCCCGTCAATAATTGAAATCTGTCCTGTACGGCCTTGCGCATAGGAGCATCTGCTGCACTAGGTAACACTCCTTCAGTAGTAGGTCCAATCTTGCATGTCCAAATATTCATATCAATACTCCTATTAGAGTCCCATGTAATTCACCATCGCTTCTTCTAGCGCATGGGGATTAATTTTTACAAGAGCGAAAGTTACTCGTGCAACAATCTCGCCCTTCATCCATAGTTCATATTCCATGGATAGCTTATTCTCTCGCCATCCAGTGAATTCTCTTTGCTTCAGTTCAGAGGATGTAGCGAAGTCATTGTGATTACTCCTTTTATATTCTTCTGTCCGAGCCTTGGGATCGAATGCTATGAACTTACTTCGATCGAAATCATTTGCCATCATCTGTCTCCTTCATGATCGAAGAAAGGGGAATTCTGAAACCAGCTGCGTGCTTATGGCCACCACCGCCGGGATACTGCTTTGCGATCTCTGATACATCCATACCATTATCACAAGAGCGCAGACTATAAACACGATGGCTACCAGTGTCGTAGTAGCTAGCAGCAAATACCGTTCCGTCTTTGTAATTTTTGGCCATATTATGACAAGCGTCGGAAGCTAAAGTGTAAGGTAGATTAGCAACAGGAACAGTATGACCCGCGATAACGCCAAAGTGTTGGCACACATTTAGAAGCTCCTTGATATCTTTGTGATGCTTACGTTCGATAGCGTGGCCCTCGGAAGCCATCTTCATCATTTCAATTCTACCACCTGACATTAGTGTGTCCCACTTGTCGAAAGAATAGGCATGGGAAAAAATAGCAGCAGAAACTTCACGAGTAAGTTCAAGTTTAAACTTCCAGAGGTCCCTATCTTGTACATACTCAAGAAGAAGCGGAGGTTGTTTATAGAGTGGGTGAGTCTTGTCGGGATTCCCCCAATTAAAAAGATAATCCCATGCTAGCATCGCGCCACTACGGTTGATATCAGTGTAGTGGCTGAGCTGCTTAGGTTCCCCGCTCCAGCTATCGCTCTTAAATAAAGGAGAAAGGTCTTCGATAGCTGTTTTGTGGTGGTCAATGAGAATAACTTCCTCAGCAACTCTGAGTATCCCCTCTACTACTGCTCGTTTATAAGAGAAGTCAACCAGATAAACTACACGATCAGTGCAGTCTGGCGGGGGGTCGTTATAGACTCCTGGGTGAAAATCAAACTCTATCTCCATACTTGAGTGTTTTGTATAGTGGTGGAAGCACCATGCTGCTGTAAAACCATCTGCACAATTAGCATGATAAATAACAAGGGGATTCATACAAGCTCCGTTGAAGTTAGCCATTTAAGGTCCAGAAGGTTAGACGGCCACTCTTTCTTCTGTCGGTGCAAAGGCAAGTAACCCGCCTTATCTCTGATATTAATAACCTGGATCTTTTCCGCTGCTTTCAGACTTTGGATAATCTCAATCATGTCTGTCATCTTAGCGAGGTCACGACTCACAACTTTCCACAGATCAGTAGGAGTCTGCGGCATTGTGCAGGTAGCCAGATAGCTAAGGATCTTACCTGCTGCCATTGAAGTACGGGAGGCCCCGAATTCTCCTAAGGCACGAGGCATAGTTTTCTCAGTGACGGCCAGGATAGTGTTAGCTCGGATAATGTGCTCCTCTCTGATAATCTTCGAAAGGTCGTAAGCTGCTAGCAACATGCTTATCTTAAGTAGGTGTGTAAAACGACGCTGCTGATAGTGTGCAAAGCGGTGGTCATCTACTGGAATTTCATTCTCATAAATAATCTTACCAATTTTTCTAGCCTCCGCAGATACTGCTATCTGACCAGCCATCTGTTCCCTTGCGTCTATCATGCGAGCGGCTAGTGCTTCTATCTTGCTTTCGTCAGGGGGCTCCGGCCATGCCACTCTGTTGGTAGTAGGGTCAGAATGCACAAGGAGTACACGAGAAAGAAAGCCACCGCCTAAAGCTTCCGGAGGAAAAGAAAGCGCGAAGCTATCAGGAGTCGAGCCACCTAGAAGATTCACTGTAGGCTTATCCACCTCTACACTCTTACCCTGAATCTTCGGCTGCTTATACTTGTCAAGATTATCCCACAAGTTGGTGAGCATAGTGACGAACTCCATATTACCCTGGCCAATGAAGTCCGTAAACTCCCCGGCTAGGATAAATGATTCCGAAGGAGCATCCATCACAAAGTTTTCTATATCTTCTGCATCCTCGAAACCATCCGTCTGTTTCATATCCATGAGGAAGCGTTCTTTGGAAGTCTTATCAGCAGAGAACCTCTTGTATTTTGCTGCCTTCATTACTCTCTTGCCTAATGAAATACCCGTACCTTTACGAGTCCCAGGCGAACCCATTAGTAGGATATATTGGTTGGGATAGATAGGACCCGTCCCAAATTGAATATAGATAGACCTTCCCATAAAAGCCCCCATCATAGAAAGGCAAGTCCACCGATGATAGATTGCAGGACATTCTGATTCCTTTATGTTGCACATACCCATGTAACTGGATACGAAGTCAGTACCTAGGTTCATTATTGTGGCCTTTTATATTTGCGAGTACCGTTAGGATTCCCCTCGTCCGCTTCAGCCCAGTTCTGCCCATACTTGATATCAATAGGAATCACGAGAGTTCTTCCATGAACCACAGTAGGGTTATACATGCATTCCGCTAGGCGTGCAGCAAACTCATCGCGCCTGGAGATACGCCATTGACCGAAGATCGAATCGTGAATCTGTGCCTTGATTCTGAAGTCGCCACCGGAAGTCAGCACAAGTTCCTTATAGGCTCGCATGAATCCCTTATTCAATATCTCAACAGAAAGATTCTGAGGCTGGTGAGCAACCGCGCTGCGTAGCATAGCATGATTCCTGTCAATATCACCAAAGAAAATTCGTACATGGCCTGTTGGAGATACAAGACGTTCCGTCGTTTTAATCTCAGCCTTAATTTCTTTGTACCACTCACGCACTCTAGGAAATGGCTTATGATACGCATCGAGGAGGTCTTTAGCAAACCCCCGTAGTGTACGTTGGTTAGGCCTATTCGCTTTGACGACATCCACAATTTCAATGTTAAGCTTAACGGCAGTCTCATACAGAATACGCGCTCCGATGTTTTCGATGAATGTGCCAGCACCCATCATATAGTTAGTACCGTGCACGATCTTCTTGAGCACCTTGTTACGAAAGAAGTCAGTAACTTCCTCATAAGGCATATCAAAGAATAGCGTGCCTAGGGTTTTGTAGAAGTCCTTCTGCGCATCTTCTAGTGCGATAATGAGAGCTTCTTCCTGGGAACAATAGGCAGTAGTGCGACCTTCGGACTGCTTGTTATCCGCCTCAAAAATCTCAAAGCCTTCATCTGCTACGATCATTTCCTTAGCATAAGATGGGATGTTCTGCACTTGAGTACCAACCCACAGGCTAGAAGCAGAGCAAGCCATCCGTTCTGTTTCAGCCCCAAAAGGATTAAGCGCCCACAGCAGTCTGCCCCTCATCTGCAAGAAATCGAAGTACGTGCCGATAGCCTTCTGTGACTCACGATAAGAAAGAATCTCATCACACATGCGTGCCAGAATAGGATGCTGCTCTGCTACAACCAACAAATTCTTTTCATCGGTAGAAGATTTACTTTTGCCAATCCTAGGACGCTTCGCACCCCATACATTGTACACATATTTTTCAACCTGTTGCCAACTACCTGCGTTAAAAGCAGGATCAGCAAACATAATGCGCAAGCGTGCACGAGCTTTCTCTAACTTCTTTTCGGCAGCATCACGTAGGCGTTTGCGCACTTGCATATCCATCTTAGCTCCCTCAAAATTCGAGTAAAGAGAAGGATAAACAAGTGGGAATTTTCTTGCGTAGTTTGTAAAAACATACGGCTCAGCAGTCTCTAACTGCGCTATGAAAGTACGAGCTGTATTCCAAGTATCCTTGGCATTGTATGCCCAATAGAGTTCTTGGTCTTTACGCTTAGCAGCAGCTTCAGCATCCTGTTTCCAGAACACATAGTCATAGAGATTGTAAGAGGCCACGAATGCCAAGCTCTTAGGGAGTTCAGCATAGCGTGCGTGCGCCATAGCCATAGTATCATAGAGCCACTCATTGGGTTCAGCATGATAGCGAATGGAATGGGTGGCATCATACATGCCGTTGTGCATGATCTTTGGGATAGCCAGTGCATTCACTTTTTGCATGAATCTAATGGCTTTGCTATAATCCCGATCAGAACGCCAGTGTTCTCCTTCATAGTTCACCATAGGAAGCATGAAGGTTTCTAATGAACCATTGGGATAAATGGCAGTCCATGATGCGCAGGTGATATACGTTTCACCGCCTTCCAAATCTTTTTCTTTGAGAGTCTTAGTCTCCACGTCATACGCTATAGCGAATGCTTTCTCCAGACGTGCGGATGCTGCTGAAAACAGGTCCGTAGTCAGCAGCTTGGTATAGCGGAAAGGTACAGGCTTACGATATGCGTGCCGTGCTTTAAGAAGATCTTGCTCCCATAGCCAGCGACCATGTGCAACAGTATGAAAGTGACCCAGCTTATTTGCAATGATCGTAGGAATCTCAAAGTTCAAACGAGAACCACGCCATGCATCTAGCGTAGGCTTTTCGCCGGGAACTAGGTTACGAAGAGTCTGGTCATTGCAGCAGATGATAGCAGAGCAGCCTGTCATCCTAGCTTTGGAAACCATATCTGAGATGCCCATAGTAGCAGCCGTACTGACTGCACTGAACTGAAGTTCTTTCAGTAAATGGGCAAGAGAACTCATATTGTCTTTTTCAGCCTTGTCGTAATTGACTAGGACTTTCATACAGGTTCCTTATGTTATGAAGTGGGAATGCAAATAGCCCCTCAGTCTTGTGAACCGAAGGGCTATTAACTTACCACTGCTTACTGAGCAGGAGTTTCGTGCAGGGGACGAACATTGATGTTGGTATAATCATTGCCGTTGGCACCCTTCGTAATCTTCGTGGTGATAGCAGCACCGAAGGGGGGTGCATCTTTCAGACCTTCAAAGATTTCGCGATTGGTGACACCATTCAGATCTTTCACGTTCAGAATCTTCATAGCCTGCTTCTTGAAATAGCCCATGCCATCTTCTGTTGCAGTGAAGCGCTCATTGAACAGCGAGCCATTAGGGAACGGAGGCTCATCAGATTCCACAGTCTCTTCGATAGCATACTCGATAAAGATATTCAGCTTCTTTTCGCCGTCCTTATCCTTGCCTTCTTTGACACCTGCATCCGTAACCTTCAGTTGATACGTACCCTTGGAAGGAGAAACATAATCCGGGGGAGTAACCACGTTACCCAGGTCCATGTCCATGATATCGTCGAGGCTGAGAATGGTCTTTGCGTTCATGATGATTTCCTTGAAAAAGAATTAACTTACTTAGCGGCTTTGTTTGCAGCAATACGTTGCGCCAGAGTCATATGCTGATTTGCTTCTACCTTAGGAGCTACTGCTGGAGCATCTTCTTCAGGAGAATTATGTTGTTCGATGCGCTTAAGCACACCACCTTCGATCAGAATGTCACGCATGAAAGGCTCTTTTGAAGACTCCATTTTAACATTCAAACGCGAACCTGTCAAAAGGTCTGGCCTGTATGTAGAGGAAGAACCTGCTACGTGTTTGCCTAGCTTCTTATGCATATACACCACAGTCCCGAAGAACTTAGCGCACTTCATACTAAAAGCCTTGGACCCCATTAGTGGGAAGATTTTATCTTTCCCTTCGTCATCCTCTAGTGCAATCTCATGCGTAAGGACAATGAAATTAGTATGGATACACTGCTGAATTACAGAGCAGCAATCCCCTAGCCACTTGTTCACCATACCATATTCGTCGAAGGTAGGCTTATACATGCCAGGTTTACCTAGGCACGCAGCGGCTAGTGCAGAATCTCCAAGCTGTGAGCCGGAGTCAATGACTACGAGATCATTGTGCTTGCACTTGCTAAGGCAGAAAGGAGTAAACTCTGCACGGGCCTTAAGACACTCAGGGCAATCCACTCTACCGTGTGCGTCACAAATCTTCACGCCATCTTTAGCAGTCAATGCCTTGAGCATCGTCTCGATAGCGATAGGATTATCTCGTGTATCCTGAATCTTGAAGAGAATGATCTTAGCAAGCTCCTCATCTGTGAGGTCCATGTTAAGAATAGTCTCATGCCCATTTTCTAGCGCAAACATGTAGACTTTGTCAATCTCAGAAAGCTTAGCAGCAGTACCGCCTAGTCTAGTCTTACCACCTTTCGGTGGACCGTAGATCAGAATAGCATGGTTAGTCTCAAGCTTGGAAGCAGCACGTTTAAGCTGGAGCATGTCCATCAGAATCTCCTTGTTCTACGTATGGGGCTTACTTTTCTTTAGGAAGCAAAGATACAAGCAGCTCACGAATAGCAGGCTCGGGCTTCCAGTATCCTGGACCCTTACAGACTTTACCATCCGCGTCATAGATAGGCTGTCCGTCTGCGCCCAGCTTAGAGAAGTTAGAGGCCATGATGATATCAAGAACTTCCTTATTAGGCAAGCCGAAGCGTACCATTTCAGAAGCACAATAGACTTGTATATCCCCTAGCAGGTCAGCAAGGTCTACGAGGAAGTCGATGGGAGTATCGTATTGATTCTGTTCAAGGTCGGCTACGATAGGCTCATGCTCGTTCAATTCCTTTTGGAGAATCTTTCCAAAAAAATCCTTCATACGCCTTATCGCAGCCTCGCGCGGAGACCTAGTAACAGGGCCAAAATTCTTATTCTGCCAGACAGTTTCATCTGCGATGCCAGGATAAGCCGCAACAGGCAGCTTATACATTCCGTTGAAGAAAAGAACCTGCGCATCGAAAGACTTGAACTTAGGAATAGGGGAATCCATGATATTACCTTTTAAAGATAGAAAGAAATGAAAGGATCAATGTCTCTAGCAGCTTTAGCGCAATTGCAATAATGATTGCTAGGAAAAACATGGCCAGGAAATAAAGCCAGAGAGCATCAGCCTGCGTCATCTGTGCCATAATCTTGCAGCACTTTACCATTTGTCACCATATCAGATAGGACTTTAACAGAAGCCGGAGCATCCGGCCATAGGTTAGTAGCACGGAACATGATAACCTTGAGAGTCTCAAAGTCTTCTGCTGTAGTTGCTACAATAGCTTTAGCAGCAGTGCCTAGGCCATCTTCCATTAGTGTCATTAGTTTCAATGTCATTAAACTCTCCTAGCTTGTTCAAGATGCCACTTAGCTACAGACCCGAGAGTAGTATGGTATCTGTAGTTCGATGATGGGCTGTTAAAGAAACCTACTTCACGCAATAGTTGTATAGCTGCACTACGATGCATTCTACGTTTGCGCTTACGTTCTCTTGAAGTCATCCAACTCTCCTAAGGTGATCTGCAATAAGATCGTCAAGTTCAAATACAAAATCATACTGGATAATATCAGGCTCTCTGATGCGTGGGATATCCAAGCTGCTCATATTACAGACACCGAAATGTTTACACTGCCTGTTAAATTTAAGACAGCCACTACCACGACGGGGATAGAAGTCTAATGATGCAGCCTGCTCTAGCCTAGACAAGTCACCACCTAGTGTCATCAGCCAGTTCAATCTGTCGAGAAGAGTCTTCTTAAAAACCAAAGGCTGTACTTTAACCTTCGCATCTTTAAGAAGCTGTGCCACAAAGTAGCCTATCGCATAGTGCGCCAGCTTCTCACCTACAATAGCGTCAAGCGCTATAGAGTAGCCGATCCCTTGGGCAGAATTCTGGTAGTTGGGTGAAAGATCCAGAAGCTGGAGTCCTGTAGTCTTTGCATCCCATACTACGCAGGTGCCATCATACCTATGCCGAAGCACAAAGTCGATGTAACCCACGTAATAATAATCAGGAGTAAGATTGATGCGGAAGGATAGTTCACGCGCAGGCTTCCCATCGATAACCAGCATCTCATAATCCATGAGGAGATTATCTACAACAGGGAAGCTGGCTTGCAGGGCTTGAACCATACGCCACACATTCTTCTTATCAGTCTCAATCTCAGGCCAGTACGCGAGCCAGCCTTTATAGATTGAGAGGTCAGCATCTTGGCTGAGAAAGTATTCTGCGATACCTACCCCATACGCCGTGCCGAAAGAAAGATCCGCAGATTCTTCCCTGGCATCATCCGTAGCGAGTAGCTTGTTAAGCTGAAAGTATCGTTCGCAGCGGTTGAAGTCTTCCAATGTAGAGAAAGACAGGCGAATGGGGATAGGATTTGGTTCCATCTTATAGTGTGGAAGGGTTACGGGGGTCGATGATAGCGCCTTCTAGCTGCTTACAAGTATCACGCTCGATCTGGAGCATATCATAGCAGCCGGCATAGCCTGCAATATCCATCGTAGAATCCTTATGGTCAGGACTCTTGGCAAGACGGGCAATCTTAACCTGCATCATACAGAGTGCCACATCCTCTGGAGTAATGCGTGCAGTAGGAGCCAGCTTGGTTCCCAGAGTAGCTTGCCAGAGCATAGCAATCTGTGAGAAATTCTGGAGCTTGTCTCCATAATCCTGCTGACGCTGGCCTTGGATAAGCTCTTGCGCCTGATGCAACATAGGCTTAGAAGAAAGAAAGGCGTCTGTGCTAATAGCCACAATACGCTTGGCTGGGGTTTTAGATTTCGAGGTCATCATCATTTCCTTGATAGGGTTTAGCGAAGATATCGTCAACCATACTTTCCACAATGATTGCGATACCACCATTGAGACTCACGCGAAGTGCGTGGCCTTCTGCTGCTGCTCTGGAAAAATAGGATTCTTCCCATTGAGGCGAGTCAGAACTTTCACGAAAATGCACAGTGTACTTTAATACCTGTGGCGGAGACTTGTTACTCATGGCTTTTTCCCTAAAATCTGAACATTCAGAAGAGCAGTATCTTCTGGGAGACTATTCAATCCCATGGATTCCGATAGGCCATAGCATACGAGTCCCATTCCGACGTGTGTTAATGTAAGTCCTGCAAATCCAGCGCTGATAGGGGTTTCTTTCAGTTTAGTTCTCATTATGCTATCCATGTGCGAATGCCAAACCTTATCGGTAGATGGCCATAGCACAAACCCCGAAGGGTATCGTATATATTTCATTTTCATGCTGCGGTCCTTGTAAAGTTTCTTTGTAGGATGCACTAGCTAGAATACATCCTAGAAAGAACCCGGCTTCTGGTGTCTCGGCAAAGACTTGGGAACCGGGGAGAACATAATGTTCTATTACATCTCGTTAAACGCGTCCATGATCTGATCTTTGGTAAGCGCAACATCTTTGGCTTTAGCAGACTTACCTGGCCCTTTCTTCTTAGGCTCGGCTGCTGCTGCGATCTGCTCACCTGTCATTCTACGCAAGGCAACGACCATCATTCCAAGGTCTTCATCAAGCATAAGTTCACAGGCAGCAGGATTCTCTTTGAGCGCCTTCTTAAGTTGCGACATAGCAGGAGGAAGATCATCGCCCATAAGATTCTTGAGCTTGGCCACTCTACGCTTGATATCAATGAAAGCAGCAGCTTGCGCAGGATCATCTGGAAGAGTATCAGGATCAATGAAGATATCCTCTTCTTCCTTCTTAACTTCTGCCACTGCATCTTCGATATCAAGCATCGGAGTAGAAGAGGCAATAGGTTTAGGAGCTTCTTGTACAGCAGCTTGTGCCCGTTTAAGCGCCATCTTTTCGGCGAAGGTAAGAGACTTAGCAGGTTCAGCTTTCTTCACCTCTGCGATAGCTTCTACCTGCTTAGGAATCTCTGCCATAGCTACGATAGCAGTAGCATCTTCTGCCTTAACAGTAGCAGCAAGTGCGGCAGCTTTTTTAGCCGCTAGAATTTCTTTGATGCCCATGATATTATTCCTCGTCCATGCGCTCAGAAATCTTCACGCGAAGATTATCCAAGCACGATTGTTGTTTGAATGAAAGAGAGTTACTCTTACTACGGGAAAGCCAAGCTTCGCAGGTAGTAAGGAAGTTACGTTCCCAGTCAGTGAGATAGTCGTCGAAGTCTTCTTTAAGCTCCTTGATAGCTTTCAGATTCGCTTCGTTCATAGCGACCACGCTACGTAGTGCAGTTACTGTACTCATGATATCCTCAGAGTTTATCGTCAGGAATCTTCATCTCATACACTACCACGCCATTACGCGGAGCCAGTGTGATTTGAAGGTTGATCTTGGTCTCAGAATCCTTACCATCTTCCTTATATGGGAAGGCTTGGAAAGATAGGGTGTCGTCTCCTACTACAAGGCCAGCACTCTTAAGCTTCTGAGTATCTCGGCCTTTGAGAGTAGCAAGTCCCTTACGCACAGCTTTTTCATCTGCCTTGTTAATGACAATGATAAGCTCACGTTTCTCTGTGACTGTATTAAGAATGTGGCGGAAAGAGGTTGATTCTTCCGTGCCATCATCCAACGATTCAAATGATGTATCCATAATGGCGATTAGATTAGTTGGTGGTTTAATTATAGGATTGTACCGGAAAACCGTCGAGGTGTCAACCCCTCAATCGAAAAATTTTCGTATACTATCCTGTTCCTCGTATGAGAAATAGCGCATCAGTATCTCGGCCTGCTGTTGGAACTCATAAATAGCGCCATGCTTCTCTTTGATGCGGAATGTATTAGGATCTTTCTGTAAAAAATACTCCATCATTGCGAATAAGAGCCCTTCGTGTATAACACGCGTAGGCTGTTGCCATAATGGGATACCTAGAAAGAGCGCAAGCATTTCTGCTTCTACTGCGTTAACGTATCCCTTAGCTATCCATAATGCTATCAGATACCTATTAGTGCCTGAGGACTTAGGAATTCTAAGGAATACGCTATTGTCAGGAGCATCAAGATCCTCGAACGTGATCTCGTTTGACATTGGCAGCTTTCTTTTTCTCCGCTACTTCGCGGAGTCTCTTGATAGCATATCCTATGCTGGTGTCTGCGTGGCCAATGGCATGCATAATAGCAAGATAATCCTCACGGTACGGTGCGCCATTAGGATTCTCACAAAGCTCACTGGCTACTTGGACAACATTTGTAATGCGTCTCGCTCCCGTGAGAATGAATAGTGCGCCATTATGCTTCTGGGACCATTCAAGATTCTCATGTTTAGGGGAGGATTTACCTTTATTCTTTCTGGCATTGATAGCCTTACGAATAGCGTTTCTTTCTCCTGGGTTAGCGGATAGTCCGTATGCACGCTCTAGCATTTCAATGGTCCAATTAGGATTATTAACCCAAGGATATTTTAATTTGTTGTATGGAAAAGCCATGTTCTTTCTCCTTAGTAGATGCTATGGGAATCAGGGATCATAGCGGAATGCTTTTCAGAAGTGACATCTACGCATCCTCTGCTTATCATCCATTTAGCGCAGTTTACAGAAATAGGGATATTGAAGTCATCGGATCCCTGAAAAGCTGTTGCTTCGGCGAATCCCATGGCCATCCAAGATCCTTGGCCGATATCATAGAATACAGTAGTAATGTCAATCATTTCACATCCTCCTCAGTCTGTACTTTCTTGCACTCATCATACCCTGTTTGCCAAGCATGGATGTAGACACCATTAGCGATGGCTGCAAAGATAATGCCAATGAGAATTGCAATAGACATATAGCCCTTCTCTTTCTTGCTCTTCGTAAATTCTTGCTTCCGTTGAAAGATAGCAAGCTGCCGAGATTCTTCTTTGGAAGCGGGCTTGGCTACTCCTGTGCTGCGAATATTGTTATCCACGAATGCGCGAAGATTACGAAGCTCGTTAGGGGTAAGTTTGTTGCTCATATTAGGCTCCTTAAAAATCGTGTGGAACGGAAGGTTTAGCAGCAAGGAAGTCCATAATTTCCTTTTCATTGGCGCTCATATAGGCTTCGACAGCCATACTGATTTGCTTACGTAGAAGCCATGGGGCATCACCATAATAGGCTTTGCACTCAGGCTGCTCATATGCCCACATCACAATGGCATAGATATTAGTAGAGGCAGCCTCAGCAAAAACCTTTGTCTTGATCTTTACGTAAGAGGCTTGCATTTTAGCCCAGCCCTTAGAGGCTACTGCTTGCTCTTCCAGTGTATGAATCTTGCCACTAAAAGCGAGTGTGTCTTTCATTTTAGAACTCCTGTTCAAGATAGAGAAGGAAGAAACATGCTAGGGTGAAATAATATGTGTCCCCTCCCCCTTTTTCCCATATGGCTTTTTCTAGTTCTTTCTTAGTTATTATCTTACACCAGTTTAATTCATACAAGATCAATGCTTCTTTTTCTCCTTCAAACTCTTGCCAAAGGAGTTCAATCATGTACTTCTTACCGCGTTTTGGGGTCTTTGTCATTTTAATTCTCCAGTGGAAGATCGTGCATCAAGAGTATGAAACATGCGAGCATAAACTTAATCTCTGTATATTCTGAATATGTGGATTCATACACCAACCAATGCAACTCTGCCCGAGTTAAATAGCCTTGGTTATAACAGAGTTCTGATAGGAATGCTCCGCTAATAGCTCCATCTAGAACCGCATAAGCCTCTTTGCATAGTTTATTAGTTGGGGCCATCATTTTTCTCCGATTGTTTAGAGGAAAACCATCCTACTACTTCCATAATGATTGCATACACTAGGCGGAGTAGGATGATTACTAGGATTGCTTCTTGCCAGCTCTTACTCATGATTACAGTGGATGGCTTTGTAGTAGAGTTGCAGAATACCATAGCTTTCTGTAACATCTATTAGATTACCAAAATCATCCACTACTGCTAGGTATTGGCCATCGCTAGCTAATACCACGGTAATCCAGTAGACATAATTAGAGCGCCACATAAATTTCACCTTGCTCATTCCCATTCTCCTCGGTTAAAGTGATAAGGTTCACCGCCCATCATATGCATGGAATACCAATCATGCCGGCTTTTCCTATATTTATCAGGGTCTCTTTTGATATACCAAGAACTAGGCATATAGGAATGGCAACACTCTAACCACCAGTTAAAGTCTATGTACCACGCAGCAGTAAGAAGTTTCATTTCAAAATCCTCACATCAACGGTATCATTGATACCAGAGTTAAAGAAAGCGAGTTTATCTTTCAGCGTGTTCCCCTTGATACGTGGGCTCTTGATAGCCTTTTCAATGAGGAACATCTTAGAGATAATGTCAACCTTAGTGCGGGCTCTTGTAATAGCCGTGTAAAAAGCTTCTCGGAAAAGAAGCACAGAATGATCCTTGTGCATCAAGAAGATAACTTTGCGCCATTCGCTGCCTTGGGCCTTGTAGACTGTCAGGCAATGGCCTAGAGAGAAGGCGGCTGGCCCAAAATCTCCTGCCGCGCTAAGTTCTTCCTCTAGACCATCACCGTAGTCAACTACTACACAGTGTGATGCCTGCTGCTTACGTTCCCCTTTTTCATTCTCAAGTTGCTCAAGGGAAAAAGAAGAATAATCCAAGGTGCCTTCTAGATCCTCGAAGGAGATATCAGCATCTTTGCCAACCATTCTATGTCCAAAGCGCGAAAGATCCTTACCTGCAATTTGTGGCTCTTTACCGTGATAGTCTGGATTGCGAAAGATATCTTTGATGATACCATCACGCTTATTGACCATCACCTTATCGCCCACTGCAAGATAATGCTTCTTGAAGCCTGCGATAACCTCGTGGACTACAGCATCCCGCTTTTCCCCTGCGAACTGTGCGATCCAATTATTCATGTTATCAGTGCCCATGGGCTGGACATTGAAAGATGCCAGGACCATGTCGTGTTCGATGCTGTATTCTGGCAGGCCATCATCCCCGATACTCTCGGTCATAGCCTTGAGGAGCTTGTATGTTACAATACTCATTTGCTCCTGGCCTAGCTGAGTAGGCTTCTTACCACTGATGATGCGGAAGTCCTTGTCTTCTTCAATCATCTCACCCTTAAGCACATGATGCGCATTCTCAAGCACAATACCTTGATTGCGGTATACTTCAGTTAGCTCCACTATAGGAAGCTGCATTAGTGCATAGTTGAGAATAGAAGGACCAAAGGCCGGAGGTAGTTGGTTGATATCACCAATAAAAATGATCTGCACATTTTCTGGAAGTGCGTCGTAGAGTTTCTGCCAGAGATCATAAGCACCGATCTGGGATGCTTCTTCAATCACAAGATGCGTGATAGTCAGAGGGTTGTTAGCATGGCGCTTAGGAGCAAATCGGAACTTCTCCTTACCTTCTACTTGATCGAAATAGTATTCCGGCTGATACTCCAGAAGAGCATGGATCGTCATTACATTATGGCGGAAGGCTTCTTCAAGCTCAGGGTCCTTATGAATGGCTTTCCTAAGATTCCCTGCCGCTCTGCGAGTATAGGCACAGAAAGCAATAGAAGGAGCACTGACTGTGATTCCTAGACCTTGCACTTTGAATGTTGTAGTATCCAGAGAGCCACTATTGAGCATGGCTTTAGACACTGCACGCTGGGTAGTGGTCTTTCCAGAGCCAGCGGGGCCAATGAGACAGAATGATTTACCGGCAAAGGCAAATTCTTCTGCTGCACGCTGCTTCTCATTGAGGACAATGTTAAGAGCGAAGGATTCTTGAATGCCCTTAGGAGCTTCTGGAACATTCTCATCATCAGGATCAGAGGAAAGATCATCTTTCTTTACGGAATGAATCTTACCTTCCTTGATCTTAGTTTGTTCATACATTTCTGCAATGAACTCAGAAAGATCAGACCATGCTTTCATTTCCTCGCTGGTGGTAGCCTTTTCTCCAAAGGAGTCTGCTACTTGGATAGAAGATTCATACCCCATGCTAGCTACAAGAGTAGAGGCTGTATCAATGTAGTTACGTGGGGCATTTCCATTGAAGAGGGAGATTTTATTGTATGGATTGTATGGATTATAAGCCTCTTGTGGAGCAGAAAGGGCGGCTTGAATAGCATTCATCTGCTCATTCATTTCTGCCATGCGCTTAACTAGCGTAAGGTATTTGAAGTTCATGATATTAGTCCTCGTATTTCTTATTCATTGCACGAATACGTTCAAGCTGTTTTTCTACCAAAGCTAGAAGATATACTTTTCCTTCTTCAGTAGAAGCATCTCCTTCAGGAAGATTAGAGAAGTAGTTAAGAGCATTGGTGAGTTTAATGAGCTCTATTGCTATTCCTTGCCTCTTTTTCAAGGAAACAGCTTTTACAATGTTTGGATTATCGAATAGACCGCCGATAGAAGCAATAAGGATAATAGCCTCTTGGGCATCATTGAAGTCAGTAATGGATTTCATGGTAATAGCGAGTTTAAAAAGTGGAAATGGTTTTAGAAGAGGACTTGGAAGCATCGTAGATTCTACCTACTGCGATACGTTTACCGTCCTTATGCATTTGATAGGAAACCAGCACTTCCTTTTCTTCCTCAGAATAAGGATCAACAGAAAATCCTTCAGGATAGAATTCGTACTGATTCCCTTTGAGATAGAGGAATGGAGGAATACAATTCATTGTAACGCGAATCTTGCGAATAAACGCGCATTGAATGTGAGGAAGTAGGATATTATTGTTCGCCACTTGGAACTTTGGCTCAAAGCTATTAGAATGTGGCATCTTGTTCTCCGCTTTGATTAGAAGGAGCTGAAGTTTCAATAGTGGAAGAGGCCACAATAGCAGCAGCTTTCCTCGCACGAATCTGGGCAACAATAGAAAGACCAGTAGTAGGCGCTTCCTTAGAATTGGAGGAAGAGGTAGAAGCCGAAGCCTGCTGAGAGGAAAGAGTGGGCTGTTTATTGCCTTCGGCTTCCTTAAGAGCTTTAGCAGTCAAGAGAATAGAAGTAGGGAATTCTTCTTCCTCTTCCTTCTTATCCTCTATGTAGAGGCCAGGTTTCGTGCTAGCAAAATTAGTGGACTCGAAAGTAAATTCGTTATCCTTGTATTCTACGTAGATACGATGAAACTTCTTAAGCCCAATAGCAAGTTTAGAAGCCATCTCAATATTAAGCTGCTCCAGCTTCTGAGCCATCAGATCAATAAGAGTAGCATCGGCAGTCATAAGAGTTTCCTCTTCTGCGATAGTTGCCATCAGGAAGTTACGAAGCTTCATGCTAATCTTCTGCGCTTTGTACATAGCAGTGATATCATCCTTAGAAGACGAACGCCATGCTTTATATTCACGCTTGATATCAGCTTTTTGCTTGCGTGTTTTAGAATCAGTTTGGGGAGTAATAAGCTTTACTGGCTTCTTTTCCTTCTCTTCCTGCTCTTGATCTTCCTCTTCACGTATAGTAGTGATAGGCTTTACAAGAATAGCATGGAGAGAAGTAAGCCAATTAACGAATCGTACCCTCATATCTTCCTGAGCGATCTCAGTCTCAATAATGACAGAGAGCGAGGGAAGATAGGGATAGTTGATAGCATTGATTTTACCCGCTAGGATAAGAATGCCATTGATAAGCATATCCTTGGGAATTGTTCGCAGTAGTGCATTCTTCTGAGCACCGGTTACAGAACCAGAATAGCGAAAGATATCGTACTCTGCTGCTAGTGTAATGGCAATGGCTGCCAGAACATTCATATCAAGCCTATTAAGATAAGCTGGCCCTTCACTAGCCATATCCCTTGCTACTGCGAATGTAGCCAGTGGGCTTCTATAGACAAGGCCCTTACCGGGAATGGCAGGATTCAGAAGCCCCATTACTGCGCCAGTCTCTGGACAGATAAGAGGAATAATATCTTCCTGCTTACCTAGTACAATTCTTTTGGAATAGCGTTGTGGTGTTTTATTGTACGCATGGAAAGATACACGTTTCTCAGCCACATTCTTAAGTGCTTCCTCAGTAGCAGCTTGCAGCATGGGAGATATCGTATAGGTCTTTTCTGCTTCTATCTTCTCAGCTTGTTTACTGAAGGTCTTCTCAAAAGGATTCATGATAGTTCCTTATATGTTCCATTGATAGGATTATGCTTTTTGCATCTATCTATGTAGAAGGATGCTCCGCCAATATACCATAGATTTTGGCTTGGTGGGATTGAATTATACCATGAAAATCGACGGATTGATAGATATTTCCGATCGACGGTTGTCGGGGTTGTCTCGGATTCGCCCCCTGGGGGTGGGGCCAGTAGTGAGGCGGTGGGTGTATCCTATTATCCTAATCTGTATACATGCTTCTAAATAGAGACCCATAGAAGAGCTAGGGGAAAAGGTTCTTTCACATGTGTATACAAAATTTTTAGTTTATTTATTTTAATCTTTATAA
>OFRE01000054.1_pt1 | contig 32772 bp, 35 predicted proteins | sample 1543061 | NCBI WGS metagenome assembly OFRE01 (sample SAMN07774218, study PRJEB24372) | wastewater metagenome | isolation source: Exp Tend NO 50WW | collected 2016-02
ACTCCTGCAGGTATCTACACGACCAAGATTAACTACATCGCTGCTCCTCAGTATTAGGGATAATTAAGGGAGGGCACACCCTCCCGGGATATCTCTGAAGTGAATTCAGAGATATCCCCCCACCCCTAAAGGCACGCGTTGCGTGCTGGGGCTGGGCTAGACTACTGATCATTTGCGAAAAATAACCAGCCTCTTGCAGGCTGGTTATTTTATGGTCTACTGTTTCGCATAACGCTTATTGTTTAGTACAATAACAGGTATGAATCATGTGATGATGCGGTTCCATGCGTTGCTTGCTTGGTGGCGCCATCTGGCACCAGAGGAATTAGTGGCTATGTTGATAGCGGTGTTTGTATTGGCTGCACCGGTCTCAGCAACGACGCGTTTCCAAGAGCGTGGCCTCTACATGAATAGCGCCGTGCCTGGGGCAACGACGTCGTATACGCTGTCACTCAAATATATGAGCCCGGAGCAGGTTGGTTCGGTTGATCTGTTGTTTTGTTACAATCCGATTCCGTACGAGCCCTGTGTCACCCCAGCTGGTCTCGATGTGTCCGGGGCAACGCTCGTCGCCCAGTCGGGCGAAACAGGCTTTGCTATTTCTAGCCAATCGACCAATCATATCGTGCTCACGCGCCCACCCAGTATGATCGTGTCGGGCGCTCCGTCGTCGTACAAATTTGACGGTATCGTGAACCCGACCGATACTAGCCAGGCATTTTCAATCCGTTTGCGGAGTCATGGGTCGACCGATGCAACTGGTCCACAAATTGATTTCGGCTCAGTCAGGGGACAGGTCACAACCGAAATAATGCTTGAGACGCAAGTCCCGCCGATGCTCATCTTTTGTCTGGCACAACAAGTCGCCGATGATTGCCAAGGCACCGATGACACGTACTATAGCGATATGGGCGAGCTCAGCCCGCAGTCGACACTCACCGCCCAGTCGCAGATGGCGGTGGGCACCAACGCGACAGCTGGCTTTGCAATCACGGCTAACGGTGATTCGCTAGCTGCCGGTACCAATGTCATCGACGGGCTCCCGACGCCGACCGAGAGTCGACAGGGAAGCAATCAATTCGGCATCAACTTGGTGGAAAATACGGCTCCACAAGTGGGGAGTGACCCCCAAGGAGCATGGGTGAACGCAGTTCCAGCAGCCGACTATAGTGTGCCGAATAGGTACAAATACGTCTCGGGTGATCTCATAGCGTTCTCGCCCAACGTCAGTCTCATGAAAAAGTTTACCGTGAGTTACATCGTGAACTCGAGCGAAAATCTGCGTGCTGGTGTGTATACTACAACAATTACCTTCATAGCCAGTGGACGGTTCTAATGGTACAATACAGCTTATACTTACACAAAAGTAAACATGAGGAATATAAGAAGTGAAACGCCTTAAAAGTATTGTTTTTGCCGCGTTAGCGGTTTTTGTTGCCGTAGCTTCAATCGCGCCGATGCAGGCCTCGGCCGCGGCATCATCGGCATCGCTGAGTATCGCGCCAAAAAAGAACTACGTCATCGAGCCCGGTGAGACCGTCAAAGACACCCTGACTATCCGCAATCTTGATAGCAGTGCACCGCTTGAGCTCACGCTTCGAGTCGTTGACTTCACGTTTACCGACGATGGCGGTACGCCAAAAATCTTCCTCGCCGAGGATGCCCCACAGACGACATGGTCGCTCAAGCCATTTCTGACATTGCCAAAAACCGTCACGATCCCGGCCAGAGCCAGCAAAACGCTCGACATGAAATTGACAGTGCCGGCCGGTCACGGCGCGGGCAGCTATTATAGTGCGATCATCTATTCATCCGGTGCGCCTGGCGAAGGCGGCAACGTCGGCTTGAGCGCGTCCGGAGTCACCCTGGTCTTCACGTCGGTTCCTGGACAGGTCAACGAAGATCTCAAGCTCGAAAAGTTTGGCGCCTACTTTACACAAGGCGGCTACGCGTTCTTTACCCAGCAAGAGCCGCAGATGATCGGCTATACACTGAAAAACAATGGTAACGTTACCGAAGCACCAGTCGGAAGTATCAAGCTGCGTGACATCTTCGGGCGCGAGCAGACTATCACCGACGTCAACCCCAACGGTTCGCTGGCGCTGATCGGCCAAACGCGAACGTTTACGAGTTGTATCAAGCTCAAACAGCAAAACGTCGATTTCGACGGGACGCAGTCGCAGGCTAAAGAGTGTACGTCGCCTGGACTATGGCCAGGGCCGTACACGGCATCGCTTGATATATTTTATGGCCAAAACGGCAACCTCACCAAGGAAATCACAAAAACCGTCACCTTCTGGTATATGCCGCTGTGGTTTGTTATCGCGCTGCTCGTGATCATTGCGATTATCTCGTACTACGTCTGGCGAGTCACCCGCAAGATCCGTCGTATCCAACACGGTCGGGCGTCCAAGAAGCCACTCCGTCGAAAATAGCAGGCGACTTGATATATAGGTAAGTCTTTTGCTAGAACTCTCAGCACGCTACAATAAGCACAAGTATGATAGATAAGATTCGATTGAGTACACAGTGGGTATTACTGAGCATGATCACGGCGTGTGTCCTCGTGCTGCTCTCGCTAGCGCGCCCAGCCTCGGCGATTACACCGCTGCCCGAACCTGCTCCAAAACCAGGTTCGTATGGCCTCGAGGCAACCAAAAAACAACCGCCGCCCACTATTGGGGCGACTATTACCACCCCAGGTAACGGCGCGTCGTTTGGCGAATCGCCTATCACGGTCAACGGCATATGTCCTGTCGGACTGCTCGTACAGGTTTATGACAACGGTGTCATGGTCGGAGCAGTGATGTGTACCAGTGGCAGCTTCAGTATCAAGGTTAGCCTCTTTGCCGGCGTCAACGAGCTCACGGTGATCGTCTATGACGACCTCGATCAAGCCGGGCCAACGTCGGCCATCGTGACCGTGAACTACACCGATACGAAATTTACCGCCTTTGGCGCATTGATGACCCTGACGAGCTCGTATGGCCGGCGTTCAGCCGCATCGGGCGCGCAACTTGGTTGGCCACTGCAGCTGTCTGGCGGCACCGGTCCCTACGCGTTCAGCACTGATTGGGGCGACGGTTCCGCCGCTGAGCTCAAAAGCCAGCCACTGGCTGGTCTGGTGACGATCTCGCACCCCTACAAAAAAGCCGGTATTTACCAGGTCAACATCAGAGCGACCGATGTCAACGGTGTAAGCGCGTTTCTACAGGTGATAGCTGTTTCTAACGGCAAGGTTGACAGTGCGGGGTCTGACACCCCTAAGCAAGAGGTGGTAGTCACGAGGGTGGTGTGGATTCCGGCTGCTATATCTCTGGTACTTTTGGGGCCAGCTTTTTGGCTAGGCCGACGAAGCCAACTGATCACACTACAGAAAAAGATGCTCAAAGAGCGGGACGGTTATCCGAAAAAGTAGCCGTCCAGGCAGCCTGTGGAAAACTTGTTGAGATTACTATTGACAAGCATAAGCGATATCGTGATACACTGAGCTCGTTACTAAACAAAACAAATATCTATTAAAAAATGGATGTGAGGAGAGAAAAGGAATGGAATCCTTTAAATTACTGAAGAGTCGTGCCCGGCATATCGTTGCTGCGCTCGGTCTTGTGTCGCTGGTGGTAGTGGCACCATTTGCGTCGGCAGCGCAGGTGACAGCGCGCTCAATAGCTCTGAGTAGCTCGACAAAAGCTGCGACGGGCGTTCAATATAAAGTTAACTTTACGTCTGTTGGTGCGGCAGGTGCATTTGTCGTCGACTTTTGTAGCAACACGCCGCTGATCGGCCAAGCATGTACAAAGCCGACTGGCATTAATATAACCACGCCGACTTCAGCAACATCAGGCTTCACTGATGTGGAAGAAGTGCCTGACGATGCAAACGACAACACGCTTCGTGTCGTTGGTACGATCGGTGCGACAACTGCTATATCGGTTGATATAACAGGCTTGACTAACCCATCGAGCGCAGGCCCCCTGTATGCCCGTATTCTGACCTACGCCACCGAGGCGGGAGCTGAGGGCTATACGTCGGCTGACCCAGCTGTGGTTGCGGCACCTATCGATAGCGGGAGCGTCGCATTGTCAATCACTGATGGTGTCGGTGTCACGGGTGATGTCCTGGAAACCATGACCTTCTGTGTGTCGAAAAGCGTTGATATTACGGCAGGCTGTGGCGGATCCCTCGACGCGCCAACCCTAGAGATTGGCGAACTCAATGGCTCGGTCAGATCTCTTAGCTCAAGTGCACTCAGTACAGCTTCTGTACTCACGCAGATTTCAACTAACGCAGTCGGCGGCGCAGTCGTCAGTCTCAAGAGCAATACCACAGGATGTGGCGGTCTCTCACGCCTCGGTGCGGCCAGCTATGCAGCTGGATGTGGCATCGCGGCAGCAGGAAGTACCAGCACTTTTTCGGCAGGTACTGCGAAAATCGGTGTCAAGGGCGCAGTCGCTACCAATGAAGGGACGGGCGCAGGTACCTATCAGGTTGCATCCGGCTACGACACTTCTGACTATCGTCTGAACTGGGTATCGGGTGATGCAACTGGTGTGACCAGCACGTACGGGGATCCATTCCTCAACACTGCGAGCGCTCCTGTGAGCAACAAGGAAATGACGCTTACCTTTGGTGCAAGCATCTCTCCGAGCACACCGGCAGGTCGCTATACTGCTCAATACAGCCTCATTGCAACAGGCACGTTCTAAGCGATAAGTTACCTCAGTCAACAGTACTCCCACCCGGGAGTACTGTTTTTTTGGGATAGGGTTTGTGAACGTTATGCTATCTGTTATGATTGTAAGTAACTATGGATATGAGGGAAAAAGGCCTGTGGCTGCAGCGGCGTTTGAGGATAGATATCCCAGTACTCTTGTCAGTCTTGGCGGTGATTATCGGTGTTTCATTAGCAATAGGCTCCCAGTCGTTTGCTGCAACCACCAACAATAACGCCACCAACAATGCCGCTAACACCCTCAAAGTTTCACCGGTACGTACCGACATCGAAATCCCCGCCGGGACAAGTAAAAAAGTCGACACCTACGTCTCCAACCTGACTGATACGCCGATTACCGTGCGTCCTGTCAGCAACGACTTTATCGCCGGCGACGAGCGCGGGACGCCGGCACTGATCCTCGATGCCGACAAATACGCGCCGACTCATAGCCTCAAACGCTTCATGGGCCCACTGGTAGATACGACCATCCCACCAAAGCAGACCAAGACGATCACCGTCACGATCACGGTACCGAATGACGCTCAGCCCGGGGGATACTTTGGAGCTGTGCGCTTCGCGCCGACATCGCCTGACAGTGGCGGACAGATCAACTTGAGCGCCAGCGTCGCGTCACTTGTCCTGATGACTGTTCCGGGTGCCGCGGTCGAAAAACTAGAGCTCAGTAGTTTCCAGATTGAGCAAAACGGCCAATCAAGTGATTTCTTCCGAACGCCTGACAACATACAGGCGTCATTTCGTTTTCAAAACAATGGCAATGTCCAGCTTGGACCATTTGGCAGGCTGTCTGTCCTCAATGGCGACAAGGTCGTCCATGAAGTTGATTTCAACGCCGATACACCGCGTGAGATGGTGCTGCCGGACAGTGCCCGTCGCTGGGATATCCCACTCAAGAAAATCGAGAACTTCGGTCACTACACCGTCAAAGCTACCTTTACGTACGGTACCAAAAACCAGAGCGTTGAGGTCACCAAATCATTTTGGGTTGTTCCGTTTGCCTATATTGTCGGCGCTATTGTTGGGCTGCTCCTGCTGATCGGTCTGATTATTGCTATCGTTATCTTCCTCCGTGGCTACAAGCGTCGCATATTGCGCAAGCACGGCGGCGGCAGTCTCCGAATCAAATAAGCCTATAATCTCACAAAACTCGGCGCTTATGTCGAGTTCGGGCTATAGAGCAAACACCTAAACCTGCGCCAAAGCACGCGTTGTTCCTGTCGAGACAAAAACTGCTTCTGGGTTCTGAGTCATACCTATGGATATGGCGAGGAGACCAGGACGGTTTTTGGCCGTCAGGAACGGGGCGGGTGGCGCAGGTTTAGGTGTTTGTTCTATAATTAGTAAATTTTTTCACATCGCCTCGCCGCAAATACCGATATTCTAGACATGTACCAATAAAGATAAAGGAGGAAACATGTTAGATATCGTACTTTGGATCGTAGTAGGCGGACTCGCAGGTTGGGTTGCTTCTATGATTATGAAGACAGATGCGTCGATGGGCGCGCTCGCGAATATCGTCGTGGGTATCATCGGTGCATTTATCGGTGGCTTTATCATGAAGATGCTGACAGGAGCTGACATGGCGACGTTCAGCTTCGGAGGATTCCTCGTAGCCGTTCTTGGAGCTGTCATCTTGCTGGCAATCGTCAAAGCCTTTTCGGGTCGCGGCGCAGCGACACACGCATAGGCTACTCACCGGTATGTCGTGAAACGGAGGCTATAGAGCCTCCGTTTCATAATATTGCTGACGTATCATATCTAAAATAATCGGACTATAATTTAGCCTATGAAATCACCAGCACATAAGATCAACCATCAAGCGCTCATACGTGAGCTCGCCGTCCCGTATGTGGCGTACGATGTCGACGACCCTCGCTTCACCGTGATCGAGGAGAGTCAGTTTCATGCCGAGATGGTGGGAAGGCGCCGGGAAGACAATATCGGCAAGCCACTGCTCGAAGCGTTCCCGAGTGTATCGCGTTTCGATGAAAAGTCTGGCAAAAACAAATTGCTGGAATCCATCCGACAGGTGATCAAGACGGGCAAGCCCGATATCATGCCGAAACTTCGTTATGATATGAAGGATGACAAGGGGAATTATACCCAGACGACATGGCGGGTGGCGCATTATCCGGTGATTGACAAGCAAAAGGTGATCGCCGTCTACCAGCTGGCAGAAGACATCACCGAGCAAAGCAATGCCGAAAAGAGTCTCGTATTTCTCACCAAAGCCACCGCGCAACTTTCCGCGTCGCTGGACTACAAAGAAACACTCAATCGCGTGGCTTCGATGGCAGTCCCCAACATCGCTGATTGGTGTGCGATCGACCTCCTCGACGACAACGGCGAGCTCGAGCTGCTAGCGGTGGCGCACAAGGATCCCGAAAAAGTCAGCTGGGCAAAGCAACTAAGAGCCGATCAGGACGCCAAAGGGGCTCAACAGACCGGGATACGGGCGGTACTCAAGAGCGGCAAACCAGAGTATATACCGGTGATCACCGACGAGATGCTCGTGGCGGCGGCAGAAGACGAACAGCGGCTGGAGCTGCTGCGGAGCGTTGGGTTTACTTCGGTTATCATCGTGCCGATGAAAATTGGCGGGCGCCCGATCGGGGCGCTGACCCTGGTGTCAGCTGAGTCAAACGTGCATTTTACGAAGATCGACCTGGAAACGGCGATTGGGTTTGCGAACTGGTCGGCACTCGCGATATACAACGCCAACCTGTACCAGACAGCTCATCAAGAGCTCGAAGAGCGAGAGTGGTTGCAGGAACAACTGGAGACGGCCAACAATATCCTCGAGAACCGTGTGCGCGAGCGCACCATGCAGCTCCAGACGACAAACCAAGGACTTCAGCAAGAAATCATCAAGCGCAAGCAGATGGAGGCGCAACGTCTGGAGCATCTGATGGAGCTCAACCACAGCAAAGATGAATTTATCTCGATCGCGTCTCACCAGTTGCGTACCCCAGCGACGGGCGTCAAGCAATACGTCGGGATGCTGCTCGAAGGCTTTGCCGGCGATGTTACGCCGAGGCAGCAAGAAATGCTCGAAAAGGCCTACGAGAGCAACGAGCGCCAACTGAGGATCGTGTCTGATCTTTTGAAAGTGGCGCAAGTTGATGCGGGTAAGGTGATGTTTAGCATGAGCAACGTCGATCTCAACGAACTTATCCGAGATGTGCTCCGTGAACAAAAAGCCACGCTCGAAAAACGCCAGCAGCAGGTCACATTTACTGCTGCCGACCCGCCATTGATCGTGTTTGTTGACCGTGATTCGGTGCGTATGGTGTGCGAAAACATCATCGACAACGCCAGTAAATATTCAGAGGAAGGCAAGCCGATCACCATCAGTTTGGCGGACAGACCAGATGGGATCTGTATCGATGTCAAAGACGAAGGTGTTGGCATCAGCAGAGACGACCGAAACAAATTGTTTGAGAAATTTTCTCGAATCGATAATCCATTATCGACCAAAGTGGGCGGCACCGGACTGGGGTTGTATTGGGCCAAAAAAATTATTGATCTTCATGATGGTGACATCACGCTTACTTCCACAAAAGGGATTGGGACGACCTTTACTATCACGTTTCCGAAAACGAGCCGTCGGTGAAAAATATTACATGCACAATTACGCGCGACCCTGTATGATGGGATTTGTAAACAAGGCAAACAATGACAAGACAAGCAAATATACTCATCGTTGAAGATGATGCAGATCTGAATGGTGCGTATCAGATGATTCTTCGGTCTGCTGAGTATGATGTTTGGAGTGCCGAAAATGGCAAAAAAGCTCTCGATGTGATTAAGCAAAAAGGTGACCCCGACGTCATCTTGCTCGATCTTCGCATGCCGGTGATGGATGGTATCGAATTTCTAAAACACTACGAAGCGCCAAAACACGACAAGACGATTATCGTGGTGTTTAGCAACTACGATGCCCAAAAAGAAGTCGACGAGGCCTATCGATTAGGCGCGCATCGCTACGTGCTCAAAGCACGGGCAGCACCAAAAGAGCTGCTGCGTATTGTCGAGGACGTGCTCGGCGGGCTCGACTAAAAACCTAGAGCGAGAGATCCCGAAACGCGTCTTCGCCGAGGAACTTCTCAAGTTTGTGTTTGTTGATGGTGTAGGTAGAGTTGTGGTAGGCGATGATGCCCTTGTCTTTCAGTATTTTGAGGTTTTTGGTGGTGCTCTCGCGAGTTAGCCCGACGAGTGCCGCGATGACGTTTTGGCTCATCTTGACAGTGATGGCAAATCGGCCGTTTGCCTTTTCTACTCCATAACGATACAGCAGGTAATACAGCGTGTAGCCGATCTTTTCGATCGCTCGCGATTGGCCGAGCCCAGTGATGCGAAACAGTAGTGCGGTGTATTCATTGGTGACAAAACCCAGCATTGATTTGAGGATCTCAGGCTCCCGCATGACTGTGTCGAGAAAGACTTGTTTGGGCACCGTGAGGACGCGTGCATCGACCAGTGCATCATAATAAAACAGTGCGTTTGGGGCAGTGCCGAGCGCCCAGCCAAGTGGGATGATGTCGCCTTTGCTGAAAAGAGAAACAATACGTTCCTCGCCGCTCGACGTGATAGTGTAGGCGCGGATCACACCGTCGCGGACGATCATCACGCTCCGCGGAATCTCACCCTGAAAGAGGACGTTTCCGCCTTTTTTGATGCGGCGGACGGTAGAGTAATCTTTTAAGTGTGATAATAGATTCTCCATGTATACCTATTTTACTCCTGTTATTGCGCAGTATGTGAAAATTATTACCTGAATAGCGTGACCAATCTCACAGGGTTTGGCTCCCTGCTCCGCCATAATAACCATATGCACGAACGCCATCACGTCGGGCACAACGTAACAGGCAATAGGGGGACAATATGAAAGAGTACACAAAAACGCAACTCGACAAAAAAATCCATTCCTTTTTAGCTCGCAAATTCCAGCAATATCCCGAACTTGACAGTGTGGGTTCAGAAACAAAACAAAGCAAGCGACTGATTCGTGAGCACAAAGGCATCATGCATTCATTCTTGCCGACACAACTGAAAGTTCAATTCTAAGGAGACAATATGTCCAAATCGAAACACGCTTCATCACGCGAAACGCTGCGTCCCGTGAAGCCATACAAACGCAAAAAGCACAGCGAACTGCTACGCGAATTTGAAGCCAGCTACATAGTTATCAACCAAGACCCGGTCATTCAGTTATAAAACGACCGACAAAAACACCCTCTCCTACCGGGGTGTTTTTGTTTGCCGGCTCATTGCGTACACCGAGTAGTAGTATTATCTGGTGAAACTCTTTACCATAGAAGTATATGGATGGGCTGAACACATCGTTTGACGCATGGCGACGCCTCTCGCAGGAACAGCGGCGCGAGATTATTCACCGTTGCCTGCAGGGTGATGCAGCGGCATATGAGACGCTCCTCGATCTTATTCGGGCTGAGCCGGGATACGGGCTGTATGCGAGCGCCGGACCCAATTATCAATTTGCTATTTTTGGCCGTGATTCGTTGGAAGTGGCTGAGGACTTGCTCGAAGTTCGCCCCGATCTCGCCCGCGAGGTCATATTGCTAAGTGCTCATTTGCAGGGGCACGACAGGCACGAACAAAGCGAAGAGGAGCCGGGCAAGATCCATCACGAATACCGAGCCCTGAGTTTCAATGATCGTCACATATCGGACGTGGCACGAGAAGTCTTCTATCGGCTTGCTCCGGGCTGGGGTGGCGCGTGCGATACGTTGTGCTACTACGGCACAGTTGATGCCACGCCGCTTTTCGTCCGTCTCGTCGGCCGCTATGTCGAAGTGTATGGAGACCAGATACTCGACGAAGTGATTATCGATCGTTTTGGCCGGGAACTTTCGCTTCGTAGTCACACGTCACGAGCCGTCCAGTGGATCGCGCAGCGTGTCGAATCTTCGCCGTGGAAACTCCTTGAGTTCAAACGGTTGAACGATCGAGGACTTCCGTATCAGGCCTGGAAAGACTCCGAAACTGGCTATCTCCATCTCGATGGAGTGGCCGCCTGGGCTGACGGTGGCATTGCCTCGATCGAAGTACAGGGCTACGTCTACGACGCGCTGAAAGTCGCGCATGTGCTCAAACTTGGCGTCGATGAATCAGAGAATTCCTACTACCGGGCTCTTGCTGAGGTGGTCCAGCAACAAACCTGTGGGCTGATGTGGATGGAAGACGAAAAGTATTTTGCCATGGGGCTTGACCGCTCGCCTGACGACCCAGCCGCAACTCGTCAGATCCGGACACTGACCTCAAACGCGGCTGCCTTGCTCGACAGTGAGCTCTTGCTCGATCTGGACGAGCCGACCCGTGCGCGGTACACCCAGCCGATTGTCAGCACGATCATGGGAGCGCAGTTCTTGACCGATGCTGGAGTCAGGCTGCGCTCTGTCTCGCATCCCGACGCGACAGCGCAGGCGGATTATCACGGCAATCGCATCACGTGGCCCAAAGAAACCTACGATATTGCCAAAGGACTTCGCCGGCATGGCTACGTGCTGGAAGCAGACCAGCTCGAGGAGCGCATCGTTTCTAGTTCGATCAAAGCCGCAGAGCTGTACGAGTTCTATCTGGTGAATATCGATGGTGAAGTGAAGTACCACTACCATGATCAATATCCGGACGAGCCACATATCCACGAATTCGGCGGCGCCTATTGGCCGGAGCCAGGACAGGCCTGGACGATTTCTGCTTTGCTCGGAATTGCTGAAAACCGCCGCAGGGACAGGCATAATAGGATCCATGCACCCCACGTCACCCGCTAAACTTATCGAACGTCACGGCATCATTTCGAACCAGGTGGAAGCCCGCGAGCTGAAGACTATTCTCGATGAACTGCAAAAAGTACTCGAGCAAAATACGACAGGCGCGGTTGTTGAATTTGGCTGCTATGTCGGTACGACCAGTCTCTATATCAGGCGCCTTCTCGATATGTCCGAACAGCCTCATGAATTTCATGTCTACGATTCATTTGCGGGACTTCCCGAGAAAACATCGCCGGATTATTCACCAGCTGGCGAGCAATTCAAAGCCGGTGAACTGCTGACGTCCAAAAAGGAATTGATACTGAACTTTCGACGAGCCGGTTTGAATCTGCCGCGTATCCACAAGGCTTGGTTCAACGAGCTGTCGCCAGAAGAGGTACCAGCAAACATTGTTTTTGCTTTTCTCGATGGCGATTATTATGATTCCATCATCGACTCGCTCACGCTGATATGGCCGAAGCTGACACCAGGCGCGGTGATCGTCGTGGACGACTATATGAACGAAGCCCTGCCCGGTGCCCAAAAAGCCGTCGATGGGTGGGTAAAAAATCATCCGGCAAAACTAGTAACGCGTCACTCGCTGGCGATTATTCATACCCAAGTATCCCTCGGCCTATTCTGAGGCTGCAAATTTCTGCCCACGGCTGCAAAGCTTTCAGAAGTCGTCATCAGATATTTTCGCTTCCACAGAAGCAGGCTGAGGGATACTTGACATACTTTTCATACTTTCGCTATCATGTAACTATGCACGACAAAAAGCTCTATGGCACGGCCACAGTTGGGACAAAGGGTCAGGTTGTCATACCTGCCGATGCCCGCATTGAGCTCGACATCAAACCCGGGGATCGTTTGTATGTGGTCGGTTCTTGCGAGCGCAAGTGGGTAGGGTTTATCAAGGAGGAGCAACTGCGAGCCCTCTTGGATCACATCACTGACAATGTCGAACAATACAAAGCGCTACTGAAAAAATAGGAGTAACATGCACCATCATTTGAGCCTGCGGGCGAAACTTATCATCATGGGCTCGGTTATGGCGAGCTTGTTTCTGGTCGCGCTCGACCAGACGATCGTCTCGACGGCGCTCGGGCGTATCGTCGAGCAATTCAATGCGTTCGAGTCACTCAGCTGGATCGTCACGGCATATTTGCTGACCACTACGGTGACCGTACCAATTGCGGGTAAACTATCTGACCTATTTGGTCGCCGCAAATTGTTGCTCATCGGTGTGGCTATCTTTGCGCTCGGATCGTTGTTTAGTGGCTTGGCCGGAGATATCAATCAGCTGATCATTGCGCGCGCCGTGCAGGGTATCGGCGGCGGTATCATCACGGCGAACGCATTTACGATCATCGGCGACCTGTTCGCCGCCCGCGAGCGAGGCAAATGGCAAGGACTTATCGGTGCTGTTTTCGGTATGTCCAGTGTGGTCGGTCCGCTGCTTGGCGGCTGGCTCACGCAAGGTGCTCAGATAGGCAGCCTGACAACTGACTGGCGTTGGACATTCTATATCAATGTACCGATCGCGATTGTTGCCTTTATCCTGATCGCTGTTTTTTGTCCGAGTCTCAAGCATGACAAGAAGCCTCGTATCGACTACCGTGGCGCGACACTTTTGACACTGGCGCTGTCGACACTTATTCTTGCCGTCGACAACACCGAGTCGATTTTTTCAGGCCTGATGGATGCGACAGGTATCACGCTTGTCGCACTTCGTGCCATCATGTTTTCTGTCGTCGTACTAGCCACGGCCGGGTTTATCTATATCGAGCGCAAGGCTGACGAGCCGATCCTGCCGCTTCATTTTTTCAAGAACCGCAACTTCGTGCTCATCATGGGTGTTGCGGCGCTCTTCGGTTCTGCATTCATGGGAGCGATTCTCTACCTGACGCAATTCAACCAGCAAGTGTATGGCGCAACGCCCACTATGTCCGGACTCATGCTCTTGCCGATGGTTGCTGGTCTCATGGGGACGAGCATCACCTCGGGTCAAATCATCTCGCGCACCGGTAAATACAAGATCTTTATGCAAGTCGGTATCATCATTTCGACGGTCATGATCGCACTGCTCACAACGATGCACCCGGATACACCGTATTGGCACGAGGGGCTTATCATGTTCTTCCTCGGTGCCGGACTTGGCGTGGTGATGCCGGTCATGAACTTGGCCGTCCAGTCAGAATTCAAACAGCAAGATATCGGTGTCGCGACCAGCTCATCACAACTCTTCCGCGGTCTGGGGACGACGATTGGCGTTGCCGTCTTTGGTGCAGTGCTGACGGCGGGACTCGCCTCACACATAGGTGACATGAGTCAAAATGCCTACATCCAAACGCTCAAGCAGAGTCCAGTCGGGAGCACCATGCTCAAAGACACGAGCGATACGAACACCCTCCTCAATCTCAATATGCATGACACAAAACAGAGAATCACTGACAATTTTCAGGCGAGTATATCTCAGTTACCACTTGCCGCGCAGGAACGGGCACGCGATACATTCGATGGGCAGCAGAAACAATACAACGATACTATCGTCAATGCCTTTAGCGAAAGCCTGCGCGGTATCTTCGTCACCTCGGCTGTTCTCATGGCGATTGCCGCCGTACTCGTCTTTTCTCTGAAAGAGCGAGTCCTCGCCAAGGCGAGTCCCAACGAAGCACCGGGTGTGGAATAACTGATTAGGAGGGGCTCGCCCCTCCACGTCGTTTTCGAAATAAATTCGAAAACTTGTTCCTCCCCCTGAGGCTCGCCTAGCGGCTCGTATCGCGCCAAGCTGCTTACGCTAGCTGTAGTGTATTTTCTACCATAGCGTCCACTACAGCTAGCCAGTACAATAGGCTGTATTAACAACCAAACCCATCTCGTGCGCGGAATCATGTGTAACTCATGAGCTGTGCCGCAACGGTGATTTAGCAATCTATGAGGGTAGCTGCTGAATCGTAGTCATTTGACTAAAAAGCCCGACACGCGCACGAATACAAGGGTATTCCCGAGCAGGAAATGTGTTTTTCGTTATTTTTGACGGCGCCATTTTTTGTAGACGGGCGTCGTTTTTATATGCTTACAGACCATCTCACTCAACAGCAAACCGTACCAAACTTTGAACGACTCTTTCCGTTGTACGAGCTCCGGCCAAGACGGCTTGCCGTCGAGCAAGACACACAGCTAGAAACTGGCTACGAGGCACTGCGCGATTTTATTGATTATGAACAGATCGAAAGGCGAGCCTGGCAGCTGATTGCTACTCATTCTCGTCCCGAAAAACGACTCGCTTTCAATGAAGCTGAAGACAATGCACGAACCGCACTGATGGAAGCGCTGACTCAGTTTGGGCACCTGTCGCGTATTGAGCTAGAAGGTGATCTAGAGATTGTGCATGCGCAAATCATCGAGAGGCTTCTCAATGGCTACGACCCGGAGCTTCCCGAGCACGAACTACGGCGGCGGTTCAAGGAGCTATGTGAAGAGCTCGTGGATTACGAAGTATTTCAGATGGTCGCGAGCGGTGAATTACCTGAAAACACGCGGACGTATGTGTCATCTGACTTTCCTGTCACACTCGGCGAGCCCGCCAACAAGCTTGGATATCGGCACGCAAACCAAAAAGGCATGCTCAGAGAAAAGTCACTTATCAAAGTGAACGGAAAGTTTATCCGGGTTATCGAGCAAATCAGCCGTAGCAATGCTCGTCCTGACCAAACCATCACCGTGCTCAATGACATGGGTGTCACAGTGAGTCGGGAGCGCGAAGCGGATATCGATTTACTGGGTACACACTTTACCCGAGTGGTAGACGAGGCAAGCCAAGGGCTTGTTGGCCTCATGAAACGACTCGACAGGTTCAAGGGCTCAAATATCATGTACGGTGAAGTAAAAACAGCCAATACAGTGAGTTATGAAAATGTCGCACAGGTATCTCAGGAACGAGAGCGGCGAGTCGAGCTATTCGTCAAGCGGCTTGCCGAAACAGAACGCTTACTTGACCAGCTGGAGCAATCAGGTCAGATCACGTATAAAGAATGGCTACGACAGTACCGTCAGGAGGTTCTCGAATGTGTGCGTCAGATATGTATTATCAGTCCTGAATACACCGAAGGAGTGCTCGGTGGTGGCGCAGTCAAAGAAGCATACCTGAAGGCGCACGAGCAATTCATGTCTGGTGACACGTCGGGTGCAGCCGAAACTATCGGCTCGGTCGCCTCCCAGGAGAATACGATTGTTATTTGTGGTGGCGAAACAGAAACAGCTCAACAGTCAAATAATCAAACCGGTAATGAGGCGGTAAACAAGAACGTAAGCTACCTAAAAAACGCGAAAGAAAACTGGAAATGGACAAAAGGATTTTGTCGAGTCAGCCTTTGTGCGTTCCAGCGCAAGAAAACATCAGTCGGGCCGTGTGATGTCTGCGTGACGTGTCAGAACTATTTCGATGCCAAAAAAGATCCGACAACTGAATATCGCAAGCAACAACTAGAAGACGCTCGCGCTGCGATGAATACGGTACCACAGACAACGGAGCCGGTAAAACAAAGCCAGTCAAAATATGACCCTATCCAGGCTCGACACGGCGAGTATGCTGAGGCGAAGACAAAGCTTACGATCGGTGGCACAAAAGAAGTGATTGTTGATACTCGCACGAACTACGAGCTCGCTGCCTAGTCTTCCTTGAGCGCTGTCTTGCCCAAACTTAGCAGATGTTTGCGCCGGTAACTGTCGAAAGTTTCGTGACTGAAGCCATTGCGTTTGATAAACCCGCTGATGCGCTCTGAGCCGAGGAAATGCGGTAGCATGACATAGCTGGCGCCGTGGCGATACAGCTCGGCGGCCTCGTCGTAGCTATTGGCGTGACAGACAAACGAGACTTCCGGATTGTGATGACGCAAGTAGACGAGGAGTGAGCGGTTGGTGTCGATGTCAGTGATAGTACTGACGATCAGCTCGGCTTTGTTGGCATTGATATCATCGAGAAATTCGTCGTCGGTCGCGTCACCATAGGCATGACGGACTCCCTGGGACTCGAGGTGGTCGATGATCTCCGGGTCGTAGTCGACTACCAGGTAGCGCTTGTGCATCTCGCGGAAGGCGGAGAGGAATTCATGACCACCCTTGTGATAGCCAAATAGGATGATGGGGTAGAGCGCGGAGCGTTGTTTGCGCTCCTTGATGTTCCGGCGCTCAAAGATCTTGAGCGGTTGCTCGAGTAGCCTGAAGAGCTTGTCGTCATATTTCATCAAGTACGTACTCACGGCGATGGTGATGAGCGCCACCAGCGTGATGATTGCCGTGAGTTCAGCGCTGATGAGGCCGACACTATGGGCGAAGACGATGAGGATGATGGAGAATTCGCTGATCTGGCTCAGGTGGATGCCGGCTTTGAAACTGGTGAGCCGTGTGTAACCAAGTGCCCCAAGGCTGGCCATCACAAACAACGGCTTGCCGATGATGACGATAGCCGAGAGGATAAGCGCCGGGACGATGCTACTCGACAGATTACCAAACGTAAAGGTCTCGCCCAGTGAGACAAAAAACAGCACGATGAAGAAATCACGCAGCGGCTTGAGCTTGGCGGCCATCTCGGTGGCGTACGGCAGCGATGCCAGGCTGACGCCGGCAAACAACGCTCCGACTTCGTGGCTAAAGCCGACGAGTGCGAAGAGACTGGCGATACCAAATCCCCAGGCCACCGTGAACAGGAACAGTAGCTCCTGGGAGCGCGCGAAGAACTTCGCGAGGTGCGGCATGACTTTGGCACCGATGACGTACAGCAGCAGCGCGATACCGATGCCTTTGGCGACAAGCAGGCCGATATCGCTGACATCGAGGTCGCCGGTGGTGCCAATTGCCCCGACGACGAGGATGGCCAGTGTCGCGACGATATCGTCGATCAGGATGACGCCGATAGCGATCTGGGCGTAGAGCCGTGACGTCTCGCGTTTGTCGGAGATGACTTTGAGGATGATGATAGTACTCGAGAAAAACAGACACAGGCCGATGAGAATGCCCTGTGTCAGGCCAAAGCCGAGCCATTCACCGACGCCAAACCCGGCGACACCGACGAGCACCAGGATGGCCGCCGCGGTCGTCAGCGAGACGCGTCCAACATTTTTGACCACAGTGACATTGAGTCCCAGCCCGATGATGAACAACAGCAGCGTGATACCAATTTCGCTAAATGATTCGAACGCGTCTTTGGCATGGACGATGTTGAGCAGACTTGGCCCGACGAGCATGCCGGTCAATATGTATCCTAGTATCAGCGGCTGACGGAGTAAGCGCATCACAAGGGAAATACCGGTGGCGACGACCAGCACAAGCGTCAGCTGAGTAAAGATTGAATTATCCATGTTTATTTTGGGGAATTTACCCCTTAATTATACCATGAGCGGTATGAGAGAACTATCTTGATCCTGACCCCACCCTCACTTTCTTAGAACCATTCACAATCCACGCTGTCGCCTCTAGAGATTCCTGGAGCGAAGCCCAAGATTCTCTAGGGTGACTATGATGGTGAGAAGGGAGTGAGGGTGGGCAGGCACAACTGTTTAGACGACGAAGCTAGAGATCAGCCAGCCTGACACGCCACCAGCCGTGATGATGAGCAGTCCGAGCCCAGCGGTCTCTATGCCGTCTCGCACAGCATGATGCTTCGAGAGCAACGCGCCGCGATAGTAGCCAGCGCAGAACAAAATAATAGTCGTGATGATGACGGAGAGTATGATAGCTGTCGTGAGTGACGCGACCCACAGCAGTGGTAAGAGCGAGATAAGCGACACGACCAAATAGGCGACAAATTCAATCAACGCCGGCATGAAGTAGGCTCTGAACCAACTACGTTTTTCGTGTCCATCTAACTCGTCGAGGTAGTGTTCCGTCGAGAACCGTACCGCCGAGGCGTTGATAGCGTTCACGACGATACTGATAGTGGCGGTGAGCAACAGCAGCTCACGATTGACCCCCTCGAAACTGAGCCCGATCACGATGCCCGCAAATATCGCAAAGCCGCCCTCCATGCCCTCGAGCACAGAGAGGAAATTGTTGCTGCCGAATGGGACAGACCGTCGTTGGCGGTGGCGTTTCATACCTCATGATTGTACCCCATTCCCGAAAATGTAGGTTCTAAGGTATAGTAAGAGAAAATATAACGCTTATGATTACGTACTACTACAAAAATCTCCGCTCTGAACACGTCAAAGAACTGGACGAGTACAAATCCGGCAGCTGGATATGTGTCACCGACCCGACGACGACTGAGTTTGAGTACCTCATCGACACCTTCAAACTCGATCCAGGTCATCTACAGGACTCGATCGACTCCGACGAAATGCCGCGCCTCGAGCAAGAGGGTGACCTGACCTATATCTTCGTGCGCTATGCCTATACCAACGAAGACCTCGAGCTCTCGACCGCGCCACTGCTGTTCGTGGTCGGTCCAAATATATTCCTGACCTTGTCGCTCCATAGCTTGCCGCGCTTGCAGCGTTTTTTGACCGGAAAAGTTGAGTTTGCCACCACGCAGCGCACCAAACTGGTGCTACTGATCCTCGATCAAATTGTCGACCAGTACGAAGTGTTTATCAACAACATTTCTCGCCAAATCAAAGTCATACGCGCCCGGCTCAAATCCCATTCGGTTGCCAATCAAGATTTCATCGACTTTGTGCTTATCGAAGACGAGCTCAACGAATTCCTCTCGGCGCTGCTGCCGACGACCGCTATCTTGCGTCGTCTGATGCTCGGCCGTCACATCCCGCTGTTTGCCGACGATCAGGATATCGTCGAAGACTTACTGCTCAACAACGAGCAATCGATCGAGGGCTGCCGGTCGAACGTCAAGAGTATCGTCAACATTCGCGGCGCCTACTCGACCATTGCCAGCAACAACCTGAACCGTACCATGAAGATCCTGACAGCGGCGACGATGTTCATCGCTATCCCCAATGTGTTCTTTGGTATGTTCGGCATGAATGTGCCGCTGCCATTTGCGCATGAACCTTGGGCTTATGCCTTTGTCATTTTTCTGACCGTCCTTGCAACTATCATTATCTTCCTCTGGGCACGCTCCAAAAAGATCTTCTAACAAGCCGCAAGTGTTGACTCGTAAGCTATGATTTGATACCATTGGACTTGTCGTTTCGCGTCACGTATCGGTGCCTTACGGTCGATGACGCTGTGTTCAAGAGACGATAAAAAGAGGGTTATAAGGTCGCAGACCTCCTCAAAAGGAGCAATTCATGCCGATCGCAATCCGCATCGCACCTACCCGTGCACAGCGAATTGAGGTAGACATTCTACCGGCTGAGTGGCAAGAGTATATCGCCCACTAAGATAAAATCCCCGCTATTTCTACCCAAATAGCGGGGATTTTTGCGTTACGACACGTCTGCTTGGCACATTTTGCGTCTTCTCACCTGTGATGCTCGTCGCTGTATGCCAGATACAGCTTGTTCCGCTGCTCGCCGAGAACAGGCAAACTGCACTCACAGGAAATAACCTTGGTTCGACTAAGAACTAAGAACTAAGAACTAAGAACTAAGAACTACTGATTCTCAGCAGGCAACTCGACGCCGGCGGCCTTGAGGCTCTTGTCGATTTCGGCTTTGAGCTTGGAGCCGTCACCACTGACCAGATTTTGCAGGATATCGCTACTGATCTTGGTGCTGCCGATAAACACCGAAGGGGTCGCGTCGACGCCTACTTTTGCTCCGAGGGCACGGTCACGGGCGATTTTCTCGCTGACGGATTTGCCGGTCAGGGCTTTCTGATACTGATCAGTGTTGAGGCCGATGTTTGCTGCATATTGGGCAAAGATACCATTGCGTTCACTCGACGAAATACTCGACCAACTGGTCTGAGTGTCATAGAGCTGATCATGCATTTCCCAGAATTTGCCCTGTAGGCCAGCGGCTTCTGCAGTCGCCGATGCGGCAAACGCATTTGGGTGGATGCTCGTCAGCGGGAAGTTGCGGAAAACAAAGGCGATTTGGCTCTTGTATTGTTCTTTGATCGCTTTGAGCTGAGGATACGCACCGCCACAGCTCGGGCACTGGAAATCACCGTACTCAAACACGACAACTTTGGCCGTCTTGTTGCCATAGACGTGATCGCCGATACTCTCACCCTGAGCCAGAATAATTTTGCTCGGATCGATGCTTGAAACATCTTTTTTATCTTTGTTTGCGAGCACTACCAGTCCACCGAGGACAAAGGCACAGATAACCGCAAAAACAATCCAACGTGTTCTACTCATATATTCTCCTTCATTTGACTATACCAGTGTACCATTTTGCTCCTCGGCCGGTAGGCTGAGCTTTAGGGATGGGGAGTTCATGTTTTCAGATTTACTCTGAAACGTGAACGGGGAGGGTGAGCCCTCCCCTCGAGAGCTCGACCTAATGTCGAGCTCGGGTTATAGTAGTTATGAATATGCTAGTGCTTGTTGTGGTGTTGTGGGTTTTTGTGGGAGTGCTGCTAGCGCTCAGGTTTCGAGACCTGAAATCGATGAGCCAATATGAGCTCACGCGACTCAGTAATCGTGGCGACAAAACAGCTCGCGAACTCCTGGCGCGTCTGTTGCGTGAGCCGGAGCTCGATAGCTTGCGTCAGATCGTCGTGACGGTTGTCTCGACGGCACTCGTGACCTCGAGCGTGTTTGCCTTTGGTTTGTGGCAGGGGATCCTGATAGGGGCGCTGTTGCTCATCACCGCTCCTTTGTTGATCCGATTGTCTCTTGTGCGATCACTTGCCGACAAGCTCCGTGATCTGTCTTGGCCATATGCGCTGAAAGTGACTGATTGGATCAGCCCGGTACTCAGAGGACTGCGCGAACGCGATATGGACAGAGAAACCCTGCGTATTTATTCGACGGACGAGCTGCTCGATGTCGTCCATCGCTCGCCTGGTGTTCTGAGCGCGGCAGAAGCGAAACGGCTGGCTGCAAACCTCGAGTTTGATAGCCGGACAGTCGGCGATGTCATGACCCCCAAGAGTATGATCGTGACCGCTGATGTCCATGATACACTCGGGCCGCTGGTGATGACCGAGCTGCACAAATCAGGCCACAGCCGGTATCCGGTGATCGATGGCGATGTTGACCATATCGTTGGGATTCTCTACCTGAAAGAGTTGATCGATCTCAAGAGCGAGCACCAGACGGTCAGCGCGGCCATGGATCCCAAAGTTTATTACATCCGTGACGACCAGCACCTCGAATATGCCCTGCATGGACTCCTACGCACGCATCATCATCTCTTCGTAGTGGTCAACGAATACCGCGAGACCGTCGGCCTGCTCAGCCTCGAGGATGTCATCGAAGCGTTGATCGGTAGCAAGATTGTCGATGAATTTGATCAGTTCGATGACCTGCGCGCCGTCGCTGAACGCAATCCAAACCACAACAACCAAGCGAGCCGCAGCCAAGACATCTAGAAACTACACCGTAACAGTGGTAGAATAGCCGCAAGATGATATGGCGAGTTGATAATAACGATAGTGATTCGCGGGTCGGTTAATAACCGAGGCGTGTTTATTGACATTCGACCCCACCGACAGCCACCTCTACTACCAACAGAAAAGGAATTATTATGACACGAACACTTACCTGCGAACTGGCTGCAAAAGCCGGCGAAACAGTCACTGTCCGCGGCTGGCTCCACAAAAAACGCCTCCTCGGTGGCCTTAATTTCATCACGCTGCGTGACCGGAGTGGTCTCGCCCAAAGTTTGATCGAAGACAAGACGCAGGTCGAAAAACTCCGTGGCATGCAAATCGGTACCGTCATGAGCCTGACCGGGACGGTCGTGGCAGACGAGCGTGCTCCCGGCGGGGCAGAGCTGCATGACGTGCGCGTCGAGATCGAAGTACCCGTCACCGACGAATCGCCGATCGAAATTGATAAGCCGATCAATCACAAACCCGAGAACCTCGATACACTTTTTGATCACCGGGTGATCGGTCTGCGAAACATGCAGGAACAAACGATTTTCAAAGTCCAAGCAAAAGTGCTCGAATCAGCCAGAAGCTATTTCATCGAAAACCATTTCACTGAGATGAACACACCGAAGCTGCTCGCCGAAGCAACCGAGGGCGGTGCAGAGGTATTTCAGCTGGACTATTTCGGTAAAAGCGCGACCCTGGCGCAAAGTGCCCAGTTCTACAAGCAGATGATGGTCGGCGTGTTTGAACGTGTGTTCGAGACCAACCCGACCTATCGTGCCGAGCCAAGCGCGACGACTCGCCATATGACGGAATATATCACGATAGATGCCGAAATGGGCTTCATCGAATTTGATGACTTACTGACATTTACGAGCGGGCTGGTCAACCGAATCGTCGACCAAGTGTTTGAAGCCTATAGCGATGATCTCAAAAAATGGAACGCTCACAAACCAGTATTGAGCGAAAACTTCCCACGACTGACGATGCAAGAAGTGCATGAGCTCTATGCCAAGCACAACAAAGACAACTACACTAGTGAAGACGATCTACGTCCTGATGAAGAAAAATGGATCTGTGAGTACGCCAAGAAAAATCTAGGGAGCGAAGCAGTCTTCGTCACGGACTGGCCATCGAGTAGCATGAAATTCTATCACCGCAAAAACGCTGACAATCCAGAGCTGGCTGATCGCTCCGACCTGCTCTTCCGAGGTGTCGAGATCGCGACTGTGCCGATGCGCGAGCACCGCTATGAAGTTCTCGTCCAGCAGCTCAAAGACATTGCCCACGGTGATCCTGAACACCCAGGATTCAAACCGTATCTCACAGCTTTTCAGTACGGCTTACCGCCACACGGCGGCTTCGGCATGGGGCTCGAGCGCCTGACACAAAAAATTGTCGGACTCAACAACGTCAAAGAAGCCACTCTCTTCCCCCGTGATATCAATCGCCTGACACCATAGGTTCGGCTATTTTGTGAGATATCTCACACACAGACTGCTTTCGCACACTATAATGGGGGAGATACCACTAATCTAGAAAGGATCTGTGTTGATCAATGAACTAAACACTATACTGACACTACTGACTGTCATCGTCGTCTTGTTGTCGATTGTGATCATCGCGTTGCTGGTGTTTGTGACGTTGGTGCTTGTCAAGGTAAAAAGGATCGCTGATAATGTCAGTGCTACCTCGAGCAATCTCGCTCGTGCAACAGAGTGGCTTAACCCCGCCAAGGTCTTCGGTGAACTTGTCGGTGCGTTTCGTAAAAAATAAGGAGGAATATCACCATGAATAATCCAGTAAAAATTCTTCTCGCCGCTGCAGCCGGCTTTGCGGCTGGTATCCTGTTTGCCCCCAAGAGCGGCCGGGAAACCCGCGAAGATATCATGAAAAAAGCCGATGAGGCCAAGAAATACGCTGATAAAAAGGCCACCCAAGTCAAGAAAGCGGCCAAAGCGGGAGTAAAAACTCTCAAACAAAGCGCGCACGAAGCGGGCGAAGAAGTGTCGGAAATGGCGAAAAGCGCCCGCAATTCAGCGAACCTTTTAAAGGATGAAGCTGGACGTCTCGGTGACGAAGCCAAAGTACGGGCTGGGCGAGTAGGGGACACCGCAAAGAGCACGGCTGATTCTCTCAAAGCTGACGCCCAACGCAATTTGCGATAACCAACGAGTCGGTATTTGACGAGCCGCGGTCGAAAGATCGCGGCTCGTCAAGCGTATAGCCTAGCTGATATATCCCGCGTCGCGGAGTTTCCAGTACACGACCACACCGACGATACCACCGACCAGTGTCCCAAACATGCTCCAGCCACCAAACATCGATTCCCCGAACAATCCCGGAATGATGCTGCCGATTGTCAAGAAAACAGTCATGATGACGTACATGGGAAGTTTTGACACTGCAGCCTGTCTCTTACTTTCTCCGCGAGAGTAGGTATGTTTGAACCAACCAGAGGATCACGAGCACAGCCGCAACAATCAACACGAGGTTGAGAAGCTCGGCAGCAAAATGAAGCAGGTGACCGAGGAGCCAAACTGCGACGATGATAAGCGCGATATATATGATGGTGTTTTTGAGTTTCATACCTCCAGCTTATCACGCTCTTGCTCGCCGCAAAAAGGTGATAAACTGAGAATCATACTCCTTATGCAATCAACAACTTTGCTGCAAGAATTAGTGGACGCCTACGATGGCGATGTCGCACGCCTCAAGTCAGACCTTGATACGTTTGTCCTGCAAAGAGAACCGATGACGCCAAAGGTTGATCGCAGCGGGCAGCCGGTCGTCGTCGAGCTGAGCGACGTTTCAAAGTCGTACAAGCTTGGTAAATCTCACGTCCAGGCACTCGACAACGTATCGCTCACGATTCATGAGGGCGAAATGGTGGCGCTCGTCGGCGCAAGCGGCAGCGGCAAGAGTACACTTCTCCAGCTCATCGGTGGCCTCGACAAGCCATCCCACGGGAGCGTGGTCGTCGACGGTGTCAATTTGCAGGACATGCACGACGGGCAATTATCCAAATATCGCGGCCAGAAAATCGGCTTTGTCTTCCAATCTTTTTATCTCCAGCCTTTTCTGAACGTCCGCGACAACGTCGAAGTGCCAGCCATGTTTGCCCGTACCAAACGGCCTGCGCGGCATGCTCGTGCTCAGGAGATCGCTCGAGCCGTCGGGCTCGAAGAGCGCCTGAAACACTATGGTAAAGAGCTCTCAGGTGGTCAGATACAGCGGACAGCCATCGCCCGGGCGCTGATCAACCAACCGAAGATACTACTGGCAGACGAACCGACCGGCAACCTCGACCAGACCAATGCCCAGGCGATTTTTGACCTTTTTACCAAAGCCCGCGACGAATTCGGCGCGACAGTTATCGTCGTCACACACGATGAAAACCTAGCGGCCAAGATGGATCGTTCGATTCGTCTGAGCGACGGAAAGGTCATCGCATGATCAGGTTCGTTGATTCGCTGCAACTCGCCTACACCAAGATCCGCACCCGCCGTATCCGATTGTTCATCGTCTTGTTTGTCTCAAGCTTGCTATTTACGGGACTGGTCGCTGGTTCACTCATCGTCAGTGGGGCGCTCAACAGCTTCCGGACTTTTTCTGATCAGGGGTTTACTGGTCGGTATATCGTCGCCGGCATATATAGTGACAGCAAAGTCTATACAAACGGTTTTGCGACAAATGACCCAGCTATGCTTGCTCGGGCTGAGGCGCTCGACAAAGATCTCCAAGCTCGCAAAAAGGCCGAGGCCAAGCGTCTCGGTATAGAATATGTCGCAAACGAGGCTGATCGTGTTGTCTACGATGATGGAGCCGGTAACAAAAACCTCAACACTCAGACAAACATCGGGCAGCAAGTCCTAGAAGAGTTCGATGCCTCTAACCCGCACAAGCTCGACATGAATCGTTTCAAGCAGCAACTTCCTGGCGCCAAGGCCTACTATGAGTCAAAGCGGATCGGCAGCAACAATGGCGAGGCTCCTACGCTCAATCTTATCGATGGCAACAAGGAGCAGATCGACCAAAAGGTAACAAACTATGGACCTGGTATGACGCAAGGGGTGGCCGGCTTGTCGGCTGACTGGACGCTCATGGACGCTCCGCTGCTCGAGCCGTTTTTGCTCAAGGATCAGACGCTTGCTATAGGCAAGGACGGCTCACTGCCAATCATCACGTCGTATTCAGCAGCCCAAGATTTGTTGAAATTACCGAAACTGAGTGTCAACGCAACGGCCAGTGACAAAAAAGCCCGTCTCATCGAAGTACGTCAGAAAATTGCCGGCCATACATTTAGTATCTGTTATCGCAACTCGACTTCAAATGCCGAATTGCAGGACGCAGTGCAGCAACAAGCCGATATCAAGGCAAATCAAAGCAAGAAAGATTATCAAAAACCAGAGTACATCAAAGCACCAAACAGTGAGCCATGTGCGACACCGGTCACGCAGCGAGATGTACGCAGTGCTGAGACGAAGCAGCTTGCCAGCAAACAGCAGCAGTTCAATCGACTCTTTGGAGAGGCAGTGCCCAGCTCAAAGATTCTCACCTTTCGGATTGTCGGCGTGAGTCCTGACCGTTCTTTCCCTCAGGGTTTGACAGTCAATGATATTTTCGCCTCGCTACTGACCTCATCACTTGGAGTCGGCTGGGCGAGTCCGATAGACATCGCCTCACAAGTGCCGGAAACAGCCGAGATCTTCAAAGAATTACCTATGCAGCGGATGTATTCTCCGCAAACTGCTTATTATGCTGAGTATTCAGACCCCGTCCCAGCACGCGTCGCCCTCAAAGAGCAAGGGTGTACCCTATTGTATCCAGGCGCAGTCTTGGAGCCTGGACAGGTGAGTTGCGACCGAGAGACTCGGCCATATATGCTCCAGCCATTTGGATCGGTCAGCCTCGCTATCGACGAGTTTCAGTCAGGTTTCAGAAAAGTACAGCTGATCGTCGCTGGTGTCGTCGGTCTCGTAGCAGCAGTGATCCTGATGGGCATGATCGGGCGTATCATCGCTGATGCCCGCAAAGAAACGGCTGTGTTTCGCGCGCTGGGTGCGAGTCGCCTCGGAATTGCACAAATTTATATCGTCTACACCGTGTATCTCGCGATCTTAACGGCTATCATCTCACTGCTGATTGGGTTTGCTCTGGCGCTTTGGGCAGACAGTGTCTGGAGCGCCGATACGAGCGTGACGATGGCGCTACTCTTCAACGCCAGTGACCTGACACAGAGATTCTATTTCTACCACTTTGATCTCTATGACGTCGGACTGATCGTCGCAGTGATCATCGCTGCAGCAGTCGTGGCGTCGCTCATCCCGATCGCTAGCAACGTCCGTCGCAATCCTATCAAAGACATGCGCGAAGACTAACACGCCTGAGGTATACTGATACTATGTCTGATAACGAAACCAATCTCAATCTTGCCTGGTCTGATATCGAGGGCGAGGGTCTGGTGCGCGTCGTGCCGACCGACTCATTTCGTACTGGTGTCACGCTGGTTGCCGAGCTTGCCAAAATTGCCGAGCAGCAGGGGCACGATCCTGACGTGCTGCTTTCTCACGACAAAGTTATCATCACGCTGTATAGCCACGACGTCCAAGACGTCACCGATCGCGATCGAAAGTTCGCTCGAGCTGTTGACGAGCTGCTCGGTTAAAAGGGGGATAATATGAAAACAGTGCTGCTATATGGTGATTCAATTTTTTGGGGTATGGATGGTAACGAAGCTAAGCGCCACGATCTAGACGCTCGCGTTGGCACGTGTATCCAACAATCCCTGGGCAACGAGGTTGAAATTATCACCGAGGGGCTACGTGGCCGGACGATGTTTGGTGAAAATGGTTCCTTTCCGCAGCGTGATGGTCTGGCGCAATTTGGGCCGATCTTTGCGAGTCACTTGCCTTTAGATGTGCTCGTTATCATGCTGGGTAGTAACGATGCTAACGCCACGACACAACATAGTGCTACAGATGTCGCCAATGCTCTCGACGAGTACATGAAAGAAGCCAAGAGTTGGTGTGATTTCATGGGCTATGCCGAGCCGCAGTTACTGGTTGTCGCTCCGCCTGACGTCGCAACAGATGAACTTGTGAAATTTGCAGAATTATTCAAAGGTGCCGCAGAGCGGGTGACGGATATCAGCGATTCGTTAATGCAGAAAGCGACCGATCGCGGCTGGGCAGCACTCGACTCGCGTCGCATATGCAAAAGCATGGGCCAGGACGGAATCCATTTGAGCGCGAATGAAACACATCGGCTCGCGAGCGCTATTGCTGATCATCTCGGTGAGATGCTTAGCTAAACCATTTACTGTATTCTTTTTTCGCCTTAGTTACTTTGGGACTGATAACGACCGGACAGTAGGGGTTGGCGGGGTTGCGGGCAAAGTAGTCTTGGTGGTATTCTTCGGCCGTATAAAAGATGTCGAGTTTCGTTATCTCGGTGACGATTGGATTTTCCCAGTGCGCCTGAGCTCGCGCAGCCGCCGCCTCGAATTCACTTTTTTGCGCTTCATCAGCATAAAACATCGCCGAGCGATATTGTGTCCCGGCATCGGCTCCCTGCCGATTGAGGCTCGTCGGGTCGTGGATGAGAAAAAATATATCGAGGATGACGTCCCCAGGGATAACTGATTCATCAAACGTGATTTTGACTGCCTCGGCGTGTCCGCTCGTGCCACTGCTTACTTCATCATATGCCGGATCTTTGCTATCACCGCCCGTGTAGCCGCTGACTGACTCAGCCACGCCCTTTAGTTGGCGGTAGACTGCGTCCAAGCACCAAAAACATCCTCCAGCTAACACGTATGTTGTCATACCTCTAGTATACGCCGGTATAATAACGTACATGAATGAGACTGAATTCCGGGAGCTCGTGTGGCACGAGGGCAAGAGGCTCTATCGGACGATGCCGTGGCGAGACGATCCGACTCCCTATCGGGTGTGGGTGAGTGAGCTGATGCTCCAACAAACCCAAGTCAGCCGGGTGATACCAAAATTTGAAGAGTTTATGAAACAGTTTCCCACGATCCGTCAGCTTGGCGAGAGTTCGCTGGCGGACGTGCTCGTCGTCTGGAGCGGACTCGGCTACAATCGCCGTGCTAAGTTCCTGTGGGAGGCAGCGACCGAAGTCAGCATGAAGTATGATGGTGAGCTGCCTCGTGAATATAAACAGCTAGTTTCACTGCCGGGTATCGGTCCCAATACTGCCGGCGCTATCCTGAACTATGCCTACGAGGTTCCAACTGCTTTTGTCGAGACCAATATTCGCACGGTGTATTTTCATCATTTCTTTGCTGAGCGTACCGATATCACTGACCGCGAATTGCTCGAACTAGTGGGTCGGACAATGGATCGTGAACACCCCCGGCAATGGTTTTGGGCGCTCATGGACTACGGCGCGTATCTGAAAACAACGGCTGGTGGTCGGCTAGACCAGAGTAAGCACTACAAAAAACAAAGCCCCTTGGCGGGCAGCCTGCGCGAGATGCGGGGGCGGATCATCCGAGAGCTGACTCGTCTTCCCTTGGAGACAGAGGCACTCAAGGAGTCGGTTGCTGCCGACGAACGGTTTGTGCAGGCGCTCGAGGATTTGGAACGAGAAGGCATGATCCAACGCAAGGGCGAGCGTTGGCATTTGCCGGGTAACGAAACATAGAAGGACAAGTTATAATAGATAACATGAAATATCCGCGACGTTTTGCTGTGGTTGCCAGCTTGCTGGTGCTATTGTCGTCGCCCAATGTCAGCGCCGAGGGTCAGACCCTCAACGACGCCCAGATCGAGTTGATTCGCCAAAACTGCGTGACGGCACAGTCGAGTATGCAACGGCTCGAGCTCAGCGAAGCGGTAACTCGGCGCAACCGAGGGGTGAGTTACGAGTCGACCCTGAAGCTCATGGCCGCACTCAATAGCCGAATTGCCTTCAACAAAATGAGCGCTCCGACACTCGCCTCGCTGACCGCGGAAATAGACAAAAAACGATCTGAGTTTATCGAAAACTACATCACCTACAATAACAGTATCAATGTCACGATGAAGCTGCCCAACTGCAAAGAACAGCCGGTGACCTTCTACGATTATCTGACGCAGACACGTCAGCTGCGGACAAAATTGAGCACCGGCGTCGACGACATTGACCGATTGCTGGACTCCTACCAGACGGCACTCAACGATCTCAAACAGCCGACTGTTCAGCCAGCTGAGGCAGGAGTCGCGCAATGAAATGGATCAATGACCTCAGGACGTTGGCGGTTCGACACCAGCTCGTGATGGCCATCGCCCTGACTATTTTTATCGCCCTGATCATGACCGTGGTGAGTCTTTCGCTCTATGTTTCGAGCGGTACATTGCAGTTGGATCTCAGTCGCCCCGGCTACGAATCAGCCCGCAAAGAGCTCATCAAGCCGCAGAATGAGGCTGATTTTGCGACCAATGGCTCGGTGGATAAAGAAGCCCTCGAAAAGTATCAGAAATTATTTGACGAACAACGCAAAGAACTAAATTCAATTGGTAAATTCAAAGACAAAGCTCTCGAAGACGAAACCCTGACGCTCGCCCAAGACCCTGCACAAAACTAAGCAAGCGACAGCGCAGCCTTTAGCGTGGGGAGTTCATGTCTCAGATTTACTCTGAGACATGAATGGGGAGACGAGTCTTCCCAATCTTTAGAGAGGGGAGCTGTATTGTCCGGATTTACTCCGGCAATACAGCGGGGAGACTGGTCTCCCCTCAGTTTATAGTTTAGTGAGTGAGCTCGATTTCGTGCTTCGTAAATGCTTTCAGCAGGCGACGACGCAGCTCGCCCGTGACTTCCCACTGACTGTTCGGCTGGGTCTTGGCAGTAACTTTTATCTCTAGGGAAGTGTCCGAAAAGCTACCGATCGACAGGAAATGAGGTGGCTCAATAATCTTCTTTTTCCATTTCTCATCCTCGATGATTTCTGTGCCGACCTGGTCGATCACAACCGCCAGCTGGTCGATATCAGTGTCAGGTGTGACGCTGATCGTCAGATTGACGCGGCTGTAGCCCATGGTTTTGTTGATGACGTGGACGACACTGCCGTTTGGTATGAAGTGCACGTTGCCATCCGTGTCGCGCACGACCGTCGAGCGGACGCTGATACGTTCGACGGTTCCGGCGGCTCCCTCGATATCGACGACATCACCGACCCGGTACTGATTTTCCATGATGATGAAAGCGCCCGTGATGAAATCTTTGATAATTGACTGCGCGCCGAAGCCGACCGCCACACCGATGATACCGGCGCTGGCAAATATTGGGATCAGGTTGATGTCGGGGAATATCTCGGTGAATAGGAGAAAGAACGTGACAATGATCACCATAATCTTCCATATCGTTCTGAACAAACCGATCAGCGTGTCTTGGCGTTTGCGCGCGTCCTCAGCCGAGATTATATGGAAATGTGAATTACGTATGACCTTGCGGATGACACGCTTGATGACCTTGCCACCGAAATACAGCAGCAGCCAGGAAACGCCGAGGATGAGCAGAACCGCAAACCCATGGTCGACGACCCAGGCGCCTATGAGCTGAAAAAGATTTGGAGTTTCGTTTGTTTGCATAGAGCTAGTATACAGGAACCCTGGGGCTCGTCTGGTATGCCATATTTCGCATTAACAGAGAAAAGATGGTATGATTATAGCAATGAGAAAAGCAAATGAAGACAGCTTTGCAACTATTGTTGATGTCCTGAAAAGTGGTGGGATTGTGGTGTTACGCACCGATACGATCTACGGCATCGTGACCCGCGCCGACCATCGCAAGAACAGTGACACGATTTTTGCCATGAAACAGCGCGATGCAGATAAGTCGTGTATCGTCCTCATCGCAGACGAACAGCAGATGTGGGACGACGTCAGCCGGGACGCCTACCAAGCGGCCAAACGTGTCCTCAGCGACGCCTATCCTACGAGTGTGATCGTCCCTATTGGAGAGCGGACGCCGGGTTGGCTGGTGCATCACGACCAGCATCAGGATGATATAGCGTTTCGTATGCCAGTGACCGCGCCGTGGCTGGTTGAGGTGCTCAAACAAACCGGGCCACTGATCGCGCCAAGTGCCAACTTGCAGGGACAGCCGACGGCAACTACTATCGACGAAGCCTACGAATACTTCGGTGACGCCGTTGACCTCTATGTCGACGGCGGGACAGTGGAATCAGCCGAACCCTCACATCTCTATCGAGTGCAAAGTGGCGTCGCGGAGCGCCTGCGTTGATGCCTGATATCATTGATCCTGATCAATTTATCATCTCCCGTAAGCGCAAAAAGTACCGGTTTGCGCTGTTTGCCAACTCACCACTCTGCTTCGAACTAGACGAATGGCAAAAATTCAGGAGCTCCCTGGAAAACGCGGTAAATTTCCAGGGGCTGCCCCTGGATGGTGTGGTGATCGAGCTGGGTGCTGGCACGGGGCTGTTCGGTGTCGAGCTTGCCGCACGGCATCCGGATCAGCAATTTGTCGCGATCGATGTCAAAGCGGATCGGCTGCAAAAAGGCGCTCGTCTCGCTCTTGAACGCGGCCTGACGAACGTCAGATTTGTGCGAGCCCGAGCCGACCAACTTGGCGAACTGTTCAAAGAACAGTCTTTAGAATCTATATACCTGACATTTCCCGACCCATTTCCCAAAAAAGGTTCAGCGGGTCGCCGTATGACCCATCCTACATACTTGCGCACGTATACAAAAATGCTAAAAAAAGGGGGAAGCCTGCTCCTCAAGCACGACGACCCCTCTTTTTTCCACTGGTCACTCGAGCAGCTCGTCTCTACTGGCTGGACGATCA
>OFRE01000055.1_pt1 | contig 32497 bp, 43 predicted proteins | sample 1543061 | NCBI WGS metagenome assembly OFRE01 (sample SAMN07774218, study PRJEB24372) | wastewater metagenome | isolation source: Exp Tend NO 50WW | collected 2016-02
TTGTGTGCGTTCAGGGTTGTGGGAGGTGGTGGAACTACCTACGGCTATGGCTACATCAGTGTCAACGAAGCGGCCCGGATGCAGTCCGGCCAGGTTAATCAGGTTGAATGTTCAATTTCATTCCTGGGTCGTCAGATCGCCTACTAAGCAAGTTTTGACCAGGCAAGCGTGTAGCAATGCACGCTGCAAGGTATGGCCCGTCCCTTGCCGCCTTGTCAAATTCAATCGGGCCAACGTTTTCAAATAGGGCAAAACAATGGCTATCAAAATCGTCGTCAGCGACACAGTAGGTTTTAAGGTTCGCGGCTCCATCAATGACGCAAATGGCGTACCGCAACCGTTTGATTTCAAACTAACCTGCCTCCGATTGGATTCGGAGCAGATTACCGCAAAACTCAAAGGCGACCAGGATGCAAGCCTGGCAGACTTCCTGGCCGACGTTGTGGAAGATTGGTCTGGGGTGCGCGATGAAACGGACAAACCCGTACCGTACAGCGCAGACGCAATGAAGCAACTTTGCAAAATTCCCGGCGTAGCCAATGTCGCATTCCGCACCTACTTGGCGGAAGTTGGCGCGAAGGAAAAAAACTAGAAGCGCTCGCGTACCAGGTAGCAGCACAGGAAACCATCGCAGATGACGAGCGCACAAACCCCCTGCTATCCGCCCTCTTTTCAAGGGATGACAAGGCCGATGAAACCATTGTGTACCTGTGGCCCTGCAACTCCGAAACGTGGGCGCACTGGTGCGCGATCCAGTCGCAATGGCGCTACAGCGGCATGGGCGGCGCTACTGGTCTGGACTATGGCGGCGTTCTTGCATACCTCAAGGTGCAAGGACTGCGGGGCAAGGCGCGGCGCGAGATATTCACGGGCATCCAGGCAGCAGAACGCGGCACGCTCCGAGGCGTGGCCGAAAAAGCCAAAAACAAATGAGGTGCGCGAATGGCAACCACTGAATTAGGCATTCGGCTGACCGTAGATGGTGCCAGCCAAGCGGCTGGGGCTATCAATGGTGTGGGGAAAAGCCTTGATGGCCTTGGCGGGGCTGCAAGTGGTGCTTCAGGCGCTATCAATGGCGCAGGCAAAAGCCTTAGTGGCCTTGGTGGCTCCGCCGGTAGCGCATCGGCAGGACTCAAACAGGCAGCAGCCGACCTCGGAAAGATGGAGATGTCGGCCAAAGCCACAGCCGCTGCTTTGCGCAATGTCCCGGCACAATTCACCGATATTGCCGTAGGGCTGGCATCTGGCCAGGCACCGCTTACCGTGTTGCTCCAGCAAGGGGGGCAACTCAAAGATATGTTCGGTGGCGTAGGAAACGCCGCAAAAGCCCTTGGCGGGTACATGGCCAGCCTGATAACGCCATTCAGTGCAGCCGCCGCAGCCGTTGGTACGCTGGGGTATGCGTACTACGCTGGCAGCAAAGAGGCAGACGCTTACAACAAAACTTTGATTTTGACCGGTAACGCCATCGGCCTTACAACCGGGCAACTGCAAGGCATGGCGCAAAGCATGGCAAGCGTCAGCGGAACGCAAAGCAAGGCCGCAGAGGTCTTAAATCAATTTGTAGCCGCAGGTGACGTGGGCGCGAATAGCCTGCAAAAATTATCACAGGCCGCCATTGCTTTCGAGAAAACAACCGGGACGGCAATCGAAGACACGGTAAAGCAGTTCTCAAAACTGGGTGATAAGCCGCTCGAAGCATCCATCAAGCTCAACGAAAGCACGAACTTTCTAACCCTGAGTCTTTACCAGCAAATCAAGGCGCTGGAAGAGCAGGGCAAATTCAGCCAGGCCGCAGCCGTTGCGCAGAATGCCTATGCCGACACGATGAACCAGAGCGCGGCGCAGATTACTGCAAACCTTGGGTCAATCGAGCGCGGGTGGATCGGCATCCTAGATAAAGCCGGTAAAGTGGCGGATTTTCTAAAGGGAATAGGCCGGCCAGATTCTCCAGATCAGATCGAGGCGCAATTGCGCACCAAAATCATAAATGCTGAAAACAATCTCAGATACGCAACTGAGGCAAGTTTTGGCGGCGCTGGATCAGCCAAAGCAAGGCAATACGCAGCCGAATTGCAGGAACTGAAAGACTTGCAAGCCGCGACTGTCAAAACCAACGCCCTCGCGCAAATCCGGGCGTCCGACAGGGCAACAGAGGCACAAGGGCTAAAGAACCTGGCGAAATTTGAGCAAGAAAACCAAACCGAATTAGGCAAAATACAAAAACAGCGTTTCAAGCTGGAAGAAGATTATCAGGATTTGAGAGCCAGGGGGCTAGCAAATGACGAGGTTACCCTGAAATATCAGGCCAAATCAGCCGAACTGACAAGCAAACAAGCGGAGTACCTCAAGAAGGGGCAAGAAAAACCAGGGTCTGGCGACTCAGCATCCAAACTCCAGCTCGAACAAACCATTTCCGACTTCGAGCGCGCCCAGAAAGCATCCGAAGAATACTTCAAAAACCAGGAAGAAGATGCCAAGTCCGCTTATGACCGGGGCCTGATGGACTACGAGCAATACGTCAAGCGCAAAGAGGCTATAAGCCTGGCATCAAACGAATACGGGACGCAGATTGCCTCCGGTGAACTGTCCGCAGTGCAGCGCTCAGGCATCGCCCAAAAAGACAAAATCTCACAAGAGAATAAGTATCTGGCCGAACTGGAAGGACTCGCAGCCAAGCGCGCAAACATCAGCCAGAAAGCCGCGAACGACATCCAGGAAGCCGAGGACAAAGCAGCCAAAGCAGCAGCCAAAGCATCGGACGCGCAAAACCAAAAAATGAAGGAATCGGTTGATGAATACATCGCCGAATCCGCCCGGAAAAAAGCCGCAGACCAAGAATTGCAGGCAGCACGCGCAGCAATGGAAGGCAAACCAGCCGAAGTTATCGCAGGCATAGAAGCCGGGATGGCGGTACGCGCACAGGCCGCGAAGCAGCTTGACGACATGCGCAAAGCCTACGCCAAAGCAGCCGAGGAGGCACAGAACTACGCCGACGGAATCGAAATGATCAAAGAGCATGGCGGCATCGTGTCGCCATCCGAACAGAAGGAACTCGAAAGACTGGTGAAGAACGTGCGGGCCGCTGGCACCGAGCTTGGCAGGCTTGGCGATGCGGTGGACACCAACGAAATCGACGCAAAGGCGCGGGCATCGGCAGCATCCATCAAGGCGCAGACCGACAAGCTGGCAGGCGAAATAAACACCAAGCTGGCAGACGCCATCCTGAGCGCAGGCGTTGACGGTGGCGCGGGCCTGCGCAAGGCGATTGAGGATATTCTGATAACAAAGCCGTTCAGGATTGCAGTTGAGGCGTTGGTTGCGCCTATATCCCAGGACATAGCGCGGGCGATTATCGGTTCTGGTGGTGGCGGCATAGGAGGCATTGGAGGAGGTATTGCATCAGCGTTCGGATTAGGGGCGCAAGCTGGGTACGGCGCTTTGATGCAAGGTGGGGTTGTCGAAGCGATCAAGGGCGGAATAACAGCAATCGGTACGTGGACTGCTTCCAGCATCGCAGCAGGATTCGGTACGCTGGCCGGTACTCTTGGGCCAATCGCCGCAGGTGTATCAGCAGCAAATGCCCTCTTTAACGCCATGCAAGGCAGCGTCAAAGAGGCCGGAACATTTGTCTATGGCTACGACACAGCGCAAGGTTTCCGGTCTGGTGGACGCCAAGACTTCGTGCAAACAGGCGGGATTGGTGGCGGCGGCACGACGCGCAATAGTTCATGGTTTGATCCGGACAAAGCCATAGCCGATTACATGGCAGCGGCTAACGATTCGCTCAAGCGCAACGTTAAAGGATGGGCCGAAACAGTCGGACTATCAGCCGATGCCATAGGCAGCTACAGTCAGCAGATTGAGGTATCAATTGGAGGCCTTGACGCGGCGGGTGTAACGACAGCCATAGACAAAGCAATGGCAGGATTTGGCGAAAGCTTCACACAAGCCACCTACGGCTTATCCGCTGAAACGCTCAAAACGCTTGCCAGTAATCTGCAAGGCGTAAACGCTGTATTTGAATCTGTAGGCATGACCGCCCTCGACGCCAGCGTGGAAAGCGCGAAACTGGCCACCAGCATCGTGGACACAGCGGGCGGGCTGGACAACCTTGGCAAGCTCACCAGCGCCATGTACGCCGCCATCACAACACCAGCACAGAAGGCCGCAGACGAAGCAGCCAAGCTGGACAAAGCCTTTGCAGCACTTGGCGTATCGACACCAAAAACCGTGCAAGACCTGGCGAAATTGGCCCAGGCGCAAGACCTCACCAGCGACGCGGGCCGCAAGGCCGCAGTCGGCATCCTGTCCCTACTGCCAGCCTTGCAGCAGGTGCAGGACGGTGCAAAAGCTACGCGCGATGCCATGCTGAAAGATGTGGGCGTAGAACAGGGCGACATTTCGGCCATCGTCAAAAAAGGGCTGATCGAAGGCAACCTGAAAGACGCAGGCGGGCAAATCAGCGATGTGGTCATGACCGGTATCCAAAACGCCCTGTACGGAAAAATGGCCGATGCCATAACCGGGTCATTCACCAATGAAATGCTGGCCCCGTTGCTGGATGCGATGCAAAAAGGGAAATCATTACCCGAAGCACTGGCAGCGGTTGACTGGACACAAGTTAAATCCAAATTCCAACAGACGGTTGACGACATTTCTGCCATCTTCAACAACACGCAAGTCACCAGCGGCATCGGAGCACTCAAGGGCGCAATACAGGACATCTTTAGCACCGCCAGCTACAGCATTCCTAAAGGCTGGATACTCACCAAGGACGACGCAACCAAAGCGGCCACAGGCGGGCTGATTACCGGGCCTGGCACGGGAACCAGCGACAGCATCCCGGCGATGTTGAGTAATGGCGAATTTGTCGTAAACGCCAAGAGCGCTGCAAAACTTGGCACCGGATTTTTGAACGCTATCAATGCGGGCGAAATGCCGACCACAGTCAACCGTGCGAGCGGCGGGATGGTATGGGACGATCCAGCCGAATATCAGGACTGGTTAGCTTTGAGCGGGGCTGGTAATACTTCCACCACAGCAAACAGCGGGTACTACGAAAACGGGTTTGTTGCTGACAGCCGCAACGCACCAGGCGCAACCAAAGCAGCAGCAGATTACGCCGCGCTGGATACGGACGCTGCGCAGACATACATAGACGTGCTGCGCGCCATGGGCGAGGTGTACAGCGCAAACACCCTGGCGCTTGAAAATGCGACCGAAGGATTCGACGCGCTCCACGTTGCCATGTACCGGGAAATCGAAGCGGGCAAGACGCTGGTGTCCATGCGCGAAACCCTGGCGCAATCCGAAAAAGGCGCGGCGCAGTTGGGAGTGGATTTACTCACCGCTCAGGGCGACACCACCGGCGCGGCGTCAGCACAGCGCACGCTTGACCTCTTAGACGTAACGGCACAGCGCACGGCAGCGGCATCAAGGCTGCTAGATGAAGGGCTGTCCGAAAACGAAAAGTCCTACCAGACCGCAATCGTCGCAACGGCCGACGCAACTATCGCCAGCTACGACTTGACGAAGGCACGGGAAGCGGAAATCACCGCGATTGAAACCGTTAAATCCGCCCTCGATGAAGGCAAAGACACATTCGCCCAATTTGACATAGACATCAGCCGCCAACTGGGTCTTGATGCTTTGGCCGACGACCTGCAAAAAGCGTCCGACATGAAAGACGTTATCAAGGCCGTGGCCGATGCCCAGAACAAACTGGACACCATCGGCGATAGCCTCAGCGACGCTGACAAAGCTGCACAAAAATATATCGTAACCACCGGGACAATGGCACTCAAAGAGTACGACCTGAACAAAGCCCGTCAAGTCGCTCTTGATGGCTTGACGCTCACAAAAGGCAAACTTGAAGATCTTGGTAACGCAGATATAAGCCTTGGCATCGCAAAAGCCAACGCCACAGGCGACACACAAACCGCCTACGGGCTTCAAAAAGCGCTTGATTTAGCTGACGTAACAAAAGCGGTAAACGCAGCGCAGACCCAGCTTGATAAATATGGCGACACGCTGGATGCAACAGCTAAGGCCGCGCTGCAAACCACCATTACCAACGGGAAACTGATCTCCAGCCAGTACGACCTGAACAAGGCCCGCGATGGTGAAATCACAGCGCTGCAACGCCTTAAATCAGCCGCGGCCACCTACGACACCACAACCGTATCATGGCTCCGCGCAAAAGGCGACGACAAGGGCGCAGACGCTGCACAGCGCGGCATAGACCTAAAAGACGTACTCGACAGCACGGCCCTAGCCACGGCACGACTGGCAGATGCGACCGACATTGGCGAAATCACAACGCTGAAGGCAACCATCGCTACCAACGCGCAAACGGAATCGCTGTACGACCTGAACAAAGAACGGCAAAAAGAAACAGAGCTACTGAACGAGATCAAAAACCGGCAAGAAAGCGCAGCGGAAACAGGCCGGACGACCTACATTGAAATGCTCAAAGCCACCGGGCAAAGCGCAAAAGCCGCAGCGCTCGAACTGGAAAAAGCAACTGAAGGATTTGACGCTGCACACATCGCCATCGTGCGCCAGACCAATGCAAACAAGGCACTAATCCAGTCCGCCAAAGGACTCGAAAGCACCGGAGATTCCGTCACAGCCAGCCGCATCGGACTACTCACGGCGCAGGGCGATAAGACAGGTGCCGCCGCACTACAAAGAGAACTCGACATCCGTCCCTACGTTACAGCGATTGCAGACGCAACGCGCGACCTTGGCACGGCGACGACGGACACAGAAAAAGGAATACTGAACACGGTAATCGCCAACAATAAACAGTCCATTTCAAACTACGACCTGGCTAAATCGTTGGACGCAGAGGCCGAAGCTGCAAGCGCGGCGCAAGAAGCTGCAAACGCCCTGGCGCAGTCTTACGAAGACCTAAAAAACCAAATAGCGCAGGCGAATATTGACCTGGCGAAAGCATCCGGACTTGATTCCTACGCAGAAGACCTGCAAGCCGCGCTTGACCTGCGCGACCACGCCGGGGATGCGTACTACGAAAGCCTGTACCGGGAGCTGCAAACCATCCGTAAGTTGACGGACGCACGCCAGCAGTTGAACACGCTGGAAGATGCGACGCTGAAGAATCAGATCAGCCTCAAGCGTGCGCAGGGTGAAGGCATCCTTGCGAATGCTCTTGAGCGGTCGGCGTTCCTGAAGAATGCATCGCTACCAGCGGCGCAGGCGAAGGCGGAGCTGGATCGGTCAAATGTGAGCTTCGCAAGCCTGTTGCAATCTCGTGGATTGGCAATCACAGGTAACGACAGCTTTGGCCTTGCGGGATTGTCTGGTTCTTTGTCTCCTGAAGATCGCAGAATCAAGTCTGCATATTACGACACGCAGACAGGCACACCTGGCGATCAACTCAACATGTTGCTGCGCGAGTTTGCTAGCCTTGGGCGAACAGACTCACAAAAGGCATCCCTGCAATCTGTTGTAGACACCAGCGCAGACATCGTTAAAGCATACGACAGGAATAAAGCCCTGGAAGCCGAACTGAAAATTATTGAGCTGCAAGACGAAGCATACAAGCAGAATCTTGACGCACAAAAGGCGTTGGCAGACGCTCAGAAGTCCTACGCTGACGTTTTGAAATCCACCATCGAAACGATGCGGGACTTCATCTCTACGCTTGACGGCGCGGCATCTCCGACACAGAACCTGGCCAGCGCACGCCTGAATTTCCAGACTATCGCTGGCAAGGCCGCATCGGGTGACACCAGCGCATACAAAGACCTGACACCGGTAGCGCGCACGTTCCTTGATCTGTCCAAGAACTACAGCAAGACGCTTGTTGACTACCAGCGCGACGAAGCCAAGGTTCGCACCACGCTAAACGCAGTCATAACCGCCAATCAGCGTGAACTGGATAAGTTGCCGCAGGAAATTGCCAAGGCAGCAGACCCGACAAAGGACGCATGGCTCAAGCTGCAAGAAGCCACGGCGAAAGAGGCAGAAACCAGCGTCATGCTGACGGCGTTGGGCGTTGACAAAGCAGCCAGCACGCGCAGGCTGCGCACGGCAGAGGAAAGTCTGTCTGACCGCTACCTGGAAGCCGTCTATGCGCTGGATGAAGCGAAGAAAACGCCTTTGCTTAAAGCGTTCAACGACGCCATCGCGGCCAAAGCGGACAGTGCGGAATTGCCGGAGTACACAGCGTTTAATCTTGGCGACATCTGGGGAACAAAAATAGCCGATGTGTTGCCTGCTACGCGCATGACGAACGAGGATTGGAATGCGCTTATTGCCACAAAGTTCCCAGGATTGGTACCGTCTGACTTCCTTACGAAACTCACCCCAGACGACATGACTAATCTGGTGCGTGGCGTAATGCCTGAGCCGCTTACTGTTGACAACATAATCAGCAGTACAGCTGACGTATCTGGATTGGTCAATGCAAAGATTGGCGAGATATTGCCTGCAGGCTTTGCAGGAGAATCATTCGATGCCAAGCAGATGATGCAGGACGCTATCAACCGGGCGATGGCAGCGATACCACCGGCTAGACCAGTTGCGCCGGACCTTACAACAAAAGTTGTTAATAAAGTTCAAGAACAAGGTCTGAGCGGCGGATCATCCGGTACAGCGTACTCATGGGCTGGCATGTCAAAGTCCGATATTGAGCGGACGCTTTCCCTATCTCCCAATACGGCGCACAGTACAGATTATGTTGCGTCTGTCTACGCCACTTTGGTTAAAGACAATGCAGCCCAAGACTGGCTTGACAAATACCGCTCTTACTTGCATTACAAGAATGTCCCCGGTTTTGCGGTTGGCACAAACTACGTGCCACAAGACATGTTTGCCCAGATTCACGAAGGCGAGGCCATTATTCCGGCACCGTTCAACCCAGAGCGGTACTCCAAGGCATCCGGGAATGATGCGCTGGTTGCAGAAATAAAAGCCCTTCGAGCCGAGGTTGAGAGCTTGCGGAAGTCCAACGAAGCCGGCCAGAACGCCATCGCCGCGAACACAGGCAAGACAGCGCGTGTGTTGGCAAAATTTGACATTGACGGCTTGCCAGAAACAAGGACATAAACCATGCTCAAAGTCCTTAAACCATCGACTCCAACGTTTGTCTCCAGCACTGTAGCGGAGCCTGCAAGCAGCGATCCGACCAGCGCATATTCGACAACCAGCGCTTACGCAGCAGGTGATACTGTCTACGTGATAGGCACTGAGCACAGGACGTATGAATGCACGGCTGCGCACCAGGGCACTACTACATCCAGTGCAACGGTGACTATGACGATTGCATCGCCTTGTGTCGTAACGTGGAACAGCCACGGCAAGGCAAATAACACCGCCATCGTGTTCACGACAACCGGCGCACTGCCTACCGGCCTTACCGTTGGTACCACTTACTACGTGAGCGGTGCTGCTGCAAACACGTTCAACATTTCTGCCACCATGGGCGGTGCGGCCATCAACACCAGCGGCACACAAACAGGCACCCACACAGCAAAAACAACCAGCACAGCGCCGGTAGACAGACTAACCGGAACAGATCCGCTGTGGATTGATCTTTGGCCGACAAACCGCTGGGCGATGTTTGATTCAATCATCAGCACCGGAACGGAACAGACTGCTGGTGCAACAGTCACGATGACGATTGCGGCCCCATGCGTTGTGACGTGGAATTCACACGGGTTGCCCAATGGCTCATCGCTCCGGTTGTCAACGGATGGCGCATTGCCTACCGGATTGACTGCTGGTACTACTTATTACGTCGTCAATGCAGCCGCCAACACATTCAATCTTGCGACGACATTAGGCGGATCAGCCATCACAACAACAGGCTCCCAGTCAGGCACACACACTGCAATTGCTGATTTGTGCGTAGTTGTGACTCCAGGGATTTGCAATGGTGTCGCTGCGCTTGACGTATCAGGCGTAAGCGCTGTGAAGTGTGAGATGTTCAACGGATCGACACTGGTTTACACAGAAACTCAGGATGTTGATAACACATTGATAAGCAACTGGTATGAATATTTCTTTGAGCCGTATGACGTATTCACAGACTTCATTTTCGGCCCATTGCCACCGTACCCAAGCGCAACTGTAAAGCTCACCTTTACACCAACTGCTTCAGGTTCAACCATCCACTGCGGGGCAGCACTATACGGCAACACAGTAGAAATTGGTGAGGTTGAATATGGTGCCACTGCTGGCATCACAGACTACAGTCGCAAAGAGACTGACGAGTTTGGTATCACAACGCTGGTTGAGCGTGGTTTTTCAAAGCACACAAGTTACAGCATGCAGATAACAAACCAGCAACTGCGCCGTGTGTTTTCAACGCTTGCTGCGCTACGCGCGACGCCCGCCGTGTGGGTTGCATCGGAAGATTCTAAATTTACACCGCTCACTGCATTCGGCTACCCGAAGGATTGGGGCATCAATGTTCAGTATGCGGATTATTCGTCGGTTTCTTTGGAGATAGAGGGCATGTTATGACGACGACAATTACAACACTACCACCAGCTCCGAGTCGCACAGACCCGGACACATTTAGCTCAAAATCCGATGCGCTTTTAGGCGCATTGAATGGCTTTGTCACTGAGACAAACACGGTCGCAACAGAAGTAAATGCGCTGGCCGCAGCAATGGGGTCGTTGGCATCTGGCGCTGCTACATCCATCCCATACACATTTTCAACCACCACGACCGATGCAGACCCTGGCGCAGGTATTTTGAGGCTGGACAATGCAACGCAAAACGCAGCCACAACAATTCGCGCCGACCTTGTTGGCTCTGATGGATCGACGTGGACCGACTTACTTGCAACCTTTGATGACTCGACATCGACCATAAAAGGTTTCATCATGTTGCAAAAGGCATCTGATGGGACCAAGTGGCTGTTGTTCAGTGTGTCTGCGCTGGCATCGCCTTCTGGGTACAAAAACATCACAGTAGCGAATGTCGCATCAAGCGCGGCTAGTCCGTTTGCGGACGCAGATGCGCTGTTACTCAAGTTTCAGCGCAACGGAGACAAAGGCGACACAGGGGCTACTGGGGCTACTGGGGCTGCTGGCGCGAATGGCGCAAATGGGACAGGAGCGTTGATAACCAACATCGTCACCGCCACAACCGCAACCACGCTAACCAGCACACCGACGCTACTCAAGATCACCCCCGCAAGCTACGGCGTAGCAGTCACACTTCCAGACGCAACAACGTGCAGCGTAGGTGGCCCGCTGCACATCATCGACAACCGTGGCGAGTACCCGGTGCGCGTGCTCAACAGTGCTAGCACGCTGCTGGGCTTCATCTTTGCGGGCGTTGTGTCACACGTTTCTCTGATTGATAAGAGCACGGCAGCGGGAGTATGGACAGTTGAGAATAGCGAACTGGTGGGGGCATCGGCGCAGTTGCTGACGACAAGCCTAATGTATGGCATTTTTTCATGTATCGACATTGGTAGCAACAGAGAGGTGCTTGTTGGCTCAATTGTCTCAGGTGGTGCTATGTACGCGGTAGTCTATAACCGTAGCACCAACGCATTTGGCTTACCTACACTGGTTCGCAACGTTAGTGTTTTCCATCGGTTATCTGCTGTTCTAGCAGGAAGCGATAAAGTTCTTGTTGTTTCAAACGACTCAGGGACAAGCTTTGAGGCGGTCGTCCTCTCAATAAGCGGCACCACCATCACCGTAAACACCGCTGCAACCGCAACCATGAGCGCAGTTTTAAGCGCATTCGCTGACGGCTGTGGCCTTATTGCAGTCGGCTCTAGCTTCGTTACCAGCTACACAGTAACCACCCCAGCAGCGCAGATTCGGGCGCTGTCTATCAGCGGAACGACTGTGACGATTGGCAGCGCCGAGGTGTTGGGTGGCACGGCTGGCGGGTTGATTGCGCTGGGCGACAGTACGCACGTCATAGCGGTATCAACTGCAACCACACACCTGTACACAAAGCCGTATTTGGTGAGCGGATCGACGCTCACAGCAGGCACGGGCACGGATACCAATAGCGGGACGATGACACTGAACAAGCTGGCGGCGCTGGGCACTCGCTGGTATGTTGGATACAACGACGGAGGCACGACGGTAAAAGGCGGCGTTGTGTCGCTGAATGCCACGGGCAATGGCACGACGACAATCAGCGCAGCGACATTGTTTTCTGCTGGCACTCTACTAGACGCCATTCTTATCAGTAGCTCGAAGATGCTTGTCTTAGGTGATCAATCCACCAATAACGCCAACATCCTAACCGACAGCGCAGGCACAGCGAGCGCTGGGACGGCCATAACTCTTGACGGGCAGACAACACGGGCTTGTCTTTATGTCAGTGGTACTGATGTTGCCGTGCAATCTGGCGCGACCACCTACCTTACGCACATGGTTGGATGTTCTGGCGCAAGTCCGGTACTTACAAAAACCATAACCACGGGTGGCAGCAGTGTAGAAGCCGCAGCATTCTCCGTATCTAACGCCGTTCTTTCACGTTCGCCAAAAGCAGTCTATGGCACAGCGTATGCGCGTAACGTCTGGATGAGTGCTGTAACCCAAAACTTTGATCCAGAGATAAAAGGTGGTGTGTTTCGCAGGCGTGAGCACACCAACGTGCCAGGCGATAACACATCCCCTGGCGTGGCGTATCGCGGGAAATCTGCATCCGAGATTTGGATTGCAGATGCAACCACAGTCATTACGAAAGTCGAGTGTGTTCAATGAAAGCACTAATAACCCCATCCGGCAGCTTCGGCCCCTACAACACAATCGAAGTCCTCGCAGACCGCTACCGCTGCGACAACACCGACTTGCCGTTTACGGTAGTAGGCCAGGGCGAGATTGTCGAAGCCGATACGATCACATGGCCTGAGCCGCCTGCACCACCAGTGCCAGTACCCCAGTCCGTCACCATGCGCCAAGCCAGACTCGCCCTGCACGCTGCTGGCCTGCTTTCTGGTGTTGATGCGGCCATCGCGTCCATGCAGGAGCCTGCAAAAACGGCGGCATTGATCGAATGGGAATATGCGTCAGCAGTGGAGCGCAACGCTGGCCTGGTGCCTGCCATGGCCTCGGCGTTGGGCATGACGGATGCCCAGATTGATGACCTGTTTATCACCGCTGCCACACTGTAACCATGCTGCGCTACATCCTGAACATCCTCATCGCCCTGGATCAGCTAATCAATACGCTGGTCGGCGGCTACCCAGACGAAACGCTAAGTGCGAGTGCGTGGCTGGGCGAACGCGAAGGCAAGATTTACGGGCGAATCTTCCGCCCTGTAATTGACTTCCTGTTCTGGCCGATGGAGCGGGATCATTGCCGCCGCGCATTTGAAGCCGAGTTCAACTACTCGCAAAGGCCACGCCCATGACTGAAATACCGCAAATCACTCTTGAGGAAGAACGCAGAATGTACGAACGCCGCAAGGGGTGGCACACACCGGAAACGTGTGAAAAAGTGAATGGCGTGCAGGCCCAGGTTGAGGCTGTGAAAAAGCAACTTGAAGAGGCACACAAGAAGATTGACTGTCTTGAGTCCAAGTTGGACGAAAACACGACGGCGACAAAAGAAAACATCCAGGCAACAGCCGAGGTGCTTGAAATTGTGCAAATGGGCAAAGGACTATTCCACGCGGTCGCATGGATTGGCAAATGGCTGCGCCGCATCGTCATGTGGGTTGTACCTCCGGCTGTTGCAATCGTCGGCTTGTGGCAGGCACTCAGGCCACCGAAATGATGGATACATCACTAATCACCTATATCTGCATCACCACAATTGCACTAATCGTGGCGTTCCCAAGGTTCTGAGATGCACCACCAACACACAACCGGCCAGCGGTTCATTTGCGCTGTGGTGGTGGTGTGGTGGACTGGGTTTGTTTTTGTTGTTAGGAGGATCGAAAAATGGACGAAGCGCTGACTGAGTGGCTTTTTGTGGCTTTGGTGTTGTGCGTGTGTTCTGTCTTATTCGGCCTCGCTGTTTTTTTGGCGTAACTTGTGATGGAAATCACTTTAGCCATGCGAGTCCTGGATGCTATGGCATCCGAGCTAGAAGCGTTGAAATCGCGCATTGAGATGGCAGAAGCAGCCATAAGAGAACTGCAGGCACCGGACGACTGCTCATGTAAAACATGGCAAGCGCATACGCAAGGTAAGGGCGGCAAAGAATGACACCAGCACAACGTAAAGCAGCTGCGCTGACGATTGCCAGCGCGTTGGCAGTGCCTGCGGAGGGGCTGCGCCAGTACGCCTACCGGGATCCTGTGGGTTTGCCCACCATCTGCTTCGGCAGCACGCAAGGCGTGCAGATGGGAGACTTTAGGACGGTGCCGGAATGCAAAGCTTTGCTGACAAAGGAGATGTTGTATGCAGTACAGACCGTGGACTCGTGCAGGCCAGGGCTACCGATCAATGTACTCGCCGCGTTCAGCGATTTATCATATAACGTCGGAAGTTCAGTCGCGTGCGATGCAACAAAATCAACAGCAGCTAAACTTTTGGCATCAGGAGATTATCCAGGCGCATGTAAACAAATTCTCAGATGGACAAAAGCAAAAGTGATGGGTGTGTACGTCGATTTACCAGGTTTGGTAAAACGCAGAAAAATGGAATATGAAGTTTGCATGAGTGGCATTAGTAGATAGTATAATATTGGCATATTAACTACGTTATCTTCTATGCCTAAATGTAAACATTGCTCTACAGAGTTCCATGGTGCATACCGTGAAAGGTTTTGCTCATTAAAGTGTCAACTCATGTTTAGAGTAAATGTGTCTAGCTCTGGATGCTGGGAATGGTGTGGGGCACTTGCAAATTCTGGATACGGCGCTATGAATATAGGAACAAAAATAGAAACTACGCACCGTGTTTCGTATAGTGTTTTTATCGGAGAAATACCATATGGATTATTTGTATGCCATAAATGCGATAACAGAAAGTGCGTAAATCCAGAGCATTTGTTCATTGGCACGCATAAAGACAACATGCAAGATATGAATAATAAAGGACGCAACGCATGGACAGGAAAGACTTTTTCAGAAGAATATAGAAAAAAGCTTAGTGATGCGCACCTGAATAGCTCATACGTTATGACTGATTCTCATAGAGAATTATTAAAAGTAAGGTTGCGTGAGCGCTGGAAAAATGCAGAATTTAAGAAAAAGATGGCGGCTATATATGCAACACCAGAATTTAGAGAAAGCTGCAAAAACCATAATTAAGCGCCTGGAGATGGAGCGCCGGGTGTGTCTGGGGGAGGTGGTGAAGTGATGGTCATCCTCTGGCCGATTATGGGGCTGTGTGTCGTTATCAGTGCGTTCTTCGCTGGCTATGCTCAGGGGGTTAAGGACGGTGAGCAAGTCATCCGGGCTGAGTGGGACACAGAGAAAGCAACCATCATCACAGCCCAGCGGGAGAAAGAGGCCGGGCTACAGCGCAACATGGACAAACTACGGATGGAGAAAAACAATGAACTTGCACGGCTTAACACTACTGTTCGCAGTCTTACTGCCAGCCTGCACAGTCGTCCCGAAAGGCCCAGCGCCCCAGCCGTGCCCGAGGTTGCCAGCGCTGGAGATGCTGGAGGATGGTGTTCTGGCCCCCAGCTTTATCGAGAGGACGCAGCGCTGGTTATCTCCGAATCAGAACGAGCTGAAAAAATAAGGTTGCATCTTATTCAGTGCCAGGATACGTACCGAAAAGCATCCGGGCAATAAAAAGCCCGCTACCTGAGCGGGCATTATTCCGGTTTCAAACCGGAGAAATCAGGCGGCTTCCTTGTGCTCGTCGATCATTTGCAAAACGGTGGGCGACCACTTGATCTGCTGAACGGGAACACCATTTCCATGCTTCTTGCCGGTGTCGAACAGTCTGGCAAATGCCCTGCCAGAATCCGTCAACTCCCATTCTTTTCCTTGTTTAGCCTGTAAACCTGCTGTCTCAAGCGCCTTGTTGAGAGCCTGGGCGCTTAGGTTTCTGCGCTTGCCAAGTTCCGTCGGTGTGAACCACTGGGTATCCTGGCGCTCGGCTTCGATGTGCGTTGTGCCGTAGAGCTGCAACACGTTGATGCCGGTAATGGATATGACCGCATGGTTTGCGCTGATGGCCGCTGCATTCTTGTCCAGGCCAATGACGCGGGCCGCGCGGAATGCCAACGGCAACAGCTTGAATGCTTCGGTGTGCGGCGGCAATGCCTTGACCGCTTTCTTGGGTTCCGGCTTTGGCGTAGCGACTTGCAACGCCTGTTGCTCCAGCGCAGTCATCTTGTCGAACACCTTGGCCTGCAACTCGTAGCTGTAGGACATTGCCATCAGGCACGCCTCGCGTTTGGGGAATATGTAAACCTTCCGTTCGACCTGTGCGCCTGTCCCATTGGTGTAAAAGTCAGTTCCCAAAAATTTGGGAGCTGCTTCTCCGAGGACTTCAGGCACCTTGTCCATAAAATGATCGTGGCGCAGTTCTGCATGTCCTTTGGATGGGAACGCGGCACCGGCCTGCAAAGCCTTTTCCTTGCGTTCAGAGTTGATGTAATCGACCAGTTCAATGCTGGTCATGGTTACACGTGCTATTTCACTCATTTTGGTACTCCTGTTAACGAGTGGTTGTGGAACTGTTGTAACTGCATCGGCGTGATAGATTGCCGAGTAGTCAGTCAAGGGGTTTTGGCCCTTTGGGTATTCGAGAATCAGGGTGTCACCCGGTTTGAAGTCTGGGCGACCGGGCAGGTTGAAGATGGCAAGGCCGAAGCGGACATTGCCGCTGACGACGGACAGTTGCAAACTGCCATCAGGTTTGGGCACGACCGATTGAACCGTGACCTTGAGGTGCGAGACGGTTGATTGATCGGGTGCAGGGGTGAAGAAAGGCGATGCAGGCGTAGAAACGCCCAGAAATGGTTTAGCCATGATGGCTCCTTATCAGCAAGTTGTGAACCTGCCGCCAACGCTTCCAACGTTGGTGACAGACCGTGTGGGCGTTGGAAGACCGGGATAAGGGACCGGCGCATCTTGCGATGCCACCCACACGGCCCGCCATAAGCGAAACCGTGCGCGCAATAAAAAAGCAGCTAACCGTTGTGGCGCTGCTTGTCGTTGCGCCTTTGCTATTTGGGCTACCACACCCAGGCGCGATTGTAGCGCGGTTGATTTTCACCCGCAACCTAATATTTTTGCGTATCATGGCGGTTATGTTCAAAGCAAAAAAGAATCATGCGCTCATGGCCGGAGTGTTGGCGGGCATTGCTTCACCGGCATCTATCGGTATGCCGGTTGCTTATCCGCGCCTGAACGGTGACGACATGAGCCGCATCCAAGGCGACGTTATGCGTGTCGGATCGGACTTCTCATCGGCAATGAAAAAGTATGAACAGACGATCCAAACGCCAAGCGCATCCGTCAGCAAAGCAAATTGAACCGCAAGCGGCCAAGCAAACAGTTGTAAGCCAACAGCACTGGACAGGCCCACTTCCACCGCCTGCTGCGTTAGCTCAATTCAACGAGATCATTCCAAATGGTGCGCAGCGCATTATGGAGATGGTTGAACTTGAGCAGCGCCACAGAATAGAGCACGACAATACCATTCTTCAAGCCGCCATCAGCGACACCAGGAGAGGCCACTACATTGGCGGGGCAATTTCAATTGCGGCAATAGCAGGATCAGTTGTTTCTGTTTACCTTGGCGCACACCCGTCCGTCAGCATAGCGCTCGTAAGCCTGCCAATAGTCACAATCATCCAGGCCATAGTCAGCAGCAAGTCAAACAAATAAAAAACCCGCCAGGGTGCGCATCGTTGAGAGGCGGGGCGGGTGTTGTTGGGTGATTTTATGGTCATAAATTCGAGTCCTAAACACGGATTGAAATTGAACCTTGTGGCGCGGTTAGCCTGTGGATAACTTGGCAATTCCCCATTCCTTCCCCAGAAAACGCCGAACCCCGCATGAATACTGGGTTCTCGATTCCGGTCATCGGCACCAGGACAAATAGCGAAGTTTAACGTTTTACCTATGAAAACACGTTAAATTTTATGGGGAGTACTGGGAGATTTGGGGTATAACGTGAAACTTCGTTATCCAAATTCCCCATAAAACTCCCCATGTGCGGATCGTGGGGAGTTCCCCAGGAGTCCACTGTGGCAAGCATCCAACAAACTGCCAAAGGCTACCGCGCCCAGGTCGCGGTAAAAGGCCAGCGCGATAGTCAAGTATTCCCGACAAAGCGCGAAGCCCAGCAATGGGCAGCGAAGCGAGAGACTGAACTACGCGCCCAGGCAACAGGCGCTACCAAGTCCACAAAAACCCTGGCCGATGCACTGAAACGATACGACGAGGAAATCAGCAGCAAGAAAAAGGGCTATCGCTGGGAGCACCTACGCCTTGATGCTTTCGGCAGGTCAACGCTACCTTCAAAGCTCCCAATCTCCAGAATCACCCCTGAGCACATCGCCACCTGGCGCGATGAACGCAGCGCTGTAGTTGCGCCAGGATCGGTATTGCGCGAGTGCAATCTACTATCCGCAGTATTTGAAACAGCACGCCGCGAGTGGCGATGGACGGATAACAACCCCGTCAAGATCATCAGAAAGCCCAGCGCACCTGCTCACCGTGAGCGGGTTATCTCACGCGCTGAAATCAAGGCCATGCTCCGCGCGCTGGATCACCACCCAGGCCAGCCGGTTAAATCTGTGACGCAATCAATCGCTTACTGCTTCCTGGCGGCATTGCGAACAGGCATGCGCGCTGGTGAGCTAACGCATTTGACATGGGAACGGTACCACGGAAACTACATCCGGCTGGAAACAACGAAAACAGGTGTTCCGCGTGACGTTCCGCTATCAAGCAAGGCCCGTCTGGTGTTTGAGCGCGTGAAAGGCTTTGACAAGGAACAGGTGTTCGGCGTTACCCCGCAAACACTCGATACTCTCTTTCGTCGTGCACGTACAAAATCCGGTTTGTCTGGTTTCACTTTCCACGATTCTCGGCACACTGCCGCCACATGGATAGGAAAATCAGGCAGACTGAATCTCATGGAGTTTTGCAAGACATTTGGTTGGCGTGACACCCGCCACGCACTGGTGTATTTCAACCCGAGCGCGGCGGATTTGTCGGTTAAGTTGGGTTAATCTTGGCTGGATTGGTTAAATCGAGCAACTTTGCTTCATGCGCGCGAACTAACAATTCAGCAAATTTAACTATCTGTTCATACCCCATTACCCATCCTGAGAAATGATCTTGGTCTTCTTTTTTAACCTTTGGGAAAGCTGAGCAGGGATAGTACATTTCAAAATGCGCCCCACTCAATACCGCTAAATCTTTTGCGTTAATCATTCAATACTCCACGCATGTTCAAAACCTCGTTAAAAGCCTCTTCAAGAAACTGGACATCATCATCCGTACATAGTGCGCTTGCGGTTTCTATCAGCGCATAGACCTTCATCGTCATTTTTGCTTCTGGAATCAACGCTGCGTTAATAGCGGTCTTCATCGCTACCACGTGTTGTTCATCTTGAATGTCTTCTGGGTGCATCTGTGTGTTCATGTTTTTCCTTTATTGCGTTAAACCTGTGATTATTACATTGCAGCTTCCCATTGCATCAACTCGATCCGATTCCAACGGCCATTAGAGCGAGTCGGAATATCCCCCCGGCGCTCCATGTTGCGCAGCGTCTGGGGCGTGCAGCCGTAACGCTGGCACATTTCGTCAGTTGTGACCCATGGCGATAGCATCAATGCCAACTTGCTCACTTCGCGCGTGAGCATGGCAACGCGCGTACTTAGGTCGTCATTCATTTCAACATCCCCTTAACATCTCCGGGAATCTTGCAGGTGATAGTCAAGATGCGGGTATCTCCCTCGTCCACCCTACGCACCGTGAAAGTGTTGTCCACACATACGCCGCTCATAGATCTGACGGACGAGTTCGCGTCGTAGTAAGAAGCATCGCAGGCAACAAGCAAAAAAACTGCCATTGATAAGATACAAATCTTCATCGTGTCGCTCATTTCCAATCCTTTTATGAAAACTCTCCAACGATGTAATCCCATGTTCCATGACCATGGCCGATGCAATTACCTGTATCCACTTGACGGCGTGCCGGGAATCTGTCGCGCCATTTGCGCTCCGTGATAATTTTCTCCATATCTGCAATTGAAACTTTCTCGAAATATTCGTTGCGTATGAATGCTCCGGGTTTGCTCCAACGTTCCCGCCAATCGTTCAGAGTATTGATGTTGTCCTCTGGAATGACGTGTAGTTCGAAACACCATCCGATTGAGCTCTTGCCGATATGCAGCGGTTCAAAAGGACGACCGCAGCATTCACAATCAGGCCTGCTATGTAGGTAGTAGTTTGTGCTCATTTCCAATCATCCTCCGCTTCTTCAATCCATTTACCAATGACCCCAGCCGCTCCGTAAAGCTCCTGAGCGTGGCGTGGTGCCGGATCGGGACAGTGGTGCAGCATATAGGCCGCTGTGTTGCGCATAACCTCTCGCAGTGTCAGTAGGTGCTCAATCAATACTTCGCCCTTGTTTTGTGTCCAGGTCGGGGCCGGGTGTGCTAATACTTGGGGGTTCATCTATCGCTCCTGGTGAAACTCAATAGCGCCTCGGCGTGGGCGATTGCCGCTTCCTTTGTTGAATGGATGAGTCCCCACTTGAGCCGATGCCGGTCAATACGATCACCATTCCAAATCACTTCACTGACAACAGCATCATCCCAACAATGGACAAAAAAATACATCTGCCCGAGTTTTAATGGCTCACGCATGGGGATCGGCACGTCAAAGCCGTTGATGTTGATGGTTTCGGGCTTGATGCGGAACTCATGTTTGTCACTGCCGATGTAACTAAGCACATCGGTAGGTTCCCACCAGTCGTTGTCCTTCACAGTGCTTCGCATCTGCACTACTTTTCCATCAGCGATGGCGCGGAGGATGTTGGCTTGAGGGTGTTTACTCATTATCTGCACTCCTTTATCATCCTGTCGATTGCATCCCGGATAATCGGCCATTCCTTCGGACTGAATGCAGACGTACCGTTTGCCGTACTAGCAGACTGCCTGATAACAACAAATTCCCCGGCTGCTTCGTCGTCGATACTTATCTCTGTGGCCGATTCCGAAAACAGGGGTTCTTTTTCCGGAAAAATAGTTATCTGAGTTATGCGTGTTTCGTAGTTCATACTGCCATCACCCCTGCAACCTATGCCTAGTCACCGACGGAAATGGATTTGAAGCTGTTGGGAGCATTTCATCAGCCGGATGCATGAAGTTGCTTTGATCGTTGCCGGTGATCCGCAGGTAATCGTTTTCTACCTTTGCAGTATCCACCAGCACGCTAGCAACTTGCGCCACGGCTTTGGCACGCTCAATATCCATGGGTTGCGCTTTGTTGCGCAAATCGGCCAGCGTGTCGAGAAGCGACTGCCGAACTTGGTCAATGTGTGGGTTTTTCATGATGCTGATTCCTTCCTGATGCGGTTTACTTGACGGGCAATTGCCCCTTTGAGTTGGTACAGTTTCCCCAGTTCAGGGTCGCGCCACACGCCGTTGCGGCGCAGGTTTTCGGCCCTGGTGATGCACTCCAGCCGGTCTATGGTTATTTCAGATTCCACGGCAGTTTTCATGCCTTTGCGAAACACAACGATGTGGCCGTCAGGGATTGGCCCGTGTGCGTCTTGCCACACCGTCCGGTGAACGGGTATCCAGCGGCGCTGGGGATTTATCGCCGGGTCGTCTGTCATTTTGCGTTCCAGGCAACCGTCTCTTGTGATGCGCAACGTCCCGATTGGCACATAGTTATGCTGCGCTGCGCCAGACATTTGGCCCTTTTTGAACCTGGTTTCGGCGCTACGACCGCCTGTTGTGTAATGGAGTCCTTTGTTCCATGGAACCATTCCAGGCTTAAATTGGTTGGCTACCATGGACGGATGTTGTTGTCTGCGTTTGATCCTTGTTGATAACATAGACTCGTAAAAATCTGAACTCTTGCTAATGCACATTATGTGTGCCATACAGTAGACGCTCTTGATCCCGCGCCCCAGAAGATTTGCAACGTGCTGTGCTGTGTGGTGTGGGTATGTATCGCGTAGTAACGCAATCTCGGAGTCAGACCACTTCATATTTTCCCCCTTTCGCGATTTCAAAATACCTACCAGCGCAGTAATCATTTTCTCGCCCGTTGAAACTGACAAACCAAACGTGGCGGGCAAAATACCTTTCACCGTTTTTGCCCTGCGTCTGCGGGTGTGTGCAGTAATGATCTGCCGTTTTGTATTTGCATTGCTTGCAAGTCGGTTCTTTATTCATTGATGCTCCGCATACTTCTCTTTCGCCAGCGCATCCAGCTTGACGGCAATACCCCGCAGGCCGTCCTTGAGGATTTTCATTTCTTGCGAGCGCTGGCGGAACATTTCCTTGTCTTTGATGACGACTGCGATTACCGTTCCGCCGTTGTCTTTCAGCATGAGCGGGTATTCATCTGGTTTTCCGAGTACAAGTTTCATGGTGTGCTTTCTTTTTGGCAATAAAAAACCCGCTCGGTGGCGGGTGTTGTGGTGATTGAAACCGTTTTCAAATGGCTGGTTTTTCCTGCTTCACGGCAAACAATTGGCGTTGACCGTTGCGCTCCCGGATGTATTGCTGGCAGTGTTCCAATAAACCAGACTTCATGGCCTTGTCGGATTTGTCCTGGTCGAACATCTTTGCAACGCGCCCGCCTTGTTCTGCCTTGCCACCTTCTTTGGTAATTCGTCTTTTTCCAGCGTCTTTTTGAAACTCACATTCTCTCTAAATTCCATGTTCGTAAATCCTATTTTTCACATTGCCAAAATAGATCGCAGCGGCCTCGGTGTGTAGTTCCTGCTCCTGTCCGGCGCAGGCCGGTATACCTCGTACTCAAAACCAGCGCCATACGTAATCTTCACCTCGCGCCCGTCGATTTCAGCCATCATCACACTATGGCCAGAAGTAGGCATCGGGACGATAAAACTCTGCATCTGGTGTAGCTGCGTTTCCTTCGGCGGTGGTGGTGACTTCATCGGCAGAGGCTTCGGCTGTGGCCGCTTCGCCGGAACCTTGAGAGCCTGCATCTGGCGGGCTGGCGGGAAGTCAGCGTCTTGCAGCTTCTGCCGTCCATGCTCTGTGACTGCATAGACTCTCATATCGCGCGAATGGCCGACTTTTGTCGTCCGCCTCACCGTTGCTACGGTCTCCAACAGGCCACAGGTATGCAGCGATTTGATGGCTGGGATTGCAGCGTACCCAAGCAAATCTTCAACATCCTGAGAAGTTGCTTTCACGAGTTTTAAGACTGCTCTCAAAACTTCCTCATTTTTTGGTATCAACCTTGTCATGCTTCGACTTCCTTGCCGACCCATGATGCAAAGCTGCTCAGGTACAGAACATCGCGCTTTCCATCCTGTTCGTACAAAATTCCTGGCTCAAGCGGGGGGGTACTCCCAAAATAGTGTTTGGGGCGGTGCCTGTCGCCAATCTCAATCACCGTGCGTTTTGTCGTGCCCTTCCCACGGTTCGAGTAGGTTTTGCCTGCTGTGATTTCACTTGGTTTCATTTTCGCCTCCAAACAGCCACGCACGGGCCTGCTTGATCCGATCAATAGTGATCCCTGATGGGGGACGTGGAGTTTTCAGAATGTATTTCGCTAGATCCTTCCATGCAATCATGATCGCGTTTTGCTCTTCATAATACGCTCTATTTTGATAGCATCTACCGCCCCAGCCATCTACGTTTCCGTCATATTCACATCGTCGTTGGTCATCGTCAAAATAAATCCACTTGCTGCCAATCTTGCTAACAATGACTTCCCGTTGTTCATCAGAAAAATCATTCACATACCACAGCGTATCTCCAACTATTGTTTTGAGTTTCATGCAGCCACCTCCACGGTTTGAGCAATCGCATCCTGCGCGTTCCTGAGCGCATGCTCAGGCGTCAGCAGCCGATGGCTGAAGCCTTGGCTCTCGCCGTTGTTTTGCCACGCGAGCAACTGCGCAACGTCGCGCAGCGCTTGCAGCAGGTCGGCTTCTGCTTTGGCTTCTTTCTGGCTGCGCTCAAAATACTGGGCCAGTAATTTGTCTGTGTATTTCATTCCGTAACCTTCATTTAAAACATGTTTTTTCGGTGGTTTGCATGTGCCACTCAGTTAAAAGGAATATCGTCATCAACTAATTCAGCAGAAACGTACCGCGCACCAAACTTTGCGCGTAGCTCAGTTACAAGAGGGGATACCAGTCCATCTGGGAAACCGGCTTTACTCAAATGGAACATCTCCATGCTGTTAAAACCTTTCCCCCCGTCTTCGGCTGGGCCGTTGATGATTTCGCCATTGCCTATACGGTATTTTGTTCCGCCGCAGTAGTCCTCACCAGTGCATTCAAGAGGAACTAGCCCGGTGATGAATTGGTGCAATTCACATCCTGTTTTTTGGGCGTGAATGCTGATTTCCCTGTTGTGTCTGTTGCATTGCCATCTTGCATCTTCGCCCTCTAAATTTGGCGCTGAATAGCGGCAATTGCGGCAGTTTGGCATTGGCAGTTCCTTGCAAAAATAAACACCACGGCTTTCTTCCGTAAGTTTCATTTTTGACTCCCAATGATCTGGCGTTTTCCATGTGCCTTCCGGTGGCTGGTTTGCTTCCAATAGGCGCAGTGCGCGGGCCTGAAGTGCATCCCATGCCATCGGGTCATAGCTCACACGCTCGGCGTATATGGTGCTGTCGTCCTTGTTGATTACCGTGAACAACGTCCGATCCATTCCAATTGACCCCATGTAACACTGGGCTTGCGACCAGTATTCCGGCGACCATTGGCGCAATCCGATTTTTTGCAATTCCGCAAAGCGTTTGGCATTTGCGGTCTTGCATTCCCACACGTGCCATGTCTTCGGCGCGTATGGTATGCCTCGGATAACACCATCAAGGCTTCCTGCAAAGTGCCCGCCAAACAGGGTGAAACTGATTTGCTTCCCGGTGTTCGGGGCCATCACGTGCAGTTCAACGCCAGGAATGGCGCGCAGCCAGTCGATCATAGCCATTTCAAGCAGGTTGCCGGTTTTGAACACGCGCAGCAGTCTTGGTGATGGAATATCTGGCAAGCTCCATCGAAATTTGAGCCACAGCAGCCGGTCGCATGGCCCGCCAATCTGACTCATGCCAATGTGCCCGCGCGGCATTTCTTGCGCCTGGCGTTGCTGCATGGCTTCGTCTATAGCCCGCACCGTGGCAGACTCAACTAGCGACGCTTCAGAATCAATCTGCATATTTCACCTCTACGATTTCTTTCCATTTACTTGCAAGGTCTACGGTGATTTGCTTTGGTATACGTGGGTTGAATCCGTCAACAGCAGAATACAAATCAACTTCTTCATACCCGCCTTCTGATGTTTCAGGATGACAAATTTCCTTCCATTGCTGTATCGCTTTCTGCCCTGCATACCCCGGATACCCCAGCATCACATTACGATAGAACACCTCAAACAGACCGCAGTTGTAGGCAACGCGCACGTAGTCACGGCCACTATCTCGGCTGGTTGCCACTCGCGCCGTGACGCTCTCAACGTCAAAGGTTTTTAGCTTGCGTCCAAGAGCATCGGTTCCGTAGGCTTTGGTGTCGTGGTCAATAAATGGCTGGTGACACTGCACACATTGCCGTGCCGCAATGTGGTTGGCGCAGCCACAGCCGTTTATCCACTTTCCGCCATCCTCTCCCGTGCCATCCAGCCAGGTGCCGCATCGCTTGTCCGGCATCTCGCCGCCTTTGCCCTTCTTGCCGGTTGATTCCTTTTCCTGCGCGTCTTCTGGCTTTCCCAATCGCTCGACATTGCCAGCGTAGTCCAAGATCAAACAGTTTTGTTTCCCGTGAAACAGTCGCAGGCCGCGCCCAGCCATTTGCACGTACAGGCTGGCGCTTTGCGTTGGGCGCAAGAGCACGATGCAATCGGCCCGTGGACAGTCCCAGCCTTCGGTCAGCACCCCTACGTTAGCTATTGCCTTGAAGTCGCCCTTATCGAAGCGTTTAAGGGCTTCTTCGCGCTCTTTCATGGGCGTTTTCCCAGTGACTACCGGACACAGAATGCCGCGCCTGGTCATTTCCTCCGCTACCATTTCAGCGTGCAAAATGCTGACGCAAAAGAACACGCTGGCCTGTCTGTCGGATGCGTGTTTCGACCAGTCTTCAATGGCAGCATGTACCATTCCATCTGCCGTTGCACGTTCGGCCAGTTCGCCTTCGTCAAAATCACCGCCTACGGTTTTTATGCCGTCGGTGTTGATGATGGCCTCGGGCTTGACAATGGCAAAGCGGTAGTCCACCAGATGCCCGGAATCAATCAATGTGCGCAGCTTGATTTGATAGGCCATGTCTGCAAACAGCTTGCCATTACCGTAAATCTTGCCCTGCCCGAGCCGGTACGGTGTGGCAGTAAAACCGATCACCACCAGGTCTTCGTATTGCGCTTTCAACGAATTGATGATGGCCCTGTAGCGACCCTCTTCGGTATTGTTGACGCGGTGCGCTTCGTCGATGATGAGAAAGTTGAACTGGCCAATCGTGTCGATAACCGGCGCGATGGTGTCGCGGCTGGCAACCAGTATTTGAGCGCTTTCACGCCGCCCAAGGCTGGCTGCATACACGCCTACGGGTGCCTCTGACCAGGCGTGCAGAATGCGTGTTTCTGCCTGTTCAATCAGCTCTTTACGATGCGCAAGAATCAGGATGGACACGCCTTCATATTGGGTAACAAGACGGCGGCACAGTTCGGAAATGATGACCGTCTTTCCGGCTCCTGTTGGGGCGCAAATCAGGAAAGGTTCTCTCTTTCTGCCCGCGCCCCACCATGCCCATATCGCATCAAGCGCACCGCTTTGGTACGGGCGCAACTCCATTATTTCTCCCAAGGATTCTTGGCCGCTTGTGCCGGTTGCGCCGGTGGACGGTATCCAGCAGGTGCCATGCCGGGAGCCGCTTGTGCTGGCGAGTCAGCAGGCTGCACATGGAATTTATTGATAACGTTTTGTGGTTCGTATCCGTCTTTCGGCTTGCTGGCACCAATGGCGGCAAATATTTCTTTCCCCTGCATAGAGTTCAGCAGCTTCATCGTCAGTTGTTCCGTGCCTGTTCCACCACATGCACGTACCCATTGTTTGATAGAGCGCAGGGCAATATCAACCGCCTGCTGGTTGTTGTTTTTGATGTTGAAATTCTGGAAAATGCGTTTTCCCTTGCGATCACCAGTCAACACTTCAAACTGGGCGGCGATAAATTTCCCATAGCCGTCTTTTGTGGTTTTGAGTTCAACGCTGACACACTGAATGGCATAGTCTCCAGCGGGGAGCAGGTCGTTTTCAGGAACTGCGCCCAGGTCAACAGAAAAATCATCGTTTTGGTTTGAGTACATGGTTTTGTCTTTCAAGAGTTATGCCGCAACAAGTGCAGCGGGTTGGGAAACTTCGGTGTGTGTGGTCGTTTGCGTTGCGTGTAATGCGGCCCAGAATGCAGACCAATCAAGTTGCATGCGTTCTGGCAGTGGGTAACGGGTCTTGGCGTCATAGGCCGCGCTGCGTTGGCTGAATAGCAACCGCTTTCCAAAGCTCTTGGCGCGCACGGTCTTGTCCATGCTCTTCGGGTCAAGTTTTGATACGGTTGTGTCGTAGTTGGCAAATAAAACCATGTCCGACCATTCGCGCAGGCGTGATGCGTTGGTTTCTTCCAGCTTTATCTGGTAGCGGTCATACGGCTCGTTTTCCGGGTCGTCATAGCGTTTGATTGTGCTGTGGGCAATAACGATGATGTTCATGCCCTTCATCCAAAGGGCATCAAGCCCCCGCAGTAGCTCCGCGTATTTGTCGCGCGCCATCTTGTACCCCTTACCGTATGGCACCTGATCCACATATGAAACGCCGTTGTCTGCCGCAACTGTTGCAAGGCACAAGCTCTCTGCCCAGTCTGCCGAATCGATAACCAGCGTTTTGAAATCATGCGGCTCTGAGTACAAAGTTTTGATGGCTTCAAAGATTTCAGCCCAGCTTGCAGGTGTAGGAAATCGCGCCACGTCCAATGCTCCAAGTCCATCCTCGGCTGCAATGAAAATCGGCGCAGGAGACTGCGCCGCGAAGGTTGTTTTGCCAATGCCATCCACGCCATAAAGCACGATGCGTACTGGTTTTTGTTGTCGCCCGGTGATGATGCTGCCGAGCGACATTCTGGATAGTTGTGTAACGTTATTCATCTTTTATTTCTTTCAGTGTGATAGTTGGTTTTGCAGCTTTGGATGTGATGTAGGTTTGCGCGAGATATGCGTTTTGCTCGTCGAGGGCGCGCAGATTGCGAATGTCAACATCTGCGCCCCACCTGAATGCTTTTTGTGCTTGCGTTGGAATCGAACTCCAATCTGCTTGGAGTTTTGTTGTGTCTACAGACCGTATCAGCTTGTAGGCAATGTCGAATCCATTGCCCTTTTGTATGCCTTCTCCGCTTTCTGGCGGAAGATAGTGCAGCAGGATTTGTTGCTCGATTCCAAGGCGAACATTGCGCGCATCGTTTTCGGCTTGCTTTGCAGCTCTAAGCGATGCGACAAGCACGTGCAGTGGTGTAGTTGGCGCGTTCATGCCGTAGCCCTTCTCCACGCAAAACGGTGGCAGTTGCGGATCGTGTAGCCGCTCAAAAAATAGCGAGCGAATGTGGCGATGTAACGGGTGATGTTCATGGCATGAACCACCACATTTGCAGAACGTAGGCCAGGCCGCCACCGATCAATGCGCACAAAATCGCATCACAGATGGCGTGCTCGCTTCGATACTCTCGTTTTTCCATTTCTTTCTCCTTGTTTTACAAATAAAAAACCCGCGCAGTGGCGGTGTGGTTGGCTGTATGCATTGCTGGTTAAACGTAACGTGCTACCCATCCAAGCATTCGCACGGTATTTCCGCTTCGCAAATGAACATGTCCATTTGTGCATCGTCTGACCGAACAAGATCGGCCCAGGACCAAGATCGCCCTAAACCTTTTATTGCCGTTAGCGCTGCCCCTGATTCCATTTTTAAAGCCCGTTGCAGTAAATCTGGGTGCTTCCGCTTTAGCTCTAGAATCTCATAAGCCTTACTGCTAGGGCAAAAGAAGCACGCGCTTTTGCCAGGTTGCGGCAACCCTGCCCGATGGATGGCATCAACGCACTCATCTCGCCCCCAATCCCATTCAATAAGCGGGTATTTAGTGCCACTGAAATCCTTCGCTCGGTGATATTCTCCAGCGTCAATGCCGATAAATCGCACAGCATCTGCCATGCCGTTATTTCTTAGCCACTTATCCTGTGGTTCTTTTTTCCAACGCAAAGAGCACGTTTTGAACCCGTATGCGACCGAAGGCAAAGCATGCCTATCTAAGCAATCTTGCTCCAGCGTCTTGTTTGGCGCTTGCACTGTAATGATCCGTGGGAATCCAACGTAATCGCACCAGTCACTCACCACGTCACGGTGACGGTATGTTTCTGGTCTTTCTCCGCCCGTATCTGCAAACAAAATCACGTCCGGGCGTTTGCGATGCTCATGTAATCCGACAAGCATCGCCGTGCTGTTTGTTCCGGCTCCGTAGCAAACTACTGTCTTCATTTTTTTATGCCCGCAAGCGTCAGGCAATGGACGTAGCAAATATCCCGCTCGCGGCGACGGACAGTCAAGCGATAGCTGACCATGGCGCTACCCCAGAAAGCCAGCAAGACTGCGGTAGTCCCGCGATGGAGCAAAAAACTTACTGAGTCCGAACTTCTTTTCCCGCGCTTCACTATCTTTTCGCAAGTAATCCAGAAGCGCCAGGCGCTCCATTTGCTCACTGATATGCACCGTCAGCCAGTCTGCAATATCGTGGTTGCCACAGACAAAAGCGTGGCGCAGTACCATGCCCGGATCCCTGGCCGGTGCGCTTGGGATCAGCTCGTCGTCAGGGTCTGGCGGCGCGTAGTCAAAGTAGCACTCAACCGGCAGGCCGGATTCCGTGTACCAGACGAATTCATACAGGTCTGATGTGTCTGGGCGCGTTTGTACTGCTGCATGTGCGTTCATGATGACCTCCAATAAAAAAGCCAGCGCGGTGGCTGGCTTGGTTGAAATTTTGTTTCCTACGCTGTGTTTTACTCAGCCAGCGGATTGATTAACTCCGTGTCTGCTGCCACCCGAAGGCAGACTCTTGCGAATCTGCAATCGGCTGGGTTATCCAGCTCCTTGCATTGCGTTGCCAATCCTTGCCCATCCGGGCCGCTCCATGCAGAGCCAATCCAAGCCTCGCCCAGCCATGCCCAGCCGGGCCCAGCCCAGCCGCGTTCTTCCTACTGGAAGCGTCAGCGCACTCACCGAATGCGCTCACGTTTCCCCCGTTTTCTTTTTCTTGGGTTGGGGTGCCCTCACTTACGGTCATTTAGACGGTTCGGTTGTTCCACATCACTCCCCAGCCCCTGGCGTAAGCTGGATCAAAGCGGTGGCCTATTTCTTACCCCGGTTGGTTCCCCCCCGGTTCGTCGTTTGGCTGACTGGCGCAATCAGTAATCTGCTGCGATGTCGTTATTCTACACATGTAGATAGATAAATCAACAAGAGTTGATGAATTTTGTAAATTTTTTTCTACATGCGTTTTCAGCAGGCGAAAAAAAACCGCCGGATGGCGGTCTGGGTTGGGTGCTGGTGGCTAATGCAACGCTCGCATCAGCCTGGATGCTGGCATAGCCCTTGTGATTGAGGCCAAGATTCCTATTTCATTCATGGCGCGTTCAGGGTCCGTTCGATCATCAACGATGATGAGCGGCATCAAATGCTCCGCGAATGGCCCATTTTGCACATCACCCGCTTTGCGCATGGCCGATCCGGTTGCGTTGGGGTTGGGGCGGATGATGTCTACCAAGTCCATCCCATGCTGGAAGTCAAACTGGTGCTCACTGTTTGATGCGCCTTTGACCAGCGGCATGCGCTTGAATATCGCTTCTGGGTTACGTCTTATCACATAAGGCTCAAGCTCCGCCACAATATCAACAACCGCTGGCCCCATGTCGCCAAGCTGCTCACCGGCCCAGGCTGATACAGCCAATAGAGCGGTAATGGTCAGAGCAAAGGCGCTAGATGCGTGTCGCGGCGGGCTGAGTGTGTGGGCATCACCCTGCGCCCCAAGCTGCACATTGTGTCTGCCAAGCAGCGTGCGTAATGCTGCCATCCTGGATGGATGCCACACGTCAAGCCCCATGCCGCCAAGTTGAAACAAGGTGTCTGCGTTGTCGCTTATCTTGATATGGCCATGCTGGGTTTCTGTAATGTACAGGTTGATCGCACTGCCATCTGGCAAACTAAATGGCGTGCCAATCTCAAGGCACGGCGCACCATCTAACGCTTTGATGCTATTGCAATCGTAGCGGGTTAAAGATTTTGCCCATTCACAGTGCAACATGGTTCGGGTCCAGTATTTCAAAAGGTGTGATGTTAGTACGTCTAAAAAACCACTCCAACGCCCCAGGCCAATTGTCACACCTAACGTCTGGGTGGTCTACTGCGATTTGTTCATTTTCATCAATGTGCTCGTGTGGCCCGTGAATGGTTGTTTCCCCGTTGTGGGTGCGTTTACCCAATGGGGCCACCTCAAGCTGGTAGACGGCGGCGCTGTCGGTTCTTTAGGCGCATGATGCTAAACAGGTACAGGCAGCGTTCGCAGTCCACCGGAGCCTTGACCTCAATCTGCAATGTCATGCCAGGCATGGTTATACCGCTTGAGTCCACCAGCTCGGCCACGCCAATCAGGTGCCCCGCATGATTGTGCCGGGGTTTTAGTCCGCTCCAGCGAATAACGGATTTTGTAGCCTGGAGCATTAAATCAGCACCTCCTGCCAGCGTAGACAACCACGCCGCACACACTCCAATCACCTGTCGGCCTGATGATCTTGTTCCCGTTGAGCTGTAGCAAGTACGGGCCATCCTCATCCACTTTGTACCGCTTGAGTGTCATTTTGTCGCCGGTCTTTGCCAAAACGTCCTTTCCAGGAGTCGGCTCTACGCTTGGATCAACATAGACAATTTCACCTTCTCGGTATCCATCCGGCACATCCATGCTGTCGCCAACAACTCGTAATGCGAATGTATTCGGCCCAGTTCGGAACAGTGGGCGTGGCAGCAGCTCTTCGGCATCATCCTTGGTGAACTGCCCCGGTGCCTCACAGAACGCACCAGCGCGCACCCATGACAAAAGGGGTATTGAGAACTCTACCGGGTAAATATCGTCTATCAAGTTGATAGCTGTACCAGCACGTCCCATAAGCGCTAGAGCCTGATTTGATCCTGTAGCCGTGACGGTAATGCCGGGTAGGGTGATGTTGGCGGTGGCGTGTTCAGTCATAAGCTCGTCAGTTGTAACTCCAAGTGCTTTCGCAAGTTGAGCCGCGAACTGTGATCGCACACTATCGCGCACTTCAAGCGCGCTAATGCTTCCAACAGAAACGCCGGATAGACGCGAAAGCGTTGCCTGATC